>Ga0209006_10001065_pt1 | contig 25172 bp, 15 predicted proteins | sample JacPin_JW_Ref_O2_FD_188567 | JGI IMG/M metagenome (GOLD analysis project Ga0209006, IMG submission 188567) | Forest soil microbial communities from Algoma, Ontario, Canada - Jack Pine, Ontario site 1_JW_Ref_O2 (SPAdes) (version 2) | ecosystem: Environmental > Terrestrial > Soil > Boreal... | reverse complement strand
TCTGGCTCTACCCGCTTCGCGATCTCCTCGGCTTCTTTATCTGGTGTGCAAGCTATCTGGGCCGATATCGCACCGTCTGGCGCAATATTCCGTATGATCTGACCGCCGACGGCCGCATTGCCTTGCGCGATGGCCAGCCCCAGGGCCAAACGTCGAAATAATCTCGATCAAGCGCGCCCCCTCTGCGCCGACCGCCAGGAGGGACGAGCGACTTGAGTTGCGTGGTCCGAATGGCACAGGCACTCTTGCCTGTGCAAGATCGCTGCGTCGTTAAAATAATTCGCGCAGCGCGATGAAATCGCCGGGAGCCCGATGCTTTCTGCATGGCAATCGATCGTCTCGATGCATTCTTTGTGGCGAGACGCGATCCTGTTGATCGCATTGGCGCCTCTCACCTACTACATCTTTGCGACGATCGCTGCTCTTCGTTTTCTCAATCGCAAATCCGAAAACGCATCCGGCCCAGCATCAGCAAAAAGTTTCACGCCGCCGGTCAGCCTGCTCAAGCCAGTCCATGGCGTGGATTTCGGTTCCGTAGAAAATTTCGAGAGCTTCTGCCGCCAGAACTATCCCGACTACGAAATCATCTTCGCCGTCAACGATGACTCCGATCCCGCCGTCCCGTTAATTCGTGACGTGATTGCGCGATTTCCAGAACGCAACATCCGTCTCATCTCCGGTGCTCCACAACTCGGCGCCAATAAGAAAGTAAACAACCTGATCGAGCTCGCCCGCGCCGCCCGCCACGAAATCATCATCCTGACCGACGGCGACGTCCGCGTCTTACCAAATTATCTGCGTGAAGTCGTAGCGCCATTCGCCGATCCAAAAATCGGCGGCGTAACTTCGTTCTACCGCGGCATCACGCAGAAAAATCTCGCCGCCGAACTCGAAGCCATCGGCGCCGCCAGCGATTTCTTCGCCGGCGTCCTCGTTGCCGAATGGATGGAAGGAATTTCGTTCGCGCTCGGCGCCTCCATCGCGACGACCAAAAGCTGGGTCGCCAAAATTGGCGGCTTCGAAGCCATCGCCGACATGCACTCCGACGACTACGAACTCGGCCATCGCATCGCCAAATCCGGCGGCAGGATCGTGCTTTCTCACGAACTCGTCTGGACCATGTACCCGGCCCAGTCCGCCAGCGGCTTCTGGAATCACCAGGTCCGCTGGTCCCGCACCGTCCGCCTTTGCCGCCCGCTCTCCTTCATCGGCCTGATCTTCACCCATGGTCTGCCCTGGGCAATCGCCGCAGCCTTAGTAGCCCCCACTGCATCGATCGCACTCGGGTACCTCGCGGCCTACCTGATCCTGCGCCTCCTCGCTGCGTGGACCGTCGGCGTCCGCGTCTCCGGCGACGAAACCGTTCGCAAAAAGCTCTGGCTGATCCCATTGCGGGATGCCATCCATTTCATCGTCTGGCTGGCCAGCTTCGCCTCCAACAAGATCAGCTGGGGCGAGGAACAGTTCACCATGCGCGAAGGCCGTATGATCCCCATCCCCCGCCCTTGAACTGGCCCAAACGTAGTCCCATAACCACCGCCCTAATAGGCCCGCTGCGAACAAGGCACCGTATCTGGCTGAAAATAATATAGTTATTGCAGTGTAGTGCCGCATCCGGGCCGGACCCGGTGCCAATCGCCGGTACTACCTTTTTCGCGAACGGTTGCCCTACCCCCATTGAGACCCCTGTACCAATGACCAGGGCTCAAGACTTCCCTACACTCAAATTGGAACAACTTCCGTCTGAGGACGCTAGGGCTCTAAATGCTGAATCACCTACGACTTACAATCGGCTCGCTTCTCCTTGCCACGGCGTTCTTCGCCGGATGCGGTACGCGCACCACTACCGTTTCCACCTCTCCTACAGGCTCAACAACTCCGCCGACTTCGCCGACCACACCGACGACGCCCACCACACCGACAACTCCTACCAATCCGACCACGCCTACGAATCCGACGACGCCAACGAACCCGACTCCGCCGCCAACTCCCCCAGCCCCACAGCTCGATCACATTGCCATCGCGCCGCCCTCCCTGACCGTAGCCCCCGGCGCATCCTTCAACTTCACCGCGACCGCCTTCGACCAGTACAACAACCCGTTCACCGCGACCATTACCTGGACTTCCGACGGCAACCCGGTATCGAATGGCACTGGCACCTCCCAGAACGCCACCCAAAGCCCGGCCATTTCTCACATTCGCGCCGTCTCGGGAAATGTGACCAGCTCCGCCGCGGTTCTCACCGTAACCGGTGCTCCATCGATCCTGACTTCCGCCAACCTCACTCCGTTGAATCCCACGGCAATCCTCACCGGACAGACGCAGCAATTCTCCGCAATCGGTATCGATCAGTTCGGCAACACGATGCAGGGACTTCCGGTCTCTTACTCATCAAGCGATCAAACCGTCGCGACAATCGACGCCAACGGCAAAGCCACCGCATCGGTCACAAATCCCGGAACAACCGTGATTTCCGCGACAGTTGGCGGCGTACCGACCAAGACGAGCACCCTCGTCGTGAATCCCGCGCCCTCTGTTCTCTACGCCGTCGTGATCACGCCGAACGCTTCTTCCGATCCGGCTATTCCTGTGGTTCCGGCGCTCACCTCATTCAAATTCATAGCTAACGAATACGATCAGTTTGGCAACCCACTCTCGATTCCACTCGCCTGGTCGGCCAGCAATGGCAACGCGACAGTGATAGCCAGCAATTCCGAAGGCGCCATCAGCGGCACGGTCACTGGAGTAACGCCCGGGCCCGTCACCATTTCGGTCACGGTCCCAACCGTTCCCGCGTTCTCGATTCCATCTTTTAAAGTGACCATCGGCAATCCGCCGCCTCCGGTCCTGACGATGATCCATATCACGCCGGCTCATGCGACGTTCGACGTCGGCGCCACCCAGCAATTCACCGCGCACGGCAAAGATCAATACGGCAACGCCTTCGCCATCACCGCTCCAATTGTTTGGACATCCACGACCGATGGAACGTCGAGCGTTTCTCCGACTGGCTTGGTGACGGGTCTCGTTGCCGGCCCCTCCTCTGCGACCGCAACCGTCGGAACTATCAGCGGCACGGTGTTCTTCACGCTTATAACACCGCCGCCTCCTCCACCAGTTCCGCCGACGATTTCTCAGTTGTCTCCTCCGATTGCCCTGAGCGGCAGCGCCAGTTTGAAATATCTGACGATTAATGGAGCAAACTTCGGCGCGAATGCTGTCGTGAATTTCGGCTCCGATGTTTTGACCCCGGCTACCGTCACCGCAAATTCGCTCACGGTACAAGTTCCCGCTCGAGATTTAGCGGTTGCAGCAACTTTGCCCGTCACTGTCACCAATACCGGCGCGACTCCGGCGACATCGAACCCGCTCAACTTTGTTGTGAGCGACTACGGTTTCGTTTCTATCGATTTCGACGACTCGTATCAATCGACGTACGACAACGGCCTCCCGATTTTTGACGCCGCCGGAATTCGCACGACGCAATACATCATCACGGGAAGTCCCAACAACGCGATCGTCAATCCCGATGCCGGTCCGGTCGGCATTGCGGATGTCTCCGGCAATCCGGAGTACATGACGTGGGCCGAAGTCCATACCATGGCGGCAAACGGCCACGAAATCGGCGCGCACACCCGCACGCATCAAAGCCTTTCGACGCTTTGCGGTGTCACGCAACCCGGTGGACCGGCAATGACTCCGTGCATCGATGCCAACTGGAACCAGACCAACCTGACGGACACGTTGGATCAGGAAATTGGCGGCTCAAAATCCGATTTGATCGGGCAAGGATTCAATCCGCTGACCCTCGCATATCCTTACGGAGACTATGGCTATCCGAGTCCTACGGTTGGTCAAGCCGTTCAGGCCGCGGGCTATCTTGGGTCGCGCGACTCCGACAACGGCTACAACGGGCTCCCTGCGTGCTCGCCGGGAAGAACGGTGAACAACTGCAACCACCTATATCCCTTCTACCTTTGGAGCCAGGGCGCCGAGTTCGACCTGGGTACGACGCAGACGCAACTCAATGGGTGGATTCAATACGCGCACGACAACAAAGTTTGGCTGATCATTCTTCTGCATCGCGTCGACGAAAACGACCCGAACTCCGTCGCGATCAGCATCGACTCGACTCCGGATGCCGCCGCCGCCGCAGGTCATCCCGCGGGAATCGCAACGTTGCAGGGCATCGTCGACTACATCCAGCAGAACGCGATCAACACCGTGACGAATTCCGAAGGCCTGGTCATCGAGAATCTGAACGGCCAGACTTCCACGTTCCAGTTCCCGGACTAACGCAAATCTGGCTTTTCAAACAAGCTGCACCTAACAAAAATTGCGGCCCGTTTGGTTGACGCGTCTCGCTTTCCCTATTAAATTAGAAAGGTTGAATCGTAGCCGCCGGGACAGCCGGACGCGCCGCGATTCCTTTTTGTTCCTCCCCGCTGGGAGGTCGTCCAATTGGTAGGACTCCAGACTCTGACTCTGGCTATCCTGGTTCGAGTCCAGGCCTCCCAGCCAATAAAATAAATTTGTAACAAAACCTTCGCTGGTCGCGAGACCAACTCCCCCCGTACGTGCGTTCAGTTAACGCGTTAGGGTCAACAGTTCTTCAAGTGCGTTGCTCGGCAACTCCCTAGACCTCAATCTGTCTGCACCAAAAACGATGCTGCATCTCTCCATCGTCCAGGTCGGCCGGAGAGTGGTCGTTCTCCCCATTTCCAATCGGCAACAACGAGCGAGAGCTCGTTGCGAAGAGCCAAAAGCGCGTCCATCACGCATGGAACGGAGACCCTCGTGCGACTCACAAAGATCGTAGCGACAGCTTCCTTCATACTCGTTTCTATCTTCGGTATGCAATTGTTCGCCGCGCAGACATCGCTCGCGCAGAGCGTGCCCGCGAACGCCGTGCCCTATATCAGCGAGGTGACTCCGCCAGGGCTGCTCATCAGCAGTCCGCCGGGCACGTTCACGTTGGAGATTCTCGGCGCCAATTTCACGGCCAACGATCTCGTTAGTCTCAGTCTCGTCGGTGGAGGCTCGCCCATCCACCCCGTCAGCACCACAGTCAATACGACTGGCTCACAAATCACTGCCGTCTTCAACAACTCTCCCGTCTCACCAGGTACGTTCGCGGTCACCGTCGCCAACCCCGCTGGCACTCCTTCCTCAACGTCGAACGCATGGTATCTGCCCAACACTCCGTCTCAGCCAGGCGTCACGCTGAATCAGAGCACCACGCCATTTCTCACCGGCAGCCCCAAGGCGATCGTCGCGGGTCCATTCGGATCGACCTCGTTTCTCGCGTTTGCCGCGATCTCGCAAATTTCCAACACCGTCTCCATTGAAACCAGCAATATCAGTGGTCCTTTCCAGGCAGGTCCGTCCTATCCCACCGGCAATCAACCTTGGGGAATCGTCGCCTTCGACATCTTCAACAGCGGCCAACTCGGCTTCGCCATAACCAATTCGATGGATAACACCGTCAGCATCCTGTTCCCCAACGGGGGCGGTACCTACCGCGCCGGAAATCTCATCACGCTACCCGGAGTCTTTCCGACGGCAATCGTTGCCGGCGATTTCAACGGCGACGGAAAGATGGATCTCGCGGTTCTCGACACGTGCGGGACCAACCAAAGCAGCTGTTACCCTCGCGCTGTGCCAAATGGTCCGGGCACGATCACCATTCTCTTCGGCGACGCCACAGGCAACTTCACCGCTTCTCCTTCGGCGCCGATCACCGGACTTGTTCCGTACGCCATGGCCGCCGCGGACTTCAACGGAGACGGCATTCTCGATCTGGCAGTCGCCAACTCTGGCGACAACACAGTGACTTTGCTGATGGGGAACGGCGACGGCACGTTCACGCCCGCCACCACGGCTACTGCGACCGGTAACGCTCCATCTGCGCTTGCAGTTGGCGATTTCAATGGCGACGGCAACCTCGACCTCGCGGTTACCAATTCCAGCGACAACACCGTTTCCATCCTGCTCAATCAAAATTGCTCGGGCGGATCGCCCACCGCGTGCACGTTCGCTCCCGCTGCGGTGAGTCCCGCTGTTGGCGGCGCGCCGTCTGCTATCGCGGCCGGCGATCTCAACGCCGACGGCTTCCTTGATTTGGCAGTCACGAATGCCTCGTCGAATTCTGTAACCATCTTGCTCGGTAACGGCACCGGTGCGTTTACGGTAGCGGTTCCCGCCACCGGTCCGAATTATTCGACTGGTACGACTCCGGAAGGCATCGTTCTCGCGGATTTCAATTCCGATGGCCGGCTCGACATCGTGACGACCAATGCATCGAGCAGTTACACGTACCTGCGACAGGCGGCGGTTCCGCAGCTTTCGTTGACCACCAGCAACGCCTCGCCAACCTACGGGTTTTTCGTGAATTACACCGTGAATCTCACTCCGCCTTTCGCACAACCTACTCCGTCCAGCACTGTCACTTTCTACGACGGCTCGACGCCGTTCAAAACGATCCCGATGACTCAATACCAGGTCGTGTTGCAATACAACACGCTGGGTGTTGGAACCCATCAGGTCAGCGCCGTGTTTAATGGCGATTCCAATTTCACTCCCGCCACGTCGAACTCAGTTTCTGTATATGTTTCCCAAGCGCAGACAACGACGACCTTGTCTTCCAACGTCCTGAACGTTCCATACGGGCTGCCGTTCACATTGACCGCGAACGTTCAGCAAAACTCCGGGACTTCAGTCACCGGCCTCGTCAGCTTTTTCGACGAAACGACTTCGACCGATCTCGGCGACGTCACGCCAACAAACAATCAGGCACAACTGACGCTGTCAAAATTGTCGGCTGGTCCGCACGTCATCATCGCCGTGTATCAAGGCGATACCAATTTCAATACGAGCCAGTCGAGCAGCGTCACTGTCACTGCGATTCAAGCAACGACGACGACTACTGTTGCCGGCAGCCCGAGCACCGCTTCCGCGGGCCAAACCGTCACCTTCACTGCCACAGTGACGCCTTCTCCGAGCAATCCTGTGACGGGGACCGTCAGTTTCCTCGACGCCGGCGTCGCGATCGGTTCCGGTGCAGTCAGCGGCAACACCGCTCACTTTTCCACGACCACACTGGCAGTTGGCACGCACCCCATCACGGCGCAATACTCTGGTGATCCGAATTTCAGCGGGAGCACGAGTAGCGCGATCGGTGAAACCATCACGATTGGCGCCACGACCACGGCGCTCACCGTTTCGCCGAATCCGGCAACGTACGCTCAGTCGGTCACGCTTACGGGGACGGTCACGCCACCGACAGGACTCTCGGCGTCCGGCACTATCAATTTCATGGACGGTACAACGTCACTCGGCACTGCGACGATCAGCAACAACGTCGCGCAGCTTTCCGTCACGACTCTTGCTTTGGGATCGCACTCGCTGACGGCCATATACTCGGGGAGCGCGACTCTGGCGACGAGCACATCGAGCGCGGTGGTCGAAAATATTTCGCAAGCGTCGACGACCGTCACCAATGTTTCGAATTTGAATCCTGCGCCGTTCGGTCAGGCGGTTCAATTCACTGCGACGGTACAGACGCCTGGTGGAACTGCGGCAACTGGCAGCGTGTCGTTTTCCGACGGCACTACATCCCTAGGGTCCGCGATCGTCACGAATAACGGCACACAGCACAACACCGCTACGTTGACGTACGCCGGCTTCCAGGGCGGCGCGCATACCATCACAGCCACCTACGGCGGCGACAGCAATTTCACTGGCAGCACTTCGGCGCCGCTGACCGAAACGGTCACTCCGGTGTCGTCCTCGGTGTCTTTGGCCGCGAGCGTGAATCCTGTGGTTTTCGCGCAATCGGTAACGTTTACGGCCACTGTCACACCGTCGATCGCAGGTGACTTCGCCGGCGGCACGGTTACGTTCCTCGATGGCGGCGCGACTCTGGGCACGGTGCCGCTTTCGACGGAGACCGTCCAACTCACAGTTTCCAATTTGAATGGCGGCACGCATTCGATCACCGCGCGGTACAGCGGCGACGCAAATTTCGCCGGCAGCTCGTCCAGTACGATCAGCGAATCGGTCACGCCCGCGGCCACGACCACGGCGATTTCGTCGAGCGTGAATCCATCGACATTCGGGCAGGCGATCGTTCTGACCGCGTCAATTGGGGCTCCGAGCGGAGTTTCTGCGACGGGCACCGTCACGTTCATGGATGGCTCCAACGTCCTTGGCACCGCGGGTGTCGCGGGTAACGCGGCGCAGCTCGCAGTATCCGCGCTTGCGACCGGATCGCATTCGCTGACCGCGACGTACTCCGGAAACGCCAACCTCGCGCCGAGCTCGTCGGGCGCTTTGACGCAGCGCGTCAATCAAGCGGCTACGGCCACCTCGCTGAGCGCGAGCTCGAATCCCGCGAGTTACGGGCAGAGCGTCACACTGACTGCTACGGTTGCACCCGCGAATGGCGGCGCTGCAACCGGCACGGTCACTTTCCTCAACGGCAGTGCAACTCTCGGCAGCGCTTCGGTGTCGGGCAACGTTGCTCAGTTGGTTGTGAGTGCCGGTGTCCTGACACTAGGAACGCATTCGCTCACGGCGAAATATTCCGGCGATTCAAACTTTCTGGCCAGCACGTCGTCCGTGCTGAGTGAAAGCGTCACTGCAGCGTCCACTACGACATCGCTCGCGTCCAGCGCGAGTCCGTCGGTCGTCGGGAAGTCCGTCACCTTCACAGCGACGGTTTCTTCCACTTCTACTGGGACGATTGCCGGAACGGTCAAATTCTTCGTCGATGGCAGCTCGACGGCGTCTGCCTCCAAGAGCCTTTCTGGCGGGTCGGCAGCGTTTTCCACCAGCTCGCTGGCCGATGGCACACACACGGTCGTTGCTACGTTCACATCGAGCAACGGCAACTTCCTCGGCAGCACGTCGACGACGCTGACGCAGGCGATTTCCGACTTCGCGGTTGCGGTTTCGCCTTCGTCGATCACAGTAGCCAGATTGCAATCCGGCTCGACGACGGTTACGGTCACGTCGATCGAAGGGTTTACCGGCGACGCAGCGCTGTCTTGCACTGGCGGAACCGCGAAGATCAGCTGCACTGTGTCGACGTCATCCGTGACGCTCGATGGCGTCAATCCGCAATCGGCAACGGTGACGATCACGGTCGCAAGCAACGCCGCCACCGGCAACCATACGCTGACGTTGCAAGGCGTCTCGGGGGGCCTGACACGGAAGGCGACGCTGAATCTCACGGTCAACTGAGCGGGAAACTGCTGGGAGGCGTCGATTCGAGGCCTCCCATTCGGTCACTATCTGCTTTGTAGCTGCGGAACGGCGTCACCGCTGAGGGCTTTTGTGGCTTCCTGGATTCCGTTCTGGATGTTCACGTCCCAGTCGAGGTGCGGCACCGAAGAGGAAGCGGCACTCTTATAAAATTTCAAAGCGTCACTGGGTCTGTTCAGCTTCTTCAAGCTGATTCTGCCTGCGGCAATTAGAGCGAGCAGTCCGGGGCGCTCGGATGGATACTTCGCCGCTAATTTCTCGTACTCGGCGACTGCTGTCGAAAATTCCTGGCGGTTTTCGGCAATCCTACAAAGTTCGAGCAGCGTCGCTGCGGGCATGGCGTCCCCGCCCGAGTTGGTGTACTCGCCATAGCTGCTCCACGCCAATTCGGGTTCCTGCGCCTTGATTTGAAGTTGGCACACTTTGACCATTGCGTCGTGGTACGCAGGCAGGTTGTTCTTTCGCCAGTAAATTTGCTGAAGCAAAGTGTACGCGTCGAGCGAATCCGGCTTTGCGGCAATGGTTGACTGTAACGCCGACAGCGCGTCGTCCAATTTGCCTTGGTCCATGAACTCCGCGGCCTGTTCGATTCCGGGATCCGCCTTCCAACTGGAATCCGCCGACTCGATTGCGTTCGTGGTGTGTTGCTCCAGTCCGGAATAGCGCAAACCAAGTGCTATGCACATACCGAACACGAATCCCCCGACGTGCGCCCAGTGTGCGACCGATGAGCCCTGTCCAAACAATGCGCCAGAGAATACTTCCATCAGCAACCAGATCGGAAGCAGCCAGTATGCGTACGCGGTGAATTTCTTCGCTCGATAGAATCGAAGAAGCCCGCCCAGCCATAGCATCTGTACTTTTGTTTTCGGAAATCGAACCAGGAACGCGCCCATCAAAGCGGCGACGGCTCCGGAAGCGCCGATGGTAGGCACCATGCTCTCTGGATTCGCGAAAGCATGCACTTCAAGTGCGAATGCGCCGGCGACGAGATAGAAAATAATGTAGACGGCTCGCCCCCAGGTGTCCTCCAGGATCAAACCGGCGAGCCAGAGAAACCACATATTACCGATCAGATGGAGCCATCCTGCATGGAGGAAGTTGGCGCTCAAAAAGGACATGGCCTGAGGATGAGCCGGCGTGAACGCATATTTCCCGACCACGGACTCTTCGGTCTCGTTTTGAAATTGCAGCGCCAAAGAATCCATTTCGCGCTGAAACTGCTGCGGTTCCTCCATCAGGCGCATCTTGGCGTCCCACGCATCCTCGACTTCGCGATTGGGATTGGACACCTGCTTCCAGATGCCTGGATGCTTTTGTTTGTAGGTCTCGACGAAATCCTTCACGTTGGCAGGAAGCGTTACTTCCGGATGCATCGCTGCAAGCATCAGAACGTGCGCCCTGACCGCAGCGACCTGTGGATCTTGCTGCTCCATGGTCCAGTGCGTGCCGAGAAAAGCCAAAACGTTGAGCGCGATCAGCCCGATGGTGACAATGGGCCAGCGACGGCTCTGCATATTTTCGTGACCTAGTGGAAGAAACACGTCGACCCTCCTTAAAAGCTTCGTACGTGGTTGGTAGTTGCGTTGACTATCAGCGTAAATGGGAAGTGATGAGTGCAGAAACTGTCCTATTGGCCACTGAATGACAATTAATTACGGTGACTATTTGGAGACGCGCTGCTGTCTTCGAATTCGTGATTTAAGCGATGGGCTGTGCATCGCGCGAAGAAGGGTAGACTGTGACGCCACTTTTGTAGGTTCCCGGAGATGCGATGACGAATGAACTCTCACGACGGTCGTTTATGACCAGCACGATCAAGACGGCTGCCGCCGCGACGTTGGCTCTTTCTGGCGCAGAGCAAGCGAACTCTGTTGCTGCGCCGCAGAATCCTCCCGCCGCCTCTGCCGCCGAAGGAGGTCGGATTGTTGATATTCACATTCACTATCAGAAAAAACCGGGCTTCATCGACGACTTTCTTCGGACCACCGAGCATCTGAACATCACGGGCTGCATTCTCACGCCATTTGAAGATCGCAAAGAAGTCGCCGAAGCCGCGAAGAATCATCCGACGCGCATTATTCCCATGGGTTCCGTTCTTCTCGACGCGCCCGATGTTACGCAACAGATCGAAGAGCTTCACGACCTCGGCTATCGCGGCCTCGGCGAAATGGAATTTCCAAAGAAAACCTATGTCGACCCGTCTTACACAAAAGTCTATGAGCTCGCGAATCGCTACAAATGGGTCGTTCTGTTTCACACGGGCATCGTGCTACGCGCCAAATTCACCGAACCCGAAGACGTCGCGTCTTACCGCATGAGCACGCAATATATCGAAGAGATCGCCCGCCGATTTCCGCAGATCACAGTCATTGGCGCGCACTGTGGCAATCCCGACTATCAGTGGTCCGCCGAAATCGCTCGCTGGAATCCCAACGTCTTTTACGATCTCAGCGGTTCGACGCTCACAAAATTGCAAGGCCGCCTGGAGAAGTTTTCAGAATTTTTCTGGTGGTCAAAAACAGGAGAAGGCACGGCAACGCCCGAAAACAATTCCAGCGCCTTCAGCAAAATCGTCTTCGGCACCGACACGGCTCCCGCAGGCGCGGAGCATGTTCTGTCACAGTACAACGCCATGTTCGACGCAAACAACGTCCCGGACTCCACACGCAAGCTTGTCCTGGGCGGCACCCTCTCGAAAATTTTCGGCCTTCCGGCATGAAATAACGTGCGCGCGAATTGATGCATCAGTTCGCTGTGGGTTGGGCGTGCCGGAGGCACAATGGAGAAGGAAAAGTACGGGCGTCTCTTGAGTCTGGTCACGTCGAAGGACAAAGCGGAGAGTGAGCAGCTTCTCAGCCGAGAGGCATCCCGGGACGACCTCCGCATGTGGGGAAAGATAGCCGTTGATGCGGTCGGCGCGGGAGACTGGTTAGTCGGTTCCTGGAGCGTCGACGGGTTGCCGCGCTGGGTTCCGCGAATGCATTACTACCGCCGCGAAGACCGCAAATTTTATCTCGTTCGGCCGAATATCGCTCCCGAGAAAATGGAACTCACCGTCGATCAAGAGGATAAGGATCTCGATCCTCAACGCGCCGCCTTCATTGTCGAAAATATCGAAAACTGGGAACGCGTGCTACAACCGGTCGAATCCTAAACATTTGTTCAGAGCGACGTCAGACCAAATCATTCGCGCAGGGCACCTGATTTCGCTTATGCTCGTGCGCGAAACTTCTAGGGAGACCGCACTGTGAAACGCTGCTACCTGCCAATGTTGTTGATCGCGCTTGCCGCAAACGCCTCGAGTCTGCTCGCGCAAACGCCGCCGTTGACGCCGGATATTCCGCCGAAATTTGAGCAGCCGGCGGCGGGGTATGACTACACCAAGCGCGAAGTAATGATCCCGATGCGCGACGGCGTGAAGTTGTACACGGTGATCACGATACCGAATGGCGCCAAGAACGCGCCGATCCTGCTTACGCGCACTCCTTACGACGCCGAACATCGCGCGATGCGTTCCGATTCGTTCCAGATGGTGAACGAACTGCCGCAGGGCGACGAAGTCTTCGTCAAAGAGGGATACATCCGTGTGTTTCAGGACGTGCGCGGGAAATATCACTCCGAGGGCGATTACGTGATGACGCGGCCGTTGCGCGGCCCGCTGAATTCGAGCGAGGTCGATCACTCGACCGACGCCTACGACACGATCGACTGGCTCGTGAAAAATGTGCCCGAATCCAACGGCAAAGTCGGGATGCTCGGCAGCTCCTACGAGGGATTCACCGTCGTCATGGCGCTCGTGCATCCACATCCGGCGCTGAAAGTTGCCGCGCCGATGAGCCCGATGGTCGATGGCTGGATGGGCGACGACTGGTTTCACTTCGGCGCGTTTCGACAGAACAATCTCGACTACATCGCGGAACAGACAGAAGCGCGCGCCGGAGGCAAGACAATCACGCGTCACGGGCTCGACGATTACGACAACTATTTGCGCGCCGGATCGCTCGGAGATTTTGCAAAAGCGGCGGGAATGGATCAGTTGCCATTCTGGAAGAAAATCTCAGAGCACCCCGCGTACGATTCGTTCTGGCAGAATCAGGCGCTCGATAAAGTCATGGGAGAGCAGCCGTTGACCGTGCCGGTCATGTGGATTCAAGGCTTGTGGGACCAAGAAGATATGTGGGGCGCGATTCATTGCTACCTCGCAGTCGAATCGAAGGACACCAACAACGACAAGAATTATCTGGTGATGGGCCCGTGGCGTCATAGCGGCGTGAACTACGAAGGCTCGACGCTCGGCCCGTTGCGTCTCGATGGCGACACCGCGCTGCAATTTCGCCGCGATGTGCTGCGTCCGTTTTTCGATCAGTATTTGCGCGATGGCGCGCCGAAAGCCAACACGCCGCCTGTGTTTATCTACAACACTGGCGAAAATCATTGGGACCGGCTGAAATCGTGGCCGCTTGCGTGCCCGACTTGCGCGGTGAAGTCGAAGCCGCTGTATCTGACAGCGAATTTTGGTTTGTCGTTCGACGCTCCGAGCGCGACCGATCCGAAATCGGCGGCGGGTTCGGACGAATATATTTCCGATCCAGCGCGTCCAGTGCCTTACGTTCCGCGTCCTGTGGTTGCCTCAGATGGCGATACGTGGAAGCGATGGCTGCTGATCGATCAGCGCTTTGTTGACGGCCGCACCGACATTTTGACGTACGAAACGCCTGTGCTGAAGGATCCCGTTCGCGTCGGCGGCGCGCCCGTCGTGAACCTCGTTGCCTCCACCAGCGGCACCGACAGCGATTGGGTGGTCAAACTGATCGACGTCTATCCCGACGAAATCGCCAGCAGGCCCGAGATGGGCGGCTACGAGCTCAACATTGCGATGGATATTTTCCGCGGGCGCTATCGCGAAAGTTTTGAGACTGCGAAAGCGATCACGCCGAACACTCCGCTGACCTACAAATTTATCTTGCCGACGGTTGATCACGTATTTCTGCCGGGACATCGCATCATGGTGCAAGTGCAGTCGAGCTGGTTCCCGCTGTACGACCGCAATCCGCAGACCTTCGTGCCCAACATTTTTTTCGCGAAGCCGTCGGACTACGTAAAAGCGACGCAGCGCGTTTATCACGCGCAGGGCGCGGCGACCTTCATTGACTTGCCCGTAGTGGGAGCGCAATAAATCTCTGCGCGTTCGGCTAAGACCCGATGCCCGCGGTGTGCAATCGATCGCGGAAGTATGATTTCCAATCCTCAGGGACCGACGGCAGCTCGTAGAGTTGATGGATCGCTGCGGCGTCGGCTTTCGTAAATTGCCTCGTCAGGAACAATCGCAGAAAATCGGCGATCGAGACGCCACTGGCGTTCCGCATGACAGGAATGATCTCGTCGAAGGCCGCGACTTCGCCCTCGCGCGTTACAGCGACGTAGAAACCGATCCTCCGGCTCGCAAGAAATTTCTTCACCATGTCGTCGGCTTGGAAACGAATGCCGAGTTTGAAGCAGGGCAGCCGTGGCTGAGTCACGACGACTTCCGCGTCGTTGATCGTGAAGCGATCCCCCACGCGGACATTCTCTTCTAGCAGGCCTTCAGTCGTGAGGTTCTCGCCGAAGGAGCCGAAGGGAAGGTCACGGCCCGGCAGTTTCTTTTTCCAGTAGGCGTAGTGCTCCGCAGGGTAGCAGTAGACGGCTTTGTATTCGCCGCCGTGAACGGTGAGGTCAGCCTGCCGATCGCCATCGAAATTTAATTTGCGGAGACGAATGCGTGCGGCGGTGGGCGATTTGAAAATGCCCGTGGTGACTGCGTGGCCATGCCACTGGACCTCGCGAGGCAGGCCGACGTTTAGCGAGATAATCTTCATCGTAGCGAGCTTAGATGCTGTTCCGGTCGTTGCGATTCAGGTCATTTGCCAGCGCTTGCGAGAGTCGCCGAAGGCCTTCTGCGAACATCGCGTGATTCACGCCCATCCCGATGCGGAAATGATCGGGCATCTCGAAAAATTTGCCGGGGACGACGGTCGTCTCGAACGCGGTTCGGAGGCGTTCCAATAGTTCGGCAACATCGCCGTGCAACAGTTTTGGGAACGAAGTTGTCCCGTAAGGGCTGCGAACGGCGGCGACGTGAGATGCGTTCGTGTCCAGGAAATGTTTAAGATCGGTCCGATCGGCTTGGACGATTTTTCGCGCGCGGTCACGAATTGTGTCGAGATTCTGCAATGCAATGATACTGAGAATCTCGGTGGGATGCACCGGAGTCGCGGCAAACAGATCGTTGAGTTCATATATTGCGCGGGCCAGGTCCGGCTGCGCGAGAATCCAGCCGCAGCGAAGTCCGCTGAGGCCGTAGACCTTCGTAAGGCTGCTCGTCACTACAAAATTCTTGCCGAGATGAAAAGAAGAGCGCGGTGTGTTGTCGTAGACAGCGTCGAGATAGACCTCGTCGACAACGACGCGCGCACCGACGCTGGATGCGATGTCTCCGACCTCGCGCAGAATGTCGTCACGCGTCAGGACGCTGCTCGGGTTGTGAAGATTCGTGAGAAAAATGAGCTTTGTCTTCGGTGTGATCGCTTTGCGAATTTCCTGAGGCTCGACAGCGAATCCGTTTTCCTCGCGGCGAGGGAATCGAACAATGTTCGCCTGTAGATATTGTGCTGTGGAGACGACGAGTTCGTAGGTCGGGCTCTCGATCAAGACTTCATCGCCGGGATCGATCAGTGCCGCAAGAGCGAGATGATTCGCCATCGACGTTCCGGCGGCTTCGACCACGCACGCGGGATCGACGCCGTGTTTCGTCGCGATCGCGTGTTGCAGCGGCGCGAAGCCGTAGGAATTGTCGCCATTGATTTCGAGTTGATCGATCGAGACGTTTAACTCGCGCAGAGGAAACGCGCCGACTCCGCTCGTGGCGAGAGTGAAGCGCGCCTTGCTGTGCAGCTTCGCCCACTGCATGTATTCGGAATAGCGTTGAAGGCGTGTCATGCGTCCATCGAAAGCGGCGTCGAAATCGTCATTAAGAAGTTGACGTCGCAGTCCTTAATTTGCGGCTCCAGTACAAATATACGGGAATTCCCGCCGCGAGAATGATGAAGCCGAAAACGCTGTTCGTCGGATACGTAACGATCGTGCTCGTAACGATGGCCACGCATGTCATGACGAATAGCGCCGTCGTGTAAGGATGGCCAGGGACGCGATAGATCTTTGTCTCGGTATCGGTAGGCTCGTTCTTCTCACGGCGGCGAAATACGAAAAGGGAAGCAGCGGTCAACGCGAACGAGATAAAATCGATCGAGACGACATAGTTCAGAATTTGTTCGTAGCGACCCGAGAGGGCGATGATCGTCGCGGCGATTCCCTGAACAACGATAGCCACGACCGGTGCGCCCGTTTTCGGCGAGATCCGGCCGACACTCTTGAAAAATAATCCGTCCCGCGCCATCGCGTAATACACGCGCGGCGCTGTGAGAATGCCTTGACTCAGAAATCCAAGCGTTGAGATCGCGATTCCCACAGCGATCCAGAATGCACCGCGGTCTCCGAGTGCGGCGCGCATCACGGCAGTTGCTGGCGTTCGCGTTTCGGCGAGTCCCGCTGGGCCGAGCACACGCAAGCAAACGAAATTCACGGACAAATAAAGAACTACGACGCCCAGCACTCCGGCGATCAATCCGCGCGAAAGTTCACGGCGTGGATCGCGCATCTCACCGGCGACAAACGTTGCTGTCTGCCAACCTCCATAGGCGAACGCGATGGGGATCATCGCCGCGCCGATGGCTCCGACGAGCGACAGTGAAACAGGCCGGTCGAGCAACGGTCGCACGTGAATGTGTCCGCCACCGAGAGCGAGACCAAGCACGACCATGGCGATGATCGCGGCAGATTTCAATAGCATCAGCAAGCTCTGTACGTTGCTGCCAGCGCGTGCGCCGAAACAATTGATCGCAGTCAGTCCGAGCAGAATGATGGCGGCAATCGCCCCGTCGCCGGTCGTCACTCCGCTGATTTCGCGAAAGTATTTCGCGAACGTCACCGCGACCGCAGCCATGCCTCCGGTCTGCGTCACAAGCAGCAGCACCCAGCCATACAGAAACGCAACCGAGGGATGGTACGCCTCGCGCAGATACAGGTATTGTCCGCCTGCCTGCGGCAATCGCGTCGCGAGTTCCGCCCAGATGAATCCACCGAGCAGCGCCAGCACGCCGCCAAGAACCCACACGCCGAGAATCAGAAACGGCGTGTGTACATGCAGCGCAACGACGTAAGGATTGATAAAAATGCCCGAACCGACGATGCCGCCCATCACGATCATCGTGGCGTCGAACGTGTTCAGGCTTCGCGGTGGGGTTGGCGTGGCCAAGGGCGCGAGGATAGCAGAAGACGCGGGCGTTCGAGCCTCAAAGTTGTCCGCGAAAGGTGGTCGCGAAAGTTAGGAGGCAGGAGCAGAACCACATAAAATTGAGGAAGAGGACAATGTCTTTTGGCACCGATCATAAGCGCGCGGGGATTAGCGAAGCGGTTCGGCGTGGCGCCGCTGTTTCGCAGCATTTCGTTTACGGTTTCGGAGGGCGAGCGCATCGGCATCATCGGCCCGAACGGCTCCGGAAAATCGACGCTGCTCGCGATTTTGCAGGGCAGCGTGGCGCCCGACAGCGGCGACGTCGCAATTCGCAAAGGCATTCGCCTTGGCAGCGTGCTGCAGATTTCAGATTTCGCCGAGGGTGCGACCGTGCGCTCGGTCGTTGCGCGCGCACTCGACGATGCGCACGTGCCCGAAAGCGATCGCGCTGGCCGAATGGCAGAGATACTTGGCCGCGCGGGCTTCGACGATCTGGATGCAGACGCTTCGCGAATGTCGGGCGGATGGCGTAAACGGCTTGCGATCGTCGAAGCGCTCGTGCAGGCCCCCGACATTTTGCTGCTCGACGAGCCGACCAACCACCTCGACCTCGCAGGAATTCAGTGGCTCGAAAGCGTGTTGCAGAACGGCGCCTTTGCGTGCGTCGTGGTGAGCCACGACCGCTACTTCCTCGAGAACGTCGCAAACGAAATCGTCGAGCTGAATCCAGCTTATGAAGACGGTTCACTGCGCGTGTCGGGCAACTACAGCACCTTCCTCGAGAAGAAAGAGGAGTACCTGCACGCGCAACGTAACCGCCAGGAAGCGCTCGAAAATCGCGTACACACCGAAATCGAGTGGCTCCGCCGCGGCCCGAAAGCGCGCACGACGAAATCGAAAGCGCGCATCGACAAAGCGCACGAAATGATCCGCGACCTGGCGGAAATGAGCGCACGAACCAAAAGCACGAACGCAACAATCGATTTTTCGGCCTCGGACCGCAAGACGAAGCAACTGATTACGCTCGACGGCATCAGCTATTCCATCGGCGATCGCGCGCTGTTCGACAATCTTCACTTCATCGTGACGTCAGGAATGCGCGTCGGCCTGGTCGGCCCAAACGGAAGCGGCAAGACGACGCTGCTGCGACTGCTGCGCGGAGACATCAAAGCGATTGGCGGCGTGATGCGTCAGGCCGACAATTTGCGCATCGTCTACTTCGATCAGAATCGCGAACTCGATCCCGATGTGACTCTGCGCCGGGCGCTCGCGCCCGACAGCGATTCCGTGATTTACCGCGACCAAGTCATCCACGTCGGCGGTTGGGCCGCGCGCTTTTTATTCACCGCGGAGCAATTGAATCAGAAAGTCGGCCGCCTTTCGGGCGGTGAGCGAGCAAGAGTTCTGATTGCACAGCTCATGCTGCAGCCCGCGGATGTTTTGCTGCTCGACGAGCCAACAAACGATCTCGATATTCCAACGCTGGAAATTCTTGAAGAAAGCCTGCTCGAGTACTCTGGCGCCCTCGTGCTCGTGACGCACGACCGCTACATGCTCGACCGCGTTTCTACAGTAGTGCTCGGACTCGACGGCACGGGAGGCGCGGAACGCTTCGCGGACTACTCGCAGTGGGACGAGTGGTCGCGCGAGAGGAAGGTCGCTGTCCGTAAGCAGGAATCAGCAGCAACGAAGAGCGCAGTTGCGAACGAAGGCGGATCCAGCGCGGCGACAGCCGCTACTGTCGCGCGACTGGCGACCGCGAAGAAAAAGCTATCCTACAAAGAGAATCGCGAGCTGGAAACGATCGAACAACGCGTTGCCGAGGCCGAGGCCGACCTCCAGTCGAAGCATGATGCGTTGCTCGACCCGGCGATCATGAGCGACGGTGTGCGTCTACACGCAGTTTCCCTGGAGCTGGAAGCTGCGCAAAAGCGGATCGACGACCTTTACACACGCTGGGTCGAGCTCGAAGACAAGCTGAAATAGCGCCAGTCCAATCGAAAGTCGCCGAATCTACCTCGCCGGTGGCAGGTCACAAATCCGACCTCTCGCGGTCCTCTACGCAATTCTTTTGAAATTTGTAATGTCAATTTTAAGTCTCCCATGCACCGCAGGCCCCGGCCGTGCATCGTATCCTCTGGAGGAACGACCATGGAAAAACTCGCAATCTGGGCTTATCTGGAAGCAAAGCCGGGCAAAGAGAAAGAAGTCGAAGAATTTCTGAAGTCCGCTCAGCCGCTGGCGGAAAAAGAATCCGGAACGGTCGCGTGGTATGCCGTGAAAATCGACGCGTCGCACTACGGAATCTTCGACACGTTCGCGGATGAAGCCGGACGCAACGCTCACATCAGCGGCGATATCGCCAAGGCGCTCTTCGCAAAGGCGAAGGATCTATTCGCGAATGATCCGCAGATCCACAAGCCGGAGATTCTGGCATCGAAGAGTTCGGGCGGTGCAAAAGGCGCGACGGGTAGGTAAGTCTCGGGAGACGAGCCGCGAGGTGTGCCGATAAGCATGCCTCGCGGGCCTTTCAGCAAATTCGAGCAGCTCACTCCGGCATGAGCTGCCGCACCAGCTCCGGTGCATCGATCCGCCAATCATCCGCCAGAATGAACGCCTTGCGCAAAATCATCTCCGTCCGCGGATCGATGTCGATCGGAATCCCGCTCAGATCGAGTGGCACCGCATCCACAATGTTCTGCGGAATCTTCAGCCAGCGCGTGATGCTCTCGGTCTGCAGCATCGCGCCGCCCCATCCCAGCTGAATCCGATACGTCCCGAGTTGCCCGCGCACTTCGAGCCACGCTTTATCGATCGTGCAACGGTCCGCGATCGGCGTTGCCGGCAGCACGCGCGACAGCACTTCCGCCCGCAACGCCGTCGTCGCCGAAAAATCGTTGACGTCGAACCGCTCGCTAAACACGCCCGTTCCGCGATGCCCTTGATCCGACCACGTCGAATCATCACCGACGGCCGCAACCGTCGTAAACAAATCCACGTCGCGCATCACTTCGGAATAAACGATCGCCGGTATGTCGTCCACCGGAATCTCGCGCAAATCGCGATAAAACCTCACCTGATCCGATCCAATGAAAACATTCACTCCCGGTCCCGCCTGTTCCCCAAGCGACGAACGCCGCACGGAATGGTCGCGATCCGGCGGCAGATCGACATAAAACTCAACATTCATGTTCCAGTGTTCAAGCTTCTTCGTCGGCACGTTGACGCCGTCGAATCCGACGCCCATCAGCTGATAGCTCCACCCGCGCGAACGCGCCAAATTCGCAAACTGGTGCTGCCGCAGCAATATACCCGCAAATCGATTGGAGTAGAGCCGAGTCTTTCTCTCGTCGTCGGTCACTTGATAGAACTCGCGAAACGCCTGCCGAAACGGCTGCCGCAATCCCGCCGTAAAAATCCGCGCTCGCCAGCGCTGTACTTCAGCAGCGCTATAAGACAGCGGATGCCACAGTCGCACCTTCTCCGCGCGCACCAAATCGACAAGCTTGTTCGACGAATCGCGCAGCTCGCCATCCGACCAAAGCCCTGATCGCTCCCATCCCTGACTGTTGCTGAAGACCCAAACCAGCTTGCGCCCCAAAAATCCCAGGAGCGGATGATCGATGTAGTACCGCCGCCAATGCGTCAGCGGAATCCGCCGCGTACCAAGAAACGACGCCTCCAGCCGCGCACGCTGCACCGCATACGATTGCTCCAGATCCTTCACCAGCGCCGCAATCGCGCGAACCTTCTTCGGCGCGGCCTTGCGCGCATGCGCCGGCGCCGCCTTGATCCGCTTCCCCTCGGCGTTTTCCCACAACACCACGATGCGCCCATCTTCGATCAAGCGAACCGTCGCCCTGCAATCTCCGACCTTAACCTCGAGCGCGCCATTGACATCCAGCGGATATTGCGGGATCGAAACATCTTCCAACTCATCCACCGTCATGCCCGCGCGTTCCGCGACCATGCTCAGCGATTTTTCGATCAGCCGCCTCGCCACCGAATTCTTCACCTTCGTCCGCAATTTCGTCAGTTGCGTGATCGCTTCCTTGTTCTCCATCGCGCCCAGCGCCTGCACGCACGCGAATCCCACTTTTTGCGATACCGCTCCGATGTTTGGAATTTTGCGCAGGCACGCCAGCCCAAACTCGCCGATCGCCAGCGCCGACTCGCGCGTGTCCGTCAATCCCACGCACAACACAATGCCTTTTTGATACGACGAATCTTCCGCAGGCGCCCGCGCTTCGGCCGGTTGTCCCGGCGTCGGACCAATCGCAAGCCACCGCACCATCGTCGTGAACGCTTTCGATTCCCCCAGCGCCGAAAGAATCTCGCGTGAACGCCTGCTCCACTTCGGACCTGGCGCCGTCTGCTCCAGCGCGTGGCAATGCTCCAACAGTCCGATCCAGCCCGATCGCGTAATCGAATCCATCGACGCGATCTCATCAAAAACAATCTGCGACCACGGGCCGCGCCCCGAGTCGAACCTCTTCTCGTCCTCAACGTAGATCAGCGGCGCGATCAGCGCGCGCAATCGCTGATGATGCTTGTCAATCTTGCCGCGCGGAGTCGGTGCAAGTTGCGCGTGAATTCTGCGCAGTTCGATGCGCGCCCGCTCGGTGACGTGCTCGGCCGACAGAAACGACAGGAATCGTTCGAAGGGGAAGTAAAACCGCGCCGAAGAAGTATCTCGCCGGATCTCTGTGACAATCTGCTCGACCGCATCGCCCGGCAGCGGCTTGGGCACGCACTGCAACCCGAGCTGAATCGCGTCCGACAGCGTCTCCATCACTTGAAAATTGCGATCGACGCGAGCCTCGAGCCGCAGCCAATCGTAAGACTGCTCCAGAAACGCCAGCTGAACCTCCGGCCCCGAGCGGCTCAGCGTACTCAGCGCTTCGCTCTTCGAGCGCCAGTCATTCAGCGCGCGCGTTAGTTCAGCAACACTGTTACCCGACGACGGCCGGTCGCCGCTCTTCAGCCGGATGCTCTCGTAAATATCGAGCGCGCTTTTGGCGTGTGGATTCATGAACCCCCAGTATAAAAGAGGGAAGAAACGACAGGGTTGCTGTGACCGAGTTGCTATAGCCGAATAGGCACCGCCCCAAAATAGCCCAAAAGGGAGTTGTAACAGCCCATTAGCGCAGTGCGATCAACACAACCTGATAAATCCCCGCGCCAATCATCGCCGCGCCGGGAATCGTCAGCACCCAGGCCCACACGATGCGCCGCGTCACGCCCCAGCGCACCGCAGTAATGCGGTGCGAAGCTCCGACGCCGACAATCGCGCCCGTGATCGTGTGCGTCGTGCTGACAGGGATGCCAAACACGGCGTTCATCACCAGAGTCAGCCCACCCGCAGTCTCCGCCGAAAATCCGCCGAACGGCGTCAGCTTCGTAATGCGCTGCCCCATCGTCTTAATGATCCGCCAGCCGCCCGCCATCGTGCCGCCGCCCATCGCCAAGTGGCAGCAGATAATCACCCAATAAGGCACCTTGAACTCTGGCAACAACCCGCCTGCCAGTAGCGCCGCCGTGATGATGCCCATCCCTTTTTGCGAATCGTTCGTGCCATGACCCAAACTGAAAAGCGCCGCCGACAACAATTGCAGCCGCCGAAATATCTTGTCCACGCGCCGCGGACGTTGCTTCCGAACGATCCAGCTCGCAGTGATCGTCAGGATAATCGCCGTCACCGCGCCAACAATCGGCGATAGAAAAATAAACAGAACCGGCTTCACCCATCCCGACAAAATCAGCGCGCGATACCCCGCATGCGCCACCGCCGCGCCGCCATAGCCGCCCATCAACGCGTGCGATGAACTCGTCGGCAATCCCAAAATCAACGTAATCAGATTCCAGATGATCGCGCCGAGCAGGCCGGCTAGCAAAACTTTCTGATCGACCATCTCGATGTGAATCATGCCCTTGCCGATCGTTCCGGCAACGGCCGTCCCGAACACAAACGCCGCGATGAAATTCCAGAACGCCGCCCACGCGACCGCACGAAACGGCGTCAGCACGCGCGTCGATACCACCGTTGCGATCGAGTTCGCGGCGTCGTGCCAGCCGTTGGAAAACTCGAACGCGAGTGTCAGAAAAACAACAACGATCAGGAGTGAGAAGCTGGACATGGGCCGTCGTTCAGGCGGTCTTCAGGATGACGCCTTCGATGACGTTGGCGACGTCTTCACATTTATCGACAGCAGTTTCGATGACTTCAAAAATTTCCTTCCACTTGATGATCTGCACCGGATCTTTCTCTTCATCAAAAAGCTGCGCGATCAGCGTGCGGCACAGCCGATCGCTTTCGTTTTCGCAGCGATTGATCTCGATGGTGTATTTCAGCGCTCTTTCCGGCGTGCTGAGCGCGTGTACGCACGTCGCAACCTCTTCGGTGGCGCTCACGAGTACTCTCACCAGGTCGACCGTGCCTTCGCGGATCGCGCCGACGCGATACAACACAAAGCGGCTCGCCGCGGCGTCGATCAAATCGATCACGTCATCCAGCCGGCTGCAAAGTTCGTGAATATCTTCGCGATCGAACGGCGTGATGAAGGTCTGATTCAGTTTGGTCAGGACGGCGTGCGTGATTTCGTCGCCGTTGTGCTCGATCGCCTTGATTGCCTGAACCTGCTCGGGCACGCCGGTGTAATGCTCCAGCATCCGGAGCAAAGCCTTCGCGCCGACAACAATATTATCGGCCTGCTTGTCGAACAGATGGAAAAATCCCTCTTCGCGCGGAAGAAGGCGCTGTAAAAGTCCCGGCATGTGGATGACTCTCCCCTGAAGAGTCGTTTGAGGCGTGGGCAGTTTAGCGAAGCGAACTGACCGAGGCAAGGAATGCGACGAATAAATCCACAGCCCTACGCGGCCCATGGAAGCGTCTCAAACGAAGCGTCTTAAAAACAAAAAGGCGGGCCAACTTCGGCCCGCCTTTTCTTGCAGCTTATCTGTGCGGTGAAGCTTAGTACATCCCGCCCATGCCGCCCGGTCCGCCAGGACCGCCGGCTGCCGCGCCCTTCTTTTCGTCTTCCTTCACTTCGGCGATGAGCGCTTCGGTGGTGAGCATCAGGCCCGCGATCGACGCCGCGTTCTGCAGCGCGAGGCGCGTAACCTTGGCTGGGTCGATGACGCCAGCCTTCACCATGTCGCCGTATTCGCCGGTGTCCGCGTTGAAGCCGAAGTTATCGTCCTTCGACTCGCGGATTTTACCGATCACAACGGCGCCTTCGTGGCCGGCGTTGTGCGCGATCTGACGTGCTGGCTCCTCGAGAGCGCGCTTCACGATGCCGACGCCAACCGCTTCGTCATCCTGGAGCTTCAGCTTCTCGATCGCCGGGAGGCAGCGGAGAAGAGCAGTGCCGCCGCCGGCAACGATGCCTTCTTCGACCGCGGCGCGCGTGGCGTGCATGGCGTCTTCAACGCGAGCCTTCTTTTCCTTCAGCTCGGTTTCGGTTGCCGCGCCCACCTTGATGACCGCAACGCCGCCAACCAACTTGGCAAGGCGCTCCTGGAGCTTTTCCTTGTCGTAGTCGCTGGTGGTGTTCTCGACCTGCGCGCGAATCTGCTT
>Ga0209006_10001064_pt1 | contig 25194 bp, 29 predicted proteins | sample JacPin_JW_Ref_O2_FD_188567 | JGI IMG/M metagenome (GOLD analysis project Ga0209006, IMG submission 188567) | Forest soil microbial communities from Algoma, Ontario, Canada - Jack Pine, Ontario site 1_JW_Ref_O2 (SPAdes) (version 2) | ecosystem: Environmental > Terrestrial > Soil > Boreal... | reverse complement strand
CTACATTGTTGTCCATGACTACTTCAAGCAGTGCACAAATCCCCGACATGACCGGTCGCACGGTCATCGTCACCGGCGCCAACAGCGGCATCGGCCGCGCCGCCGCCTCAGCGCTCGCCGGCGCCGGCGCGAACGTGGTGCTCGCGGTGCGCAACATCGAGAAGGGGCAGGCCGCCGCTGCCGCGATGCCTGGGAGCACCGAGGTCCGCCGTCTCGACCTGGCCAGCCTCGAGTCGGTGCGCGAGTTCGCGGGATCGTGGACGGGCGAGATCGACATCCTGATCAACAACGCCGGCGTGATGGTGCCGCCGCTCAGCCGCACGGTGGAGGGCTTCGAGCTCCAGTTCGGAACCAACCACCTGGGCCACTTCGCGCTCACCAACCTGCTGCTCGAGCGGATCACGAGACGCGTGGTGAGCGTTTCCTCCGGCGCCCACCGCATCGGCGCGATCGACTTCGACGACCTCAACTGGGAGCGAAAGCCCTACCGCGCGTGGCGCGCCTATGGGCAGTCCAAGCTCGCCAACCTGCTGTTCACGAGTGAGCTCCAGCGGCGGCTGAACGACGCGGGCTCAGACGTCCTTGCCACGGCCGCCCATCCCGGCTATGCGGCGACCAACCTCCAGTTCGCCGGTGGCAACAAAGTGGTCGCGCTGCTCAGCGTCGTCGGCAACCGCACGCTCGCCCAGGACGAGAACGGCGGCGCGCTGCCGACGCTCTACGCTGCCGTCGCGGACATCCCCGGCGACAGCTACGCCGGTCCGGGTAGGTTCATGGAGCAGCGCGGCCCCGCCAAGCTCGTAGGACGCTCTGGAGCTGCCAAGGACCGTGAGGTGGCTCGGCGTCTGTGGGACGCCTCGGAGGAGCTCACCGGGGTGCGCTTTGCACTTGGGGCCGCCACGACCGCTTGAGCAGGCGCGTCTGTCGCCCGCCTCGCGGCTACTCGACGAGGCGGGCGCGCAGCTGTTCCAGCTCGAGCTCTGTGAGGCCATGTCTCGCAAGCCAGGTCTCGGCGCCGCCGCTTTGCGCGATCAGGCACAGGACTGCCGTCATCGCTCCCGCGGGGGCAGTCAAGATCTCGGGTCGGGTCTCCTCGACGCGGCGCACGAGCGCTCGTCCGTGATCGAGTCCCGGCGTGCTCGCGACCCGCTCGATCACACCCGCCATGTTGGCCTGCGTGCGCAAGTAGTCGGCGAGGATGTCCTCATCGGACACGCCGGCAGCCGACAGCACGACGGCCACGACCAGGCCCGTGCGGTCCTTGCCGGCCGTGCAGTGCACGAGGGTCGGCCCCGCGGAGAGAGCGATCAGACGCACCACGGTGGCAAACGCGGGTCCGACGCTTGCGAGCGTACGGAGATAGAGCCCAGCCACTCCCGCGTCGGGCTCCACGGGATCCTCGGCGAGGCGCACGATGCCCGCCTCCGCCATCAGTGGGACCGAGTGGACGTCGCTGCCGGCGCTGCGCAGAGCATGGTCAGCCTCGGCCTCCGCGGCCGAGCGCAGGTCGATGACCGTCGCCGGAGGCCAGGCGACGCCCGTCGGAGGAGCGTCTCCCGCGCGCGGGGCGTCGCTGCGGTAGAGGGCGCCGTGGCGAATCCTGGCCCCCAAGGCGCTCGCCAGCCCGCCGACGTCCCTGAAGTTCTGCAGGCGGTCAGGGCCGGACTGTGCGCGCACCGGCACGGGATGGCTCGACTCCATACGCTCACTATGGCGAGCGTATGAGGGAGCAGCCGCTGTCACCAGAACTACGAAGCCTGGGCCTGGGCCTGCGCGAAGCAGGAGCGGTGGTAGTAGATGCCGGTCAGCGCCTTCGTCGTGTCGTCCGCGGCTCTCGAGGTCTCTCGCGGCTGCCCGTCGACGACAACGATCATCGGCTCGTAGACCCCGATCACGTCCTCGCAGCGCTGGCATCTCAGTATTCCGCTCATCTCGCCCCTAACGCAAGGCTAGGCGGCGCGAGCGAACGCGCCATCACGGTTGGACCGCACACGCGCGTGGCTTACTACTGAGGGTTTTCACCGAGTTACACTCCGAACGCGATGGGGGACACAACAGAGCAGGCGATCCGTCGGCTGCTCGAGGTCGGGCGGGTCCTCACCAGAGAGCTCGACCAGCGCATCGTGCTCGACCGTGTGCTCGAGGCCGCGCGCGAGATCACGGGGGCCCGGTACGCGGCGCTCGGGGTCCTCAACGAGCACCACAGCGGACTCGAGCAGTTCCTGACATCAGGCGTCGACGATGAGACACAGAGGGCGATCGGGGACCTTCCACGGGGACGCGGGGTCTTGGGCGTGCTGATCGAGGACCCCAAACCGCTGCGTCTCTCGGATGTGGGCGAGCACCCGAGCAGCTACGGGTTCCCGACGGGGCATCCGGCGATGCACAGCTTCCTGGGTGTGCCCGTCGTGATCCGCGGGGAGGTCTGGGGCAACCTCTACCTCACGGAGAAGGCCGGCGGCGAGTTCACCGACGCAGACGAGCAGGCCGCTGTGATCCTCGCGGATTGGGTCGCGATTGCGATCAACAACGCGAGGCTCTACGAGGAGAGCGAGCGACGTCGTCAGGACGCCGAGACTGCCTACCGCGGTCTCGAGGCCACGCGTGACATTGCGGTCGCGATCGGGGGGGAGACCGACCTCGGGCACGTGCTCGAGCTGATCGTCAAGCGTGGGCGGGCGCTCGTCAGCGCGAGGAGCGTCGTGATCATGCTGCGCGAGGGTGAGGACCTGGTCGTGCACGCGAGCGCCGGGCACGTGACGCCGACACATGGGGTGCGCCTGTCGATCGCCGAGTCGACCTCAGGGCAGGTGCTCGAACGCCGCCGGCCGGAGCGGATCTCAGACGTGGGCTCGCGCCTGCGGATCGACCCGCGGGAGTTCGGTGTCGCCGACCCGCACACTGTTCTGCTGGTGCCGATGCTCTACCGGAACAGCGGCGTTGGCGTGCTCGCCGCGTTTGACCGAGGGCCAGACGGTGAGCCGTTCAGTGAGGACGACGAGCAGCTGCTGCGCACGTTCGCCGCCAGCGCGGCGACAGCGGTGGCGCTCGCCCAGAGCGTCCAGAGCGATCGGCTCCGCAGCTCACTGGCGGCCGCCGATGCCGAGCGCCGGCGCTGGGCGCGTGAGCTACACGACGAGACGCTGCAGGGCCTTGGCGGCCTTCAGGTGCTGCTCTCCTCGGCGCTGCGCCGCGGAGACGCGGAGCGCCGCGAGGAGGCAATGCGCCAAGCCGTCGAGCACATCGCGCGTGAGATCGAGAACCTGCGCGCGATCATCACCGAGCTGCGTCCGGCGGCGCTGGATGAGCTGGGGTTGGCGACGGCGATCGAGGGGTTGCTAGACCGCCATCGCGAGCAGAGCGGCTTTGAGATCGAGGCCGAGCTGTCGCTCCCCGATTCGACAAACCGGCTCGACGACGAGCTCGAGAGCGCCGTCTACCGGCTGCTGCAGGAGGCGCTCACGAACGTTGCCAAGCACGCCGGGGCGCACAGCGTCCGGGTCGTCGTGAGGGAGAGCGAGGGACGACTGCAGCTCGAAGTTCGCGACGACGGCGCGGGCTTCGATCCCGAGACGGTAAGTCGTGGCTTCGGGCTTGCCGGGATGCGCGAGCGGGTGAATCTGCAGGGCGGCACCCTCCGCATCGATTCCGGCGATGAGGGCACGCGCCTGCGGGCATCGATCCCGGCGCGACGTGCGCCTGGCGCCGACGGGGAGAGGGCGCAGCCGACCGCGCGCGCTCTCTAAGATCGGTCGCGTGCCCTTCGATCCGAAGCGAGCCACGGGCCGGTTCTTGGCCGACGAGACGCGCTACGAGCGGATGTCCTACCGCCGCGCCGGTGCGAGCGGTATCCAGCTGCCGCTGATCTCGCTGGGGCTGTGGCAGAACTTCGGCGACGACAGGCCGCTCGCGAGCGCCCGCGCGATCCTGCGCCGCGCGTTCGATCTCGGCATCACGCACTTCGACCTTGCCAACAACTACGGGCCGCCGTATGGTGCGGCGGAGGAGAACTTCGGTCGCATCTTCCGCGAGGACTTCCGCGCCTACCGCGACGAGCTGATCATCTCCACCAAGGCGGGCTACGACCAGTGGCCCGGGCCCTACGGGGAGTGGGGCTCGCGCAAGTATCTGCTCGCGAGCCTCGACCAGAGCCTCGCGCGGATGGGGCTGGACCACGTCGACGTGTTCTATTCGCATCGTTTCGACCCGAACACGCCGCTGGAGGAGACGATGGGCGCGCTCGACGCCGCCGTGCGTCAAGGCAAGGCCCTGTACGTGGGCATCAGCTCCTACTCGCCCCAGCGAACCGAGGAGGCGATCGAGATCCTGAACGGTCTCGGCACGCCGCTGCTGCTCCACCAGCCGTCCTACTCGCTGCTCAATCGCTGGATCGAGCGCGAGCTGCTCGACGTGCTCGAGCGACATGGGGTCGGCACGATCGTGTTCTCGCCGCTCGCTCAGGGGCTGCTCACCGACCGCTATCTCGATGGTGTCCCAGAGGACTCCCGCGTGCGCCGCGGCGAGGCCTTCGACGAAGGTCTGCTGAGCGAGGAGAACCTCGCGCGCGTCCGTGGGCTCAACGAGATCGCTCAGCGTCGCGGGCAGTCGCTCGCGCAGATGGCGATCGCCTGGGTGCTGCGCGACCCGCGCGTCACCTCCGCGCTGATCGGCGCGAGCAGCGTCGTCCAGCTCGAGCAGAACTACGGAGCGCTCGAGAACCTCGAGTTCTCCGCCGAGGATCTGGTGGAGATCGAGCGCTACGCGGTGGACGGCTCGATCAACATCTGGGCGCCTTCCAGCGACGCCTGAGCGCGCCGGTGGCTACGCAGCGTTTGCTCACGCGGGCGGCGCGGGCGGTGCGGCATCGTGCAGGTGTGCCTCTTCGCGTGCGCGGCGGTACTCGGTAACCACGATGTCCGTGAGCTCCTCCACCGAGGTCTCCGCCGTCGGCTTGTCGAGCACGACCGCACCGTCCTGAATCAGGCTCACGCGATCGCACGCTTCGAACACCTGGACGTAGTTGTGCAGGATCATGATGATCGAGACCCGACCCTCGGCTTTCAGGCGCGCGACCAGGTCGAGTATCTGCGCGCCCTCTTTTGCGCCCATCGCCGCCAGCGGCTCGTCCAGCAGGATGATGTCCGCGTCGGAGTTGACCGTGCGCGCGACAGCGATCGCCTGGCGCTGGCCGCCCGACAGGCGCGCCACGGATACGTCGATGCGCGGGATGTTGATCCCGATTTCGTCCAGGGCCTCGCGCGCTTCGCGCTTCATCTGCCGGTTCGCCAGCAGCGGGATCGGACGATGCACACGCTCCTTGCGCAGGAACAGGTTGTGGTAGACCGACAGTTCGTCGATCAACGCCAGGTCCTGGTAGACGGTCTCGATGCCCTGCGCGCGCGCGTCGTCCACGCTTTTCGGCTCGAACGGCTTGCCATGCAGGGTCATCGTTCCCGAGTCCTGCTTCTGGAACCCGCACAGGATCTTGATCAGCGTCGACTTTCCGGCTCCGTTGTCGCCCAGAAGCCCGAGCACCTCACCCTTCTTCAGGTGCAGGTTCACGTCCTTCAGAGCCGTCACAGGGCCGAATCGCTTGGCGATGTGCTCCAGGCGCAGCACATCCTCCGGCGCCGAGTGCGGGCCGACCACTCCCGTGTCTGTGGTGGGTTCGTCACTCACGTCCGCCGTGCCCCCTTCGCACCCGTCCCACATACACGTTGGCTGTCATCGCAACGATGATCGCCAGGCCCGTGTAGAAGAGCAGGTAGTTGGCGTTGACGCCCTGGAGGATCAGACCGTCCTTGAGGATTCCCAGGAAGAGAGCTCCGATCAGTGCGCCCACCACGGTTCCCGAGCCACCGGAGAGCAGTGTGCCTCCGATCACCGCGCCGGCGATCGCGATCAGCAGCAGTTCGTTCGGGCCTGAGGGATCGGGCTGGATCGTCTGCGAGCGCACGGCCTCGAAGACCCCCACAACCCCCGCCAGCAACGCGCACAGCACGAAGTTGCGGATGATCACCAGCTTCACCTTGACGCCCGCCTCGGCGGCGCCGAGCTTGTTAGAGCCAATTGCCACCGTGTAAAGGCCCCAGCGGGTGAAGGTCAGGACGACCTGCAGCAGGAGCACGATCGCGACGGCCCAGATCAGCTCGGAGTAGACGCCGCCGCCAAAGATTTTCGCGAACGTCCCGATGTGGTTGACTTTTTCACCCAGCACGATGCTGTGCCCGTTGACGATGTGGTGCACTTTGACTTCCGTCTGGGTTACCTGGGCGCCGGGGGTGGCCACGGGCGTGCCGTGGGAGAGGATCAGGCTGAGCCCCTCGAAGCTGAACAACATCCCCAGCGTTGTCACGAACGAGTTCACGCCGAGGATTGCCACGAAGGCGCCGTTGATCAGCCCCACCACCATGCAGATCAGCAGCGCGATGATCATCGACGCAACCAGCCCCAGGCCGGCCTGATCGAGCTTGTAGAAGACGATCGGAGCGAACAGGTACATAGCTCCGATCGAGAGGTCGATCTCACCCAGGATCATCACGAACACCTCGCCCGCCCCCAGCAGCGCCAACGGTGCGAAGTACGGCAGCAGCGTCTTGAAGTTGGCCCCGGTGAGGAAGCTGCTCGTGTTGATCGAGAAGTAGACCGCGACGACGATCGTCACGACGATGATGCTGCCCTCGCGCAGGGCGGTCACGCGGTTCAGCAATTCACGCCAGGCCGGGAGCTTCACACTGTGATGCTCCCGGCCTGTTCCGCCGGCGCCGGCGGAACCGCTCTCGGCGGGGCTCTGAGCCGCGCTCGCCACGATTGCGCTCCGGCCCCGTCCGGCTTCCTAGCTGACGACCGCGGCGGTCGTGGAGGTGCCCTCGTAGCGAGATTTGGAGTTCACGTAGGGGGCAACCGTTTCTTTGTTCAGGAACTTCAGGCCCGTGTCCACTTCCGCGGGTCCTGTCAGCGTTCCAGAGACCTTGTACTGGAAGAGCTGCAGGATCGGCAGAAAGCCCTGCAGGTAGGGCTGCTGGTCGATCGTGAATTCGATGTCGCCTTCTTTCAGCAGCTTCTGGGTCTGTTCGGTCAGGTCAAAGCCACCGGCCTTGATGCCTTTGCCGGCCAGGCCTAGCTTCTGCATGACTTTGGCGAGGCTTTCGGTGCTGCCGCCGTCGACGGCGTACAGGCCCTTGGCGCTGGCGTGGCTCTGGTACCAGGCTTCGATTGCCGGTTGCTCCTGGGTCACGGCCGCGCCCGTCGCGACGGACTTGGCCGTGATCGCCTTGCCCGAGTCTTTGATCGCCTTTTCGGCGCCTTCGATACGGGGCTGCAGGTTGGCTGAGCCGGGTGTGGCGATGAACAGCCCCACTTCACCGGAGCCGACCGCTTCGACGATCCTCACGCCCATTTCTTCGCCGGCCTTTTTGAGGTCCTGACCGACGTAGGACAGGCGCGCGTTGCCGGGCGCGTCGGCGTTGTAGGCGATTACCGGGATGCCGGCCTTGATCGCCGCTTCGACGGGTGCGTTGAAGGCGTGCAGGTCGATCAGTGCCACGGCGATGCCGTCCGCGCCACCGGTCACCGCGCTGTTGAGCGCATCGACCATCTGGCTGACGTTGCTGTTTTCTGAGCCCGTCCACTGATAGCTGCAGCCCAGCAGACTGCATGCGTCAGCGGCGCCGTACTGGGTTGGCGTGAAGAATGGGTTCGTGGTGACGTGGTTGACGAAGACGAACTTGTAGCTCGGGTGAGACCCGAACACGCTGTCTGAGTTGCCGCCGCCGCTGCTGGCGCTCGAGCTGTTCGAGCCGCACGCGCTCAAGATCGTGCCCACTGAGCCGGCGGCGATGCCGGTCAGGGCGGTGCGGCGCAGGAACGAACGCCGGTCGATGCCGGGACGGTCGCCCTCGGGTCGATCGATGTAGTCGAGATGGTCTGCTACCTCTCGAGCCTGGTCGGTGTCTGGCATGGGTGCTCCTCCTCTTTCGCTTGGCCGCAGCGTCGCGGCGTCGATCTACCTTCCCTCTAAACCGCAACCTTAGTCAACCCCGGCCGCAGCTTTTCCTCAGTCTAGTCTTCGGCATAGCCGAACCGCGTGTCGCCCGGGCGGTGACCGCCGCCAGGGGTATACCCTCGGTGCGATGGCTGGGAAACCGGGCGAGAGGCCTACCGAGGAGCAGACAGCCGACGCGTTGCTCGAGCGGCCGGGGGAGCCCGAACGGATCGGACCGCTCGTCCTCGAGCGCCATGTCAAAGACGACGGGCGCGCGCTGATCCTCTACACGCACGATCGGCGCGCGCGGTCGTGAGTGACCTGCGTTTCGAGGAGCTGCGCGGCGAGGAGGTCACCTACGCGATCCATCGTCAGGACCGTACGTTCCTGCCCTCGCGCGAACACTGCCCTCTGGACCCGACCAAGCCCGGGGGTGAGCCAACGGAGATTCCCTTCCCGTCGTTTGAGATCGCAGTGTTCGACAACCGCTTCCCGGCTTTCGAGGCGCCGAAGGGGGCGGCGGAGGTCGTCGTCTACACCGAGGAGCACGACGCGTCGTTCGCCACGCTTTCGGCAGAGCGCGCGGAGGACCTGATGTGGGTCTGGCGCCACCGCTACCTGGAGCTTGGCGCGCGCGAGGACGTGGATTACGTCTACATCTTCGAGAACCGCGGCGTGGAGGTCGGTGTGACGCTCCATCACCCGCACGGGCAGATCTACGGCTATCCCTTCCTGCCGCCCGTGGCGAGGCTCGAGCTCGAGGCTGACCGCAGGCTCGGCGGCTGTGCCCCGTGCGCGCTCCTGCGACGCGAGCTGGACGACGGGCAGCGGACCCTGATCGAGAACGACGGCGCGGTCGTGTACGTGCCCTACGCCGCTCGCTGGGCCTACGAAGCCCACGTGGTGATGCGCCGTCACCGCGCCAGCCTGCTGGAGTGCGAGCCCGAGGAGCTGCGCTCGCTGTCGATCGCCCTGCAGACGCTCGTGCGCGGATACGACGCCCTGTTCGACCGACCCTTCCCGTACGTGATGGCCGTCCACCAAGCGTCAACCGCCGCGGCCTCGCGTCCCGACGCGGACGCTGCCGGGCAGGGTCACCTGCATGTCGAGTTCTACCCGCCGCTGCGCACCGCGGAGAAGCTCAAGTACCTTGCGGGCTCCGAGCAGGGGGAGGGGGCGTTCATCTCGGACACGCTGCCGGAGGAGTCGGCCGCGCGACTGCGCGAGGCGATCGCCCGTGCCGGCTGAGCGCAGCCGCGCGTTCGCACCCGGTCGCGTGAACCTGATCGGGGAGCACACCGACTACAACCAGGGGTTGGCGCTGCCGTTCGCAATCGCCGAAGGCGTCACGGTGAGCGCCGAGGCCGAGCTCGCCGGCACGCCCGGCGAGGGTCGTGTCAGTGCCTACGCGCGAGACCTTGGCGAGCGCGACGAGTTCCCGCTTCTCGATCCCGAGCACGCTCCCGGGTGGCGCGCGTTCGCACGCGGGACCGTCGCAGAGCTCTCCCGCGCCGGCCTCCCGCTCGTGGGCGCGCGTCTCGAGATCAGCGGCGGAGTCCCGCATGGCGCGGGGCTGTCCTCCTCGGCTGCGCTGGAGGTCGCGCTGTGCCTGGCGCTCGCGGATCTCGGCGCGCAGCATTCGCCCGAGGAGGCCAGGGAAATGGGCAGGACCGAGATCGCCCAGCTCTGCTCACGGGTGGAGAACGAGTGGGTCGGGGCGCGCACGGGCCTGCTCGACCAGCTCGCCTCGCTCTACGGGGCGCCCGACAGCGCGCTGTGCATCGACTTCCAGACGCTCTCCGTGGAGCCCGTGCCGCTCGAGCTCGGCGACTGGCGGCTCGTCGTGCTCGACTCCGGCGAGCGTCATCGGCTCGCGAGCTCCGGCTACAACCAGCGACGCGAGGAGTGCGCTCGCGCCTGTGCTCTGCTTGGCGTCGAGTCGCTGCGGGAGGTCGATGAGGCCGCGGCGGAGGGGTTGCCCGAGCCGCTGCGTCGCCGCGCGCTGCATGTGATCGGCGAGAACGAGCGGGTACGCGTCGCCGTGGCTGCCCTTCGCGCCGGCGAGCTGCAGGCGATCGGCGCTCTGCTCGATGCCTCACACGAGAGTTTGCGCGACTGCTACGAGGTCTCCACGCCGTCTGTGGAGGCGGCCGTGCGACGACTGCGTGAGGCGGGCGCGAGCGGCGCTCGCCTGGTGGGTGGCGGCTTCGGCGGGAGCGTCCTCGGCCTGTTCGCGCCGGGCGTGCCCGCGCCGGCCGATGCGCGCGAGGTACGCCCGGGCGCGGGCGCGCACCTGCTCGAGGCCTAGCTCTAGCGGCCCTGCGATCGGGTGTCCTGGAGGAAGCGCTCCCGTGCGAGCCTCCAGCCGGAGGTGAGGAACTCGACGCGCTCCTCGGGACCCTCCCGAAGTACCACGCGGGCGTCGAAGCCTTCTCGGAAGACATCCAGCATCGCCCGGTTTTCGCACAGTACCTCCGCCACGAAGTGCGTGATCCCGCACTCCTCGGCGACCTCTGCGAGGCGCTCGATGAGAAGCGTGCCCAGGCCGCGCCCGTGGAGATCGTCGGAGACCTCGACCGCGACTTCCGCGTGCCGGGCGTCGAGCTGCACATAGGTGGCGTGACCGACGAGCACGCCCGCTTCGTCGTGTGCGAGGAGGCCGTAGCGGTCGACCCCTGTCGCGGAGCCGAGGTGCGCTGCATATGTGAGATCCGAGGCGGCTGAGAAGAAGCGCATGCGCCTGGCTTCCAGGCAGAGCCCGTCCAGGAACGATCGCAGCGCCGGCTCATCGTCGGTCCGGGTGGCGCGTACCGCCGCAAGCGAGCCGTCGCGCAGGCGAACGAGCTCGCTCACGCGCGCTTGCAGCCCGCGCGCCCACTCCGATGGCGGCTCCGGTGTGCGGGTTGTCGCTGTGGCGGTTGAAGCGGGCACTGTTCGTCAGCCTCACACGTGTGAGCGGCCGCCCCATCCGTCTCAGGCCGCAGGAGGAGCGCGGAAAACTACGTCCGCCCTACCTTCAGCTGCCCTCCTGAGCGGTGAGACTGGCGTAGGTATCGGGTCTGCGCGTGGAGAGGAACGGGAACAGCTCGAGCCAGTCCTCTCGCTGGTCGAGGTCGAGATCGGCCACCAGCACGGCGGGCTCGTCCCTGGGTGCCTGGACGAGCTTTCGTCCATACGGATCGCAGATGAACGAGGAACCGTAGAAGCGCAACGGCGGCTCGGCGCCGATCCGGTTGACGGCGACCATGAAGACACCGTTGGCGATCGCGTTGCCCACTATCACCTTCTCCCATAGTGGCTGTGTGTCGAAGTCCGGGTGATCGGGCTCGGATCCGATCGCGGTGGGGTACACGAGCACATCGGCTCCGGCGAGGCTGTACGCACGCGCGAGCTCGGGAAACCACTGGTCCCAGCACGTGGGGAGACCGAGGTGCGCTTCGCCTAGGCCAATCACCGGATAGGCCTCAGCGCCGCTCGGGCCTCCTCTGAAGTAGCGGTCCTCGTGGTAGCCCGCGGTGATCGGAATGTGCAGCTTGCGGGTCCTTGCCAACAGCTCTCCCTCCGGCGAGACGACGATCGCCGTGTTGTAGCCCAGCCCGTCCTCGGCCTCGGCGCGCTCGTAGAGCGATGCGTGCACGTGTATGCCCGTCTCGCGCGCCATGCGCTCGGCAAAGCGATACGTCGGTCCGCCGGGAAGCTCCTCCGGCTGCGCTCCGACCGCCTGCGGCCCGCTCGGATCGACCGCGAAGTACCGGCTGAGGGTCAGCTCCTGAAGGCACACAAGCCGTGCACCTTCGCCGGCGGCGAGCCTGATGCCTGCCTCCAGCGCGCCTTCGTGCTCGTCGCGGTCGGCGTGCCAGCGCTCCTGCACAGCCGCGATGCGAAAGGGCGCGCGTCGAGGCGCGCGCGTGCGGGCGGGAGACTCCGGCGGCTGCAGTGCAGCAATCACTTTGATGTTCTCCATCGTCATGACTCTAGGCTTTCGTAAATGAGCGCGACGCTGACCACCACTCCGCTCGCCGACGGCTACCGCATGCCAGGCGAGTTCGAGCCGCACTCCGGCTGCTGGATCGCCTGGCCCGAGCGCACCGACAACTGGCGCCTCGGGGCCAAGCCCGCCCAGAAGGCCTACGCGGCAGTGGCGGAGGCGATCAATGCCTCAGATCCGGTGACGGTGGCGGTCTCCGACGCACAGTTCGAGCACTGCCGCTCGCTGCTCTCGCCGTCGATCCGCGTCGTGGAGATCGCGACTGACGACGCGTGGATCCGCGACACCGGCCCCACGTTCCTGCTCGACGGCGACGGCGGGCGCCGCGGCGTGGACTGGCATTTCAATGCTTGGGGTGGGCTGAACGGCGGTCTGTACTTCCCCTGGGACCGCGACGAGCGCGTGGCGCGGAAGGTCCTCGAGATCGAAGGCGCGGATCGCTATCTCGCTCCGATCGTGCTCGAGGGCGGCTCGATCCACGTGGACGGCGAGGGCACGGTACTGAGCACCGAAGAGTGCCTGCTGAACCCCAACCGCAACCCGGAGCTCTCGCGCGAGGAGATCGAGAGTGCACTGTTCGACTACCTGGGAGCCGAGAAGGTGATCTGGCTCGGCCAGGGCGTTTACAACGACGAGACCGACGGCCACGTGGACAACCTCGCGTGCTTCGCGGCGCCGGGCGTTGTGCTGCTCACCTATTGCGAGGACGAGTCTGACCCGCAGCACGCGATCTCGCGCGACGCGCAGCAGCGCTTGGAAACGGCGACCGACGCTCGGGGCCGTTCCATTGAGGTCGTCCGCCTGCCCTCGCCGGGCCTTGTCACGATCACCGAGGAGGAGGCAGGCGGTGTGGACGCGGTCGAGGGCAGCCTGCCGCGCCGCGCGGGCGATCGCTTGGCCGCTTCCTACGCCAACTTCTACATCGCGACCACACTGATCGTGTATCCGCTGCTCGACGAGCGCTACGACGAGCAGGCAGGGGAGGTGCTGCAGGGCTGCTTTCCCGAGCGCGAGATCGTCGGGGTTCCCGCGCGCGAGATCCTGCTGGGCGGAGGCAACATCCACTGCATCACGCAACAGGTGCCCGCGCACGCCCGATACCGGTAGTACAAGCGTCCAGTTCCGGGTATCAGAACAGCCAAGAGCGGGCGCGTGCCCTATATATGTGATGGTCCAGCATTGGAGGAGCAGATGGGTTTCTTCTACATCGGCGACGAGGCAACGGACGCGGTAGCGACGAACGGCGATGATGTTGCCGTCCTGTTGGCCGGCGGCGAGCTCGACTACGCGGCCAGCCCGCAGCTCAAGGAGCGCCTGGGAGAGAGCATCGACGCGGGCGCGCGCCACCTGGTGCTTGACCTATCGATGGCGACGTTCATCGACTCGACCGCGATCGGTGTGCTCGTGGGAACTGTGATGCGCTTGCGTGAGGACGGCGGCTCGCTGACGATCGTGTGCGCGGAGGAGAACCAGCGGGTCCTGCGGATATTCGAGATCGCGGGTGTGGACAGCCTGATCACGCTGCACCGCTCGCGCGAGGAGGCTCTTTCGGCACTCGTTCTGGCTGGTTGAGGTGCGGACTCTGATCGCACAGGACACAACGAGTGGTGTGGAGCGCGAGCTGAGCCTGCCGGCCGAGCCGGCGAAGCTGGTGATGGCGCGCGAATACGCACAGCAGGCGGCGGCGGCGTTCGGCCTGGATGACGATCGCTCCTACGAGTTCGTGTTCGCGGTCAACGAGGCGGTCACCAACGCGATCCGCCACGGTGCACCGGACGAACACGGACACATCATGCTGAGCGTCCTCAGCGAAGGCGACCGTCTGACGTTCGCCGTGCGCGACTACGGCACGTTCGCGGCGCCTGAGCAGGACCGGGGAGAGTGCGCGGAAGGCGGCCGCGGGTTCGCGCTGATGACGCGCCTGATGGACGCGGTCCAGCTGTGCGTCGCGCCGGGTAATACCACCGTGCGCCTGTCGAAGGCTCGCGCATGAGCGCACACGCACCAACCGAGCAAGGCCCGTGAAGATGGGGGCGGCGCGTTTCGGGCGCAGCGCGCTCGCGGGTGTGGTGACGCTCGTCTGCACATGCCCGGCGTTCCCCATCGCCGAAGCCGACGCTCAGGCGGCCGGGTTGCTCTCGTCTCTTTCCGGTTCGTCCTCCTCTGTGAGCCCGTCCGGTTTCTCATCTTCGGGCGATTCCTCGCTGATCGAACTGTCGCTCCCGCCCGTGACGCTCCCGCCCGTGACGTTGCCGAGCCTGCCGGTTCTAGGCGAAACGTCGGTGTCCGTGCCGAGCGTCACCGTCACCGTGCCGAGCGTGACCGTGACGACGCCTGCGGTGAGCATCACCACCCCGAGCGTGAGCGCCTCGAGCTCCGGCAACGGCTCCACCTCGCCGAGCGCTCCCGGAAGCGAACCCTCCGAATCTCCGGCCGGCGGCAGTACGCCGAGCAGTCCGGGCGGCGCCGGCGAAACGACGACGTCGCCCAGCGAAACGCCGTCCTCCGAAGGGAGCACAGATCCGATGGCGCACGCTGCGTCGACCGCAGCTGTGGGATCGCCATCGACGTCCGGCACCGCGACGCAAACGGCGACCACGCGCCCGGCGGCGGGCGGCACGGGCGCGCATTCACACGGCCGCCTGCAGCGGTCAGCGGCGAAGGCACTGAGCCGCCGCCGGCGCGGGGCCGTTGCGGGCGCTCCCGCGGCGGGCCCCCGCTCGAGCACGCTGGAGCCTGTCGGCGGTGGCTCTCCACGTGCAGCTCGTGTCTCGGGCGCGAGCACGCATCGTGCAAGCAGCCCGCTGGATGCGATCGGCAGGAACATTCCGCTGCCACTGCCGGTCCCCGACTGGAGCAAGCCGATCATCCTCTTGCTATTGCTCATGGCGCTGTGGTTCGGCGTCCGGGCCCGTGTTGCCGCTCGGCGCGCTCGGCGCCTCGAGGCCCAACGAGCAGAGCTCCTCGAGGATGTTGGTGTGATGCAGGCGGCGCTGGTGCCGCCGGTGCCCACCCGGGTGGGTGGCCTGGCGGTGTCGGTGGCCTATGAGCCCGCGGATGGGCCCGCCGCGGGTGGAGACTTCTATGACGTGTTCGTGCCCAAGCGCGGAAAGGTCGCGATCATCCTGGGGGATGTCGCTGGGCACGGCCACGAGGCGCTCGCGCAGGCAGCGCTCACCCGCTACACCCTGCGCGCGTATCTGCAGGCCGGCCTGGAGCCGCGTGCGGCGCTCGCGCTCGCCGGGCGTGTCCTCGCGGACGCGTCGCTGGAGCACTTCGCGACGGTGGCGATCGGCGTCTACGACACTCGTGCTGGGCACCTCGTGTACGCGAGCGCCGGCCATCCTCCGCCGATCCTCCACGGCCTGCAGACGCGCCAGCCGATCTCTAACTGCGCCTCGCCGCCGATCGGGTGGACGGTCCCCACAGGCTGTCGGCAGACCACCGTGTCGTTGCCGCCTGGGTCGGTCGCGTGCTTCTTCAGCGACGGCTTGATCGAGGCCCGTTGCGAGGAGGGCCTGCTCGGGCAGGAGCGCGTCAGCGCGATGCTGGGTGAGCTCGGACCCCGACCGGACGCTGCGAAGCTGCTCGCTCGAGTAAAGCGGGCTGCCGTCTCCACACCCGATGACATGGCCGTGTGCATCGTCGTGCCGGAGATGACTGTGATTCCAGATCGCCACCATGTCGAGGAGCTCGAAGCAGACACCAAAGCGCTCCAAGCAGGACAGGTCCGGCGGTTCCTCGAGACATGCCAGGTTCCCGCGGGCGAAACGGCGGCGGCAATCGACCGGGCGGGTGAGATCATCGCCGTGTTCGGCACGGGGCTACTTCAGGTCGAGCTCACGAAGGGGACCGCTACCGTCCTGGACGTGGTCCCTGGCTCCGCTGCGCAGGCGGAGGCATCCAAGCGCGCGGAGCGGCGCGCCCGCGAGCCGTCTCGCACAATCTGAGCCACGCGCGGTCTGGTGTCAGCGCGGGGAGACGCGCAGCAGCAAGGTGCTGTCGCCGGGTACAACGGCTCCGATCGCACCGGCGGTGGAGCTGGTGGTGTGCGTCCACACGTCGCGCAGCGCGTAGCTGGCGGCCGACGGGAGCCCGGCGGCAGCGGCGCTGGTCTGGATATCGATCGGGCTCGAGCCGCGGTTGAGCAGGGCGATTGCTCGCGAACCGCCGAGGAGCGGCTTGACCCACACCTCGCCGTCGCCGGCGGATGACAGCAGTGTGCCCTGCACGCCGGCGGGGTCTTGATCGATTGCGAGCACTTCGCTGTTCTGCACGGCGGCGAGGCTGCTTGCGCTGATCTTGGTGAGGTTGTCGCTGATCATCAGCGGCGCGGCGAGCATCGCCCACATGCTCAGCTGGGAGCGAAACTGGGTGGCGGACATGCCTTGATCGGGTGCGAGGTAGTCAGGGTCGTTCCAATGTCCCGGACCTGCCGCCTGCGGTGCGGCAGCGTCGGCGTCCATGTTGCGCAGCACGTTTGAGAAGTACACGTGTCCGGGGGTGCCAACGTCCGTATCGGTGCGCCAGCTGTTGCCGACGCTGGGGCCGAAGGAGTAGGAGGCGAACGCCGATTCCTTGAGCGGCGGGCGGTCTTCGCCGTACTGTTCAGGCTGCTGGAAGTTGCAGATCGAGAGCAGCATCGGGCGGTGACTCGCGTTGTGCTCGATCGCCCCGTGGAATTCGGCGTATGCGGTGGCCGGGTCGAGATGATGTTCGGCGCCGCCGCAGAAGTCGACCTTGACTGCGTCAAAGCCCCATGCCGCGAACGAGTTGACGTCCTGCTGGTAGTGGCCGTAGCTGCCCTCCCCGGCGCCGCCGCAGCCGTTCGGGCCGGCGTCGGTGTACAGACCGACGAGGAACCCGGCGGCGTGCAACGTGCGCGTCAGCCACGCCAGCCCGTGCGGCCACTGGCTGGCGCTGACGGTGATTTCGCCGCTGGCGTTGCGCGTGCCGTGCCACCAGCCGACATCCAGCCACACGTAGCGGTAGCCGCGCTTCTGCAGGCCAAGGGAAATTAACTGGCTCGCCTGCTGCAGGACGCTCGCCTCGGTATATCTGCCGCCGAGCGCGAAGTAGGTGTCCCAGCCCATGTAGGGCGTTGCCGCGAGAACGCTCGTGGAGGCGGGGTTCGAGGTGCTGGAGCGCGCGTGATCAGCTGCCCCTCGGTGCGGCTCCCGGGCGGCTGCGCCTGTGGCTGTGAGCGCCACCAACGCCGCGAGCACCCCCGCGATGGGAAGAGCCCGGCTAGCGGCCGCGCGCAGCACGTTTCGATGCCTTGTGTGCCGATGTCGCGTGGCTCGACGCACGGCGTGCAGGCACGTCGAGGGTGAGGATCTGCTGGGCGAGCTGTGCTTCGATCACGCCGACGACGGTGCCGTGAACGGCTGCGTATGCGGTGAAGCGGCGCCTGGAGGCAAGCAGATGTCGGGCAGTGGGGTTGAGGATGGCGGTGAGCGTGACACGGGCGCCACGTGCAATGCGCGCATGGACGCTTGCCAGCGTGACCGTCGCATGGCGTGATACAGCGGCGTGCCCGGCAGCGTCCCCGGCGCGGGCGGCCACCGCCACGATGCGACGGCCGCTGAGCGTCTCGACCGCGGTCAGCTTTAGCGTGACCTCGCAGCCGCTGCCGGCGAGGGTCGAGCAGACGATTGGCACGCGGACCCTCCCGTTCTTGAAGGACACGTTGCCGACGGAGGTCTCACCAGCTGACGTGGGCGCGCCTCCGGCCGGGATCGTCACGAAGCCGCTAAGTGCGGTCGCGCTGCCACCCCCGTCGGTAGCGGTGACCTGACACTGCAGGTGGTGGCCGCTGTCCTGGCCCTTGACAGTGTAGGTCGAGCCCGCGGCGCCCACGATCGGGACCTGGTCGCGCACCCACGCGTAGGAAAGCTGCGGCGAGGTTCCCGACGCTGTGCCCGCATGGCAGGTGAGCGCCTGCCCGACGGCGGGGGTTCCCGTGATCGACGGGTTCGGGTGGATGATCGCGATCTGCGTGGAGGTAGCGGTGGTGAATGTCTCGTCGGCTCCGGTCCCCGTCCCGGAGAGGCTCGAGGCAACGAGGCGATAGTGATACGTGGTGTTGGCGGACAGTCCGGAGATCGTCGCCGAGACGCCTTGGTTTTCACCGTTGGCGATCAGCGCCTGTGAGCAGGGGACCGAGCTTTCGTAGGAGCCGCCTGTCGCGCCCTCGCCGTATTCGAACGAGCACGCGGTGAGAGTCGCGTCGTTTGGGTTGACGATGCCCGTGAACGTGGCGCCGTCGTCGGTGACTTCTCCCGGTTGGGCGCTCGTCGTGGTAGGCGCCGCGACGCGCGCACGCACGGAACGCCCGCCGCTGTCTACGGCGATGCAGAAGCCGCTCGAAAGACAGACGACGCCGCTGAGCGACCCGCCCGGGTCGGCGTCGGAGGAGCTCCATTCGGGGGTGGAGCTCGTGGGGTCGCCGCTTGCGAACGCATTACCGCTCTTGTCCACGATCACGCACAGCCCGGTGGTAGCGCAGGAGACACCTGTCGGTTCGCTGTCGATGGGAGTAAGGCTCCAGGTCGCGTGCGAAGCGCCAGGATCGGCGCTCGCAAGCGCGTCGCCGGCGGCGTCGCTCGCCACACAGGCGCCGGACGCCGAGCAGGAGACCGCGAGGAGTTCGCGCGAGTCGACCTGCCGCGCTGTCCAGCTCGCGCTCGTGGGTTCGGTGCTCGAGATCACTTCGCCCGCTCCGTCGACCGCGACGCATAGCGCAGCCGACGCGCAGGAAACTGCCAGGAGGCGACCGTCGTTGCTGCTCACGACTTTCCATGCGCCGGATTTCGGTTCGGTGCTTGCCAGCACGTCGCCTCCTTCGTCGACCGCCACGCACAGAGATGCGCTCGGACAGGAGACTCCCGTGAGCACGCCTCCGTGGGTGCTCACCGGCGAGGACCAGACGACGCCGCCGCTTGCGAGCCTGCCGACGACGGCGTCGCCACGACCGTCGACCGCCACGCAGGGGCCGCCCGGAGCGCAAGAGACAGCGTCCAGCGACTGGCCGGAGTCGATCGGAACGGCGGTCCAGGTCGGTGTCGCCACGGTGGGATCGGATGTGTCGAAGGCTTCCCCTTGCTGCTCGACAGCGACGCAAGCCGATTCGGATGCGCACGAGACAGCGCTCGGCGTCCCGCTGGCGTCGAAGGAGCTGGGCGGCGACCAGGTGAGCGACGCGGCGGCGTGTGCGGCCGGCGTAAGCGAGGCGAGCAGCGAGAGCGAGGCACAGACCGTCGCTGCGAGCAGGTGGGGGACACGCATGCTCCGGCGCGAACGGCGCCCTGACCAGGCGTGCCTACTCGTCATCTCTCTCGCATTCATGTCGCCGATCGGGTCGCCGCCGAGGCATACGCAGTACTCCTGAACGCCAACCCGTCGTGCGGTCCGGTGTTGCGGTCCGGCACTAATAGACGAATGCCGACAGGGCCTGCGCTATATCGGCCGCGGGGAGCGGGCCGAACCGCAGTGTCCAGGATCCGTCGAGCTCTTGGCGGAACGTGTGGGGCACCCCGTCGCGTTCGAGCTCAGCCTGGTGCTGGCGCGCCCGCTGATAGCCGGAGCCTCCGTGGAACGTGGCATCGAGGCCGTAGCGCCCGTCGTCGACTGGCCAGATCGTGAGGCGGTCGGGCACGGGTCCGGCGTGGCTGGGCAGTAGGGGGTTGGAGCTCAAATGTGGTCCAATGGAATCCGGGTGGGCGAGAGTACCGACATCCTCGGGGTTCCCCACGCGGAGCGTGATCTTCTCTGGGACGGGTGTGCGAACGTCCGCGATCTCGGCGGGATGCCCACGCAGGACGGGCGCGAGACCCGCCGGCGGGCGGTGATTCGCGCGGACGGGCTCGACCGTCTCACCGCTCGAGGCTGGTCGGCGCTCGTCGCGTACGGAGTACGGACGGTGATCGACCTGCGCAACGAGTACGCGTCTGCGTACGCGCTACCGGGCCCGCGGTGAAGTCGACCAGGCCGCTGCGATCGAGACCTATCTTGGCGAGCGCGGGACCTGTGCTCGCGACGTGGTGTTGGCGACGCTTGCGGGGCTGGACGTCGAGGCGGCGCTACTCAGCGGCGGCCTCGAGCAGGGGCAGATCCAGGCGGTCCGCTCGCGCTTGTTGGCTCCGTGGCGCCACTGAGCGCTCGAGCAGCTAGTGCTTGCTGTACTTCGTTTCGAGAGCGTGCGAGCGCGCGTTGATTTCCTCGATGTGGAGGATTGAGCGTTCTTCGGCCTGCAGTTGGGCGACCGGCGTGGCCATGCTCGTAGGGCCTCCGCTCGGCGCGATACCGATCAGGATGCCGATCCCGATCGCAAGCACCAGCGCGCCCACGAACTGCGGTGATGCGGAGCCGTTGAAGTAGCTGGTGCGCGCGTGACGCAGTTGACTGGCCCAGTCACGGCGCCCGCCGAAGTGCTCGCTCGTGCTCACAGCTGTCTTATATCAGAGGGGTTATCCGACTCCGCGGCCGGGTGTTTGCACCCGACCACCGGTTCGGGTGGGCCCACGGGGCGGTTCCGTGGGCCCACCTTCGAGCGCCTACGATTCCGGAGCTGCGACCGGGCTCAGCTGTTCCTTCAGCCCGGGGTTGTCGGTGGTGCGCAGATACGGCTGGACCCGCGGGTCGAAGAACACTTTGATCAACTTCTCCACCTGCGGGTCGTGGCGGTACGCGTCGCCCACCACGAGCTGGCCCGCGAAGCTGCGCGGCGCGGGCGGCGCGTAGATCCTGTCCTTCGTGGGCGTGCCCGCCGCGATGAACTGCATGTTGTAGGCGATCACCGCGTCGACTGAGCTGAGCGTGCGCGGACCGGCGCCGTAGTCGACGAACACGAACTTCAGCTTGTGCGGGTTCGACGCGATGTCACTCGTGGTCGCAGACCATGGGACCGTGCCCGGCTTGAACGTGATCTCGCCGGCCCGCTCCAGTAGCCACAGCGCCTGCGCGGTGTTGGCGGGGTCGTTCAGCAGCGCGATCTGCGCCCCGCTGGGCAGCGCCGCGAGGCTCGGGTACTTGGAGGAGTACACGGAGTAAGCCCACTGGAACACTGGCCCGACCGCTGTGAGCTTCATGCCGGTGGACTGGACGACCTCGTTGAGCCAGTGGATGTGCTGGTAGATGTTCGCGGCAAACTGACCGTGGGCGGTGGCTTCGTCGAGTTGGTTGCCATCCTGAATCCCGACCGGTTCGATCTTGATCCCGTAGGTGGGTGCGATCGCCTTGTCGAGCCACACCAGCAGTGCACGCTCGGAGCTGCTGGAGGCTTCGTATGCGACGGGTAGCGTTGTGCCGAAATGACTCCCGGTGACGGTCTTCGACGATGAGCCTTTTGACAGCAGCACGGCGAGCAGGACGGCGATCACCACCACCGCCGCGCCGGCGGCAATCCAGTTACGGCGGTTGCCGCCGCCACGCAGCTGGAAGTCGTCAGGTGGGAGCTGCGGGGTTGGTGGTCTGGTCTTCACGTCGGTCGACATTGGTGTCTGCTCCTTTGCTGGTCAGTGTGTGAGCGACCGGACGATGCGGTCGCCGCCGAACTGCACGATTTGAACGATCAGCACGAGCACGACGATGCAGCTGATCATGATGTGGCTGTCGAACTGCTCGTAGCCGTAGTTGACGGCGAGGTAGCCGAGGCCGCCGGCCCCGATGGCGCCCGCGATCGCCGAGTATTCGATCATCGCTATCACGTTCAGGGAGAGCCCGGCGACGATTCCGGGGAGTGCCTCGGTGAGCTGGATCGTCCGTATCACCTGCAGGACGCTCGCGCCGGAGGCGATGCCCACGTCAAGGCGCGTGCGTGGGATCTCGCGGACGGCGTTCTCCACCAGCCTGGCGAAGAATGGAATGCCTGCGAGCGACATCGGGATGATCGCCGCCTTGATCCCGATCGTCGTGTTCACCACCAGTTGGGTGAAGGGGATGACTGTGGCCATGAGCACGAGGAACGGCAGCGAGCGCCCGAGGTTGGCGATCCAGCTGACTGAAGCGTGGACCGTCGTGTGCGGAGTGAGCCCGCGCGGTGAGGTGTTGAAGATCAGCAGGCCGAGCGGCAGGCCGAGCGTGACGACGATGCACATCACGATGCCGACCATCGCGGCCGTCTGTCCGAGCGCGGGCAGCAGTAGCGAGGAGACCCCCGACCAAGGCGTTGCGGTGGCGAGGATCATGCTGCGCTCCTGACGAGCGTCCTGTGCGGCTCCTGCGGCTCCAGCTGCTCCGCCCGGCCGGTGGCCTGCTGCTTGGCGTGGATGCCGCGCGAGGCGAACGCCGCGCGCACCTCGGCGTCCTCCAGGGGGCGCTCGATACGAACCGTCACCCGCCCGGCGGTGCCACCGTCGTCAATCGTCTCGATCAAGCCTGCGAGCACAGAGATGTCGGTATCGAGCTCGCGGGCGATCGAGGTCAGCCAGGACGGGTCGACGTCGGGGCGCTCGTAGCGCAGCTGCCACACCTCGGACTCGTGCTGCGGCGCCGGTCCGGGAGGTAGCGGGAGCAAGGCACGCGCAAGCTCCGAGTCCGAGGAGCGCACCACCTCAGCGACCGTGCCTCGCTCGATTATCCGTCCCTCGTGGAGCCTTGCCACGCTGTCTGCGACGTTGCGGACCACATCCATCTCGTGCGTGATCAGCACCACCGCGACCCGCAGCTCGTCGCGCAGCTCCGCCAGCAGCCTCAGGATCGAGGAGGTCGTCTGCGGGTCGAGCCCGGAGGTGGGCTCGTCGGCGAGCAGCACCGAAGGTTTGAGCGCGAGTCCACGCGCCAGCCCGATGCGCTGCTGCTGGCCGCCGGAGAGCTGTGAGGGGTAATGGTTGGCGCGATGCAGCATCCCGACTCGCTCGAGCAGCTGCCGCACGCGCGTGACCCGCTCGCCATGGGAGATGCCGACATAGCGCATCGGCAACTCGACGTTCTCGGCAGCTGTCAACCGCTGCAACAGTCCCGCCGACTGGAAGACCGTGCCAATCGCGCGGCGTGCGCTGCGCAGCTCCCGCCGGGAGAGGCTCGTGAGGTCCTTCCCGTCGACGAGGATCGAGCCTGAGGTCGGCTTCTCCAAAAGGTTGATGCAGCGCGCCAGCGTGCTCTTGCCCGCGCCACTCGGTCCCACCACCGCAGCGATTTCGCCGGCCTGCACCGCGAAGTCGACACCGTCCAGGACGGTGAGCGACCCGTAGCGTTTGGTCAGCGCGGTTACTTCGATCATCGATGCGGCCCCCTTTCAGAACTGCGTCGAGGAGTTCCGAATAAATTCGGTCGGAAAAGTCCGCGAAGCATCCCTGCGAAGTCGGCAGTCGTCCAATAGAGGTTTGCGACCTCCTGATAGGGGTCCCCTATCGAGGCGTTTCAGTAGGACTTGGGACAGCTCTGTTCGGTGCTCGGGAGAGTCGGCGGCGGGTCGCTAGAGCCCGGCTCTCCCAAACAGCTCGGCAATCGGCACGTTCAGGCCGACGGCGATCGTCGTAAGCGTGTCAACGGTCACGTTGAACTCACCGCGCTCGATGGCGCCGTAGTAGCTGCGGTCGATGCCTGCCTTCATGGCGAAGGATTCCTGGGTGTAGCCCTGCTCCTTACGCAGCGCCTGGATGGCGCGGCCGAGTGCCTGATTGACCGCAGACTTCTTAGGTGGCATTGCGGCAGCCTGTCTTATTGACGCGCTCTATTCCACCGTCTAGACTTCCACCGCGTATAGTTCTCATTGCACGGTGGTCGGTCCGTACCCCAGCGCCGAATCTCGCTCGCGTCAAGAAAGGAAACGCCCTCGCTCCGATGCAGCGCACAGAATATTTGGTCGTCCTGCAGGTTGTGGGGCGGACACGGGGCCGCGAGCGCGAGAGGATGTATCGAGTACTCCGCCGGGCGCCGGCTGAAGTCGATGCGGCGATCGAGGGCCTCGAGCACGCTGGTGTCGTCGCGGTCAAAGGCGCGCGCATCTATCCCTCGTCAGCGCTCAAGCGGCTGGATGACCTAGGCCTGATTGGTGTCTAGCGGCCATGTCGCTACGAACGATGACTCCCGCCGAGCGCGCCGCGATGCGTGAGCTGGAGCTCGCCGAACAGGCTGTCAGACGAGCCACGGTGGCGCGCGAAGTTGCCCGCGCGCGCTTCGAGATCGTCATACATCGAGAATGTCGCCGCCGGCAAACGACGGCGGCTCATTTGCGACTGATCGTTGGAGCACGCACATAATCGACGTGGCTGCCGTTTGCACTTAGTCGTCGTCCTTGGCTGGAGCTTCTTGAAGGAGAACCAGTGGGTCGAGCTGCAGGCGCTCGGCTAGGCGTTCCAGGCTTCGTAACGTCAGGTTGCGCTCGCCCCGCTCTATGCCGCCCATGTACGTCCGGTGGACTTCCAGCGCGTCGGCGAACGCCTCTTGGCTCACTCCCTTGGCTTCGCGGTAGGCCCTGATGTTGCGGCCTACTGTCCGTTGAAGATCGCCCTCCACGGCGGAGAAGAGTCACCAATTGCTACTTGACAGTCTACAGACTTATGAGTGGCGTTTGCCCGCGTGAATACAACAGGCTGCAGCCGCGTGGCGGCGTTGTCAGGCGACTTTGCTCACTGCAGGCGGTCTCGCTAGCCTTGCAGCCGTAGGTTGGGCTAATGGGGATTCCTGGGCAGCCGACACACGGAGGATGAAAGGACACTATGGCTAACGAGACTGCGATCAACCCGTCAGTTCCGCCGAGCGGGACAGGCTGTGTCGAGTGCCTTGCCGAAGACGGATGGTGGCTTCATCTGCGCCGCTGCGCCGAGTGCGGGCACATCGGCTGCTGCGACTCCTCGCCCTCGCAGCATGCGAGCCACCACGCGGCCGATACCAGCCACCACCTCGTTCGCAGCTTTGAGCCGGGCGAGAACTGGTTCTGGAACTATGCGACCGAGGAGTACTACGACGGTCCTGAGCTCGCCGCGCCTGAGCACCATCCACTCGATCAGCCTACGCCGGGGCCCGCAGGCCGCGTGCCGGGCGATTGGCAGAGTCACCTGCATTGAACCTGCATGGCCCTCTCGCGATGGCCGACATGGTTGGGCTGAGGTCGTCGTCTCCTTCGCGATCTCCACGTCGCGCGACTCGGAACGGATCGCGTTGCTGCAGGGCTTTCGTGATGGGCGCGGCGGGTTTCGAACCTGCGACCTCTCGCGTGTGAAGCGAGCGCTCTCCCACTGAGCTACGCGCCCTGGGCTGCCGATTCTATTGGCCTGGG
>Ga0209006_10001063_pt1 | contig 25264 bp, 26 predicted proteins | sample JacPin_JW_Ref_O2_FD_188567 | JGI IMG/M metagenome (GOLD analysis project Ga0209006, IMG submission 188567) | Forest soil microbial communities from Algoma, Ontario, Canada - Jack Pine, Ontario site 1_JW_Ref_O2 (SPAdes) (version 2) | ecosystem: Environmental > Terrestrial > Soil > Boreal... | reverse complement strand
CTACGCAAACGCCGTCCTACAAAGAGACCAACCATGGAAAATCATAACGGCTTAATCGACCCCATCTGATAGTTGCTTCTCCCCGCAAACGCGGGGCGAAGGTGTCATGCGGAGCATGACGGATGAGGGGCGGCGCAATCCTCTGAGGAAGTACAGCAAGCGGGCGCGGCGCTTCGACAGCATTTGTGAGAGGGCGCTAGGTAAGCGCCCATGGGCGAGACGCCCGCGGTCCCGGGCTTCACCCGAACTTCGGATAGTCGCGCAATGTGACGTAGCGCGACGGCGCGTCTTCCTCGATCGCGGCGAAGGGTTCGAGCGGCGGCAGGAAATAATTATCGCTCGCATCGTCGTTGGCGAGCGATATTTCGCCGGCCAGGACGGCGCCGCCCTCAGCCCAGAAGGAATGGGCGACGAAAGGTTCAAGCGTCAGGCTTTCGCCGGGCTCCAGCGACACGCGCGCGCCGGGCGCGAGATCGAGCGTCTCAGCATCTTTCTGTATTTTGAAGCGTTCGTCGCGCCTTGTACCTTCGGCGTCGACCTTGAACAATTCGACGACGAATCGCGCCCCGCCGCGGTTCAAAATATCTTCGGTCTTGACGATGTGGAAATGATGCGGCGTGACCTGGCCGTCTTCCGCCATCATCGCTTTCTCGGCATAAAGGCGGCCGGCGCCTGATGCGAGGCTCCGCCAATCGCCCATGCGTAAAGTGAAGAGCGTGAGCCCCCGCTTGCGAAAGGCGCCCGGCTTGAATTCTACAACATTCCAGCCAAGCCCGGCGTCACGGATGTGCCGCACTGACGCCGCCTCGCGGCGATAGCGCGCTTCGTCCCAATGCGCGAAAGACGGCAGTTTGAAACCATGACGGTCGCAAAGCGCCAGCATCGCCTCGATGCGGTCGTCGATGAAGGAGCGACGCATCAAGCGGCCTCGGACGAATTCGACATCGGACCTTTATTTCGCCTTCGATTTGGCGCGTTCGATCCCGGCCAGGACAAGCGAATGCGCTTCGGCCGCGTCGCCCCAGCGGGTGATCTTGACCCATTTTTTGGGCTCCAGATCTTTGTAATGGGCGAAGAAATGCTCGATCTGTTTCAGCGTGATTTCCGGCAGATCGACATAGTTTTCGATTTTCGCATAGCGCTGCGTCAGCTTGGCGGACGGCACGGCGAGAAGTTTTTCATCGCCGCCCGCTTCATCCTCCATGAGCAACACGCCGACGATTTTGCAGCTCATCACCGCGCCGGGAATGATCGCGCGCGTATTGGCGACGATGACGTCGCAAGGGTCGCCATCGTCCGACAATGTATGAGGAATGAAGCCGTAATTGCCGGGATAGCGCATCGACGTATAAAGGAACCGGTCGACGACGAGCGCGCCGGCATTCTTATCCATTTCGTATTTGATCGGCTCGCCGCCGATCGGCACCTCGATCACGACATTGACTTCGTAGGGCGGGTTTTTGCCGATCGAGATGGCGTCGAAATTCATGGCCAGGCTCCGAGCGAGACGAAAGCAGCGTGATTAAGCTCGAAAACGGCGCAAAGACAAGGTTCAGAAGAGCCAATCAACGCTCGCGCGTCACTCGAAGCCGAAAGCGACCCGCTCGCGGGTTTCCTGACCGAATTTCTCATGGGCGCGCCGCACGATGCGCCCGCCAAGACGGCTGTAGAACGCCAAGGCGCGGTCATTGTCGGCCAGCGCCCACACGAGAAACGAGCGATAGCCGTGATCGACGAGATCCTTTTGCGCGGCCTCAAACATGCGCCGCCCGAAGCCGCCGCCCTGATATTCGGGCGCCAGATAAAGCTCGAAGATTTCGCCGCTATAGGTCAGGGCCGGCACGCGATTGCGTCCGTAGCTCACATAGCCGGCCAGCTTGTCGCCGAAGTCGAGAACCAGCAGCCTTGAGCCACGCGCGATCGCATTGCGCCACCACATCGGACCGCGGCGCGCAATCATTCGCTCCAGCTCGCGACCGGGGATAACGCCCTGGTAGGCGTCGCGCCAGGCGGCGTCATGCACGTCGGCAATGCTGACTTCATCGCCGTCGCGAGCCGTCCGGATTGATATGAGCGTGTCGACCATGGACCTGATGTTATGTCCGCCTGAGGCATGACCGCAAGGTCTTGACAGAAACGAATCTGAACAATTCTCCTCGCCGTCGATAAGACAGCGGGCTTAGCCTGAGAGAACGGCGGCGTCGGCGCCGATATTGACCAATCATTTGTGTGGGATTGGATTGCCGCCGCGGGCGCCGCCACCGACCCTAGCTCGCGCTGACCGCCCGCCGATGCGACGGCGCCTCGATATTGGAAATCACCTCGCCAAACGGTCCGCCATGATGCGCCGGTCCGAGATTTGCGCCAGTCGTCGCCTTCAGCGGCAGTTTCGGGAACACCAGTTCGGCGAACCGATAGCATTCTTCGAGATGCGGATAGCCCGACAGAATGAAACGATCGATGCCGAGCTTCATATATTCCTTCATCCGCTCGGCCACTTCATCAGGATTGCCGACCAGCGCCGTGCCGGCGCCGCCGCGCACCAAGCCGACGCCAGCCCAGAGATTGGGGCTGACTTCGAGCTTGTCGCGGCGACCGCCATGCAGGGCGGCCATGCGTTTTTGCCCGACGGAATCGAAATTGGCGAAGGATTTTTGCGCTTTTTCGATCGCCTCGTCGTCAAGTTTGGAGATCAGGCTGTCAGCGGCGCGCCAGGCTTCGGCTGATGTCTCGCGCACGATGACATGCAGCCTGATGCCGAAAGAGAGCGTGCGGCCACGCTCGGCCGCCAAAGCGCGGGCCTTGGCGATTTTCTGCGCGACGTCATTGGGCGGTTCGCCCCAGGTCAGATAAACGTCGATATGCTCGGCGGCGACGCGATTGCCGGCGTCCGACGAGCCGCCGAAATACAGCGGCGGATAGGGTTTCTGGACTGGCGGATAAAGCAGCTTGCTGCCCTCGACGGCGATATGCTCGCCTTTGAAGGTTGTTTTTTCGCCAGCCATCAACTGGCGCCAGACGGTGAGGAACTCGTCCGTCACTGCGTAACGTTCGGAATGGTCAAAGAAAATTCCGTCGCCCCTAAGCTCGGCCGGGTCGCCGCCGGTGACGACATTGACCAGCAAGCGACCATCCGACAGACGGTCGAAGGTCGCCGCCATCCGCGCCGCGGCGGCGGGCGTCTGCAGGCCGGGCCTCACTGCGACAAGAAAGCGTAGACGCTGCGTCAGCGGAATCATCGTCGAGGCGACCACCCAGGAATCCTCGCACGACTTGCCGGTCGGCAAAAGCACGCCGAAATAGCCCAGTTCGTCGGCGGCGCGCGCGATCTGGCCGAGATAGTTCAGCGTGACATGGCGGGCGGCGACGTCGCTGCCGAGATAGCGGCCGTCGCCGTGCGTCGGCAGGAACCACAGCACATCCGTTTGCTCGGCGGGCGGCGGCAGATCATTGGCGTTGGTCATCTCTGACAGGTCCTTGCATTCGTCGGCGGGCCGGAATTCCGGCCTTCATTTCAATCATTTTGTTTCATCGATTGATTTTTGTCTATAGAAAAGATAGATTGATCGGATTGAGAGCCAAAGCGAAATTCAAGGAAATTGCCGATGAAAAGCCTTTTGAGACGATTCGCACCCGTCGCCATCGCCGCCGCGATGCTTGCGGGTTTCACCGTGGAGGGCGCCGAAGCCGCCGAAAAGGTCGTGCGCGTCGGCTACCAGAAATATGGAACATTCCTGCTCTTGAAGGCGCGCGGGCTTCTGGAAAAGAAACTGGCGCCTCTTGGCTTCAGCGTCGCGTGGACCGAATTTCCCGGCGGTCCGCAATTGCTCGAGGCGCTCAACGTCGGCGCCCTCGATTTCGGCATTACCGGCGAAGCGCCGCCCATCTTCGCACAAGCGGCCGGAGCGCCGCTGGTCTACGTCGCCAACGAACCTCCGGCGCCGCGCGCCGAGGCGATTCTCGTTCCTAAGGACAGCCCTCTTCACAGCGTCGCCGAACTCAAAGGCAAGAGCATCGCGCTGAACAAAGGTTCGAACGTCCATTACCTCCTGGTCAGGGCGCTGGAGAAGGCGGGCCTCGCCTATGGCGACGTCAAAACCGTCTTCCTGAGTCCGGCTGACGCGCGCGCGGCTTTCGAACATGGCTCAGTCGACGCCTGGGCGATCTGGGATCCTTTCCAGGCCGCCGCCGAACTGACGCTCGAAGCGCGCGCCCTCGCCAATGGCGAAGGCGGCGTCGCCGCCAATCGGCAATTCTATCTCGGCGAGCAGAAATTCGTCGCGGCCAATCCGGCGGCCGTCGGGGCCATCCTCGCCTCGATCAAGGAAATCGACGCCTGGGCAAAGGACAATATCGATCAAGCCGCCAACGAACTCAGCTCCGCGGTCGGCATTCCCGCGCCGATCCTGAAATTGGCGCTCAGCCGCCAATCCTGGGGCGTCCAACCGATCAGCGCGGAAGTCGCCGCCGATCAGCAAAAAATCGCCGATGCGTTCCACAGCCTCGGGCTCATCCCCAAAGCAATCCGGATCGGCGATGTCGTGCGCGGCGATGGCAGCTGACGTCCCGCGCGAGGCAAGCAGAGCGATGAATCGCAAACGATCTTTTCTCCCTCCCGACGTCGTCGCCGCCTGGATTCTCCCCGTCGCGCTGATCGTCGGCTGGGAGATCGCCGCCGATTCCGGTCTGATCGCCGCGCGCGTCTTGCCCGCGCCGAGCGCGGTGGCGCGCGCTTTCTGGCAGACGTGGCGAGACGGCAGCCTCGCCGCCAACGTCGGCGTCAGCTCGCTGCGGGCGCTCGAGGGACTGTTGATCGGCGGTAGTCTCGGCTTCGCACTCGGAATCGCCAACGGTCTGTGGCGACCGGCCGAAATCGCGCTCGATTCCTCGCTGCAGATGCTGCGCAACATCCCGCATCTGGCCATCATTCCGCTCGTTATTCTGTGGTTCGGCATCGGTGAGGAAGCAAAGATTTTCCTCGTGTCGATCGGGGTTCTGTTTCCCATCTACATCAACACCTATCATGGCGTGCGCACCATCGATCCCGGCTTGGTCGAAATGGCGCGCGTCTACGGCCTCGGCCCGCTTCCGCTATTCTGGCGCGTCATTCTCCCAGGCGCCCTGCCCTCTATCTTTGTCGGATTGCGTTATGGCCTTGGCATCATGTGGCTGACCCTGATCGTCGCCGAGACGATCTCGGCATCCTCAGGCATCGGCTATATGACGATGAACGCGCGCGAATTTCTGCAAACCGACGTCGTCTTACTCGGAATCATCATCTACGCGCTGCTGGGCAAATTATCGGACGTCGCCACAAAATTTCTCGAACGCGCCGCGCTCGCCTGGCACCCCAGCTATTCCAGACCAACCGAGGCCCAAGCATGAGTTCGCAGGCGCAGCTTCTCGACGACCCCTCCTTGGCGACTTCGCAACGGCTCTCTTCGCTCGATGTCGAGGAAACGCAGGTCGCACCCGCCACTCGCAGTGGACTGGCGATCGAACTGCGCGGCGTCGCCAAGGCGTTTGGCGCGCGCGACGTTCTGAGAAGCCTGGATCTGACCATCCATCCCGGAGAATTTGTCGTGATCGTCGGCAGATCGGGCGGCGGAAAGTCAACTCTACTGCGCCTCGTCGCCGGGCTCGACCGGCCAAGCGCCGGCGCGGTCGCGATCGATGGCCGGCCGATTTCCGGACTGCAGGATTCGACGCGCATCATGTTTCAGGACGCGCGCCTTCTGCCCTGGCAAAGCGTAATCGGCAATGTCGGCCTCGCGCGCGGGGTCGCATGGCGAAGCCGTGCGCTGGAAGCGCTCGGCGCGGTTGGCCTCGCCGATCGCGCCGACGACTGGCCGCGCGTGCTTTCTGGCGGACAGCGCCAGCGGGTCGCCCTCGCTCGGGCGCTCGTCGGCCGACCAAACGTTCTTTTGCTGGACGAGCCATTCGGGGCGCTCGACGCTCTCACGCGTATCGAAATGCACCGGTTGCTCGAAAGGCTGTGGCGCGAATTTCGATTCACCGCCGTGCTGATCACCCACGACGTCGCCGAGGCAATCGCCCTCGGCGACAGGGTGCTGACGTTGCGCGAAGGCGCCATAGCCCTCGATCTGCCGATACCGCACAAGCGCCAGCGGCGCTCGGCGAGCGAGTCGGAACTGGCCGCTTTGCAGGCGCGGATTCTGGCGGCGGTGTGAGCGGCGTCAATTCTGCCAGAGAAACGTCGATCAGAAAAACTCGAGCTCGCCTGCCCCAACCGAGCCGGCCGGCGCCGTCTTCTCCTGTCGTGACACCAGCCGAGCCGCCAGATCAGAGAGGTGGACGGCATGCGCGGCCGGGTGCGGATTGACCGACCAATCGTCATGAGCGGCAAGGCCCAGCGCCGCGGCGAAATTGGCGACGCCAGAAAGCGTCTGTCCCAATCGATCAAAGTCCTGCAATTCGCGCATGACATCGCCATCGCGAATCGCGCTAACCGCGACAAGTCGCGCCACCAACAATTGCAAATTGTCGACGACCCGCGTGACGTCGCGAAGCTCATCGGCGATGTGCTGCAGGAGATCGGCGACCGGAATCGTCCGGGGTCTCGGCGGTTCGAAAGAATTCATTGTCATGCTCACGCTCTCAATTCGCGCGCCTTCAGAACAGTTCGACCTCTCCGCCTATGGCGCGCAACGGAACTCCGACGCCTGGCGCAATAAACGTTTCATTCTTTCTCAACGCGGCCTGCCGGGCGCGCCCGGAAGTCGGCCAGAATTGGATGCGGCGGCCACGATCGCCGCCCAGACTGCCGCCGACATAGGCAATGCCCTCATAGCGAAGAAACCTTTCCGCGAATTGACTGTTGAGGGCGCCGATGTCGCATAGGCCCTGCATCGTCGCGGAGCCGCCAAACAGCTTGGCCTCCAGGCGCTCGCGACGGGCGCCGTGACGCAACAGATCATTGACCAGAAGCTCCATCAAATGAACGCCGTAGCTTTCCACCGAGCGGGATTGCGATCTGTCGTCGACGCCCGGGAGAAGAAAATGATTCATGCCGCCGACCTGCGCCTCAGGGTCGCGCATGCACGCCGCGACGCAAGAACCGAGAATTGTCGTGAGGATGACGTCGGAATCGTCGGATACGCAATATTCGCCCTGCATGACATGGATGCGCCGTTCGGCCAATGCGTCCGCTTTCATTCCAGCCGCCCGACCACTGCTTCCACGGCGGTCTTCATCGCGGCGACAGTAAACGGCTTGGCGAGATAATTGTTTAGCCCATATTTCTTTCCCTGTTCGATGACGGAATGGTCGCCGCGACCCGTCACCAGGATGAAGGCGGCCTTTTTGGTCGGTTCATATTCGCGCACCGCGCGAAGCAGGCCGAGGCCGTCCAGCTTTGGCATATTGAGATCGGAAATGACCAGATGCGAGGGTTGCGCGACCATCGCGTAAAGCCCTTCTTCGCCATCCCTGGCGATTGAGACGTGCTTCATACCGATCTGGTCGAGGGCGTCGCAGATCAGCGCCCGGCTGACGGAGGTGTCGTCAACGACCAATACCCTGAGCCGATCTCGGAGCGCCATCGTCATCGGCTCTCTATGCGTTGCACATCAAGGTTGCAGCCAATATCTCTCGTCCAATCCGGGCCAACGGCAACTGCCTTTCCACCGCGCCCCATTCATAAGCCACGCGCGGCATTCCATAGATCACGCTGCTCGCTTCGTTTTGACCGAGCGTTCGCGCGCCGGCATTGCGCATTTCAAGCAATCCTGCGGCGCCGTCGCGGCCCATGCCGGTCAGGATCACGCCAACGCCCTTTTCGCCAACGGCTCTGCCGACGGATGCGAACAGCGCATCGACCGACGGGCGGTGGCCATTGATCGCCTCTCCAGCGCGCAGGCGACAATGCAAACGTCGCGCGCCGACGATCTCGAGATGCGCCGCCCCGCCCGGCGCCAGATAGATACGCCCTTGCTCAAGCTCGGCTCCGTCGATGGCTTCGCTGACGCTTGGCGCGCAAATCCGATCGAGCCTTTGCGCGAGGCTCCGGGTGAAATTGGCCGGCATATGCTGGGTGATGACGGTCGGGGGACAATTGGCGGGAAATTCCTTCAGCACGGCGATCAGCGCTTCCACGCCGCCAGTCGAGGCGCCGATCGCGACGACCCGTCCGTCATGCACATAGCTGGACGGTTTGGCGGGAGAAGGGAATTCCGGCTCGACGCGACGCAACGCACTCGACCGTACGAATGCGCCCGCCGCCATTTTGACGATCGCAGGCAGATCGCCAAAAGCCTCCTCAAAGCCTCGCGACGGCTTGGCGACGCAATCAACCGCGCCCGCCTCCAGGGCGCGTATGGTGGCGTCGCCGCCGCTCGTCGTCTGGCTCGACACCATGATCACCGGCATCGGACGCAGCCGCATGATTTTCTCTAAGAATTCGATGCCGTTCATGTTCGGCATCTCGACGTCGAGCGTGATCACATCAGGGTTCAGGGCCTTGATCGCCTGACGCGCCTCGAGCGGGTCGGCCGCCTGACCGATCACCGCGATCTCCGGATCGCGCTCGAGCGCGACCCGGATCAATCCGCGCATCGTCGCAGAATCATCGACGACGAGAACGCGAACCGACTTCATGGGCGCGTCCTCCCACGCAAACGATAGGTCGTGATGTCGATGTTGTCGAAAGCGTCGAGCGCGGGCCCCGACACGCGCTCGGAATGACCGATGTAGAGGCAACCGCCCAGCGACAGGCGCGGCAGAATGCGGCTCCAAAGCTGCGATTGGGTCTGTTCGTCGAAATAGATGACGACGTTGCGGCAGAATATCACGTGAAACATCCCGCGCATCGGCCAATTGCCGTTGAGATTGAGCTCACGAAACGCGACAAGCGCGCGCAGGTCGCCGTTGGCGCGAAGATGGCCTCGACCCTCACCGGGAGCCGCTTCGAACCATCGCCGCCTTGTCTCGACCGGCACGTCGCGAAATTCGGTCGGCCCATAGACGCCCCTGCGTCCTTTGGCCACCATGAGGGGGTCGATATCGGTCGCGAGAATCCTGATGTCGTGCGAAGCCGCTTCCGGCATGAGGGAGAGGATAGTCAAGGCAATCGAATAGGGCTCCTGGCCGCTCGAACATCCCGCCGACCATAGCCGCACCGCGACGCCCTGGCGCGCCGCCTCGAGCAAGGCCGGTAGAACGTCGCTCTTGAGGTGTTCGAAATGATGGGGCTCGCGAAAGAACCGCGTCACATTGGTCGTCAGCGCTGCGAGCATATTGACGCGCTCGTCGCTGCTCCCGGCGAGCAGATTGCAATATTCATGAAAACTGTCGATGCGCAGCGCCCGTAGCCGTTTGGTCAACCTCGAATAGACCAGCGCGGTCTTCGACTCCCGCAAATGAATCCCGGACTCTTGTCGAAGCAGGACGGCGATGCGGCCGAAATCTTCATTCGTGAACGGGAACTCCGCCTCGCCGGGTTCCTGGCGTGCTCCGCCCCAATGCGAATGTGCGGACACGATGCTCACGCCGCATCGCGCAATGTCTTGGGAAGAATCTCATCGAGTGCGATCAAGCTGATCATTCTCTCATTGATCGCAAGAACGCCGCGAACGAATGTTTTAGCCATTTCGGACGCCACATCGGGCGTAGGCTGAACCATATCGTCGCTCACGGTGAGAATTTCAGAAACCGCATCGACAAGAAGGCCGACGACCTGCTTGCCGACCTGCGCCACGATGATGACGTGGCGCGAGGTGGGCTCGACGCACGCAAGGCCGAGACGCGCCGCCAGGTCGACGATCGGCAAGACCACGCCGCGCAAATTGATGACGCCGCGCACGAAGTCCGGCGAATGAGGCAAGGCGGTCGCCGGCGTCCAGCCCCTGATTTCACGAACCGACACGATGTCGACGCAGAATTCCTGGGAACCGATGCGAAACGCCATCAGTTCAACGCTATTGAGCGTGGGAGCCGTGTTCATTTCGCTCATGGTTCAACCTGCCTCTGCAAATTGGAGGTCGGCCTGCGCGACGATGCCGCGCGAGCGGGCGACCAAAGCGTCTACATCGAGAATCAGGGCGACGCGACCATCGCCCAGAATTGTCGCCGCGGCGATGTCGGGAACATGTCGATAGTTGGCTTCGAGGCTCTTGATCACCACTTGGCGTTGATCTTGAATCGCATCGACAAGCAACGCATTCCTGGCGCGCCCTTCGGTCTCGATCAAGATGACGACGCTGGTGAGCGGATCGGCTGGAGCGCTTCGAAAACCTAGGGCCTGCCCCACGTCGATCAGGGGCACAAAACTGCCGCGAATAGCCAGAACCTGAGCGTCCATGCCGAGCGCATGCACATCCCCCGATCGGGGTCGCAGCGTCTCCACAATGGCGGTCAAGGGGACGACGAGGGTTTGTCCGCTCGTCGACACCACCATCCCGTCGAGAACAGCCAAAGTGAGCGGTAGGCTCATCGTGAAGGTCGAACCCTTTCCAGGCTCCGATACGATGGCGATGCGTCCGCCCAGGGCGAGGATCGAGCGTTTGACGACGTCCATCCCGACGCCGCGTCCCGAAATGTTCGACAGGGTCGCGACCGTCGAGAAGCCTGGCAGGAAGATAAGATTGTCGATCTCGCTGTCGGTCAACTGGGCCTCCTCCGCGATGAGGCCCCTGCGGATCGCCACCTCGCGAACGCGCGCGCGATCGATCCCGCCGCCGTCGTCGGAGACTTCAATGATGACCCTACCCGATCGATGCGTCGCCGACAGGCGCACCGTTCCTTCGGGCGGCTTGCCGCGGGCCGCGCGCTGCTGCGGCGTCTCCAGACCGTGCCCGATCGCATTGCGGATGAGATGGGTGAGCGGATCGGCCAGACGCTCGACGACGGTCTTGTCGATCTCGGCAGCTTCGCCCTCCGTTTTCAGGCGCGCAGATTTGCCGGTGGCGTCAGCGACTTCGCGGACGATCCGAGACATCCGCTGGAACAAGGATTTGACGGGCTGGGCGCGGATCGCCATGACGCTTTCCTGGATCTCTCGCGTCAGTTGCTGCAGTTCGTCAAGGCCAACAATGACGGCCGAGCCGCTGGCGAATCCGGCCTCGACGATGCGTTGGGAAAGCATCGCCTGATTGATCACGAGTTCGCCGACGAGATTGATCAGTCGGTCGACGCGGTCGAATGCGACGCGGATCGTGGCGGAGGATGGCGCGATCTCGTCCTTGGCCGCATCCGCTTTCGCCGCAGGTCGATCCTGCGACGCCTCGGCGCTTGCAACCAGCCTTAAAGGCGCGCCGGCATTGGCGGGCGCCTGGTGCGAGGGCGACGCAGCCGAAGCGGATGGAGCGCCCATCTCGGCCTGGACCCTGCGGATCAGCGCCGCGACATCCTGTTGAGGCGGCGCCGCCACGCAATCGATGCTCAATTCGCAATCGCCCTCGACGAATTCGAAGACTTCGCGAATTTCCGCCTCGTCCCGCGTGGTGGCAAGTTCGATGGTCCAGGCGAAATAGGCCCCGTCCGCGTCGAGTTCGCCCAGAAGCGGAAGCGCGGTCGCGTCGCAGGCGACCGTCATTCGCCCAAGCCGCGCAAGTTCGCGCAGCAGCAGAACGGATTCGTTGGCGTTGCCGTAGAGCTCACGCTTCGGCTTGAAATGAATCGTGAAAATTCGCTGCGCGCGGTCGGGCGCGGCTGGCGCGTCGATATCGTCGAAATTCGCGCGCACGGGTTGAAAATCAGGCGCCGCGGCAATGCCGCCCGCCGCGTCTCCCCTTTCAGACTCAGGAATGTCGCTTAATGCGCGGCATTCCTCCAGAACGGGAAGCCATTTCGCCTCGTCAAGTCGTTCGCCATCGCGCGCCGCCGCCACGAGATCGGCGAGGACATCGGCCGCTCGCAGCGAAATCTTCATGATTTCGGGAGCGGGCGCCAAATGGCCGATCCGAATCTGATCCAGCACGGTCTCAAAAATATGGGCGAAGCGCACGAGATCATCGAGCCTGAAGGCGCCCGCGCCGCCCTTGATTGAATGGACCGCGCGAAACACTGCGTTGACCGTTTCGGGATCGGCGAATCCTTCATTCATCGCAAGCAGGCCGGACTCAAGTTCGGCGAGCTGCTCTTCGCATTCCTGAAAGAAGGTTTGCTTTATGGTCGCCATCGTGTCCAAGCGCTTGGGTCTCCTCGAAAAGTTCAGGCGGCGACGCGGCGAATAGCGTCGACGAGCTTGACGGAATCGAAGGGCTTGACGATCCAGCCGGTGGCGCCGGCCTGGCGGGCGCGGTTCTTCTTTTCGCCGTCACTCTCAGTCGTCAGCACAAGGATCGGAATAGCGCGAAATCGCGCGTCCCTGCGGACCGCCTCGATGAAGCCGAACCCATCGAGCTTGGGCATGTTGAGGTCGGTGACGATAACGTGCGGCGTCTCCTCCCCGCGCAGCATTTCGAGGCCGTGCAAACCGTCCACGGCCTGCGTCACGCGATAGCCGGCTTCCACCAGCGCGAGATTCAGCATATCGCGCATGGTGCGGGAATCGTCGACCGTCAATATGACTTTACTCATTGGGCTGCTTCTTCTGTTGATATTTCGGCGAGTCCTAGTCCAAGAAGTGAGAACGTCTCGCTGAACTCGGGTGACGGATCTGTGATGCACAGCGCGACTTCATCGACCTTCCAAGTTGCGACAGCCGACATGATGACTTGCGCGCATTGCGCGCCGACGCGCTGAACCCCAGCAGCGTCGACGGCGAGCTCGACGCCCCGGAGGGCGCGGAAAGATTCAGCGAGAGGCCCGGCGCAGGTGAGATCGAGAATATCGGGCAGCTGTAATGTGCGACCGGCTGTTTGTTTTTGATCCATCCTAGAAGTCCTCCCAGCTATCTCCGCCGCTGACGGACGCGCCGGTCGCGGCTGTCGCCTTCGGCGCCGCACGCTGCATCCGCCGCGTCGATCGGCGCGGCTCGGCGCGCGCGGCGCCCGGGGTCGCCGCCCCAGGACGGAAAGCATGCGGCGCGGCCTTTTGCAGTTCACGGCGCATGGAATCGTCACGGGCCAAGCCGATCCGGAATTGGCCGATGAGGTCCGACAATTGCCCGGTCTCCGTAGAGAGCGAACGGCTCGCCGCTGTGGATTGCTCCACCATCGCCGCATTCTGTTGCGTCGCCTGATCCATCCGGTTGATGGCGGCGTTGACTTCGTCGAGCCCGGCCGATTGCTCCTTTGAGCCAGCGGCGATTTCGCTGACGACAATGTTGATCTCGCTGACCTGGGCCATGATCCGCTCGAGCGAATTGCCGGTTTGCGCCACCAGCTTGACGCCTTGATCGACTTGCCCGGTTGAAGCCGAAATCAAGCCCTTGATCTCTTTGGCCGCTTCCGCCGAGCGTTGGGCGAGCGCCCGCACTTCCGCGGCGACCACGGCAAAACCGCGTCCGGCATCGCCGGCCCGAGCAGCCTCAACCCCGGCGTTCAGGGCGAGCAGATTGGTTTGGAACGCGATCTCGTCGATGACGCCGATGATCCGGCTGATCTGGCGCGCCGATCCGGCGATCGCGTCCATCGCCTCGACCGCCTGGCGAACCACCAGGGCGCTCCTCTGTGCGTCAGCATCCGCCGCCACGACGACCTGGCGGGCGTGCATGGCGCCTTCCGCGGCCTTCCTGACAGTCGCGGTGATTTCATCAAGCGCAGCGGCGGTCTGTTCGAGACTGGCGGCTTGCTGCTCCGTTCGTCGCGACAAATCATCGGAAGCCGTCGACATTTCCCGCGCGCCCACTCCGATCGCATCGGCGCTTGAGGCGACCGCCACCACCATATGCTTGAGTTTTTCGACCGAGGCGTTGAAGTCCCTCCGCAACGTCTCCGTCGCGCCGGCGAAAGGGGTATCGATCGGCTGGATCAAATCGCCGCTGGCGAGCCGGCTCAGGCCCCGTCCCAAAGCCTCGATGGCGAAATGATCCTGGCGGATTTGTTCGGCGAGCTCCGCCTCGCGCGCAATTCGCTCGCTTTCGACAAGACGCGCCTTTCCCCGGGCCTGCACCTCGGCGTCGGCTTTGAACGCCGCAGCTTCAAGGATGGACCGCATGGCTCTGGCCATGCCTCCGAAGCAATCGCGACGATGAGTGAAAAGGATCGGCGAGGCGATGTCGCCGGCCGCCAGAGCTTCCATTCGCTCGGTCGTCGAAATACAGGCCTCGGCGATCCAACGGCGGACGACCAACCCGAGGATCGTTGAGGCCAGAACGAGGGAACCGCCAATCGCCAACGCAATATTGACGGACAATTGCTGCGCGCCGACGAGATAGAGGATGCCGAGAAGATACGTCGTCAAGGCGACCTGAAGAAAAAGCGCAATCGACAATTTTTGCTTGATCGATGCTGACTCCTTGAACCAGATGAACATCGATAACCCTTTTGTCTACTATCTATACTGCAAATACCGATAGACTATTCGATCGGTTTGAAATGTTGGGGAAGGCGGGATGTCAGGTTTTGACCGACACGATCTGGCGGCATCATGCCTTTGAATCGGCTTGCGCCTGGAATTCAACGGATCGTTCGCTACGATTAAACGATGGCGGTTAATAACAAATCAATTGAGAAGCGCCCAGCCGCCGGTCGCCGCGTTCAGGCTGGCTTTGCCGCGCATCGCGCCCAGTTCCGCGCAAGCTTTGCCTGTTTGAATGGACGAGCAGTGGCGATTGGAAGGACTATGGTTTCGGAGGCGCTCAATTCGCTCAAGGAGGCCAAATTGGCGCTTCAACGCCAACTCGCGCAACGGCAGGAGTATCGCGCACTGCTGATTGTCGACCGGGCGACCCAAGAACTCGCCGAGATTCTCGAGCCCTTGTCTGCGCCCGTCGCTGCGCGTTTCGTAAGCCCCGCCACAGAAGAACCAGCTGAGGGGCCCTCCGCCGTCGCGACGATGGCAGCGATCGCGGAAGCTGAGCAGCGCGAAGATTGCGTCGGGGAGGCGCTGATCGACGCAACGGTCGCGGTCGACGAATCCCCCGGCGCTCCGTCGTCTTTTGCGGCTCTCGAAAATCGCGCGCCGGAGGCGCCCGTCGCGGAGCAGGCTATGGTTGAGGAGCCTATCAAGACCGCGTCGCGCGCGATCGATCTCTTTCTCTCCTCGACAACGCAGACCGCCCAAACCGCCGCGCCGCCGCGGCCCCGCAGCTATCTGCCCTTCGTCGCCTCGCCGCGCCTGGTCAATACCGTCAGCGTCAATTGAGCGCCGACGAGCCCCCAGGCGCCTCTATTCAGCCGCTTGCGGACTCGCACTCTCGTCGCCCCATTCCTGTGGCCGGCGACCGTTCGCCGGCTCTGGCTCGACGCGGCGCTTCTTTCCACGCGACAGCCAACTGGAAAGTCGATCGAGATAGATGTAAATGACCGGCGTGGTGAACAACGTGAGCGCCTGGCTAACGATCAAACCACCCACCATCGTGTAGCCAAGCGGCTGCCGCAGCTCCGCACCCGTCCCGGTGCCGAGCATCAGCGGCACGCCGCCGAGCATGGCCGCCATCGTCGTCATCATGATCGGTCGGAAGCGCAACAACGCCGCCTTGCGAATGGATTGTTCGGTCGATAAATGCTCGTCGCGCTCGGCGACGATCGCGAAATCGACCATCATGATGCCGTTCTTCTTGACGATGCCGATGAGCAGAATGGTGCCGATCAGCGCGACGAGACTGAATTCGTAACCGAACAGCATCAGCGTCCCGAGCGCCCCAAGACCCGCCGACGGCAGCGTCGACAGAATCGTCAGCGGGTGAATGAAGCTTTCATAGAGCACGCCGAGGATCAGATAGACGGTGATCAAGGCCGCGAGAATCAGGAGCGGCACGGTCGCCAGCGAGTCTTGGAACGCCTGAGCGTTGCCCTGGAACGTCGTCGTCAGCGCGGGCGGCAACCTCAACTCGCGCTCCGCCTGCTGAATTGCGATCGTCGCTTGGCCAAGCGCGGCGCCCTGGGCCAGGTTGAAACTGATCGTGATCGCAGGGAACTGGCCCTGGTGGCTGATCGAAAGCGGAGAGACCGGATTGGTCGTCCATTTCGCGAAGGCGGCGACCGGCACCATCTGCCCCGTCGACGGCGAACGGATGTAGAGCTTGTTCAGAGTCCCGGGGTCCGCCTGCAGCGAAGGCAGGATCTCCTCGATCACGTCGTAAGTGTTGATTTGCGTGAAAAATTGCGCGACCTGGCGTTGGCCGAAAGCGTCGTAAAGCGTATCGTCGATGAGTTGCGGCTGAATGCCGAAGCGCGACGCCATATCGCGATCTATTTTCAGCGTCAGCGTCGTGCCGGCCACTTGCTGGTCGCTCGCGACGTCGCGCAGCTCCGGCAACCCTTTGAGTTTATCGAGAATTCTCGGCGCCCAAGCGTTGAGTTCCTCGAGATTGGCGTCCTGAACCGTATACTGAAACTGCGTACGGGCGGCGCGCGCGCCAACCGTCACATCTTGCGCGACCTGCAAAAACAGCCGAGCCCCCTGGACCTTGGCGAGCTGGGGACGCAGTCGCGCGATGATCTGGAACGCGTCGGCGGCGCGCTCTTCCCGCGGCTTCAAGGTGATGAACATGCGGCCGTTGTTTTGCGAGGCGTTGCCGACGCCGGCGCCGAGCGCCATCGCCACCGTCGCCACGTCGGGATCAGCCTGGACGATCGCGCCAAGTTGCTGCTGCTTCTTCATCATTTCGGCGAAGGAAATGTCCTGCGCCGCTTCGGACGTGCCGAACAGGACGCCGGTATCCTGCTGCGGGAAGAAGCCCTTGGGAATCACGACGAACAGATAGCCTGTCGCGCAAACGGTGGCGATGAAAGTTAAAAGCGTCGCAAAGCGATGACGCAACACGAAGTCAAGCCCACGTTCGTAGCCCTTCGCCAACGCGTCAAAACCGCGCTCGCTGAGCAGGTAGAGCCGCCCGTGCTTCTCCTTGCCGTGTTCCTTGAGAAAACGCGAGGCCATCATCGGCGTCAGCGTCAATGACACGAAGGCCGAGACGACGATTGTCATCGCCAACGTGACGGCGAACTCACGGAACAGTCTGCCGATGATGCCGCTCATAAGCAGCAACGGAATGAGAACCGCGATCAGCGATAGCGAAATCGACACGATCGTAAAGCCGATTTCGCCGGCGCCCTTGAGCGCCGCCTGATGCGGCTTCATCCCTTCCTCGATATGGCGGGTTATGTTCTCCAGCATCACGATGGCGTCGTCGACAACAAAGCCGACCGCGATGGTCAACGCCATGAGCGAGAGATTGTCGAGGCTGTATCCTGCCGCCCACATCAGCGCGCAAGCCCCGAGCAGCGCCAAGGGCACGGTGATGCTCGGGATAAAGGTCGCCCACAGGCTCCGCAAGAATATGAAAATCACCATGACGACCAGCGCAATGGTGAGCAGCAATGTGAATTGCACATCGTTGACGGCGGCGCGAATGGTCGTCGTGCGGTCCGAAAGCACGCTGACGTGGATATTGGAGGGAATGGCCGCCTCCAGATGCGTCAGCGTCTGCTTTATCTTTTCGACCGTCTTGATGACGTTCACGCCAGGTTGCTTAAAGACCACAAGGAAAACGTCGCGCTTGCCGTTGCCCCAGGCCGCCTGGGTGTCGTCCGTTGGCCCCGCCACCGCCTGACCAATGTCGCGCACGCGAACCGGCGCGCCGTTGCGATAGGCGACGATAATGTTGTTCCATTCATCGGCCTTGGTAAGCTGGTCATTATCGAAGATCGTGAAAGCTTGTTTGTCGCCCTGGACGTTGCCCTTCGGACTGTCGGTCGTCGCAATTCCGATTTGCGTCCGCACGTCCTCGAGCTGCAGGTTTTTCTCGACAAGTTTGGCCGGGTCGATCTGAATGCGGATCGCCGGCGTCACCTGACCGCCGACTCGCACGAGCGAGACTCCTGAGATCTGGCTGATCTGTTGAGCCAGGATGTTCTCGGCGGCGTCGTCGACATCAATAATCGGCGCGACGTCTGATTGCACCGACAGGATGAGAATCGGCGTATCGGACGGATTGACTTTGCGGTAGGTCGGAGGGCTGGGCAGGATTTTCGGCAATTGCCCGGAAGCGGCGTTGATTGCCGCCTGGATATCGTTGGCCGCCGCGTCGATGTTGCGGTCGAGGTCGAATTGCACACTGATCCCCGTCGCTCCGAGCGAACTCGTCGACGTCATCTGGGACACGCCCGGGATCTGCGCAATTTGCCGCTCCAGCGGCTGAGCGACAGAGGTCGCCATCGTATCGGGCGAGGCGCCCGGCAACTGGGCGCTGACGGCGATGGTCGGGAAATCGATCTGTGGCAATGGCGCCACGGGCAGCAACGGATAGGCGACCGCGCCCGCAAGCAGGATCGCCACCATGATCAAGGTCGTGGCGACTGGCAGACGGATGAAAGGTGCGGAAATGCCGCCGTTCATCGGTTCAGCTCCCGGTGTTGGCGGCGGTGTCGATCGCAACCAGCGTGCCGGGCTGGAGGACATATTGCCCCACGGTGACCACGCGGTCGCCCGCGCTCACACCTTTATCGACGACCGCGATTTCGGTATTCTGATGGGTGACCGTGACCGGACGCATGGCGGCGCGATTCTTGTCGTCGATGACATAGACGAAGAGGCCGTTGGGACCATGCTGGACCGCCACCGTCGGCACGGTGACCGCATCCTTCACCTCCCCGATCGTCAGCCGCGTGGAGACCGCGAGGCCAGGCCACAGCGCATTGTCCTCGTTGGCGAACTCGGCCTTGAGCCGGATCGTCCCGGTGGCGACGTCGACCTGATTGTCGGCGAGCAGGAGATGGCCGCTGGCCAGCGTCTTCTCGCCGCTGGAATCGCGCGCCAGCACCTGAAGCGGCGCGCCGGCGGCCAGCGTCGCATTGATCTTCGTCACCTCGCCCTCAGGGGCGGTGAAAATCACCGCGATCGGCTGCAGCTGCGCAATCGTCACGATGCCGGTCTGCTGCGTCGCGGCGACCATATTGCCCTCATCGATGAGGCGAAAGCCGGTGCGCCCCGTGATGGGCGCGCGAATGGTCGTGTAAGCCAGTTGAACCTCGGCGGCGTCGATCGTAGCCGAATCAGCGGCGATGGCGGCGGTAAGCTGCGCCACCAGCGCGTTCTGCGTATCGAGCTGCTGTTGGGTGGCGAAGCTTTGTTTAGCGAGCGTTGAATAGCGCTGCTGATCGAGCTTGGCGTTGGCGAGATTGGCTTCGTCCTGGCTCTTTTTCGCCTTGGCCTGATCGAGCGTCGCCTGGAAGGGACGCGGATCAATCTGCGCGAGCAGATCGCCAGCCCTCACGATCTGGCCTTCGACAAAGGCGATTTTCATCACCTGACCGTCGACGCGCGTGCGCACAGTCACCGTATTATAGGCCTGCGCCTGACCGAGGCTTTCGAGATAGACCGGATAATCAGCGCGCCTGGCCTCAGCGACCGAGACAAGGGGCGGCGGCGGTCCCTTGGGCGGCTGGGGCTCGGGCGCCGCCGCTGCGGTCTTTGTTTCGCCGGACCTGACGGCCGCGGGCAGGAGATCATGCAGCTTGCGCGCATAAGCGCCGGCCGCCGGCGCCAGTTTCTCAGCCGTTTCCGGCGCATAGACGCTGTAGAGGCACCCCGCCACGACGACCACGATCAGCAAACGGAAAAATCCGCGAAAACCCATCCCAAAGGCCCTTTTCTTGCCCCTCCTGGAGGCAATTTTCTCATTTTTGCGTCCAGCGCTGGAGTCCAGCCACCGAAACAATCAAATTTCGTATCTCGCGCAGGCAACGCCGCGCAGGCGCTCCCCCCAGAGCGTTCGCGCGCGTAAAGCTCGCCTTCTACGGGATGTATTCGCCACTGTCAGTTGAACTGTTCGTGAGAAATAACGTCTGTGGGCCAGAGGGATGCGGGCGCATCCCATCTCGGGCGTCGACCGCGGACCCATTGAAAGGATCCCGCGCCAGGGCGTGGCCCAGACCTACCAGCGGATCAGCGATGCGCCCCAGGTGAAGCCGCCGCCCATCGCCTCGATCATCACCAGATCGCCCTTTTTGATGCGACCATCCTCACAGGCGGCCGCGAGAGCCAGCGGGATCGACGCCGCCGAAGTATTGCCGTGTAGATCAACGGTCTTCACAACCTTTTCAGGCGCAAGGCCAAGCTTATCCGCCGATGCGTCGATGATCCGGCGGTTCGCCTGATGCGGCACGAACCAGTCGATATCGGCCGCCGTCACGCCGGCGTCGGCGAAACACGCCTTGACGACATCGGTCACCATGCCGACCGCATGCCGGAACACTTCCTTGCCCTCCATCCGCAAGTGGCCGACCGTTTGCGTGCTCGACGGGCCGCCGTCGACATAAAGTTTGGCGCGATGGCGCCCGTCCGAGCGCAATTGCGAGGTGATGACTCCAGGCGAGGCGAGCTTGCCGTCGCTTTCCTGCGCCTCCAGCACGATCGCCCCGGCGCCGTCGCCGAACAGCACGCAGGTCGTGCGGTCCTGCCAATCGAGGATGCGCGAGAACGTCTCGGCGCCGATCACCAACGCCCGCTTGTGCGAGCCTGAGGTGAGGAATTTGTCGGCCGTCGTCACCGCGAACACGAACCCCGAGCACACCGCCTGCAAGTCGAATGCGACGCCGTGATGGATGTCGAGATTCGCCTGAACCTGCGTCGCGACGGCCGGAAAGGTATAATCGGGGGTCGAAGTGGCGACGATGACGAGGTCGATATCAGCGGCGGCGAGGCCGGCTTGGGCGAGCGCGGCTTGCGCGGCTTTGGTGGCGAGCTGCGACGTCGTCTCGCCCGGCGCGGCGATATGGCGTTGACGGATGCCCGTGCGTTGCTGGATCCATTCGTCCGTCGTATCGACCGTCTTGGCGAGGTCGGCATTGGTCAGCACGCGCTCCGGAAGATAGGCGCCGACGCCGCGCACGACGGAACGAAGAATATGCTTGTCCATTAGATCCAACAGTCCTGTGATTGACCCTTCAGGAATTGACCTGAACGGGCGGCGAGAGTTGTGTACGCCCCTCGTTAGCTTGCGCGATCATTTCGCGTGTTTTGGCAAGAAGTTCATGCCGCACCATATCGTAGCCGACCTCGATGGCGCCGGCGAAACCCTCGGCGTCCGCTCCGCCATGGCTCTTGATGACGACGCCGTCAAGGCCGAGGAAAACTCCGCCATTGACCTTGCCGGGATCCATCTTTTCTCGCAGCGCATTGAAGGCGCTGCGCGCGAAGAAATAGCCGATCCGCGAGCTCCAGCTATGGTTCATCGCATCGCGGATATATTGGCCGATCTGCTTGGCGGTGCCTTCGGCCGTCTTCAGCGCGATATTTCCGGTAAATCCCTCGGTCACGATGACGTCGACAGTGCCCTTGCCAAGATCGTCGCCTTCGACGAACCCGTGATAGTCGAGATGGGGCAGGCCCGCCTCACGCAACACGCGGCCAGCCGCCTTGACCTCTTCGAGGCCTTTGATTTCCTCGACCCCGACATTGAGCAGGCCGACGGTCGGACGTTCGATGTCAAAAATGATGCGCGCCATCGCCGCGCCCATAATAGCTAAGTCGATCAAGTGCTGCGCGTCGGCGCCGATGGTGGCGCCAACATCGAGCACGATCGACTCGCCCCGCAGCGTCGGCCAGATCGCGGCGATAGCAGGGCGATCGATTTGCGGCATGGTGCGCAGACAGACCTTGGCCATCGCCATCAGCGCGCCGGTATTGCCCGCCGATACAACGAAATCAGCTTCGCCCTTTTTGACTGCGTCGATCGCCTGCCACATCGACGAAGAACGGCGACCGGCGCGCAAAGCCTGGCTGGGCTTGTCAGTCATCTTGATCGAAACATCGGAATGAACGATCTGCGTTTTCCTGGCTAGCGCTGGATGCGCGTCGAGGATAGGGCGAATGAGCTTCTCATCGCCGTAGAGCGAGAAACTGACGTCTGGGCGGCGAACAAGCGCAATGGCCGCGGCTGGCACAACAACCGAAGGTCCGCTATCGCCACCCATCGCATCCAGCGCTATGCGAACCGCATTGTTCATCCCGGCGAACACTCCAAGGGCGTCGGCGCGCGTCCTCCCGCCTGGACGGCGGCGGGACAATAGCCGCTTCGGCGCCCAACGCAAATTTTTGGCGAGACGCGTGGTTTTGGTGCGGAAATGCGGATTTCCAATCGACCTTGGCGCCTGATCGGACGCTCGCACGGACCGTTAGCTTTTGTTTAGCTGCGCATTTGGCGAATCGATCTCTTCCTTCTCCGTGGGCGATGGGCCAAATTCGGCGCCGGGCTTTCGCGGATAGGGATCAAGTCCCAGAATCATGAATTCGGTCGCCAGCGCGCCAAGATCGATTCTGCCATCGACAATGGGATCAGGCTCGTCCTCGTCGCCCACGGCGAAGACGCCAGCCTCGGCCGACGCGACCGGCGGCCCGCGCCGGCTTGAACTCTCGGCCACGACGGGGGCGAATCGCACGTCGACCGGCTCCTCCAAACCGACATCGAACGGCTCCAGCGAAGCAACGCATGTCTGCGTGACCTCGGCCTTAACGTCGCCCCGCACCCGGACGATCCCGCGTCCGGCGCGGCTCAGGTTGAATTTGGCCGTCAGGCGTCCTATCGCTGGCAAGGCGTACAGTTTGGCTAACGTCCGCCGTTCGACTTCGTTGGCCTCAATGGTATGTTCGACGCCGCCCTCCGGGACGGATTCAACACGCACGGGACGGAGGAAGGGGGCGTCCTCAGCCATCGTCAGCCTCGTTCTTGGTTAATATCCTCTCGGGATCAAGGAACTGGATGTCGCCACCGGCAAAAACGGAAAGCGGCGTCTGGTCAAGCACCTCGGCGGTCTCTCGCACATGTTGCGTGAGGCTGAGAGCCATCGGCGCAAGAGCGACCTCATCCATCCCATAGACATTCCGAGCCAAAGCCTCGGCCAGACGGTTCGAATCGTGTTCGTCGAGCCCTTCGCCATAGGCCTTGTTGCGTCCGTAGAAAGCCTCAGCCATGCGTTTGAGGCGTTTGGGCACGGCAACATCGCCAATGCCGATCTCACGCAGCGCGATCTCGAAATGACGAAACACGCTGTCGGCGAGTTCCTGCGCCAATTCCGAGCCGATTCCAGAAAGTTGCGTCAAACGGCGAATGACGAGGCCGGCATAAAGCGTCACCATCTCGAAGCGGCCCTCGAAAGTATCAGGGACGCCAAGATTGATATAGAGGAAGGGGGATCGGGAAGCCGCCACGATCTTGCCGTGAAGTTGATCGATCAGGATGCGGTTGGCCCGTCGAGCGCGCCATTGCGCGAAGATCATGTCGCCGCCTTGCTTTTCAGGAGCGCCTTGGGTTAGGCATCACAGGCCGTTCTGGCAAGCAAAAAAGCGCCCACGAAGCGGAGAGTGCATATGTGGCAGGGTTTCCGGGCATCGCATCTCGCGCGCAGCGGGACGCTTGGGCTTGTCTGCCTCCTTGCGGGCCTCGGTCTGAGCGGCTGCATCGGCTACGACGGCGATTTCGACCGCGGTTATGTCGCCGACCAGCGCACGATGGATCAAGTCAAAATCGGCGCCACGACCAAGCCGCAAGCGCTCGCGCTGATGGGAACGCCCTCGACGACTTCAACTGTCGGCGGCGACGCCTGGTATTATATCGGTCAAAAGATGGAGAGATCGCTGGCCTTCATGCCGGCGACGCTTACTGATCAAAACGTCATCGCCCTCTATTTCGACAAGAGTGGCAAAGTCCAGCGAATAGCAAATTACGGCCTCAAAGACGGCAAGGTCTTTGATTTTGTGTCGCGCACGACGCCAACCGGCGGTTCCGAGCCTAATTTCCTCGGAAATATGTTCAAGAACCTGTTCCGGTTCACCTGACCATCGGCTGATCCGCGCCTTTAGAAAAGGGCGCGAAGGCTCAGAGACGGGGCGTCCCGGGCGATCGCCGCCGCCATGGCTAGGCCGTTGCGATATAGTCCCTTAAAGCGCGATGCTCGGTTTCGATTTCGTTTACGTGGTGTTTCACCACGTCGCCGATGGAAACGAGGCCGATGAGCTTGCCGTTCGAGACGACGGGCACATGGCGGAAACGCCCGTTGGTCATCGTCTCCATCACGCTGTCGATCGCTGTGTCTTCAGTCACCGTGAAAACCTTGGCGGTCATGTGCCGGGAAACCGGCTCGGTGAGCGCGCTCGCCCCTCTTGCGCCGATGGCCCGCATAATGTCGCGTTCGGAAAGGATGCCAAGGACGTTCTTACCGGCGTCCGCGACGACAACCGCGCCGATTCCCTTGGCTGCGAGCAGTTCGACAGCTTCCATCAATGTGCGGTGGGGTTGGGTGGTGACGACTTCGCTGCCTTTGGCCGCAAGAATTTGAGCAACGCTCATATCCGCCTCCCTATTGACCTTTGCGGCTTCCTTCTAGCGCCGCCCGAGACGAGCATGCGCCGCTCTTGCGGCTTGAGCAAGGCAAAACACAACCGCGGCCGCTCCGGGGTCGTCGACGCGAAGGCATCGTTGATTCCGCCGAGCAAACGAGCCGGCCTCGGCACGCGGGCCGCAATCGGCGGGCGACCTGCGAAAGATCGAACATTCGGTCGGCAGAAGTTGCGATGAGCGGCGCCCCGCACTATGGTCGCGCCGCTTCGCGGGCAGCTTTCGGCCGCGGGAGTCTTTGGGGCGTCGCCAAGCGGTAAGGCAGCGGATTTTGATTCCGCCATACGGAGGTTCGAATCCTCCCGCCCCAGCCAGCAAGTCTTTGATTTAATTGAATTCTCCGGCGTTTGCTGCACCTCAATTTGGCAACAAAAGCAAGGTCTGGAATCTCCGACCGAGATACTTCAATAGGATATTCGCCGAAAAGTCTGGGGCCCCCCGATTCTATAAGTCTGCGACGAATTCGCCCCACTTTTCAAAGGGGAATTCTGGCGCGACATTTTTGAGTTCGAATCGTATGTATGCAGCCAGCCATATTGTCCTTTCACGCGGGCGTCCTGACGGACCAGAAAACCGCGTCTTGGCAGGGTTTAGTTCGCTACCCTGCGTCTGCGGGTAGCATGGAAATGCAACAAACCGCGCCATTGGGCGCATTCGCGCGGCGGGTCTGGGCGGCTCGTTTTTGAATCTCCGGCGTGGCAGGTTGTACGGGTCATGGCCGCCGCCCGCGATGTGCCTGTCGCGATTCCCTGTTGCCGGCACTGCTGAACGATTGCCCTCGCGCCGCTGATGGCAGACGGCATCGAGGCTCTACCTGATCGTATTCAGCGTTCAGTGAATGCCCCGACGTTACGCGCCGCCCAG
>Ga0209006_10001062_pt1 | contig 25266 bp, 20 predicted proteins | sample JacPin_JW_Ref_O2_FD_188567 | JGI IMG/M metagenome (GOLD analysis project Ga0209006, IMG submission 188567) | Forest soil microbial communities from Algoma, Ontario, Canada - Jack Pine, Ontario site 1_JW_Ref_O2 (SPAdes) (version 2) | ecosystem: Environmental > Terrestrial > Soil > Boreal... | reverse complement strand
ACGCCTGCTTCTTGCGCCAACCTCTTGAACTCACTCTGAAGAAAGACTTCCACCTGCTTCGGTGTCAAGAAGGCAATGGGAACAGTAGCGGACTGGCCCGTCTCGGTCTCGATTTTTACGCAGTATGGGGATTCGTTCTGTTGCGTTTCTGAAGTCATGCGATACCCCTGTTTCTGGAGTGACGAAAGCGGCAGACAAGAATTCTTACCATTTTAGCTTGTCCGACCGTCTCGTGACGACTCGGTGGGTCAGGGTCCTCCCTATCCGGCTCCCCCATCTTTTTGTTGAGTGTGCGGCGGTGATGAATCTTCGAGTGTCGCGTTCTCTTGGGCCTTTTATGCGACTCAGTATTAGGTCGCATGTCGATTTCATTTGCATGCGAACCTTTCTCAATCATCAGGGGGAGCGCCATCGAGGTGTTGAAGCAAAGCAACTGGATTGCGTTATTACCTCCCCTGCCTACTATCAGCAACGAATTTATGTGAGCGATATCTGAACCACATCTTGTCTGCAAGCGCGGATTGCGGCATGATCGAGCGATGGCGGGCCGCCCTTGTTTCGCCCCTCTCGCTGGCGCTTAAGCAATGCGGCGCATGATCACTGGATCGACGCCCAACGGCCTCCGCCGGAGGCTTACAGATCAACGGCTATATCCCCACCAGCGGCCAAAAGCTTATTTTTTTCGATCTGAGAAACGCCGATTCGCCTTGCCTCGGGTCTACGTCGGTGTAAGTGTTGCCCATCCTACCCTGGTTCCATAAGTCGATGTGTCCGCCCCACATTGAAGATTGCCCCTTGACGCTGAAATAGTTTGTAAACAGAATAATGCCTTGGCGAGCTTCGACAAATTTGAACGCGGCAAGACCCGGCATTGGTTCGGGCGAAAATGGGGGATTTGCCTCCCAGACATAAGCCTTCCCCTTTGCCCAGTGCCAGGTTGGAAAATCGTACGGGTTCGAAAAATGATGCGCGTGATCAGCGCCCTGAAGCTGGCAAGACGATCCCGAGCATCCGTTGAATGACACTCCGCTCAGGTGTAGGGCCTTACATAGTCGAACAAAACACTGCATATGTTGGAGCGGAGGTCCGCCGTTGTTGCAGGGATAGTGCACTGCCCCATTTGCGGGGTTCATCGGATGGTTGTTCCACATCGTCTGAAAGGTGTCGATAGACCGGCCGGGCGCAGATGGCATGACGAGCAGCTTCGAATTCGCCTTGACACTAATTGGCAGTGACGGTGCGTAAGTGGCGCCCATTTTCCCTGCATTTGAAACCCAGTAGAAAGCATCTAATTCGGTCTGACCAGCGGCCTTGCCACAAATCTGAAAAAAGAAGCGCCCATGAGACTCAATCGGAACATTGTCTGCCGCGACCTTTGCCATGTCGTAAACGTCAATGTATTTTTTCTTGGTCACATCGCCCAAATGAACGCATTGTTGGCTGAAGGCGATGTCTGAGTTTCTTGCAGTCACGCCCACTTCAACCATGGGCTGCAAACCAAATTTTTTTAGGCCGACAATCCTTGTTTCACCTACAGCCAGATCGAGCTGATGAACTGGCCTGCCATGAATATCGACAAAACTGTCCATGGAAATTCTCCGCGAATCTGACCTTTGAACAACCGTGTGCGTGGCATATTTTCGAATTACAGTGACAGCTTACTAAACCGGCATTCGTCAGATGAACGCCCCGATCTGCCCGGCGGGAACTGGACTGCCCTTTATAGTGCGCGAGGGTGCGAAAACGCTTCACTGCACAACCGAAAAAAGCTTAGCCCTAGACCAGGACTTTGCTGCCTTGCCAAGCGCACCAGTTCCGTCGCAGGCGGACTTGGTGGGTCAGGAGTCTGGGCTGTACAAGTAAAGTTGCACGCGGCGAGCGCGAAGATAACCAGACAGTCGAATCTCATGAGTGCCTCCATAGTCGATCGGATGCCGACAATCGAAGCAAGGCTGATCGATAGTCGGAGACCGATGTATCGTAATCCGAGTATGGATCGGAAAGAGTACAAAAGCCGGGCTATTCCCCCCGTTGTCCTGCACATTCTGCTGGCTCTTTCGGAGCGGGCGTTGCACGGATACGGGATTATCAGAGGTTGAGCGGCAAACCCACGGTCAACACCGTCTGGGTCCAGGTACGTCGTACGACAATCTAGTCAAGCTGATCGAAGACGGCCTCATAGAGGGCATACCGCTTTAGCCGCTGAGATAGGGTCCTCTGCCTGGAACTGTTTTTTTTCGGCGCCGCAAGGAGTGGCAAAACTACTCGCTCGTATAATTAATTTCCATCCGCCGAACCTGAAAGCCGGAGACGTACAAAACGAGCAACGACACAATCACGATGCCCAGAATCGCGACTGGCATCGAAACCGGATCAGGATTGGAGACCAGCAGGGACAGGATCCCTGGCATCCCGGGAGGAGTGGGAATGTCCACCGGACACAGCGACTTCAGATAGTAAATAACGCTGAACTTCTTGAGCAGCGCCGGCAGAAACGGATTCGCCGTCTCCCAGATCAGGATGGCCGCCGCCGGCAGAATCGGATTCTTGAACAACATTCCAGCCGCCAGAAAGAAAGCCCCGTAACCAAGGCAAGCCAGCGCGGTAACCCCGAGATATGCCGCAGCGTTCGCTAATCCATGATTTTGATAAAGGTAGAGATCGCGCACATTCGGGCTGAACTGCCCTGTGAAAACGGCAAACTGGAGCAACTCGCTGGTCATGAAAATGATACAGGTCGCCAGCAATCCCGCCAGGAACTTTCCCACCATCAGCACGTCGCGTCGAATCGGCGCCAGAAAATAAAAATGCAGACTCTTGTCAAGAATCTCGCCGCGAAACAGGTTCATGAAAATTCCCAGGCAGCCGAAAAAAATCGCAAGCCGCAAATAGAAAAACTGAAACACCCCGGCGTAAATCACTGCGTCCTCGGGCAGGTTGTATCCCTGGTGAACATTGACGCCGGCAACTTTTCCATCCGCGAGGCTGACATTCAGAATGTCCGCTCCGTCGGAATACGTATAGTTCTCGTGCGGAATCTCCACAAAGGAAGGCCCCGCGGCGCTCAACAGCGAGCCTTGGCTCTGCGTCGCCAAAGTAGCGGCCAAAACAACGACATTGCGATTGTCCGGCAGCGTTAGGCTTTGCACAGTCTTGGCGCGGTTGAGCGCGAAAGTGTAGCCGTACAAGTACGACTCCTGGTTGTCCCGCTTGCCGTCGCGTGAATCGCGATACGGCATCGCCACCGCTAGAAGTTCTCCAGGTTGCTCCCCGGGATTCGGAACACAGCCGCACCAGTCGCTGAAGTTTTGCGTAAACACACTGGTCGAGCCGTCGGTATAAGTCACCGTGATGGCCTGGCCCAACACCGGCCCGTAGATCCCAGCGGCCAGCAACTGCAAGGTCGCGAACTGTCCCGCAGGCAGGCTAATCGGCTTGCCGTCGCCATATACGGCATCGGGTTGATTGGCCGGACCAAAGTTGAACTGGATGCCATTCAGGATCCGGTTCGCGGTCAGCAGATCCGAGGAATACGCATAACCCGCGCCGTCCAGTCCATCGCTCGTGAAATTTGTCCCGTCGGCGTAGATGCTGTTCCGGTTGTATGCGGAAACCAGGTCCACCGGCTTGCCGGCGCCGCCCGTGCCGCTCACGGCGCTCGTAACTCGAACGAGTTTTCGCTGGTTCCAGTGAAAACGCTGCGGTGGTTTTCCCAGCAGCGCGATCACTTCCGGGCTCGTCATGCCCGTCTTCACCGCGAGCAGATCCGGGTAAGTCAATTTTTTCTCGCCTCGGTGCGCGATTGCGAGATTCCGCCCCCGCTCGTGGGAAACGTTGACGGCATGCGCAAAGAACATGACAATCGGCAACAGCGCAAGAATGTAAATCCAAATCCCGCGCCGCGCAAAAAATGTCTTCTTCATTTCCAGCCGGATGACGGCCCTGATCTGCGCCCACCACAGCTGAGTCGACGTGAGGTCTGTTGTCGCGAGATCGCTCATCGCGTCACCTCGTCATTGCCGATCAGGTATTCGTAAACCGAATTCACATCGTCGTCGGCAGGCGCGACGGATTCGATTTCAATTCCATTCAGCGCGATGTGATTCAGCATCAGATAGAACCGGTCCGCGTCCTTAGTCTTGATCAGCAACCCGCGCTCGTCGTTATGAATGCGCACTTCCATGGTCTGTTCCGACTCCATCATCTTCGACGCCAGATCTCGCGGGTGATTGCAGCGAATCAGAATCTGCGCAGGATGCTCCCGAATTTCATTGCGCACGCCCTGAATTTGCCCCTCCGCGACAACATACCCGTTGCTCAGCAGGATGACCTGATCCGAAATCGCATCCACTTCGTGAAGAATGTGGCTGGAAATAATCACGTAACAACCATCGGCCGCTGCCAGGCGAAACAGTTCAATCATCTCGGCGCGCGCCAGAGGATCGAGCCCGTTCAGCGGCTCATCGAGCACCAGCACTCTCGGGTTGTGGCATAAAGCCTGCGCCAGCCGGATGCGTTGCCGCATCCCTTTGCTGTAACCCCCCACGTTGCGCCCCGCCGCCTCGCGGAGATTCACGCGATCAATGGCGCCCCAGGCCAGTTGGGTCGCGGTTTCGGAGTCGTTGCCTGCGAGGCGAAGATAGGAATAGACGAATTGAAATCCGCTTAGGCCTTTGGGAAACGCATCGAACTGCGTGCTGTACCCAAGGATCCTGAAAAGTCTCTCGGGCTCGTCCGGACTAACGCCCAACACCTGAATTCGCCCGCGCGTAGGCCGCACCAGCCCCGTCATCAAATTCATCAGCGTAGTTTTTCCCGAACCATTCGGACCCACCAGGCTGGTCACGCCCGGAGGGATCGATAGGTTGACCCGGTTCACGCCGAGAATCTCGCCGTAAAACTTCGACACATCTTCGAAAACGATGCGGTCATGCATGATCAAAACTCGTTGCCGAAATCGCTCTCGCTATCAAAGCTCATGGTCAAAACTCAATCGACCACCTCATAGGCCTGCACTTTTCGAACCAGCAGCGCCAGGCAGGCTGCACAGTAAGTCAGTACGGCAATCCAAGCCGCCCCGGAAGAAACCGCACGTTCGGCCTCAACACGAAACAGCGAAGTCCAAATTGTGAAAACCAGATAAAGCAGATTCAAGAAGTAGCCCGACTGCGTGCGCATCACAGCATTAATAGCTTGCGCGAAGCCGGCTCCGAAAAATAAAACTCCAAGCAACAGCGCACCCGCAACAATTCTCCACCGTACCCATGCCGAGAGCGCCATGGCGAGCAGAGATAGCGTTGCGATCCATATCCAGGAAGAAAGCAGCAGACTACCCACGATCCAAAGATGACTCCAGGTCCACGCCGGACCGGCCAGGCTCGCTTGCACTGCGAACAACACCAGGCCGGGGATCCACGTAATCTGCGAAAGCAAAATCGTGAGGACAGATGCTTTCCCGAGCACGTACTCCGCGCGCGAGAAAGGGCGGCAGAAATACAACGGCAGCGCTCCGTTGGCGAGGTCGGGAGAGATCAAACCCGGTCCAGTGAACGCGGTCAATACAAATGCCAGCGCACCTTGCACGGTCATGAAATATAAAAAGAATTCGTTATCGATTTTGACGAACGGACCACTGCCTAAACTCTCCGGAAGAGTCAAACTGTGAGACAGGTAAATAATAAGCACGCACGCCAGCGGATAAAAAAAACACAGCACGAAGAGCGCCGTCTGCAGCTTCGAGCGAAACAGACTTTTCCTTGAATAGCGAAACAGCACCAGAAAGCGGGACCACGCCGGCGTCAGCGCGCCGGAATACGACATATAGGTGCGTCTATAGACGGCCAAGTTGGTTCTCCAGACTGCTCGACGAGGCCCTCGACAATGTGCTCGACGTCAGAGCCGGCACGCCAACTGCATAATCGCCACCTGCATAATCAAGTCGCGTTCCAACTCTCGCGTTGGTCTTGTACGCCTTCGCAAACCGGACGCGCAGCATCCAGAAGACCAGCAAGATCAGCGGCAGAAAACTGAGGAAGACAAGCGCGCCCGTCTTCTGCAACAAGGCGGGGAATAGCTGTTGCCGTGCCAGGAATATCGACGCCGCGGCGATGAACAGCGCGAAGCACATGCGCCAAAGATGGCGGGCGAGGCGTTGTGTGCCGGCAATGCCGCCGCGTACGAGCATGCGGACGTCTCCCGCGAAAGCAAGCGCAGCCACGGAACCAAAAATAAAGTAAGGCCACGGGGGATAGTCGTATTTCATCCCCGTCGGACTCATCGCCGCTTCTACTCCAAAGGTCAACTCGGTAGCGGCGACTCCCAGGATAACCAGAAGCGCAGCCCAGTCGAAAATGCCAGGAGCTTCGTCCCGGCGCCGAGCGGTCATCCACGCTGTAGCCACAAGATAAAACGTTAAAGAGCCTCCCAGAATGTTGCCGGGCTGATGCCTCACAGTTGCCAGATACGTCCCGCTGGCGGACAGGCAGAGCATCGACACTACAAACACGCTTCCCGCCAGGGCATGCCTGCGCGAACCTTTGCGCAGAAACACGGCAACAAATCCCGACAGCATTCCCACGGTGCCGGACACGATGTGAAGCAGCAGCAGGGGCGAGTGCGCCATATCAACCCTCCATCGCTTTCAGGAAAATGTCTTCCAGCGTGTCGCGGCGGAAATTGAGCCGGCGAATCCGCACATCGCGCTCCGCGGCGATGCGATAAATGTCGCGCACCTCAACTCCGTCCGCGAGAATCATTTTCAGCCGGTTCGCGGACACGGCGCACTCGCATCCCAGCTTCTCGATCGCTTCCGTGAAATCTCCGTTGGCGCCGTACGTTTCAAGTTCGAGGAATCTTTTGTTGGCCTTGCGCTCTTCTTCCAGGTTCGAGTAATGCGCAATTCGTCCCCGGTTCAGAATCAACACTTCTTCGCAGGTATCCTCAACATCGCGCAACAAGTGCGAGCAAAGCACGATCTGCAGTTGTTTGCTGTCGCGAATGTCGCGGATCATGCGGATCATCCGCTGCCGCGCCGAAGGATCGAGACCGTTGGTCGGTTCGTCGAGAATCAGCAGCTTCGGCCCATGCGCGATCGCCTGCGCCAACTTGGCCAACTGCTTCATGCCCAGCGAATAAGTTCCCAGTTCGCGATAGCGAGATTCCGCCAGTCCAACGCAGAACAGCGCCTCATGCGCGCGCTCAAGCGCCGCTGCCGGAGGCAAACCCGAAAGCTCCGCCATCATCTGCACAAAGGAAACCGCGCTCATCTTCGAAATCAGCGCGTCATTCTCGGGCATGTAGCCGACCAGGCTGCGCACTTTTCGAGTTTCAGTTCGAATGTCGTGGCCCAGCACGCGAGCCGAACCGGAGAAAGGTTTGTAGAAACCGAGAAGCGTATTGATCAGAGTGGATTTGCCGGCGCCGTTCGGACCAAGCAGGCCAATCGCGCGTCCGCGCAGGGAACACACGAGATTATTCAGAATCTCGCGGCTGCCGAACCGCACCGACAGTCCCTGCAGTTCGATGACCGGTGTTTGCGGAGCAGTAACGGTTTGCTCACTCGTGCCGTCTACTGCTCCGGGTTGGGTCGCCGTGCTCATCAGTCACAGTTTCGAAACTCACTCGGCCAAACTATGCAGTCGAACTACTGCGTCGGATTCTGCGTCGGACTGGGATTACTCAACGCGTCATGGCTCACTGCGCCTCCAAGAAACATGTGCGGAGGAAACCCACCGCCCTGCCCCAGCGTCATCAGAGTACCGAGGTCGAAGCCCATGAAGCCAGTGTTGCTTGCCACCACGATCCGCTGCGGCTCGCCATACACATAGATCAAGCCCGGCGCAGTATTCTCCTGCAGCGTAGCAATCGACTTCTGCTGCTGCGCGGTGAGAGTTCCGACCGCTTTGATCTGATCCACCAATGGGCCGATCACCGGCCCGATGTTGTGGTAGAAGATCGCCGAGAAATTCGTGTAGCCGTCGCTCGGCAGCAGCGCCTGAAAGGTCGGCGAATGGGTCAGAGTATTTCCGGACTGGTGGTCCCGAATCGCCTGCGACAGCGTCGCGATGTCGGGCCCGACGATCAGATAACTGTCCTCGTAGGTGTAGTCAATTTCGAAATTCGCCTGCTCCGAATTGCGGATGGTGTAGTAAGTCTGGGAACCGGTCTGCTGTTGCGTGAGCTGGAGCGATCCAATGCGTGAAGACGACGCCGAAGCCGAGGCCGCCTCGCGATTGAAACTGTCCACCAGTTTGCCGATGGTCGCCTGCAAAGTCGCCGGATCATATACCTCGACAACCGCCTTCCATCGCGGCGTAGGCAGCACCGGACCATCGAACGCGACGGTTATCTCGCCACCGAGCGGCGCGGTGATGTCATCCAGCACGCTCACACCCGTCTTAGCTTCGAACTTCGCCAGATCCTGCGGGAAGCTCGAATCGCCGCTGCCGATCATCTGGAACAGCTCTTCCATGATGCTTCGCGGATTCTTCATCACCACCGAATTCACCATGCTCGCATTGGGAGAAATGAATTCCAGAGCACCCATCGATGCCGGCGCGGCCAGCCACGATGCCACCCCACTCCGCTCGGACGCGAACGTCAGTGCAGCGCGAGTTTCCGTTTTGCCTTCGACCTCGCGGCGTTCCATCATCAGGTATCGCACGTCCCCTATCCCCGGCGGCAACTTCTGGTTGCTACTATCCTGTACGTGCTGCGCAACAATTTGTTCCATGTCCGCGCAGAAGAGCCAGCCTGCACCCTGCTGGTAGGAACGCGCCACCTGCTGGTAGAGCGCCGTTTGCGTGAAAGGATTTGCACCAGCCTGCTGCATCCGCGTAACCGCACGCTGCAGTTCCATGGCATCCGGACTGGCGATCAGCACGTCGTTGTTCAAATAAACCAAGAACGCATGGTTCGACGAAGATGCCAGCGCCGAAGGATCATGCACAATCTGTAGCGCCGATTGAACGCCGCCTGACTGGTTCCCACCTGAGTTGAAGCGCTTGATCTCACCTTGCAGGAAACTCTCGAGCCCCGGCTGCTTAACCCTCGCCAGCACCACTGGAGAAGAATAGGTCGAGCCGTCTTTCGCTACCGTGAAAACGATCTCGTCTCCCAGATAGCTGCTAAAAGTCTTCAACTGATCGACAACGTCAGCGAGTTTCGGGCCGTTGCCGCGCTGCCGTTGCTTCCACCAGTCGCGCAGCGCCGGACTCTGCTGCATACGCTCCTGAAACAGCTGGCTGGCTTCGCCCAGAGTGGCCGACAGATTCGGAATTGCGGCGTAGACCACCGTGTGCTCGGGAACATAAGGCAGAAGATCAGAGCTGTAGCGCAACCCCGGTCCGGGAATCGCTTCAATCTGTTTTTGCAGAGCGGAGAAATCTCCCAGCAGCGCGAGATATTTCGCGGAATTGCGGCTCCACGCGATTTCGTTTTGGATTGGAACCTTGGAAACATTGGAGCTGGAAGTCTGTTCTTCGCCGGCACGCAGTTCGGCAGTCTGATCGCCGTAAGCTACGCGAACCACACCTTCGACGACCGCAACGCGCGAACCCTTGATTCCGTGATTGACGGAAAAGATCGTGCCTTTCACCGAAACCAGGCAGTCGTCCGTGGCAACGTATAGGCGCCCGGTACGCTGCTTCGCGGCCTGCACCATAATGCGGCCACCATCCAGGTGAATCGTGGTTCCTTTCCATTCGCGAGACACCGAAAGGTCAGAGCGCTCGCCCATCTCCACCAGCGATCCATCGAGCAGTCGCACCACCGCGTTCGATCCCTTGGCGGTGCGAATCTCGTCTCCGTTGCGAATCTGGTAACCCGCCGGAATCAGACGCACCTGCTCGTCAGTCACCGCATAGAGCGATCCGTCCACATTCTGGACCGCGCCGCGAACTGCATGCTGGCCAGGAAAAACACCATTGGCCAGCGCCAGCGCTCCGGCAACGACCACAGCGGCTGCGGCCGCAGTCATGGCCCATCGCCATGCCGGGAAGCCGCGGGACTCCGACCGAGAGTGCAGCGTGCTAGGTGAAGCTGGCTGCCATGCCGGCCGCTGTGCCGATTGCGCCTCGCCGCTGCGGGCCTGCTCCACGGTGTGCCGGCATGCGACACACTGATGCACGTGATCTTCGAACAGGAACCTGCGCGCTTCCGGCAGTTTCTTGTCCAGATACGCCGGGACGAGCGCCTGAAAATCCTCACAGCCCCGCAACCTGTGCGTACTAAGTTCGGGCGCTGAAGACTCAGTGAACGAACTCCAAACGCGATTGGCAGCCTGGGAGACCACCTGGTCATCCACGCGTTGGTTGCGAATTTCAGAAAGTAGCCGGTCGAACTTATGATCGCTCATGATTTGCCTCCCAATGAATCCTGATGATGTTCCTACGATGATCTGCTTCGATGATCCGTCCGTCGTAATCCACGTGCCGCAATCTGTCTACCTCAGGTACGGACGAAGCTGCTTGCGCAATTGCATGCGGGTACGATGAACGATCACCGCCACTCGCACCTGCGAGACGCCCAGCGCTTCCGCAATTTCCTGATTGCTGAGTCCCTCGAGAAAGCGCAGCGTAAATATCTCGGCCGACAGTGGCTTCAACTCGGCTATGGCGCGGCTCAAGACTTGCCGCAGCCCGGAGGCATCGGCTTGTGCGGGCGCAATCTGCGTCAGGCCCGAACTTTTTCCTGAACCTCTTCCCAGACTCTCTCCCGAACTCTCTTCGGGCAGCGGAACGGTCTGGTCGGCCTGGCGCGATCGAATCACATCCAGAGCCGCGTTGATCGCCGCCCGGCGCAGGTAACTCTCCGGATTTTCGAGCGGATCGGCGCTACGGCCGCGGCGCAGCAGGCGCAGGAAAACGGTTTGCAGCACGTCTTCGGCGTCTCCGGCATTGCCGGTAATCCGGTAAGCCGTCGCGAACACCAGACCGTGGTGCACACGGAAATCCCGCTCAAGCTCGTTCGGAATCTCGATTGCCACTTCCTCCAGTACGCTAAGCAGGGTACGCCTCCTCTACTCCTCTTTCACAGGTAAAGACGTGGGGCAGGGGCGGTTTATTACAGTGGGCGAAAAAAAAGATTTGGGAGCTCGGGGTTCGCCGTCGTGGAGGTCCTGACAATGCCGAGCATTATCAAGCACTTGCGAAGGCGACAGCTTTCTTCGCCCTGTGCTGGCGGAACCGCTGACCCATCGGCGCTAATTTTGGTTTGCGCCGGCGCGCAGCAATGGCAGGATCACGGCGTCAATCGCATCATCGGTGAGATCTGTGAGTTTGACATTGCGGTGCAGGCTCCAATGCTCGACTTGCTCCGCGGTCTTTCCCGGTGACAGTTTGGTCATGGGGCTGAGGGTTTCCATCTCTAAAAACTGGTTGTCGGTGAAAGTCTCGAACGAGCAGCCAAAATCCGGATAGGTCAGTCCAGGCGTTGCCTGAGCGCGTTTGATGAACGCCTCGCCATTTAAGACATACGCTCCCCAGGTATTCGGGTTGAACATGCCCAACTTTTGCGCTTCGGAGTTATTCGGATCCTGCTTCAGCGTCAGGTATTTTCTGGTGAAGACCCAGCGCTTGTCCGCGAGGTTCGTGTAGGCCCACATCACGAGAGGATTGGTGGCTTCGAGGTTTGCGGGATGTCTTCCGCGCGGCGGAAAGCCTGAAATCGCGACGCCTCCCGGCGCCATCATGGTCAGCGCCCAAACGGAGTATTCGAGCGAGAAAAGAGAACGGTTCGTGATGCGGTGAAGAACCGTTACTTCGGTTCCGGAATCGGCCATTCTCACTTCAATTTCTTTCTGGAGGCTGGTCAGCGGCTCCACGGGAGCTCGCGCAATCAGTCCGTTTGCGGTGATCGTGATCTCAACGGGTACGTTATCCGGCGCCCAGGTGGCAACCGGATCTTCGGGAGCTTTCCAGACGCGATCTCCTCCGCGCAATTGCTCTTTTTGCTCTCCCGTTCCTCCGAGTTGCTCGGCAAACTCCTTGAAAAGATTCTGGCCGCCCACGAATCCAAAGCGGATTACCCGCGGTCCCACGTCGCTGGTGACCACGAGTTCGACTTCGCCGTTGCTTACGCGGTAGGAATTGCGCCACCCTTTGTATTCAATTTTGTCTACCTTGACGGCTGCCCCGGCATAGGTAGCAACCGTCAGGCTAAGAAACAGCATCACAATCCGCTTTGGCATTCACAACTCCTGTTGACGAGGCTTGGAGATGTCCCCTCGCACGACCCCGCCAGTCTACAAGTTCTATAGCAGCCTTGTGTTTCGGGGACCCGTCAGTTTGAGGACTCTTGCCACAAAGGACACCCTGCGGCTTTGCTCAGGGCAGGGTCCTCACACGAAGGTAATCTTACGGGTAGAGGCCAGCGTGGCGGAAAATAGAAGGCAGAACGCTGGATAGGCCACATCAAAAGATCGAATTAGTCGCTTATGAAAAGTGGCATAATGAGAGTGCTAGACAGTGTGCGACCGCTCCCCGACCAGTTTCGGTTACTATGCCCTCCCTTGGTTTCACTCCAAATCATACGGTCACGGTGTTTGGGAACGCGCTCAGAAGTGTAAGTTCGGGGCGCAGGAAAGGGTAAATGAGCGACGCCGATCAGGTCTTAGCCAAAGTCCGGGAAGCCTTTAAGTCGGTCTTTGACGTCGACCCAAAGTTGCTGACTTTGGAGACCAGCGCAGGGGATATCCCGGGCTGGAATTCTCTCGGCCATCTCTCACTGACTACTCAGCTGGAACAGACTTTCGGGATCACCTTCGACGTGGATGAATTGATGGAAATGGAGAACGTTCGCGAGATCGTGCGCATCGTTTCGGCGAAGCTTCCTGAGAAAGCGTAACGTGAAAGGCACTGTCGAATGGAATTTTGCCGGGCGATTGGTGGAGCGCCTGGGGCCGGGTTCCTGCTTGATCGATGCCGCCGCGCGGCGCACTATTTGCTCTGAGGATTTGCCTCGGCTGATTTCTGCCTACGGCTCCGCCTTCCTATCCGCTGGTTTGCGTAAGGGCGATCGCGTGCTGATCGGGTGTTCTCTGACGCCCGCAAGCGCGCTGGTTTATTTGGGCGCCATGTATGCGGGCCTGGTTGCAGTTCCGGTGGAAGATCGCGAAATTAGAGAGTCAGCGCGCACGTTGTTGGAAGTAACGGGCGCCAAGGCCGTGTGGACCGAAACAATGGTCCGCGCCGGAGAGACTGACGCCGGCAACAGTGACAAAGGCTCCGTCCTCTGGCTGCAAGGTGAGTCAGCCGCGGAACTCTCCGCGATGATGTCTCCCGCTGCTTGCGTCGCTAGCGATCTGGCGGCGCTGATGGCCACTTCCGGTTCCACTGGTACTCCTCGTTTCGTGATGGTCAGTCACGGGAACTTGATCGCAAATACAGAAGCGATTATCCGAAGCCAGGGTTTGGCGAGCGACGATCGAGCCATGCTGGTTCTGCCGTTCAGCTATTGCTTTGGCGCGAGCGTGTTGCATACGCATCTGTATCAGGGCGGCAGCGTAGTGTTTGATCGCCGCTTTATGTTTCCGGATAAGGTGCTCCACGCAATCAGTGAATTTGGTTGCACCACATTTGCTGGTGTGCCGACCGCTTATAACATTCTTCTTCGACAATCGGATATTCGCGGGATTGCGCTGCCACGCTTGAGGCGCTTTCTGCAGGCTGGGGGAGCGTTGGCTCCGCAGAGAATTTCCGAGATGCGGGCGGCGGTTCCTTCGACTGCGTTCTATGTGATGTACGGGCAAACGGAAGCGACTGCTCGCATTTCTTGCATGGCGCCCGAACGCTGGGAGGAGAAGCCAGGAAGCGTGGGCCGGCCTTTAGACAACCTGACGGTCAGGATTGTGGATGAAGATGGGAATGATTTGTCCGCTGGCCAGGTTGGCGAGCTGCGAGTCAAGGGACCATCTGTATGCTCCGGTTATTGGAACGACGCGAAGGAGACGTGGCGCGTCTACTCTGGTGGTTGGCTAGGTACCGGCGATCTGGCTCGACAGGACGAAGAAGGTTATCTATGGATCGAAGGGCGCAAGGGGGCGTTTCTGAAAATGAGAGGAATACGCGTGAGTCTTGCAGAAGTGGAGGCAAGAGTCACAGCGATTCCTGGAGTGTACGAATGCGCGGCGCGTGGAGTGGATCATCCGGAGGCGGGCGAGGCGTTGGTTTTGTTCGTCGTGCGCGATGAGGGAGCGACGATTCCAGAAAACGAAATTCGCCGACGCCTCCCGGCCTATTGGATCTTCGACTCGGTTCGCATAGTTTCAGAATTGCCCAAGACGTCCGCGGGGAAAATAGCGCATTCATCGCTTCCGGGTGAGGCGAAAACCTGCATGCAGTCTTTGGAAGACAAAATTGAGCGACTTCTCTCTGTCCCTCTTTACACGCAGCCTCCTGAGGAGCGCGAGGCGAGTTTGTTGGAAATATTCAGAGAGGAGCTCGATTACGCGTGCGAGCGGCATCCCGGCTATAGGAATTATGTGCAGCATTGGCCAACGGACTACCGAACCGCAGGCAAGGTTCGAGACCTTCCATTCCTGCCGGTTGCGATGTTGAAGGCGAATCCTCCGTTATCTCTGGTGGGAGCTGACGAGATTAAGAGAACGTTGACCTCGAGCGCGACGACGTCTCAGTTGCCGAGCCGGGTTGTTCTCGATTCGAAGACCGCCCGGCGCACGACCAAAGGAATTGTAGCCATTGTCCGCGATTTTATCGGACCGGCGCGCAGACCTTATCTGGTTGTGGACACACCGGATTTCATGGGCGGGAGTACCCTTGGGGCGCGAGGCGCGGCGATTCAGGGATTGCAACCTTTCGCCAGCGAGACCACTTACTGTCTTAAGACGAATACGCACGGTGAATTCGTGCTCGATCGAGACAGGCTGAGAGAGTTTGCCGAAAACGCCCAAAAAAATCGTCAGGATGCTGAAGTGCTGGTGTACGGGTTTACGTTTGTTTTGTGGAGCGAGTTGGTGAAGCCGCTGCTGGCGGAAAAAGTCTGTCTGAACCTGCCGGGAGCTCGGCTGCTCCATAGCGGTGGTTGGAAACGCTTGCAGGATCAGGCGGTGGAGAAATCAGAATTCAACGAACAGTTGGCGCAGGTGTTTGGTTGTTCGCAGGACCGTGTCATCGATTTCTATGGCTTGGTTGAGGCGGTGGGAGTTATTTATCCCGATTGCCGCGCAGGCAACAAACATGCGCCCGCGTTTGGCGATGTGATCGTACGGAATCCACTAACGCTCGAACCAGTCGCTGCTGGGGAGCAGGGGATTGTTCAGGTCTGCAATGCTCTGCCGACCAGCTTTCCAGGCAACCTGCTGCTTACCGATGATATGGCCCAGGTGATTGCTTATGATGGTTGCCCGTGCGGAAGACGGGGCATCAGTTTCCGTTTTTCGGGCAGGATCCCCGAGGTGGAACTCAGAGGTTGCGGGAATATTCAAAGCAAGCGATCAACGACGATGAATTGAATGACGACTGCTTCCATGGTTGAACTTGTTCATAACGTCAATTCGCCTGAGGAAATCTCCGCTGCTGCCGCCAAACTGCGTCAAGTTGTTTTGGACGCGGACCTTTCGCCGAACGACGTGATCGCCGTTCTTGATTCCTGGGGAAAAGCTCTGGACGCCCGCGAGCTGGATGATATCCCCGGGATTGTTTTTCTTCGAATATGGCTCAGGCGCGGCTCTTTGGAGCCGATGATCGAGCGTGAGTTCGGGCCCGGCGGTCCGGGTGGTGGTTGGCATGAACATGGCCTTGCCGAGTGCAAGGCTTTTCCGTTAGGCGTTGTGGGTCACTGGCCGGCGGGCAACGTAGAAATCCAACCGATTCTGTCGATGACTTGTGCGCTTCTTGGTGGCAATGCTGCTTTGGTGCGCATTCCTGGTGGGCTTGTCGAGTTGACGCGGCCCTTGATGGCGAAGTTAGTGCAAAGCGATCGAGAGCAATTGTTGACGCGGCGGATATTTATGGCGGCGTTCGCGCATGAACGGCAGGATTTGCAGGAAGCCATGGCTCGAGTTGTCGACGGAGCGATGATTTGGGGAGGCCGAGAAGCTGTTCTGCAGATTCGCGGATTGCCGTTTCCGCATTGGGCGAAAGTTGCGGTCTTCGGACCCAGGATTTCCGTGGCGGCGATGGATGCGGGGGCATGGAGCAACGTCGACGAACAGGAGGCCTGGTGCCGGCGCATTGCGCGAGATGTCTGGCAGTTTGAGCAGCAGGCATGTTCTTCGCCGCAAGCCTTGTTTCTGGAAAAAGGGGCGAAGCATTCCACGGCTCAATTTTTGTCGACTCTGCAGCGCGCGTTTGAAGCGGAAAACCATGTCCACCCGCGGCAAACCATTCCTGGGGCGCTGACTTCCGCGATCTGCCAGGCACGCGCGTCTTGGTTGCTGACGGACACTTCGCATCGGGGGGTTTTTCCGAAGACTCCAGATTGGACGCTGCTATTTGGCGCAGGTGCAGATATTCCCGAGCCCGTTCAAGGGAGAACCTTGACGGTTCTGGAGGTCGACGATTTGCTCGAACCAATTTCCAGGTTCGACGGAAATGTGCAGACGCTTGGCTTGGGCGTGGCCGATCCTGAGAAGGAGAAAAAAATCTCCGACGTCGCCGGGAAAAAAGGCGTCGACCGGATTGTTAAACTTGGACGCATGCATGTGTTCTCTTCTCCATGGGACGGTGTTGATCTGGTTCGGCCCATGGTTCGGATGGTTCGCCGTGTTTGCGATGTTCGCTTTACGGACTGAAGGCACGCGAAGGAAAGACTCACGTTATGCCGGATGCCAGAACATTTCTGAGAAGCCTGGAGACTAAAGCGAAGATGCTTGGTCCTTCGGCTCGCGCGACGTTTGAGGCGAACGAGGCGCTCTGTTCCTGGCTCCTCGACCCGCTCGCCCGTTGGGCCGAAGCGGCGTATGGCGAGCGCGCCTTTGACGATGCGGCGCTGGGCTACGCTCGGTATTGTCTGGGAGTTTGGAAGTCCCAGCAACTCTATGAGCAGGCCGGTCGGTACACGCCGGAAAAAATGCCGGACCTCATCTCGGAAGTGTATGAAGACGAAGGCTACATGATTCCGTACATGTGGGCCGCAATTCTAATCTATCCATTCTGGCCCTCCATGGTCGGCCACATCGCAATGTATCGCGACGATTTTTTGAAGCCGCTGCCGGTGGGCGCCAACGTCCTCGAGTTGGCCTGTGGTCATGGCGTGATGGGCTTGCTGGCGGCTGAGACCAGGGCCGACATACGGGTCAAGGGTTTCGATATCAGTCCACCGGCGACGGCCGTGGCCAATCGGCTGTTGAAAGTTTCTGGCCATGGTGACCGAGTAACGTTCGAGGCCAAGGACGCGTTGAAACTGAACCTGACGGAGAGGCGCGGAACGTATCAGGGAATTATTGCCGCCATGCTGGCTGAACATTTGGAAGATCCGCGCCCTTTGTTCGCAGTGCTGGCCCATCATCTCGCAGACGATGGTCTCGTCTTTTTCAGCACAGCGCTCGAATCCGCTCAGCGCGATCATACTTACGAATTTCATCATGAAAGTGAAGTCGTGAAGATGGCCGAGGACGCCGGCCTTCGGGTGACCCGGTTAGTTTGTGACGCCGGCATTCCCATTCCGGGAGGCCGTTTTCTTCCCCGCGCCTTGGGTATGATCCTGCGGCGGCGTTGAGCGAATTCACGTCACTGCGTGTGAACATGCAAGCGTAATTTCGAAGCGTAATTGTGGAACGACAATTTTATGACGATGACCTTTGAAGAAGTGAAAGCGCGTTTAAAGCAGCGATTCCCACTGATCATGGTGGACCGGGTTTTGGAACTGGAGCCGGGAAAACGCATCCGAACGCTTAAGAACGTTACCGGGAACGAGATTCAATTCCTCGGACATTTCCCTGAGTTCGCCATCATGCCGGGAACTTTTATTATCGAAGCGATCGGACAAAGTGCGTCCATCTTGTTCAGCCAGACCGCGGGGGATAACGTCGATCCTCGAGAGTTCCTGGTGCTCGCAATCGTGAATGACATGAAGTTTCTGGTGCCGGTGTTGCCGGGGCACACGCTGATGATCGAGGTGAATATTCTTAAAATGACGGAGCAGGCGGCGCTGGTGGAAGGTATCGCTACCGTGGAGGGCACGGTGGTGACGCGGGGTAAGTTGAGCTTCGCACGAAAAATTATGTAGGTGGCGACAAACTTAAGCGCCAACTTTATCGGCCGCTTGTATCGACCTGCACCGCCGGGTTGCTAAGTTACGAACCTGGAGCCTGCGATGAAAAGATCGTCGCTGTCGCACATCTGGAACTGGAGTGGTGGTAAGACTTTCGAACCGTCCTTGCGAAACAGAACCACGGGTGTCCGCTTAACCAAGTGCATACCCGCTTGTCGCGCACCGATGGCGCTGTCTTCGGTCGAGCACCTGGCGACGAGTTCGGAAGCGCCGGTGTATTCCAATGCGGCATCGCTAGCGAGATGGTACGCGATACGCCAGATTTCCGGCGACGGGGTTTCCAGCCACACTCCGGCGACCCGCGCTTGCTCGCGTACAACGGACAGCGCAAAGAAACCAACGACTCGACCCTGGTTGACGATGTTAAATGGCAGAGAACTACCCACCGGGCATTGCTGAAGATACCGAAAAAAAGATTCGTCGCGCTCGCCAGCCGGGATAGCAAAGCCTTCCGCGGTGGCCGCAACGATGGCCCATCCGTCAGGCACCTGCCTGAGAGGAATCCTCGACCACCATAAATTCCGCGCGAACCGCGGTGGCAAGCGCCAATCCCTACTCTGATGCTTGAGCAGTTGTCGCCATGGACGGATCGGGCGCGCCCAAGTCAGAGCCTCAGCAATGGTGCGGAAGCCCAACTTCGGAAGAATGGCTCGCGTTATTTCTTCGCCACCGATCCCGTAGACGAAGTCGAAAGTTTTGGTCAGGTTCTTAATCGAAGACCAGCCCGCTCCGCGCGCGTGCGGGTCGGCTGCCCAATCCATGGCGTGAACTCCGCGGTCGGTCGTCGTGCCAGTGCCGGTCCGCACCGTAACCGGCCAAAGCCCGACGTGAGCGATGATCGAACCATCCCGTTCCATACAGAACGAGCGCGCCTCGGGCCAGTCTTCCCGCGGAGTCCAGTACTTCCACCGCAACATCGGGGAGCTTACAAGACCGGCGTTGGCCGAGAACATGCGGGTGAGGAACGCGTTCAACCGTTCCTCGTCATCACCGCTTGTAGACCGCCAGAGAGGATCCATTCAGCAGTTTCTCCACGAATTGCAATTCAGGCTTGTCACCGTTGTGATTCGTTGACGGGCGGATGCCACATCCGTAAGATGAGGCGACCGAAGGCCGAGCCGTCACGTCCGGGCCACTGCGTCAGCGATCAGTGAAATCATAATGGAACCGAAGGCTCAAGGTATCAAGACCCACAGAAGTTTACGTCTGCTATGTACGGTTCTGCTTGGCGTCGGCCACCTATTTGGCTTGACTGCGCGCCGTGCAACGCACGAACCCCCGCTGAATACTCCTGCAACCGCGGAAGGGATGACTGCCACGGCCGCAATTCAGGGCGATAAGCTTCGTCTCTCGAATAGCGCCATCGCGGCAGAATGGCAATTCCAAGACAATAGCCTCACGGCAAATACGGTAACGGACCGTTTGTCGAATCGGACCATCTCACCGGCAGCGAATGCGTTCGTCATCAGTTTACGGGATGGCATGGTTCTGAAGTCATCGGAGATGCGCTTGATCGCTGCGCCCCGGATGGAAAAGCTCGAAGCCGATCCAAACGCATCTCAGCTCGCTGCGAGGGTCGGCGGGTGGCAGATTGAGGTCGGATTGAGCGATCCCGGTAAGCGATTGCAGGTTACGTGGCGCGCCATTCTGCGCGATGGTTCCTCCTATGTGCGCCAGGAAGCAACGCTCAGTGCGATCGGCAAAGATCTGCCTATCAGCAGCGTTCGACTCGTGGACGTAACCGTCCCCGGCGTTCGCGTATACGGTGCGGTCAAGGGATCTCCTATTGTTGCTGGAAACCTCTTTTTTGGATTTGAGCACCCGCTCTCCGAAAGCAGAGCTTCGGGCGATCGCGCGATCGCGCAAATCTGGCGCGAGTTGCCTCTGCGACCCGGGCAAACTGTTACTTATTCCTCCGTGGTTGGAGTTACTCTTCCCGGACAACTGCGCCGCGGGTTCTTAGGCTATCTCGAACGCGAGCGCGCACATCCCTATAGAACGTTCCTGCATTACAACTCCTGGTATGACATTGGCTATGACTCGAAATATAACGAGGCGGATGCGGTGGGTGCGATTCGCGCTTTCGGTGATCAACTGGTGGAAAAGCGCGGTGTAAAGATAGATTCCTTCCTGTTTGACGACGGGTGGGACGACGAAAAGCACTTGTGGCATTTTCATTCCGGCTTTCCCAACGGTTTCGCTCCGGTGAAAGAAGCAGCTTCGAAGGCTGGCGCTGCTCCCGGAATCTGGTTTTCGCCCTGGGGCGGATACGGAGATGCGAGAGACGAGCGGCTGAAATATGGCAAGCAGCAAGGTTTTGAAGCCAACGAAGGCGGCTTCGCGCTTTCCGGGCCCAAGTATTACGCGCTGTTCCGTGAGACTACACTGGACTTCATACGAAAATTTGGGATCAATCAATTCAAGATCGATGGAACTGGAAACGTCGACACTGCCTTTCCCGGCGCAGCATTTGATAGCGACTTCCAGGCTGCGATCAGCTTGATTCACGAATGGCGAACCGTGAAACCCGACATTTATATCAACCTGACGACGGGAACCTATCCTTCTCCGTTCTGGCTGCAGTATGCAGACTCCATCTGGCGCGGCGGCGAAGACCACAGTTTTCTGGGTGTGGGTTCCTGGCGGCAACGGTGGATTACCTATCGTGACGCCGACACCTATTCGGGCATCGTAATGGCGGGCCCGTTGTTTCCGCTCAACTCTCTCATGCTGCATGGCCTGATTTACGCGCAACATGCCAACCACTTAGACACAGACCCTAACGGCGATTTTGCCGATGAAGTCCACGACTATTTCGGCACAGGAACGCAGTTGCAGGAGATGTACATCACTCACTCGTTGCTGACAGAGAAGGATTGGGACATTCTGGCGGAGGCTGCGAAGTGGTCCCGCGAAAACCTAGACACGCTGGTAGATACGCACTGGGTTGGCGGCGACCCGGCGCTGCTGGAGGTATACGGGTGGGCTTCGTGGTCGGCTCGCAAGGGGATACTGGTGTTGCGAAATCCCAGCGACCAGGCGCAGGACTTTGTTGTGGATGTGAACCGCGCGTTCGAATTGCCGCCCGGCGCTCCCGAGATTTACGAAGCCCGCAGTCCCTGGCGGGCAGATCGAGAGACGCAGTCGATCACCCTGTCCGCGAAGGCGCCCTATAAGTTCCATCTCCGGCCCTTCCAGGTCTTAACGCTCGAGGCAAATCCTAAGAATTAACCGCGGAAATTAGCAGAAGTTAGGGCGATGGAAAAACCGAAGCCCGCACGGGTTCATCTGCCGGGCGGGCTGGTGTGAAATAGGACTGCGGCTTATGGATGGTCTAGGCCGCCTTCTTGTGCTTCGCCTTCCAGGCTGCCCAGCGCGCCTTCTGGGCAATCGCGATCTTCCGGCGAGACGCCGCGGACATAATGCGCTTGGGCTTGGTTGCAGCACGATTCGCCCAGCGCGCTTTCTGCGCCCGACTAATCGCCCTACGGCCGGCGGCTGACAAGGTGCGTCGTATTCCAGGAGAAGCGACCGCAGCCGTGCTTGGGCCGTTGTTGGTATGCAATCCTCGCAGCGCACTGATAGCTGCATCGAGACGACCAAGTTCACTTTGAACTTGCTTGCGTTGGTTTTGTAACTGATCCACTATGTGTGACAAATTTGGCATGTATTACCCCCTCGGACGACTATCTTAGCAGAGCGGATGACTTAGTAGGAGCGGAGTTTGGCTCCTGAGCGAGAAATAACCGTGCTTCGGAGAAGCTGCGGAGCACTGTCGAAGATCGCTTGAAATCCATCGCTTGAACTCGGGGAGGTCGTGGGACTATTTGAAATCTGGAATCAAACCAGATTGACTCATTTCGCAGAATTCTGTATGCATGTCAGGTTGCGTGACGATTCGACAAATACCGAGTGAGAAAGGGAGAGATCGTGAGAACAGGCCGCAGAACTCGAATGCTTGCAGCATTTCTGGCTGCTCTTGTCTGGAGCGCGGACATGGCGGTCGCGCAGAAAGTGGTGGTTGATTCGACTCCATCGCACGTGGCCAATACGTTTAGTCCTGTTCGCTCTCTGGGCGCCGCTATCGACCGGCTGAAGACCGGCACTCCCGAGCATTTGCTCACCGATCCGTTGCTGAAGGAAATTCTTAACGCCGGCTGGCAAACGGTGACCTACCGTCAGAATACGGAACTCATGGTTGAGGCGTGGCACTGGAATCCGAACGGCGCGTGGAGTAACGCGAAGCAACAAGAAGGTTACTTCGTGGGCAATGCCGAGCCAGCCGGTGAGATCCGGCATTCCTGGGCGGCTCCGCTTCCGCATCGCGGCTTCAGTCGAGGTGACGGCAATGGATGGTCGCGCCTGACTGACGGCGACCCGAAATCGTACTGGAAGAGCAATCCCTATCTAACTCGCGCGTTCACCGGCGAGGATGACTCGCTCCATCCGCAATGGGTGATGATCGATTTGGGCAGCAAGATGGATGTGAACGCGATCCGCATCGCGTGGGCCGATCCGTATGCGCGGCGTTACTCGGTGCAGTTTTGGACGGGCGAGCTTGAACCCTTCTATGACGGCACAACCAAAGGCACGTGGCAGACGTTTCCGTTAGGCACTGTGACGGAAGGGAAGGGCGGCACGGTTACTCTGAAGCTGGTTTCGTGGATGATTCCAGTGCGATACATCCGCATCTGGATGACGGAATCGTCTAACACTTGCGATAGTCATGATTCCGCCGAGCATGGTTCCACTGAGCATGGTTCCGCTGACCCACGGAATTGCGTGGGATATGCCATCAACGAACTTTACGTTGGAGCGCTCTCGGCCAACGGCGAGTTCAACGACTACGTCACTCATTTTCCCAGCCGCGAGCAGACCGTAACCTGGCCTTCGTCCGTGGACCCGTGGCACGCGGCCACCGATATCGACGAATCCCGCGGCGACCAGGTGGGTTTTGATTTCTTCTTTAACAGCGGCGTTACGCGCGGTCTGCCTACGATGGTGCCAATTGCCATGTTGTATTCCACTCCGGAAGATGCGGCGAACGAGATTGCTTATCTCTATAAACGTCACTATCCGATTTCGTGGATCGAAATGGGTGAAGAAGCTGACGGTCAACACATGCTGCCTGAGGATTACGGCGCGCTTTACCTCCAGTTCGCAACGGCGATACACAAGCTCGTCCCGGAAGCTAAGCTGGGCGGGCCGCCGTTTGAGGGAACGTTTGGTGATGTCGAGGTGTGGCCCGACGCGGTGGGAAAGGTTTCCTGGCTGGGGCGTTTCGTGGATTACCTGAAAGCCCACGGCCGCCTGAACGATTTCACATTCTTTTCATTCGAGCACTATCCCTATCAGGACAGGCCAACATATTCCTGGGCCGATCTGTATCCGGAACCGGGCTACGTCAGCCACATTGTTCAAGTTTGGAAAGATAACGGCTTGCCTTCGAACATTCCGTTTTTCATGACGGAGGGAAATATCGGAGGCGGCGCGGGACCATCGAGCGTGAAGAGCGGTCTGTGGCTGGCCGACTACGTGGGATCGATGATGAGTGAAGGCGCCGGTGCAACTTATTACTTTCACTACATGCCCTCGCCCCGGCAATTTGGAGGCTTTGGAAGCTTTTTGTGGATTGACGAGAACTACCACGTGTTGGGATATCCGCCGCAATACCTGGCGGCGCAGGTCATCACCAAGGAGTGGGTGCAGCCGGTGGATGCGCCGCACCGGCTTTTCAAAGCTTCGAGCGACGTCACCGACGCGGCCGGAACCGTGCTGGTCACGGCTTATGCCGTGGAACGGCCGGATGGGCAGTGGTCGGTCATGCTGGTCAACCGCGATCAATTCAACGATCACGCGGTGAAATTATCTTTTGCGGATACGGAGACAAAGCGCGACCGCTATTTCTCGGGGCGAGTGGATCGCATCACTCTCGGGGCTGCGGAATATCAATGGCACAGGGAAGGAACCGGGGGGCACGCCGACCCTGACGGACCACCATCCAAATCGAGCGTCGCTGGCGGCGCCGAGGCGCTTTACCAGATTCCAAAAGCTTCCATCACGGTGTTGCGCGGGCGCATCGGGCCGTAACAATCGCGCAACCAGGATTGCGCAACAACAGCCCGGCGGTAACCAATGAACCGGCGGCGTCGCCGGGAAAAACTACGCTGAGAGAAATTACCGCGTAAGTTCCGCAATCTGCACGCCGTAGGGATCTAGTAAGTTGCCGGTGGCGTAATCGACCGCAGCCACTGCCAGCCGATAACCGACTTCGGCTTGCAAGAGACCTTGCTCCGCCGACGCCAGTTCGGTTTGCGCTTCGAGCACCAGGAAAATCTGTCCCGTGCCCAGTTCGTACTTGCGCTGCTCGGCGGCCATGGTCTTTCGCGCCAGGTCTACGGATTCCTTGCTGGCCGCGATGTTGATTTTCGCTTCCTCGAGTTGATGGACTGCGTTGCTGACGTCGTATGTGATCTGCTCGCGAATTTGCCTTTCGGTGTAGAGATCTTTGCTGCGCGAAACCAAGGCGCTGCCGAGAGCTGCTTGCCCGCTCCGGTTCTTGACCGGGAGATTCAAGGTGAGACCGAAACCGTACGTGGGATATCCGAAACTGAACAACTGGTTCAGGGAGTCGCCGAACCCTCCCGCGGCGACCCCGACTCCCTGGGCAGTCGCAAGATTGTTCAGTCCGTTCCCGGAGTAGTTTCCGTTCACCCGCAGATCTGGCAATAAATTGTTGTGGGCGAGACGGATGCTGGTGTCATCGTTGGCCAAAGATTGGCGCGCGGCTTCCAGTTCCGGGCGCTTTCCCATCGCCTGTTGCAGGGCTGCCGCCGCGTCGATGCTCCGCAGTTCCCCTTCGGGTTCCGGCGGCTCCGTCAGATCGAGATCGAGTGCGCGAAAGAAAGGATCAATATCCGCGCCCACGGTCTGACGAAAAGCGTCCTCAGCCTGCCGCAGAGCATACTCGCTCTGGATCACCTGCACACGCCGCCCCGCCACTTGCGACTCCGAGCGATAAATGTCCAGCGGCGG
>Ga0209006_10001061_pt1 | contig 25267 bp, 27 predicted proteins | sample JacPin_JW_Ref_O2_FD_188567 | JGI IMG/M metagenome (GOLD analysis project Ga0209006, IMG submission 188567) | Forest soil microbial communities from Algoma, Ontario, Canada - Jack Pine, Ontario site 1_JW_Ref_O2 (SPAdes) (version 2) | ecosystem: Environmental > Terrestrial > Soil > Boreal... | reverse complement strand
GAATCGCGCGCGGAGCGAACGCGGCGAGTTGCCCGTGACCGGTTTATGGCTTTGGGGCGGCGGGACATTGTCGAGCCCGCCGCGCACGCCGACCGCGTCCGTCGCCGCCGACCGCGCCTTCGGCCGCGATCCGTATCTTGATGGCCTGTGGTGCGCGCGCGGGGCAGGCGTGCACGCGTTGCCCGGGAGCCTCGCGGATCTCAATGACGGGCCTGCCCGCTCAAGCGTCATTGTCGTTGAGCTTGCCGACATCCTCGCGCTCGAGCGCGCGGCAAGCGTGGGCGATGCACTCGGCCTCCTCGATGCGCGCTGGATCATGCCGGCCGCGGACCTGCTGGCGCGCGGTGCGCTACGTAGCCTCACGGTCGTCGCCAATGACCGCTGTCTTACCCTCGCGCGGCACGATGCGCTCAAGCGCTGGCGGCGCGCTCGCCGCGGTCTTTCCGCACTCGCATGAGCCTACAGATCATTCGGCGTGTCGCGCTGCATGCGAGCTTTTTCGGCGCGCCCATGCATCCGGTGCTGCAGCGCGCCTACGCCGCGCGCGGCGTGCGCTCGGCAACGGACCTGGATGTCTCGCTCGCAAGGCTCCTGCCCGTGGGCACGCTGGCAGGCGTTGCCGAAGCGGTGACGCTGTTGCTGGCGCATCGCGACAACGGCCGGGTCCTCGTGATCGGCGACTTCGACGCTGACGGCGCCACGAGCACCGCCCTCATGGTGCGCGCCATGCGCGCCTGGGGATTCGCGGCGGTCGACTTCCTGGTGCCGAACCGCTTCGAGTTCGGCTACGGGCTCACTGCGGAAATCGTGGCGCTGGCGAAGACGCGCGGCCCGACGCTCATCGTCACGGTCGACAACGGGATTTCGAGCGTCGCGGGTGTCGCGGCGGCGCGCGCCGGGCTCATCGACGTGCTGATCACCGATCATCACCTGCCGGGTGTGGTTCTGCCGGATGCCAACGTGATCGTGAATCCCAATCTTCCGGGCAGCGGCTTCGGCAGTCCCGCGCTCGCGGGCGTCGGTGTCGCCTTCTATGTGATGGCGGGCCTCAAGCGCAGGCTCGATGAGGCGGGAGCCCTCGCGGCCGGGGCGCCCGGGGTTGCCGAGTTCCTCGACCTCGTGGCGCTCGGCACCGTCGCGGACGTCGTGCCGCTTGATTTCAATAACCGAGTGCTGGTGGCGCAGGGTCTCGAGCGCATCCGCGCGGGGCGCTGCGTTCCCGGCATCCGTGCTCTTCTTAAATTGGCGGCGCGCGATCAGGCGCATCTCACCTCGACGGACCTTGCCTTCGCGGTCGCGCCGCGGTTGAACGCCGCCGGTCGCATCGATGACATGAAGATCGGCATCGAGTGTTTGCTGGCGGACGAGGAGGGCGAGGCGATGGCGCTTGCCGGCCGCCTCGACGGGCTCAATCGCGAGCGCCGCTCGATCGAGGCGCGCATGCAAACCGATGCGCTCGCCGCCGTGCAGCGTCTCAACGAGAAGAGCCTGCGCCCGCTGCAAAGGAGCGGCGTGTGCCTCTACGATGAGAGCTGGCACCAGGGTGTCGTCGGCCTCGTCGCGAGCCGCATCAAGGAGCGCGTGCGCCGCCCGGTGTTTGCTTTTGCGCGCGCCGACGATGCGAGCCTGCGCGGCTCGGGACGCTCCATCGCGGGCGTGCACATCCGCGATGTGCTCGACTGCATCGCCGCGCGCCACCCGGACCTCATCGTCAAATTCGGCGGTCATGCGATGGCGGCCGGTCTGACCTTGGAGTTTGCCAAGCTCGAGCGCTTTGCGCGCGCCTTCGACGAGGAAGTGGAACGCTGCCTCGGCAAGTGCGAGCGCGTGGACTGCATCGAGACCGACGGCGAACTTGCCGTGGCGGAGATTGCGCTTGAGACGGCCAACGCGCTGCGCGGCGGCGGCCCCTGGGGCCAGGCCTTCCCGGAGCCGTGCTTCGATGGCGTGTTCGTCATTCGCTCGGCGCGCGTCGTCGGCGAGCGCCACCTTAAGATGTGGGTGGAGGTGCCGATGAGCGGACGCAGCTTCGATGCCATCGCCTTCAACTACATCGATCAGGCGCAGGAGGTGGCGCTGCCGCAGGGCTCGGCGCAGCTCGTCTATCGCCTGGACATTAACGAGTATCAGGGCGAGCGGCGCCTGCAGCTCCTGGTCGATCACCTGTTGCCGGTGTGAGCCCGTGACAGCGGGCATGCGCCTCCGCTAGCATCCCGTCATGGAAATCAATCTCGTCAAACGACAGCTGCGCGACCTCGCAGAGCGCATCGGCGCTTTACGGGGGTTTCTTTGAGTACGATCAAAAGAAGGAACGCCTCGAGGAGGTCAGCCGGGAGCTTGCAGATCCTGAGCTGTGGTCAAAGCCCGAGCGGGCGCAAGAGCTCGGCCGCGAACGCGCGCGCCTGACAGGGCAGGTCGAGGAACTCGACCGCGTCACCAAGGCCATCGACGATGCGAGTGAGATCCTCGCCATGGCCGAGAACGAATCCGACGAAGCCGCGGCGCGCGACGTCGAGGCGGACGCTCATCTTCTCGAGCGTCAGGTGCGAAGTCTTGAGCTGCGGCGCATGTTTCGCGGCGAGATGGACTCGCACAGCGCGTTCCTCGATGTGCAGGCGGGCGCCGGCGGCACCGAAGCGCAGGACTGGGCGCAGATGCTGTTGCGCATGTATCTGCGCTGGGGTGCGGCGCGCGGCTTCACCTGTGAAGTGATCGACTCGACTGCCGGTGAGGTGGCCGGGATCAAGAGCGCCACGGTCGAGGTGCAGGGCGAGTATGCCTACGGCTGGCTGCGCACCGAAACCGGCGTGCACCGCCTGGTGCGCAAGTCGCCGTTCGATTCGGGCAATCGCCGCCATACTTCCTTCGCCTCGGTGTTCATCTCCCCGGAAATCGACGACGACATCGCCATCGACATCAACCCGGCGGATCTGCGCGTCGATGTGTACCGCTCGAGCGGCGCCGGCGGGCAGCACGTCAACAAGACCGAATCGGCGGTGCGCATCACCCATCTGCCAAGCGGCATCGTCGCTGCCTGCCAGAACGAGAGGAGCCAGCACAAGAACCGCTCCATGGCGATGAAAATGCTGAAGGCGAAGCTCTACGAGCTCGAGGTCAACAAGAGAAATGCGGCGGCGCGGGTTCTGGAGGATTCGAAGTCCGACGTCAGCTGGGGACATCAGATCCGCTCCTACGTGCTCGATCAGTCGCGGATCAAGGACTTGCGCACCGGAATCGAAGTCGGCAACACGACCGCAGTGCTCGACGGCGATCTTGATGGCTTCATGGAAGCGTCGTTGAAGGCAGGGCTGTAAATGACGTGTAAGCTTATTGCGTGACTTCCGAAGCGCCTCCCGAAGATGAAAACAAGCTGATCGCCGCACGGCGCGCCAAGCTTGACGCGCTGCGTCGCACGGGCGGCGCCTATCCCAATGATTTCCGCCGCGACACTCTGGCAGCGCAGCTGCAGATGAGCTTCGCAGACAAAAGCGCCGAGTGGCTCGAGGCCAATCCGACGCCGGTGCATGTCGGCGGCCGGATGATGCTGAAGCGCGTGATGGGCCGCGCAAGCTTCGCGCAACTCGCCGATCGCTCCGGGCAGATTCAGATTTTTCTGCAGGCGGATGCCTTGGGCGAGGCCTATGAGCGCTTCAAGGGCTGGGACCTGGGCGACATCGTCGGCGCGAGCGGCACGCTGTTTCGCACCAGGACGGGCGAGCTGTCGGTGCGCGCCACGCGTCTTGAGCTTCTGGCGAAGGCGCTGCGGCCGCTGCCCGACAAGTGGCATGGGCTCGCCGACACGGAGCTGCGCTACCGGCAGCGCTACGTCGATCTCATCATGAATGCGCACACACGAGAAGTGTTTCGCACCCGCGCGCGCGTGGTGCGATACCTCCGCGACTTCTTGGATGCGCTCGATTTCCTCGAGGTCGAGACGCCGATGATGCAGCCCATTCCGGGGGGCGCCGTGGCGCGGCCCTTCAAGACGCATCACAACGCGCTCGACCTCGACATGTATCTGCGCATCGCACCGGAGCTCTATTTGAAACGCCTGATCGTCGGCGGCTTCGAGCGCGTCTACGAGATCAACCGTAATTTTAGGAACGAGGGACTTTCCACCCAGCACAATCCCGAGTTCACGATGCTCGAGCTCTACCTTGCGTATGCGGACTACCGTGATCTCATGGAATGGGTGGAGAAGGCGATCCGGGGTCTTGCCGATGCGGTCCACGGCAAGCGGCAGATCGAGTATCAGGGGCGCGTGTACGATCTGGCGGCGCCCTTTGCGCGTGTGAGCGTGGAGCAGGCGTTGATTGCCCACAATCCCGGCATCGATCCGATGTCGCTGCGCGACGTGACCTACCTGCGCAAGTTCTGCAGCGAGCGCGGCATCGCCGTCCAGGAGCACGACGGCGCCGGCAAGCTGCAGATCGAGATCTTCGATAAGACCGTCGAGCACAAGCTCCTCGATCCGACTTTCATTCACGCCTATCCGGCCGAAGTCTCGCCCTTGTCGCGCGCGAACGATACGGATCCCTTCGTCACCGACCGGTTCGAGTTCTTTCTCGCCGGGCGCGAGATTGCGAACGGCTTCTCCGAGCTCAACGATCCGGAGGATCAGGCGGCGCGCTTTCGCGCCCAGGTCGCGCTGCACGATCGCGGCGATGAGGAGGCGATGTACTTCGACAGCGACTACATCCGCGCGCTCGAGTACGGGATGCCGCCGACGGCGGGACTCGGCGTCGGCATCGACAGGCTCGTGATGTTCCTCACCGACTCGCCGTCTATTCGCGACGTCATTCTGTTTCCGCACCTGCGTCCGGAGAGCTCTTGAGCGAGGCGCCGATCGGCGTTTTCGATTCCGGTGTCGGTGGCCTTACCGTTCTGCGCGCGCTCCTTGCCGAGCTGCCCCACGAGGAATTCATCTACTTAGGGGATACCGCGCGTCTGCCCTACGGGACGAAGAGTTCCGCGACGGTGGCGCGCTATGCGGCGAGCGCTGCCGCGGCGCTCGCCGAACGGGGCCTAAAATGTCTGGTCGTCGCCTGCAACACCGCATCCGCATCGAGCCTGCCCGCCATGCGCGAGCGGCTCGGAGACGTGCCCATCGTCGGCGTGATCGAGCCGGGTGCGCAGGCCGCCTGCGAGGCGTCCGCGTCCGGCCGCATCGCCGTGATCGCAACCGAGGGCACGGTCAATGGCGGCGCCTATCAGGAGGCGATCCTGCGCCGTCGCAGCGACGCGCGCATTCTCGCCATTGCGACGCAGCTATTCGTTGCGCTTGCCGAAGAAGGCCTAGTGAGTGGCCCCATCGCACTCGCCGTGGCGCGCCATTATCTCGCGGCGCTGACTAATGATCCCGCGGATGCGCCCGATACGCTGGTGCTCGGCTGCACGCATTTTCCGATGCTGCTCGACACCATCCGCGCCGCCGTCGGCACGCGCATGCGCATCGTGGATTCGGCGGCGACCACGGCGCGGGAGGTGCGGCTGCGCCTGCAAAGCGCGGGGCTCGCGCGCAGTGGCGGAGCTTCCGCGGTGCGCTATCTCGCAAGCGACGGCGCGGAGCGCTTTGCGCGCGTCGGCAGCCGCTTTCTCGCACGCCCCATTGCAGCCTGCGACGTCGAAGTGGTCGACCTGTAGAGATTTACGGCGGCAGCTCGTAGGGCAGCGGCAGAGCCTGGACCTCGATGGGCGCTTCTGCATCCGCTCCTTGAGCCTCATCGCGCGCGCTCACGGCGGCGACAGCCAGAAACTCGCAGGTGCCATCGTCGGCGCGGACGGCGTCGACCACTTTGAAGGCGCGCCCGTCGGAGAAGCGTCCTGCCGCGCCGGGCACGAGTTCCTGGGAGGAGAGAGTTTTGAAGCGCTGCATGCGGCGTTTGACGCGCCCGCGATAATGGGCGCGCGCAATGACCTCCTGCCCCGTGTAGCAACCCTTGTCGAAGGCAATCGCACCGAGTGCATCGAGGTTCAACATTTGCGCCACGAATTCCTCGGAGGTTGCGGCGTACACCTGCGGAAGTCCTGCGGCGATATCCAGGCGGCGCCACAGCTGCCGATCGGAAAGCGCGGGCTGCTCGGCCGCCGCATCCTGGATGCAGAACCAGCGGCCGCGCTCTGCCGCCACGCGCGCGAGAGTTGCCGCAGGCGCTGGCATCGGCAACTCCTCAGCGGCGATGAGCCCGAGAATGCTCAGACTTTGCGAGACATCGCTGATCGCAACTTTCGCCCGCAGGATAAATCTTGCAAGCTTCGCCGCGACGGCCGCGGCAAGCTCGCGCGGCAGGAGGGCGAGAATTTCTTCGGGGGCTGTACGCACAAGGTGCAGTACGGCAATCGTGCGCCCTTGCGGATTGTGATAGCCCGCCAGGACCGAGTGCTCGCTCGCGAGCTGCTTCACGTCGTTTGACAGCTGCCCCTGCAGAAAAAGCGCGCCATCACGGCCGGTGATGCGCAGAACCCCAAGGTCGGCCAGAGCCACGGTTTGAATACGAGCGTGCATGTCCTTTAGCGTTGTTTTTGCAGAGGTTTCTGGTGGTTCCGGCGGGGGAATTCTGGCAGACTAAGCGCCTATGCAGAATGCCCCGGACAATCTCGACAGCGACGCATCTTATACGCAAGCATTGGAGACGCCCGAAGCGGTGGTGCCGTATGTTAAGCCGCTGGAGACGGGCGGCCCGGCCGGACCTGAACCGACACGCTACGGCGATTGGGAGCGCAAAGGTCGCTGCATCGACTTTTGAACGCACGCAAGTCGCGGCGGCGGCACCCTTTCGAAACTGCCCGCCGCAAGAGCACGCATGGCTGAACGACCTCTATCGCCCCACCTGTCGGTGTACAAGTTCAAGTACACCCTGGCGACTTCCATATTGAACCGCCTCGCGGGGCTCATCCTCTCGCTCGGCTTCTTCCTGTTCGTCTACTGGCTGGTGACGCTCGGCGCGGGCGCGCGCGCCTACGCGCAGGCGCGCGCTCTCTTGTCGCTCGGCCTCTTCAAGCTCGTCTATGCCGTCCTCATCGCGGCCTTCGTCTATCACTTAGCCGCCGGCGTGCGGCATCTCATCTGGGATACCGGACGCGGGCTTGACCGCGCGAGCGCGCAGCGCAGCGCCTGGATCGTGGCTGGGGTAAGCGTCATCGTCACCGTGATCCTGATCTACTGGCTCTTAAGATCCGGAGCCTACGCGCGATGAGCTTGCGCGCTCCTTTGGGAGAGGTACTCGGGCGCGGCTCGGCGAAGGAAGGCGTGCATCACTGGTGGATGCAGCGTTTGACCTCGGTCGCGCTCGTGCCGCTTGCCATCGGCTTCGTCGTGTCTCTTGCTGCGTTGCCGGCGCTCGACTATGTAACTCTCATCGGCTGGATGCGGCAGGGCGGCACGGCTCTTGGCCTCGTGCTGTTCGCGCTCGTGGCGGCGCGCCACTCGCAGCTCGGGGTGCGCGTCGTGATCGAGGATTACGTGCATACGGCCGGCCTCAAAACTTTGGCTCTCGTCATTTCCGATTTCTCGCATCTCATCGCTGCCGCGGCCGCCGTCTACGCGGTGCTGAAAGTGGCCCTGGGAGGCCGCTTGTGAGCCAGAGCGACTGGATCGACCACAGCTACGACGTCATCGTGATCGGTGCAGGGGGCGCAGGATTGCGCGCAACCCTCGGGCTTGCCGAGGCGGGCCTGAGCACGGCCTGCATCACCAAGCTCTTTCCAACGCGCAGCCATACGGTCGCGGCACAGGGCGGCATCAGCGCGGCCCTTGCCAACATGGGCGAGGATGACTGGCGCTGGCACATGTATGACACGGTCAAGGGCTCAGACTGGCTGGGCGATCAGGATGCGATCGAGTTCATGTGCAAGGAGGCGCCCGCCGCGGTCATCGAGCTTGAACATTACGGCGTGCCGTTTTCGCGCACGGCTGAAGGGCGTATCTATCAGCGTCCCTTCGGTGGCATGACGACGCACTTCGGCAAGGGCATCGCGCAGCGCACCTGCGCCGCGGCGGATCGCACCGGGCATGCGATGCTGCACACGCTCTATCAACAGTCGATCCGCCATCGCGCGACTTTCTTCGTCGAATACTTCGTGATCGATCTCATCATGGAGGGCGACGAGTGCCGCGGCGTCGTTGCCCTCGATCTTGCCGAAGGCAAGCTGCACCGTTTCCGCGCGCATATGAGCATTCTCGCCACCGGCGGCTACGGCCGCACCTACTTCTCCTGCACGTCCGCTCATTCATGCACGGGCGATGGCAACGCCATGGTGCTGCGCGCGGGACTGCCGCTGCAGGATATGGAGTTCATCCAGTTCCATCCGACCGGCATCTATGGCGCGGGGTGTCTCATTACCGAAGGCGCGCGCGGCGAGGGCGGCTATCTCACCAATTCGCGCGGCGAGCGCTTCATGGAGCGCTACGCACCCAATGCCAAGGACCTAGCGTCGCGCGATGTCGTGAGTCGCGCCATGACCGTCGAAATCCGCGAGGGGCGCGGCGTCGGGCCCGAGCACGATCACCTGTTTTTGCATTTGGAGCATCTCGGGCCCGAAGTCATTCACGAGCGCCTGCCCGGTATTGCCGAGACCGCGCGCATCTTTGCCGGCGTCGATGTGACGAAGGAACCGATACCGGTGCTGCCCACGGTGCACTACAACATGGGTGGCATTCCCTGCAATTATCACGGCGAGGTCGTCGCGCGGCACGCGGACAATCGCGATGTCACAGTGCCCGGCCTCATGGCGGTGGGCGAGGCGGCCTGCGTGTCGGTGCACGGCGCGAATCGCCTGGGCTCCAATTCTCTTCTGGATCTTGTCGTATTCGGCCGCGAAGCGGCACGGCGTTGCGCGCAGCTCGTCACCCCGGGGGCGGCGCACCGCGCGCTTGCGGCGGATGCGGGGGGCGCGGCGCGCGCGCGGCTCGAGCGTCTGCGTCAGGCGAATGGCTCGCGCCCGACCGCCGCCATCCGCCTCGAAATGCAGAAGATCATGCAGATCGATGCCGGCGTGTTCCGCACCGGACCCACTCTGCAGGAGGGAATCTCCAAACTCGCGCAGGTGCTGGCGTCATTCGCGGACGTGCGGGTGATGGACCGCTCGCTCATCTGGAACTCGGACCTCATCGAAACCCTCGAGCTTGAGAATCTCCTGCTGCAGGCGAGCGCCACGATTCTTTCGGCCGCGCATCGCACCGAAAGCCGCGGCGCGCATGCGCGCGAGGATTTTCCGGACCGCGACGATACGGGCTGGCTCAAACACACGCTCGTATGGCTCGATGCGGACGGCCAGGCGCGCTTCGACTATCGGCCGGTGCACCTTGAGACCCTGACGCGCGATGTCGAGTCGATTGCGCCGAAGACGCGGACTTATTAGAGGAGCATCGATGGCGCAGTTTTTTCTGCCACGCAATTCGCGCATCAACCGCAACGGCCGGGTGCACACGGCGCCTGAGGGCGCGCGCGCGACGCGCCGCTTGCGCATCTATCGCTTCGATCCCAGCGGCGGCGAAGGCCCGCGGCTTGATAGCTTCGAGCTCGACCTCGCAGGCTGCGGGCCCATGGTGCTCGATGCGCTAATTCAGATCAAAGCGGGCGTGGACTCGACGCTCACCTTTCGGCGCTCCTGCCGCGAGGGCATTTGCGGATCGTGCGCCATGAACATCAACGGCGTGAACCGACTCGCGTGCACGACGGCGCTGAAGGACCTAAGCGGCGAGATTCGCATCTATCCGCTGCCGCACATGCCGGTGGTGAAGGATCTGGTTCCCGATTTGACGACCTTCTATGCGCAGTACGCGGCGGTGCAACCGTGGCTTAAGACGGCAACCCCCGCGCCACCGGATCGCGAGCGGCTGCAGTCCAAGGCCGATCAGGAAAAGATTGACGGGCCGGCTGCGTGCATTCTCTGCGCCTGCTGTTCGACCGCATGTCCGAGCTACTGGTGGAACAGCGACCGGTTTTTCGGGCCCGCGGCGCTACTGGCGGCCTACCGCTGGATCATCGACAGCCGTGATGAAGCCAGCGGCGAGCGCCTGGATGAGCTTGAGGATCCGTTCCGGCTTTACCGCTGCCATACCATCATGAACTGCACCGATGTGTGTCCCAAGGATTTGAATCCCGCGAAGGCGATTGCCGAGATCAAAAAGATGCTCCTCGAGCGTCGTTCATGACGCTCGCCGAACCTGCCGGCGTCGAGCGGCGGCGTCTGCTGTGGCGCTGCCGGCGCGGCATGAAGGAGCTTGACGTGCTCCTTGAGCGTTATGCGCAGAGCGGGCAGATCCTTGCAACGGCCGCCGCACGCGGGGTGTTCGCGCAGCTCCTTAAGATGCCGGATCCCGAGCTTGCCGCCTACCTCCTCCGAGGAGAGCTCCCCCGCGACCCCGCGCTTGCTGCGCTTGTGCAACAGATCAGGCGCTTCCCCCCGGCAGGCGGAGAGGGCGGTTGAGGCCCCCGAATCGCCAACCATCGACTGCGTCACGGGTTTTCAGCGCGTTCGGTCAGGGCGGCGCCGCGTCTGCAGCATTCCTGAACTTTCTTAAGGGTTCCAGGTCTACTCAGGTCGCAAGGCTGGGAGCTTTTGTGGCCGTACCGAGGGCGCCGTGAGCGCCGACGTAAGCGACCTCAGCCTAGTGCGGCGCGTACAAAGCGGCGACAAAGGGGCGTTCGACGCGCTGGTGTTGAAGTATCAGCACAAGGTGACGAAGCTCGTGATGCGGTATGTCAGAAACCCGGCCGAGGCTGAAGACATTGCTCAGGAAGCTTTCATCAAGGCGTACCGGGCGCTGCCGCAGTTCCGCGGCGACAGCGCGTTTTACACGTGGCTCTACCGCATTGCGATCAACACCGCCAAGAACGCAGTCGTCTCACGCGACCGCAGTCCCGTCGACTATGACCTCGACCTGCAAAACACCGACGAATCCTACGAGCTGCAGGGCCGCATGAAAAACGCGGAGACCCCCGAGGGGCTGGTGCTGACGGATGAAATCCGCACCATCGTCAACGAGGCCATGGACGCGCTTCCCGAGGACCTGCGCACCGCCATCGTGCTGCGGGAGCTTGAGGGTTTGAGCTACGAGGAAATCGCCGCGAGCATGGACTGCCCGGTCGGCACCGTGCGTTCACGCATTTTCCGGGCGCGCGAAGCCATCGATCGGCGCCTGCGCGAGGTATTCGAAGGCGGGCTCGGCCGCACTGAGGAGTTGGAATGAACGAAGAGCTCGACAGTCAGCTGTCTGCGATGTTCGATGACGAGTTGCCCGTCGGCGAGTGCGAGCTCCTGGCGCGGCGGCTGTCGCGCGATGCTGCGCTGCAGGCCCGCTGGGGCCGTTACGCCGCCATCGGCGCAGCCGTGCGCGGGGATGTGCGCGTCGGCGGCCGCGTGGCGCAAAAGGTCAGTGTGGCGATCATCGCCGAGGCGCAACTCGCAGCAGCACCCCTGCCGCGTGCGCGCAGCGGCGCACGCACCGCGGCCCTCTTGTGGCGCGGGCTTGCCGGCGCGGCGCTTGCCGCAAGCGTCGCGGCACTGTCCATCCTGTGGCTGCAGGGGGGCTATTCGAGCGGCCCGGGAACCCTGGTCGCGCGCGCCCCGGCTCCCGCGGCGCCTGCGGTGGAAACGCGCGCCAGCTACGTTGTGCCGCGATCCGCCGAGCAGCGTATGACGGTGCCGGCCACCGAGCTTGCGAATTATGTCGTGGCGCATAGCGAATTCTCGACCCCGGTCAGCCGGCGCAATCTCCTCTCCGCCCTCATGGCAAGCGAACCGGCCGCGGTGGGCTCTGCCGAGCAGTCGCAGTCTTTAGGATCAGTCGACGACCCCAATCCCCATGCAGACCAAGCGCGTTAGCGAACAACTCGCTTGGCTCGCCGTGGCGCTCGCCGCCGCGGCAAGCGCGCTTGCGCAGGAGCCGCGCCAGTGGCTCGAGCGCATGAATCAGGCTCTCACCTCGCGCAACTACGACGGCGTGTTCTCGCACTGGCAGGATGGCCGGGTGGAGATGCTGCGTATCGTGCATCGCAATCAGAATGGCCAGGTGACGGAGCGACTAGCGTCGCTCGATGGCTCGGGGCGCGAGTTCATTCGCACCGGCACCGAACTCACCTGCTATCTGCCGGACAAGCACACGGTGCTCGTTGAATCGCAATCGGGCGAGGCGGGCTCGCTCCTGGCGAGCTTCCCCACTTTCGACGAGAAGTCAGCCGGCTTCTACGATATCCAGGAGCTCTTGCGCACGCGCATCAACCGCCGCGACACGCGCGTCATCGCGGTCACGCCCCGGGATGAATTCCGCTACGGCTATCGACTCTGGATCGATGAAACGACGGCGATGCCGCTGAAGACGCAGCTCTGCGATGCGCATGGCCGCATCATTGAACAGGTGGTGTTCGCAAGCCTGACCCTGGCGAACCATATCCCCGATTCGGCATTCAGGCCTGAAGTGGCGACCGATGGCTTCCAGTGGCTGCGCAACGATCCCTCTCCGGTAGCCGCCGGAACGCCTAATACCTCGGCGCTGTGGAGCGCGCTCAAACTTCCGCCCGGCTTTCGCATGACCGTGCGCTCCGCGCAGGTGCTGCCCGGCGCGAGCGATCCGGTTGCGCATTTGGTGTTCACCGACGGCCTTGCGTCGGTGTCGGTATTTGTCGAATCGCGCTCAGCGCCACTGCCTGCGAATCAGCAGGCGATCTCCGGGGTGGCGAGCGTCGGCTCCGCTTCGGCGTTCTCCACCGTCATCGATGGCCACAAAGTGACGGCGGTCGGCGAAGTACCGCCGGAGACCGTGCGCTTCATCGCCTCGTCGGTGAAAAGATCTGACACGCCGCTCGCGGCCGGCGCAACCGGACACTGAGCCATCACCGCGGAGCGACCGCAACACCTCACTCGCCTGAGCGTCGTGCAGCGCCGCGACTGCGAGCTCTGCGATCACATGCTGCACGAGCTCGCCGTACTCGCGCGCTCTTTGGCGTTGCCACCGATTGATGTGCTCGACGTGGACGCCGATACAGAGCTGCTGCGGCGCTTCGGAGTGCACGTTCCGGTGCTGCTCCTCGACGGCGAGGTCGTATGCCGCCACCGGCTCGACGTTCCGGAACTGAAGCGCCTGCTGCGGCTATAATGCGCGCGCGGCAAACGGGGGGACTCATCCTCGCGGCAGACGCGTGCTCGAGGCTTTGATGCGGCTCATACGCAATTTCTCCATTATTGCTCATGTTGATCACGGCAAATCTACCCTTGCGGACCGCTTCATCCAGATCTGTGGCGGCCTTGCCGCCCGTGAGATGCAGGACCAGGTGCTCGACTCAATGGAGCTTGAGCGTGAGCGTGGGATTACGATTAAGGCGCAAAGCGTTACGCTCTTCTATAAGGCGGCCGACGGAGAGCGCTACCAGCTCAATATGATCGACACGCCGGGACACGTGGATTTCTCCTACGAAGTGTCCCGCTCGCTCGCGGCCTGCGATGGCGCGCTCCTCGTCGTCGACGCGACCCAAGGGGTGGAGGCGCAGAGCGTCGCCAACTGCAACACGGCCATCGAGCAGGGTCTTGAGGTGCTGCCCGCCATCAACAAGATCGACCTGCCCTCGGCCGAGCCGGAACGGGTGGCTAAAGAAATAGAGGAGATCATTGGCATCGAGGCGACGGACGCCATTCGCGTGAGCGCCAAGACGGGCGAGGGCGTGCAGGAGCTCCTCGAACGGCTGATCGAACGCATTCCGCCTCCCAAAGGCGATCCGGCGGCGCCCTTGCAGGCGCTCATCATCGACTCCTGGTTCGACAACTACATGGGAGTCGTCTCACTGGTTCGCGTCATGAACGGCTCCTTGAAGCTCGGCGACAAGATCCGGGTGATGTCGACCGGCCGCAGTCACGGCGTCGATCGCCTGGGTCGCTTCACGCCGAAGTCGATCCCCGAGCCGCTTCTCGCCACGGGCGATGTGGGCTTCGTCGTCGCCGGCATCAAGGAGATCGACGGTGCACCCGTGGGCGACACGATCACGCTCGAGCATCGCCCGAGCGCGCTGCCGCTGCCCGGTTTCAAGCAGATCCAGCCGCGCGTGTTCGCGGGCCTGTTTCCGGTGGATGCCGACGACTATGAGAAATTTCGCGACGCCCTCGCCAAGCTGCGCTTGAACGACTCGGCGCTGCATTATGAGCCGGAGGTGTCGGGCGCCCTGGGGTTCGGCTTTCGCTGCGGGTTTCTCGGCCTTCTGCACATGGACATCGTGCAGGAGCGGCTCGAGCGCGAATATCAGCTCGCCCTCGTCACGAGCGCGCCGACGGTGGTGTACGAGATCCTGCGCACCAACGGCGCGATCGAGGCCATCGACAATCCGGCGAAGCTGCCGGTGGTCAACGAGATCGCGGAGATCCGCGAGCCCATCATCGTCGCCAATATTCTGGTGCCGCCCGACTATGTGGGGGCGATTCTCAAGCTCTGTAATGACAAGCGCGGCACACAGAAGAAATTGCTATATCTTGCCAATCAGGTGTCGCTGCAATACGAGTTGCCGCTCGCCGAAGTGGTCATGGATTTTTTTGACCGCCTGAAGTCCGCAAGTCGCGGTTATGCCTCGTTCGACTACGAATTCAGCCACTTCCGCGCCGCACCGCTGGTCAAACTTGATATGCTGATCAACGGGGAGCGGGTGGATGCGTTGTCGCTCATCGTGCATCGGGACACTGCCTACCAGAGGGGTCGCGAGCTCGTCGACAAGATGCACGAGCTCATCCCGCGGCAGATGTTCGAGGTCGCGGTGCAGGCGGCGATCGGCAGCGCGGTCATCGCGCGCGCCACCGTGAAGGCGCTGCGCAAGAACGTGCTCGCCAAATGCTACGGCGGCGATATCACGCGCAAGCGCAAGCTGCTCGAGAAACAGAAAGAGGGCAAGAAGCGCATGAAACAGTTGGGTCGTGTGGAAATCCCGCAGGAGGCGTTCCTCGCCGTGCTGCAGGTAGGACGAAAATCGTAAGCCGTCAAGGTCTTCCATGTTCATGCAAATCATCGTTGCTTTGAGTTGGCTCGCATTACCCGTAGGGCTCATCTGTCTGGTGGATGACTGGTTCCTGCGGCCGCGGCGCCAGACTGCGGCGCTTCCGCAGCCGTCGCGCGATCCACCGGTCATTGGCTTTGCCTATAACGCGCTGCCCATATTGGTGGGCGCCGCGGTGTTGCGGCTGCTGGTGGCGGAGCGCCTCGACTTCGCGCTCGTGCTGTCGCTTATCACGATTTTGACGGGTGTCGTCTGGGGCCTTGATGGCCTGTGGCTGCGCAAGCGGCGCGCCGCGGCAGTGCGCGCCGCCGGGCAGGACCCGGCACTCTTGCCCGAGCCTGCGACGGTCGACTACGCACGCAGCTTCTTTCCGGTGGCGCTCGTCGTGCTCTTGTTGCGCGCCTTCATCTTCGAGCCCTTCCGCATTCCGTCGGATTCAATGATGCCGACGCTGCTCGATGGCGACTTCATCATCGTGAACAAGTACATCTATGGCCTGCGCTGGCCGGTGTTCGACAAGAAGTTTGTGAATATTCGCGAGCCGCAGCGCGGCGACGTCGTGGTATTCCGCTATCCGATCGACCCTTCGGTCAATTACATCAAGCGCCTGGTCGGCCTGCCGGGCGATCACGTGCAGGTGACGAATGACCGCGTGACCATCAACGGTAAGAGTGTGCCTTTCAAGGTGGTTGCGCCCTACGATGACGGCTGCTATCTGCACATGCAGCTTGCGGTCGAGGAGCTCGGCGATCACGTCCACCAGGCGATGCTCTGCCCGGTGGGGGAATTTCATGTCACGGCCGATGCGGCGCCGAGCTGCAACCGCAGCAACTCGCGCGGTTATTTCTGCGGGGCCATTACCGGCCAGGACCCCGCATCCGCGTTCGAGGGGCCGGCGACCGACGTCACGGTGCCGCCGGGGCAGTACCTCATGATGGGCGACAATCGTGACAACAGCGAAGACGGCCGGGTGTGGGGCTTCGTTCCTGAAGATCATCTGGTCGGCAAAGCGACGCGAATCTGGTTCAATTGGGATTGGCACCGATCGGGGGGCCCCTTGTGGAGTCGGATCGGCGCTCACATCGACTAATGTCCTCAATCGAGGGAGACGTTCATGCATAGCAAACAACGCGGCGTTACGCTCATTGGCTGGATCTTTCTGCTGGCTCCGATTGCCATCCTGGGCTACTGCTGCCTGCGCCTGGCGCCGCTGTATCTCAATTACATGAAAGTCTCGCGCTCGATGAATCAGCTCGTCTCCGAGCTGCACTCCCTCGACACATCGAGCGCCGCTCTTATTCGCAGTTCGCTCGAGAAGCACCTCGACGTCGAGAGCGTGGACTATCCGAGCCTCAAGGACTTTGAGATCCGCCGTGCCGACGGAGTGTGGACCGTAGAGACGAGCTACCAGGAATCGGCGCCGCTGTTCTCGAACATCTCCCTCGTCGTGTCCTTCGATAAGACCGTCCAGATCGAGTGATGCGGCCGGTGCGGCCGCGATGAGGGCAGCAGACTGGCCCTGCGCATGGGTGCTGGAGAAGCTTTCCTACGCGCCGCGCGACGCGCGCCTGTTCAGCGCCGCCCTGACGCACCGCAGCGTCTCCGGGGCGAACAATGAGCGCCTGGAGTTCTTAGGAGATGCGGTGCTGAACCTCCTCATTGCCGAGCATCTCTACGGCGCCTTTCCGAGTGCTTCCGAAGGTGATTTGAGCCGCCTGCGCTCGCAGCTCGTGAGCGGTGAGTCCCTGGCCCAGGTCGCCGCGGCGCTCGACCTTGGGGACGCCTTGTCCCTGGGCTCCGGAGAGTTGAAGACCGGCGGCTTTAGGCGCAAGTCGATCCTCGCCGATGCCCTCGAGGCACTGTGCGGGGCGATATTCCTCGACGGCGGCTTGGATGCGGCGCGGCGCGCGATCGAGGCACTGTTCGCCGCGCGCATCGCGGCTTTGCCGGAGCCCTCCACATTGAAGGATGCGAAGACTCGCCTGCAGGAGCTGCTGCAGGCGCAAGGCTTGCCGTTGCCGTCCTATGTGATGGAGCGCGTCGAGGGCGAGCCGCACGCGCATACATTTTGGGTACGCTGCGAAGTCCCCGTGCTCGCGCGGCGCGCGCAAGGCAGCGGTTCGACGCGCCGCAGCGCCGAGCAGCAGGCCGCGGAACGCGTGCTTGCCGAGCTCGAGGCGCCTGCCGCAGTGGCGAAAGGGTGAGCGATTCGGCTGCAGAGGGCGGCTTCCGCAGTGGTTTCGCCGCGCTCGTCGGCCGGCCCAATGTCGGCAAATCCACCCTCTTGAATGCGCTCGTCGGCGAGAAGCTCAGCATCGTGACACCGCGGCCGCAAACGACGCGCCACCGCATCGTCGGCATCTGTCATCTGCCGCAGGCGCAGATCGCCTTCGTCGATACGCCGGGCTTGCATCACGGCGGGGCGCGCGCGCTCAATCGTGCCATGAATCGCACGGCCGGGGCGGCGCTCGCAGAGGCGGACCTGTGCGTCCTGGTCGTCGCCGCGCTCGAATGGACCCGCGGGGACGCCATGGTGCTCGAGCGCATCGCAAGTTCGGGGCTGCCCGCCATCGCGGCCGTCAACAAGATCGACCGGGCCCAGCCGCGCGAGCGCCTGCTACCGTTCATCGCCGATCTTGCCAAGCACTTTGAGTTTCGCGAGATCGTGCCGGTGAGCGCGCTTAAAATCGAGCAGGTGGACGTCCTGCGCGAGGCCATCGCAAGGCATCTGCCGGTGGCGCCGGCTCTCTTTCCACCCGGGACGCTCACCGACCGCGACCTGCCGTTTCGCATTGCCGAGCTCATCCGCGAGCGCTTGACTCTGGAGCTCAATCAAGAGGTGCCCTACGGGATTGCGGTTGAAGTGGAAAGAACGGCGGAAGTCGAGGGGCAGCTCGTCGTCGATGCCTCGATCTGGGTGGATCGGGCGGGACAGAAGCCAATTGTGATTGGCGCGGGCGGCGAGCGGCTGAAGCGCGTCGGGCGCGCGGCGCGGCTGCAGTTGAATGAGCTCCTGAAGCGCCGCGTGCATCTTGAGCTGTGGGTCAAGGTGCGCGAGGACTGGGCGGATGACGCGCGTGCCCTGCAGCACCTGGGTCTTGAATGATGCGCAACTCCCGCCGCGTTGCGCTCTCGAGCGCCTACATCCTGCACCATCGACCGTTTCGCGAGACGGGACGGATCTTCGAGGTGCTGACGCGCGAGGACGGCCGCCTGTCGCTGTTCGCACGCGGCGTGCGCGGTCCCAAAGCGCGCCTCGCGGCCGTGCTGCAGCCCTTTCGGCTGCTGTTACTTTCCTGGAGCGGGCGTGGCGATGCACCGAGCCTCACCGGCGCGGAAAGCATGGCCGAGTGCGCGCCATTGCCGGCGCCCTGCCTCCTGTCCGGCTTTTATATCAATGAGCTCGTGCTGCGGCTGACGACGCGCCATGACCCGCAGCCGGCGCTGTTCGACGCCTATCACGGGGCACTCGAGAGCCTGAAGGCGGGCACGCCGCTGGAGCCCACCCTACGTGTCTTTGAAAAGCGCCTGCTGCAGATGCTCGGCTACGGGCTCGAACTTGATGCCGAGGCGATGAGCGGCCGACCCATAGAGCCTGAAGGGTATTATTATTTCCGCCCCGGAGAGGGCTTGTTTCCGGCGGATGTCGCGCGTCCCGATGCACTGGCGGGGAGTTCGCTCAAGAGCCTTAGGAACGAGCAGCTCGCCGAGGCGCGTGAGTTGAAGGACGCGCGCTCGTTGTTGCAGGCGGCGCTCGCGCACTGCCTGGACGGGCGCGAGCTTGCCACGCGTTCGGTTGCCCGCTCGATGGCCCGCAGAGGTTCGTAACAAGATGACGCACTCATTCATCGCACTCGGTTTCAATATTGATCACATCGCAACGCTGCGTCAGGCACGGCGCGCGCGCTCGCCCGACCCGGTGCATGCCGCGTTGGCGGCGGAAATTGCCGGCGCCGACAGCATCACGCTGCATCTGCGCGAGGACCGCCGGCATATTCAGGTGCAGGACGTGCGGGCGCTGAAGGAGCTTCTGAAGACGCGCATGAATCTTGAGATGGCGGTCACGGATGAGATGCTCGACATCGCGCGCGCGGTGCGTCCGGCGGATGTTTGCCTCGTGCCGGAGCGGCGCCAGGAAGTGACGACGGAGGGCGGGCTTGATGCCGCGGGGCAGGTGCAACGTTTGAAGGAGGCGACCGCCATCCTCGTGGCGCAGAGCATCCGCGTGGCCCTGTTCGTTGATCCGGATGCGCGCCAGGTCGAAGCGGCCGTGCAGATCGGCGCGCCGGTCATCGAGCTGCACACCGGCGCCTATGCCGAGTCCGCAGGCTCACGCCAGGCGGCGGAGCTTGCGCGCCTGCAGGTCGCGGCGCGCCTCGGCGCAAGTTTGGGTCTCGAGGTACACGCCGGCCACGGCTTGAACTACCACAACGTGCAGCCCGTCGCAGCGATCGGTGAGATCGTCGAGCTCAATATCGGGCACGCCATCATCGCGCGTGCTCTGTTTGATGGCCTGCCGAGCGCCCTGCGCGAAATGCGCGCGCTGATGGTGTCCGCGCGGGGGCAATGAACTGCCTAATTTTCGATATTGAGACGATTCCGGACGTTGAGCTCGGGCGGCGCATCTTTGCCCTGCAAGGATTGAGCGACGCCGCCGTCGCCAAGGCCATGTTCGCGCACAGCCGCCAGGAATCGGGGCGCGATTTTCTCCCCCTCGAGCAGCATCGCGTGGTCGCCATCGCCTGCGCTTGGCGCAGCCGCGAGGAGCTGCGCCTGTGGAGTCTGGGTACTGCGGCCTCGGATGAAAAAGAGCTCATCGAGCGCTTCTTCGACGGCATTGAAAAGTACTCCCCGGATCTCGTCTCCTGGAACGGCGGCGGCTTTGACCTGCCGGTACTGCAGTATCGTGCTCTCGCGCGCGGCGTGCAGGCCGCGCGCTACTGGGAAACGGGCAGCGGCGATACCGCCTTTCGCTACAACAATTATTTGAGCCGCTACCATTGGCGGCACCTGGACCTGATGGACGTGCTGTCGGGTTACCAGCCGCGCGCTCGCGCATCGCTCGCCGACATGGCAGCTCTGCTGGGATTTCCGGGCAAACTCGGATTCTCGGGCGCGCAGGTGTGGGAAGAGTATCTAGCGGGCAATATCCTCGGCGTGCGCCGCTACTGCGAAACGGACGTGCTCAACACCTATCTCATCTATCTGCGCTTTGAGTTCATGCGCGGGCAGCTCACACCCGAGCGCCTTGCAACCGAGCTCGAGCGCGTCAAGGCCCTGTTGCGCGATTCTGCGGAGCCGCACTGCGGCGAGTTCCTGCGGGCCTGGGAGGCGCGGCCTTGACGCCCGCCGGGCAGTGGGGCGGGATCGAAACCGGCGCCGTCGTCGCACTCACGCATGAGGGGGATGGCATCGTGCGCGAGGGCAAAGCCGCGTTCGTGCCGGGGGCGCTGCCTGGGGAGCTCATCCGCTTTCGGCGCAGCGTGCGGCACCGCCAATATGATGATGCTCTCTTGCTCGAGGTGCTGGAAGAATCGAGCGCGCGTGTTAAGCCTGCGTGCGCGCATTTTGGAATCTGCGGCGGCTGCGCGCTGCAGCATCTGGCGCCGGCGGCGCAGCTGGCTGCGAAGGAGCTCGAGCTGCGCGACAATCTTGAACGCATGGCGCATGTGGCGCCGCGCACCTGGATCCCCCCTCTTGCAGGCCCCGCGTGGGGCTACCGGCGCCGCGCACGCCTGAGCGTGAAGTTCGTCGCGAAGAAGGGGCGGGTGCTGGTCGGATTTCGCGAGCGCTTCAAACCCTATGTCAGCGCGATCGACAGCTGCGAAGTCTTGGCACCGCGCGCCGCCGCACTGATCGCGCCGCTCGCCGCCGCCTTGACTCATTTGAGCATCCGCGAGCTTGTGCCGCAGGTCGAGGTGTCGATTGCCGACAATGCCGTGGCACTCGTCCTGCGCGTGCTGGCCGCGCCCGGTAATGCCGATCTTCAGGCGCTGCGCGCGTTTGAGATCGAGCATGGCGTGCGGCTCTATCTGCAAGAGGGCGGTCTTGATTCCGTGCGGCGTCTGACGGACGTCGCCCTTGAGGAGCCGCTGCGCTATGCGCTGCCGGCGTTCGCCCTCGAGCTTGAATTTGCGCCGACCGATTTCATCCAGGTCAACGCCGAGGTCAATGAGGCTCTGGTTGCACGCGCCATCGAGCTCCTCGATGTGGATGAGCGCTCCCAGGTGCTCGATCTATTCTGCGGCATTGGCAATTTCACCCTGGCTCTGGCGCGGCGCGCGCGCACCGTAGTTGGGGTCGAGGCGGATGAGCGCCTGGTGGCACGCGCTCGTCATAATGCCGAGCGGCATGCGCTCGGCAACGCGCGCTTCCACCGCCTGGACCTCGCCGAGCAGGCATCCGGCGAGGCCGCATGCCTGCGCGAGGCCTATTCGCACGTCTTAATTGACCCTCCCAGGGCCGGGGCGCGCGCGATGTTGCCGACTGTGGCACGTATTAGCCCGCAGCGGCTCCTGTATATTTCCTGCCATCCAGGCAGCCTTGCCAGGGATGTTGGGATGCTGGTTCACGAATACGGCTTCATATTGCAGGCGGCAGGCGTACTCGACATGTTCCCTCATACCATGCACGTAGAGTCCCTGGCGCTACTCGAGCGTCCCGTGGCGCGGGGCGGGGCCGCATGAGTCTCGGGCCTCTGATGATCGACGTGGCGGGCACCGAACTCTCAGGCGAAGACCAAGAGCTTCTATGCCACCCCCTGGTGGGCGGCGTGATTCTCTTTGCGCGCAATTATGTTGATTCGCAGCAGCTCACGGCTTTGACCCGGGCCATCCATGCCGTACGCACCCCGCCGCTCATCATTGCGGTGGATCAGGAGGGCGGGCGCGTGCAGCGCTTCAAGACCGACTTCTCGTTGCTGCCGCCGCTGCGCCGACTGGGACACGAGTACCATATGGAGGCTGCTGCGGGGCTGGAGCTTGCCCGGCGTCTCGGCTGGCTCATGGCGGCCGAACTGCGCGCTCACGGCGTCGACCTGTCGTTCGCGCCGTGCGTCGACCTGGATTACGGCGCGAGCGAGGTGATTGGCGATCGCGCGCTGCATGCGCGCTCGGCTGTGGTCGGACAACTGGCCGTCGCCTATGCGCATGGCATGCGCGACGCCGGCATGGCCGCGACAGCCAAACATTTTCCGGGGCACGGCGCGGTCGTTGCCGACTCGCATTTGACACTGCCCGTCGATCGGCGCGAGCTTGCCGATCTGCAGGAAGACATCGCTCCGTACCGGCTCATGATCGCGAACGCTCTCGCGGCAGTGATGGTCGCGCACGTGGTGTACCCGGCCATCGACTCACGCCCCGCGAGTTTATCGAAGACCTGGATCACGCAAATCCTGCGCGGCGAGCTGCGCTTTCAGGGAGCTGTGTTTACCGACGATCTATCCATGGGCGCCGCCGCAAGCGTGGGCGATGTGGTGACGCGCGCGCGACTGGCGCTCGCGGCCGGCTGCGACATGCTTCCCGTCTGTAATGATCGGGCGGGCGTGCACACCCTCGTGAAGCGCCTCGATGTTGAGCCGGCGCCGGCATCGCAGTTGCGGCTCGTGCGCATGCGCGGCCGTGACGGCATGTCTGTCGAAGAGCTGCACGCGGCGCCCGCCTGGCAGCAGGCGCGCGAGACGCTGGCGCGTGTCATGTCACCCCCGGCACTGCAGCTGCACTCGGACAGCGCATGAATAACTGGTCGATCGACATGTGGCGGCGCATGGTCGATGCGGCGCCGGAGGGCATCGTGATCTGCGATGCCAAAGTCCCAGGCCTGCCGGCCGTGTATGTCAATGCGGCCTTTACGCAGCTGTGCGGATATCCCGCGACTGCGTTGCTCGGCTCCAATCTGCGCATTCTGCAGGGCAGCGATCGCGAACAGGAGGGACGGCAACGGGTGCGCGAATCGATCCAAAACGCCGCGCCGTGCCGGATCCTGCTGCGCAACTATCGACCGGATGGCTCATTGTTCTGGAACGAATCGCTCATTCAGCCGCTCACCGATGCTGGCGGAGAGGTCACGCATTGGGTGGGCTACCACCGCGACGCGGGCGGGCGGCTGAAGAACGGCGAGCGTCCGGCCGCGGGTCTGCCGCCGTGGCTGCGCGAGGACCGCCTGACGAATTTGAATTCGCGCGCCTATTTCGAGGAGTTCCTGCAGCGCGATTGGCTGGTGGCGCAGCGCGACTCGCATGAGATCGGGCTCGCGCTGTTTGATATTGATGATCTCGGGCCCTACAACGAAACCTTTGACAAGGCCGCCGGCGATGCCTGCATACGGCGCGTGGGGCGCGTCATTTCCGCCTCCTACCGGCGCGGCGCGGATTTGATCGGCCGCTGGGAGGGCGGCACCTTCGCCGTGCTGATCCAGGGCGATACGGCCGAGAAGGCCGCGCAGTATGCGCGCGTCGTCACGCAGCGAGTACGGGATCTCCTCATCCATCATCCGCGCGGTGCCGCGGAGCGTTACGTCACGTTGAGCGCCGGCGTTGCGAGTCTCGTGCCGCCACGCGAACTGGCGCTCGAAACTCTGGGCAATGCGTGTCGCGCAGCGTTGCAGCGTGCGAAGGCAGGCGGCAAGAATACCGTCGTGGCCGCAGGGTCGGCCGACTTCAAATAGGCGAGTGGGACTCCCCGTTCAGTGCCGCGCCGGCCGCGTGCCCGCGACCGGCGTCACGAGCGCGATCACGCCAAAGGCAGGATGATCGAAGTAGGTGCGCTCATTGAAGCGCACGCGTCGCCCTTCGTTCAGCGTGAAGGTCGTGCCTGGCGCTGCACCCAGGCCCGCAGGCGAGCTCGCCGGCGCGTAAGCGAGCGTCATGCCGAGGTGCAGATATTGACCGCGTTCGAGGACGATCGTACCCGTCATACCCGGCACGTCGATGCCGAGGCGCTGCAGGGCAAATCCCGCGCGCGAGCCCCAGGCGCTCGCCGTTTGCGACCAGGCCACGTGCGCCAACGGTGCATAGCCGCCGCTGGCGCGCAGCTTTTTTTCGATATCGGTCAGCTGGTACTGCGAATCGGGAAGCATGTTCAAAAAGTGGCCGACCTGCGTCGAATCACCCGCGGCGGACTCGCCGGCATTACTGTCGCTGCTGAAGTTGCGCGCGCCAGCCTCCGCCGCCCAGTTCTCCGGCGCGCCAAGAGCGCTGGTAGCGCGAAAAATAATGAGTTCGATGTTGTAGGCCGGCACGACGGGCGCTGCCGGCTGCTGCGAAGTGGCGGCTACCCAGCCGACAAGCGCGACCAGAAAGGCGAGGCCAAGCGCGGCATATTTCATATGGCGATAGTGTCAGAAGACCCTCTGACCTAGCAAACCACGCAGGCGAACGGCCTTGCTCGCGCAGAGCGCGTGCGCGGAGCATTGATTGCCACAGCTGCTGTTAAGAACGGAAGAATCCTCATGCCTCACGCGACGAACCTGTTTGGCATGCATGCCTTGGGCTTTCGCGCGCGAGGGCTCGCACGTGATGCATGTCGCGCTTTAGACATCAGAACGCGCTTTCCTCTGGCCTCAGCGGCGCGCGCATGTCGAATCGTGCGGGGAGGCAAAGCCTGCGAGCGCGCGGCGCAACCGCGCCGAGCCAAGCTGCGCTCAAGCGTTGATAACACTGACAACTTCCCGCGGTCTGCCTGTAACGCGCGCACGCAACCTCATTTGCCGAGGGGAAAATGGCTGTGAATGCGCCGTTTAACCGATATAAGTCCTCCTAATCAGGGCCTTGCAGGCGAGTGGGCTGCGCGTCTGGTTCGGGCGGCGCACGGCGTCGCGCGCAATGTCGCATCGAAGTCGGGGCGCGGAGACATTGCGCTTCTCTCGCATCAATCCATACTGCTCCCCTGAATCGCAAACCCATCGAAAGGTGGGGACGCAAAGCTTCCGGTCTAAGGGCCTTGGCCTAAGACAGCGGGGTTGCCGGGATCACCCAGTGTGGTCTCGTCAGAATCGACGGGTGCAATATCCCGTAGCTTCACGGCAACGAGCTGTCTTGAGTTCCATCCCCAAACACCGGTCCCGATGCGCTGCAAGCGCGCCGGCTCATGAAAATGTTTGGGAGAAGGGCAATGAAGAATCTCAAAACCTCGGATCACGCGCGCTTCGTCAGCGTGTTGGTCATCGCGGCGACTCTTGCCGGATGCGGCGGCGGCGGTTCCACCGCACCGACCTCCGCGGCGGCTGCAACGCCCGGGGACGTCGGCGTTGCGACCGTGACCGCGACGAGCACGCCAACAGGCAGCGCCGCCGCG
>Ga0209006_10001060_pt1 | contig 25272 bp, 25 predicted proteins | sample JacPin_JW_Ref_O2_FD_188567 | JGI IMG/M metagenome (GOLD analysis project Ga0209006, IMG submission 188567) | Forest soil microbial communities from Algoma, Ontario, Canada - Jack Pine, Ontario site 1_JW_Ref_O2 (SPAdes) (version 2) | ecosystem: Environmental > Terrestrial > Soil > Boreal... | reverse complement strand
AGCCACCTCCGGCTTCACCGGAGGCCAGCTCTCGACCGTCGTCGCCGCTGTCCTGCTCGGCAGCGTCATCTCCACCCTCTTTGCCGGACTCCTCGCCGACTGGCTGGGCCGCCGCACTCTCATGGCGCTCAGCGGCGTGATGTTCGTCCTCAGCATCCCCATGATCGCGCTCTCCCACGGCTATGGGTCCCTCGTCTTGGGCCGTCTGTTGCAGGGCGTCAGCGGAGGACTGATCGGCGTCGTCGTCCCGCTCTATCTCGCCGAATGCCTCACCGCATCCGACCGCGGCAAAGGCACAGGGATCTTTCAATGGTTGCTGACCCTCGGCCTCGTCGTCGCAGCCGGGCTCGGACTTTATTTCAGCTTCCGTGTCGATCAGGTCGCCAAGCTCGGCGACGCGGCCAAACTTCTCGCCTTCAAAGACACCGCCTGGCGCAGCATCTTCTGGGTTTCGCTTCCTCCGGGGATTCTCTTCGTCATCGGCAGCCTGATGGTCGCCGAATCGCCGCGCTGGCTGCTCCGCCGGGGAAAAAGAGAAGCAGCCTCCGCCGCGCTCCTTCGTTCCCGCACATCCTCGCAGGCCGATCTCGAACTCAAAGAAATGGAAGAAGTTCTCGACGCCGAAACAAACAAATCGGCAGGGAAGTCTTCTTCCAGCGAATCCCTCCTCCGCCGCAAATATGTCATCCCCTTCATTCTGGCCTGCATCATCCTCGCCGCCAATCAGGCCACCGGCATCAACTCCATCATCGGATACAACGCCAACATTCTCCTCCAAGGCGGCCTCTCCGATTTCGCCGCCCACTGGGCCTATTTCGTTTTTCAGGTCATCAACTTTCTCATCACCTTCTGCGGCGTCCTGCTCGTCGATCGCAAGGGCCGCAAGTTTCTTCTCTCCCTCGGCACGGGAGGCATCATCCTCTCGCTCATCTGCACCGGAATCCTTTTTCACGGGAACGAGAAGGAGCGCGTCGACATCAAAGCCGCCATTCAATCCCGCGTCACCGCCGATCAGACCTTCACTCTGAATTACACGCCGGAAATTGCCGACCAACTCCTGCGCGAAAGCGCCAATCCCCCCGCCGGACGCGCCACGTCGCTGGTCGTCATCTACTCCTACGGCGACTTTAACGCCACCAGCCAGGTGGTCCGCTCCAACGACACCGCCACCAAGCCCATTGAAGTCAGGCGCGACGCCTGCGTTCCTTCCAATAAAGTGATCGCGTTCTTCTCCAATCCCTTCGGCGATCTCGACGCCGCCCGCACCGCTCCGCTGAAAATTGAAAACGCCCTCATCAGCCCCGTCCCCACCCCCAGCAACGGATGGACCATCGCCATCACCCTCTTCATCTTCATGGCCTTCTACGCCATCGGCCCCGGCGTCTGCGTCTGGCTCGCGCTCTCCGAACTCATGCCCACCCGCATTCGCTCCAACGGCATGAGCATCGCTCTTCTTCTGAATCAAGGCGTCGCCACAACCATCGCCGCCATCTTCCTGCCCACCGTCGGCAAATACGGATACTCCACCATGTTCTTCGGCTTCGCCGCCTGCACCGTCCTCTACTTCATAACCGCAGCATTTTTCCTGCCCGAAACCAAAGGCAAAACCCTCGAAGAAATCGAAGCCCACTTCGAAGGCAAAACGGCGTAAGGAAAGGTTGTGTGGGGACGGGCGCTCTCGCCCGTCCAGCGGAGCGAAGCTCCGCTTATTGCCCCCTCCGCCAGCAATGATTTACCCTCACCCCTGAACATGACTCCATCCAAAACTCCCGCCAAACCCAAAAAGCCCACCGGCAACCAACGCCACATCATGCACCGGGAAATCTACGAACAGCCCGAAGCCATCGCCAAAACCGTCTCCCGGCACCTCAAGAACGACATCATTTTTCCTGGCGAACTCGACTCCATCGAAAGCGCGCTGCTCACCTTCTCGAAGCTCATCATCGCCGCCAGTGGATCGAGCCGCCACGCCGGCCTCGCCGGCGAAATCATGATCGAAGATCTCTCCGGCGTCTCCGTCGACGTCGAATACGCCAGCGAATATTGCTACCGCTCCACCCACGCCTCCGTCGATCCCATCGTGATGGTCATCACCCAATCCGGCGAAACCGCCGACACCATCGCCGCCCAGCGCGAAGCCCTCACCCGCGGCGTCAAGACCATCGCCATCTCCAATGTCTCGCCGGCCACCATCGTCCGCGAAGCCAGCGCCTCCCTTATCACCGGAGCCGGTCCCGAACTCGCCATCCCTGCCACAAAAAGTTTCACCACGCAGCTCACCATCGTCTATCTCATGGCGCTGTTCTTCGCCCGCAAGCGCGGCCGCATGACCTCCGAAGTTACGCGCTCTTACCTGCATCGCCTCGAGCGCCTGCCAAACGCCATCGAGCAAAATCTTCGTGCCTGGGACGAACGAGCAGCCCATCACGGCGCAGCTCACTCCAAAGCCGAAAAATTTCTCTACCTCGGACGCGGCGTCCACTACGCCATCGCCCGCGAAGGCGCGCTCAAGCTCAAGGAAATTTCCTACGCCCACGCCGAAGGCTATCCCGCCGGAGAACTCAAGCACGGTCCCAACGCCCTGGTCGACGAAAAACTCCCCGTCGTCGTGCTCGCCACCTGCGACCACCACGATCCCGACTCTGTCCTGCGCTACCGCCGCACGCTGGAAGTGATGAAAGAAGTGAAATCCCGCCGCGGACCGCTGGTCACGGTCGCCACCGAAGGCGATGAAGAGGTCGCAAAAATCGCCGATCAGGTTTTCTACGTCCCCGCCGTCCCCGAGTTACTCTTGCCCATCGTCGAAGTGATCCCGCTGCAACTCTTCGCCTACCACGTAGCCATCAACAAAGGCTACGACGTAGACCACCCCCGCAACCTGGTAAAGGCCGTCGTCACAGAGTGAGATCTGATCTGGATTTTTGTCATTCCGACGCGCGAGTGCAGCGAGACAGGAGGAAGCCAGAAAAGGAAAGCTAAGCCGCCGGCGGCTCCATCTCCGCCTGATGACTCTCCACCGACAACTTCCGTAACGACAATCTCTCATGATGCGACAGCAGCAATCCCACCGGAACGACTGCCGCAAACGTCACCAGCCACAGCAGAATCCCGCAGCTCGCGGCCAGCTCCGCCGGCACGTCAAACACGCTGGATAACGTCGCAATTGTCGCCATCTGCGATCCGCCGCCCACCGCGGGCAGCTGCAGCATCGACCCCAGCATGCTGGCAAACATCAGAATCAGAAGCTGCGAAACCGGAATCGCCAGCGCGTCCACGCCATACGAGTGCGTCACTTCCTGATACGCCAGCGCAATCACATACCACATGCCCACAGAAACCAGCGTCAGCGACAAAAACGATCCCGGCCCTTGAATCGTATTCAGCCCCAGCCCAAACTCCCGCACCTTCTGTGCCAGTCTGTGGCCGAGGTTCGACGACAAATGCGAAAATCTCGTCTCCACCCAAGCCGCCACTCGTTCGCCATTCCGCCGGATCACCACCGCCGCCAGCGTAGTCCCCGCAACCAGCCCGGCCAGCACAAATCCGATCTCACGAAACCGCAAATAATATTCTGGATGCGGAATCGACGGCAGCGCGCTCGGCAAAAAAATCGCCAGCATCATCAATATGGTGAACGCGCCCAGATCAAAAATGCGCTCTACGCCCCACACCGCAACCTGAGAAGAAACCGGAAGATTGGTCCGCCGCGCAATCAGATACGGACGAATAAACTCCCCCGCCCGTCCCAGCAGCGCCAGCCCGGTGAAACCGACCAGCGTCGGTGAAACCAAATCCAGTGTCCGCGTCTTCGGCCGCACCGGCTGTAGAAAAATCTTCCAGCGCAGCGCCCGCATGAGATATCCCAGATAAATCAGCGCTATCCCGTGCAGCACGTGCCATTTATTGATGCGGTGGGTCTGGCTCCAGAATGTGCCCCAATCGAAGGTTCGCCAGTGCCGGTATTGCAGATAGATGAGGATTGCCAGAATGGCGAACACCACCACGCTGGCCAGGATGCGCTTCTTATCCATGAATAAGGGAAGAACTCCGCGCCGCAACCCGAGCCCGCCAAGCGGCAACGGCAGTTACAAGGTAACCGAGTGAAGCGTAGGAATCAAACAGGCTTGTGTGGAGCGGGCACTCCTGCCCGCTGCTTTTGACTTCAAAGATATTTTTAGTTGCTCGCCTGCACGGCGCTGACTTTCGGCTTTGTTCCGGACGCAGGGTTCGCTTTAGCAGCGGCAGGCTGCCTCTTTGTTTTCGCACCCGCAACACGGGGCGTGGATGTTTTCGCGCTCGCCACTACTTTCCCCTGCGCGATCTTCTTCTTATTGAAGTCCCTCACAATCCGCGCCACATAAGCCCGCGTCTCGTAATAAGGAGGCACTCCCCCAAACTGCTCCACCCGCTGCGGACCGGCATTGTAAGCCGCCAGCGCCTTCACCATGTCGAAGTCATAGCGCTCCATCAATTCGCGCAAATATTTCGTCCCACCCTCAACATTCGCCGCCGGATCGAACACGTTCCCCACGCCCAGCTGCGAAGCCGTTCCCGGCATCAGCTGCATCAATCCCCGCGCGCCCTTCGGCGAAACTGCGTGCGCGTTAAATCCGCTCTCCGCCTTGATCACGCTGCTCACCAGATCAGGATCAAGCCGGTACCGTCCACTAGCCTCATTCACCACTTCCGTCAGATCCGCTTTCTCACGCAAACGTAGATCGGGTGCCCCATTTCTGGCCGCTTTTGCCAGAAGTGGGGATGTTGCATTACTCTCCGCAACCAACTCCGGCGCCGCCTCAAAATGATCGATCTCTCCCGTCGGCACATCCACAAAACTCGATCCATCCGCTGCCGTATAAAGCCGCGTGACATCTCCCACAATTTCCCGCCGCTCGTGCCGGATCGAAAACCCATTCCTCAGCACGGCCACCTCGCCGGCAAAGCAGGGAAGTGCACACACCGCAAGCATCGCAATGATCCAGCCCCGCACAAAATTTAAAATTCTTAATCGCATTTCGAGTTTCTGATCACCGACCACTATCCACTAACCACTGCCGTTCCCAAAGCCATCTCCACGGCCCCGGCCACGCCGCAAGCATCATTGCCGCGCGTCACCGTCCAGCCCCGATCCAGCAGCTCCTGGCACGCATTCCCCATGATAACCGGATGCCCCGCAAACTCAAGCATCTCCACGTCATTATGGTTGTCACCGATGGCCATGACCTCTTCTCGAAGGTAACCACGATGCGCCGCCCACCGCTCCAGCGCATGCCCCTTCGAACACGCTGCATTCAATACGTCAATCATCAGCAAATCCCGCGCCGGATACTCCGTCCGCAACACCGTAACGTTACCGTCCAGCCCCGCCGTGTCCAACGCCACCAGCGCCTCATTCATCCGCGCAATCGTTCCGCAAAACATCGCCTGCACCGGATCACGCGTCAGCGCCCGCTCAATTGGCACCACAAATTCAATGGACGCCATATTCTTCTCCAGCCATCGCCGGATGCTCGCGCCCATCTCCTCCAGGTGCTCGATCACAATCGCGCCTTTGACTGGGCTGTCGGAAGATGGAGTATCAAACGTAAGAACGGTGTTGCCCCTGAATTCTTGCATCGCGCCCACCAGCCGCAGGCAAGTCTCGCGCGGCATCATGTCGCGATGAAACGTCTCTCCCGCCAGCGACCGTGTCACCGCCCCATTCGAACTGATCACCCACAAATCAAACCCAAGCTGGGTCGCAATCGGCATGGCAAACGAATGCCGCCGCCCCGTCACCAGCACAATCTCAATCCCCGCCGCATGCGCCCGCCGCAGCGCCTCCAGATCGCCGTCAGAAATCTGAAATTGTGGATTAAGCAGCGTCCCGTCAATATCGGTCGCCAGTAGCCGGACGGCAGGCTTGGAAGGTGTCACCACCAATAATTTTACCATCCGAATCCGGCCGCCAGCTCCGGACCGGCAATTCTCAATGAGCCCAATCGCCTGATAGCGTCAGTCTGCCCTGATATTCTTAGGAAATGCCCCGCGAGACACAGGAACAAACGGAGCTTGGGGCGCTGAGCCAGCGCATAAGAACGCTTTTACCCGAGCAGTATCAGGACCGTTACGAAGACGTGCAGCCCATCTCCATGGGCTCGGCAGGATTGAAGTATGGGCGCGACGGCATGGTGGCTTGGAACGAGATGTGGGGAAGTTTTTGCGACCTGGCAATGGCGGGCGGCCCACCCCATAAGGGAACGCTGCTCGAGCCAGGCAGTGAGGAGGAAATCGCTGCACAGCCGGATAAATACCAAACCGTCCTCAGGGAAATCTGTCGAGGGATCGAGTCGGTGACGGGACTCGCTACAGAACCTTCTTCAACTTCCGGTTGGGTCCGGGTGAGCTGTGTGAACCGTGGCACGGCGGAATGGCTGCTCCGGGCCATCACTATGGAAAACGTTTCTGTGCGCCGCGACGGCACAGAGCTAGAGTTGCCCGCTGCGCCTTCCTTCCGCCTGGAAAAAGAAATTAAAAACGTGATCACCGTAATGGCGAAGACGTGCCACTACTGGTTTGGCCACACCTCTGAGTCCCATCGGCGGAGCATTCGTCAGCTTATCGAAACGATGGAAGCGGAATCGCCTTTGTTGCAGCCAGCAATGCCCAAAGATGACGTGGCTCTTCGGTCGCTTCAATTACTGAAGGAAAAGATGGCCGGAGCGCTCATGCGATCAAGAGGGCCGCGCGTCTCAGCCCATGAGTATGCCGCATGGCTTGGCATAGAGTGCTCCAATATCCCGTCCGCAGTTTGGCTGATGCGGGCAATGCTCGCGAAAAACATTCTTTCCCGCCGGGAAGGCGGCATTTATTTCGTGCCGGTCGACCCAGTCCGCGACCCGAGTGGTCAGCTCGCGGTCGCCGCCGTGTTGCTCTTACACGGTGTAGGCGAATCCAGGCGTTAGGGAAGAAAAGGGTTTTTACTGGGTGATGGCCAACCCTCCAATGGAACCGAACTCCGAATTCGTCATTACCAGGAACGAGTTCGGCACCAAGGTCATGCTTCCAGTCGAATTGACCTGATAGGCGTCTACACCAACCTGGCATTGAAAGCACGGAGTCTGTGCGGTGAGGATCCAAACGAAAGCTCCATTCGGATCAAAAACCGCCCAGCTATCGCCGTTGGCAGCTTCCGGATCGGCAGTCAGGAACGTCAGCGCTCCTGTGCTGGTGTTGATCTGATACATGCCGCAGGCCGTCCCAAACAGAAAGTTTCCGCTGGCCGGAGAAGTGAGATTCCACTTTCGCTCCTTGACGCCAGCCTTCCAATTTGGCGGAATTCTTAAACAGCCGCCTGATGCCCACGTTCAGTTTCCGTTAAATGTTCCTCGATAAAAATCACAATGGGGACTCGGCTTGAGAAGGCGTATCGTTTATTAAAAAGGACAAAACGGTGCTCACGGCCTGATGAAAAAACTCCGATTTCTGATTTCTCTCCACAGCTACGAGAACGATTTTCAAGTGGCCCAGGCCCAGTGCGCAAAAGACACTGCCGGCAAGTTGGGAATCGATGTCGAGATCGTCATTGCAGAGGATGATGCCGTAAATCAAAGTACGCAGTTGCTAAAGGCGATCCAAAGCCCGAAAGAAATGCGGCCCGATGCGATCGTTCTGGAACCGGTCGGTGGCACGGCCTTGCCACAGGTAGCCCGGGCTGCGAGCGCCGCCGGGATCGGCTGGGCGGTCCTCAACCGGCGGCCGGAGTACTTGGCGGAGCTTCGCGCCCAGGCCAAGGCTCCTGTCTTCGCTGTCAGTTCTGATCATGATGATATTGGCCGTATACAGGGCAGACAATTTGCCGCATTGCTGCCATCAGGTGGTTCTGTCCTCTATATCGAAGGACCTTCGCGTAGCTCCTCTGCTGGAAAGCGCACGGCAGGGATGCTGGAAACGAAACCTGCGAACATTCGGGTCTCGACCCTGAGAGCAAGCTGGACGGAAGACAGCGCCACACGAGCAGTCTTGTCCTGGCTGAAGCTGGCCACCTCGCAGAGCGCTGCAATCAATTTGGTAGCCGCGCAAGATGACGCCATGGCCATGGGCGCACGGAAAGCATTTGAGGGGCTCGCGAGCGACACTGAGCGCGCACGCTGGCTATCCTTGCCGTTTACCGGATGTGACGGCCAGCCGGCGACGGGTCAGTCCTGGGTAAGAGAAAAGCTCCTGACGGCCACAATTTACATTTCACCCCTTACAGGAACGGCCATGGAGATCCTTGCGGCGGCGCGACAGAACGGTACCCAGCCGCCAGAGTATTCGTTGACCAAATCAACCTCAATTCCTGCCATCGATGCACTGATTTCGCGAAAGTCGTAGAAGGTCGACTACGTGTACGACCGATGAGAGGAGGCCCCATTGAACTGGAGCAAATGGATTCGGCAACTACACCGCTGGCTGTCCACTGCCTTCACGCTGGTGGTTATCTTCAACGGCTGGGCCGTGCTTAAACACAGGTACACCAATTGGATGGGCCTGTTGGCGGTGGCCGCGCTCGCCCTGATGTTTTTCACGGGCATGTATTTGTTCGTGCTGCCATACGTCACGAAGTGGCGAAGCGGGCACCGCCCCGCTTGAACCACCTCCTGGCCAACCGGTCCGGCATGCTTGTCTTTCGACGCTAACCTTGCGCGAGCGGGATCAAATCGTTCGTGCGGCATTCGCTTCGATGGTTGGTGAAACATCGCCATTTCACATTGAAGGTCAATGAGTGTACGCCTGTTTGCAACAGTTACCGTCGTAAGGGGCAGATTTGACAGGGGGAGTGGTTGAATTTCTGGAGGGCCTCGGAGGTAACCGAAACATGTCTCGGTGTCCAGATTGCGGGTGTGATCTTCCCGGCTTCCAAACACTCTGTTCGAAGTGCTTCGACGCGAGGGACGCGGAATTGCGCCAATCTAGCAAAACCCCCACCCCGTTGGGCCTCGGAGTATCCGCCTCTCTGTTAATGTCCTGCGCTGTTTTTCTGTACGGAGTTCATGAATCATTTCACTATCACATGACCCTTACCGAGCGAGTGATGGAAATATTTCTATGGACGTTGGTAGCGTTATATGGTGTCGTCCGCGTGTGGGGCAGCCGCGCACGATGGAAGGCAATTCGGCGCAACCGCTCATGATGTTTGTTCTCAGTTGCCGTAACATCCTCATTTCACTCACCGTCCATATTTCGTCCGCTGCCAGAACCTCAAAAATAGGAACGCGGCAGCAGATATTCCCATCACGAGGCACCACACCCCAATCTCGAACGCGACCTTGATATGACCCGCCCCAAGATCATCGCTAAAGGAATGGCCGTGAGTAATCGGATACGCTGTATAGAGCCGCTCCAGACTGCGCCACGCTGACAACGCTGAAAGTGCGATCAACGGCAGCGCCGCCGCTAATGCCAGAAACCGGATTGTGCGTCGCCATCTCATGGTTTGCCAATATCATAATCTGTCGTAACATCGCCATTTCACTCATCGTCCACCGGACGGCTGTCTCCTGAATTCCGACAAGTTCGAACCTACCCTCCCAACCTCCCCAACAACCCACTCGCCCTCCGAAACCACGGACGCTCCCGCCGCCGCAAATATCCCGGCATCGTCGGCTTCTTATCCAGAATCTTCTGCGCCCAATCCCGCGCTTCAGCCACGCGCCCCTGCGACTCCAGAAACAATGCGTAGTGATAATAAGTCTCCGAGATCGTAGAAATTCGCGTCGCCTCGCGAAACATCGCGTCCGCTTTTTCCGACTGCCCCGTCTGCGCCCACGCCCAGGCCAGCAACCCCTTGGCGCGGTGAAAATCGTAATCCGGATCCTCACTCACCGCCCGCTCCAGATCCGGCGCCGCCGACGCAAAGTCTCCTAACTCCACCTCGGCTATTCCACGCCGGTAAAACGGATCAACATGATCCGTGCGCGACGAAATCGCCTTGTCATACGCCGCCCGCGCCCGAGCGTAATCTCCGTCATCCAGATAAAGCAGTCCCAGCTCTTCATAATTTCCCGCCGAAGGATTATCCAGAATCACCCGCTCCAGCTCCTGAATCCTTCTCCGTCGCGGAAACACCTGAAACGAACTCCGCAACAACCCTGCGTCCGGAATGACTTCCACCACGATGTAAACCAGCGCTCCCACCCAATGAAACAAAATCACCCAAATCCAAAACCAGTCCGGCCGCCGCCGGATAAAGTGAACAATCGCCACAATCCGCAGCGAGATCGACCACCACGAAAATGCAAAAAAGAGAAACGATCCCATAGCGCTGCCGCAATATAGCACGCGCTCCCAAGATGTCGCGAAGGACCAGCCGCCAAGCGGCGAAAGAATAAAGCCCACGCTTGCCCCTGAGCGAAGTCGAAGGGGCGCAAGCTGTGGGCCCGAAAGAAAAAATGAACAAGCCCCAAAGGGGCGAAAGAAATAAAACTTACTCTACGGAATCGCTACAAACCCATGCGTAGCTCCGGCCGCGTCACCGTAAAACCCAGCGATAAGCCCCTTGTCATTAAGATGATAGGCCAACGTCGAAACCGATCCCGGGTAGTCGATCTCCGTATACGTACTTCCCGTGCGGACAAATCCAAATGTTCCACTCGAGTTGGTAAAAAATCCGGTAATTTGATTCTTGCTGTTGATCCCACGCGCGTACGTATCGGTCGCCCCGGGATAATTAAAGACGGTGCACTTGCCCGACACATAAGCCATGCCGCTATAGACGCCACTCGAGTTCGCCACATCGCCTACGATGATCCCGGCATTGTTTATTCCATATGCCCGCGTAATGGGATATCCAGGGCAGGAAATTGTCGAGAACGTGTTCGAGCTTTCTGTATACTCGAAACCCTGAAAATCTTCGGTTGAGCTATCGGTGTAATACCCCGCGATGAGACCGCTATCGTTCACGCCCCAAGCCTCCGTGAAAGCAAGCCCGGAAGGGTCCGCAAATCCGAAGCAGGAATCGTTACCCTCCCAAATGAATCCATTGACTCCACCGATTAATGAATATGCGCCGATAACTTCGCCGCTATTGTTCACGTCGAAGAAGTCGGTCGCACCCTCTAATTCGCACGCAACATACGTGTATTTTCCGTTTTGATAAGTAAACCCGCACGAAGCCTGGTCAGATATTACGGCGCACTGCCCGCCGATGATATAACCTACGACTTCATCCGAATTGTTAATGGCATATGCGGCAGTCGCGCTTGCACCCGGAGCGTTAATTGCCTTGTAGGTGTAAGTAGTCGCTGGTGTTGATGGCTGTTGCGCCGTGGCAAGTTGAGTGAAGGCAAGCCCTGCAAACAGCGCAAGGACAACGGTGATCTGCATGGAGAACAGCAACTTCATGACGAGAGTCTCCTTCGGATGGCACTCAGTTGAAGTACAGACCAGAGGACGGGAGCCGAGAACTAACGAGGTGCTTACTGGGGTCTCCAACCGTGGCAAGTTGGAGTTATATGACGCTGGAGCAAACCGGTCTCTGAAACTTACCCGAGCGGGTAAGCAGTGTCAAGCCGAAGTGTAAGTATAAAGCGTAACTATAAATGGGCCGGAACTGTCAGGCGAGTGATCAATCTCACCCCCGAATCTTCTCCGCCGCCTTCTGTAACGCCGCCTCGATCCCATCTCCACTCGCCGCGCCGCCCTGCGCCATATCTTTACTCCCGCCGCCGCGTCCACCAAGCGCGGCCATCGTCTCTTTCAACAGCGATCCCATATCAAACGGCTGCCCCGCCGACTGCGCAAACACCACCGACCCCTGCGGCGCCGTCGCTCCCAACAGTGCAACCACATTCGGCGCCAGCCGCGTAAGCTTCTGTGCCAATAATTTCAACGAATTCATATCGCGATCGGCAAAAGTCCGCACAACCATCCTGCGGCCATTCTCCTCCGGAACTTCCGCCAGCAAAGCCCTAGCCTGCGCCTCGGCCAGCTCTTCTTTACTCTGCTCCCCCTGCTTGCGCAGCGATCGAATCTCTTCCAGTGACTTCCGCGCCTGCTGCGGCACATCGTAGATATGCGCCGAAAACATCCCTGCCGTTTCCGTCAGCGCGCCGAAATCACGCCGCGCGGTCGCCACCGCGCGCTGTCCGGCCACAAATTCCACGCGCCATCCCTGGCGCACGCGCTCGGCCTTACGCAGCAGGATGCATCCAATCTGTCCCGTCTGCCGCACATGCGTGCCGCCGCACGCGCTCACGTCCACATCGCGAATGTCGATGATGCGCAACTCCTCCCGATCGGCCACCGGAATCTTGCGCAGTCCAAGATTCGCCGCCTCGTCGCGCGTGACAAATCGAATATCGACCGCGTGATTTTCGAGAATAATCTCGTTCGCCATCCGCTCCGCCGACTCAATCTGCTCCTTCGTCAGCGCCTGCGTATCCAGATCGATCGAGCAATAGTCGTCGGCCATGTGGAAAGAAACGGTCGGCATCTTGTGCAGCCGAATGAACGCCGCCGAAAGCACATGCTGCCCCGAATGCTGCTGCATGTGGTCGCGCCGCCGGGCCGCATCGATCTGTCCACGAACCCGCATCCCAGGCTTCAGATCAGTCGTCGCTTCCAGATAATGAACGACGCGCCCATCTTCCATGTCAGCCACTTCACTCACACGAAACTTGGCATTGTCGTCGGTGGTCAACCAGCCAGTATCAAAAACCTGCCCACCGCTCGTGGGATAAAACGCGCTCCGGTCCAAAACGACCGCCGGTCGCGGATCTCGCGCCACATCGCGCACCTCCGCCTCGAAGTCATAAAGAAAAGAGTCGTGATAATAAAGCCGTTCAGTCATAAAAATGCCGTCGTTAGGTTTTGGGAAGGGTACGTCTTCAGCCATGCCGTTAAGCTCATAACAAAAACCACAGGCTTGAGTATGAGCGTCAGATCCGTGCTCTCGGGCGAAGACGCGCAACGCATCATCTGGCTCCAGCCCCGTTCAGGGGCGATATTCATTAGCCCCGGGCGTAAGCCCGGGGTTTCCGGGGGATAACGATCGAGTCCCGGCAGGGACGGCACTGTTCCTCAAGAAACCGCTCGCCGCTAATACGGCCCAATAATTCCACCAATCTGCCGCGCAGCCGGCTTCGCCGCCGCCGAGGGCTTTGCATCCAGCACTTCCAGATACTTCAATCCGGATCCAGTGTTGAACAAAACAACCGTATCTTCCTCTTTGAAGAATCTACTAGCGATCAGCTTCCGGTAAGCGACAAGACACGCCGCGCCCTCGGGCGCCGCAAAAATTCCTTCCACCTTCGCCCAATGCCGCGTCGCCTCCAGGATTTCTTCGTCCGTCGCGCTCACCGCCGTGCCTTTGCTCTTCTTCAATATGTCGAGGATCAAATAATCTCCATACGGCTTCGGCACGCGCAGACCCGCCGCAATCGTCGACGCGTTCACCCACATCTCCGACGACGTCTTGCCTTCCTCCCACGCCTTCACCACCGGCGCGCAGCCCGCGGCCTGCACCGCAATCATCTTCGGACGCTCCGCCCCAATCCATCCCAGCGTTTCCATCTCCTCAAACGCCTTCCACATTCCGAGCATGCCCACTCCACCGCCTGTGGGATAAATAATTCCCTGCGGCATTCTCCATCCCAGTTGCTCGGCGACTTCATAGCCCATCGTCTTCTTGCCTTCGACGCGGTACGGCTCCTTCGTCGTCGAAACGTCAAACCATCCTTCGTTTTTCCAAACATCGGAATCTTTCATCGCGGCTACCTTTTTTGCGCAGTCGCTGATCAATCCATCCACCAGCGTGACGTGCGCACCGTAGTAGTCGCACTCAATGCGGTTCGCCGCCGGAACATCCTTGGGCATGAAGATGTGAGCTTCGATCTTGGCCGCTGCCGCATAAGCAGCCAGCGCGCTCGCCGCATTTCCCGCGGAAGGGATCGCCAGCTTCTTGATCCCGAAATGCCTCGCCATTGTGACCGCCGCGGAAAGTCCGCGCGCCTTGAACGATCCCGTTGGATTCAGCCCTTCATCCTTAATAAATACGTTCGCGTATTCGCGGCTCGGCAGCATGGGCGTGAAGCCTTCGCCCAGCGAAACCGGATCGGCATCCGGCAGCACCGCGTCGTAACGCCACATCGTCGGAGTGCGTCCGGCAAGCCGCGCCGACGAAAACGTCCGCTTCACCGAGGCCAGGTCGTAACGCGCATACAAAATTCCGCCATCTTTCGCGCACACCGACTGCGCGCGATCGGCAGGGTAGTGTTCTCCACAACGAGTGCATTCCAAATGAGTCAGCATTGAAGCGAGTTTAGCAGACCGAATCGCGCGAGATCACCGAGTTCCATCAGCGCAGTTCGCGTTGCAGAAGAGGACGCAGGCCTCGCTCGAACCCGACACGGTTGCGCTTCCATTGTCCAGGGTAGGGAAGCTGAATGTGCGCACCTTCCCACTTCGCCTGCGCGATCGCGCGCTCCACGTTCGGCGCGATGGCGAGAACCACCGTAACAATAGTTTCCGGTTGCAGCTTGCGGATCGTCCGGGCGAGCTGCGTTTCACCGGCCTCGCAAATCTGCTTACGCTGCTTTGCTCCGAGATCATCCACGGGCTCGCCGCAAAGGTCGACCAGATAGCATCCGAGATCACGAAATGCGGCCAGAAATTCTTCCTTGCGAATCTCGGGGAAGGCGCGCATGAATGTTCCGCGGACGGCGCGATACAACCCGGAATCGGCCCGATAAAAGAAACGCCCAGAAGCCGGCGGCGATTCGCCGACGAACAACATGCGCACACGTTTAGGGCGATAACTGCGCCGCAGACGCTCACGGGCGCTCATTGAATATCGCTGCCTCTCCAATGTCTCACTCGGCAGGAATCAGCACCGCGACCGAAGCCACGCACTTCCATGTGTGGTTGACGTTCACCCAGGTATCGAGAAAGCGCTCGCGCCGCGTCACCGGCTTTCCTTTGTGCCCACTCTGCGTGCGAAACACGCCGTAAACCACAGCCGAGTCGCCATAAACATCGACCTTGCTTTGTTCGGTGATGGATTGCGCGGGTGCCTGATAGCCAGATACTTTGAGGCTGGCCAGAAATTCGCGCTTCGTCTGCATGCTGCCATCCACGTCGATGGAGACGAAGCTATCGGCCAGCAGCAGGTCGAGCGCCTTGGTGTCGTTGGTTTCGAGAGCGCGGTTCCAGGAGTTGTCGAGCGCGAGCACGTGCGCGCCTTCATCGGATTGTGAAGTCTGCGCAACGGCGCAAACGCCGAGAGACAGATTCCAAGCAGCGAGGGCGAGAACAGCAATAGTGAGCCGTTTCATTTTCGATGCGATGGATTCTACATCGAAGCGTCGATCGCCGTTCAACGATCTAAATTTCAGAACCTTAGTTCTTGGGATTCGTCTGCTCAGCATCCCGTGCCGGCAAAGCCTCGTCTTTCGCGGCCATGGCCGATTTGAAGCCGCGAATACCATCGCCCAGTCCTTTGCCCAGCTCCGGCAATTTCTTCGGACCAAAAATGAGCAGGGCAATGCCTGCAATTACCATCAAATGCATCGGCTGAAAAATTCCTTCAAACATAAAATCTCCTCGATTTCTTAAGCGCCGGTTATATGACTGTGTCATCCTGAGCGTAGCCGTTCTTCAGGCGGAGAGAAGGATCTCCCACTCAACCGGCCAAACGCGTGAGCCAAATAACAACACCACCTAAACGTAAACCTTCACTCTAAAAATGCAGGCGTTGTGATCGTAAAACCACAACGCCCGCAACTGCATCACCGCAAAACTGCAATTACTTCCCGCGCACGGCTGCATCCGCCGCATCCGCCAGCGCGCTCAACGTGTCAAAGAACTCCGCCGACTGCCCAATGAAGAGACCGTCGTCGGTGAAGGCCTTCACCGCGCCCGCCGCAGCTCCCGCTGTAGCTGTCGGCCGAATGACCGCGCACGGAGGCAGCGACGCGTTGATGAACTCGCACGGCACCGGGAAGATTAAATTGGTTTGCAGCAATTTCTTTCCGGTTGCGTTGAAGTCAGGGAACGTCAGTCCATTCGTCGGATCGGTAAACGGAGCGATCGGCGACTGTACTCCATTGCCGGCAAAGTCGACCCACTCGAGGAAGTGCGCAACTTCGTCCCCGCCAATGCTGAGCACGATGCGCAGCACTTCAGGATCGGTAGCTTTCTGCGCCATCGCCGAATAAAGGCTGCTGCCGCCCTGCTCGATGAACCCGAAGTGAAACGCCGCCGTGTTCGCAATCGCCTGAATATGGTTCGTCGGAGCGAAATCAGAATTGTCGCGCGGAATTCCGGGCAGGTTTACCAGCTCGATCGCCTGCGGGAACGTCGCTCCAAAATCCGGATTCTGCCGGCTGCGGTAGCGCGTATACCAGCTGGTGTCGACCGTGAGCTGCATCAGGTTGGTGAGGCGTCCAATCTGCCTCGCGCCCGTAGCCTGGCTGCTGGGCAGTGTGCGGAACTTGCTCAGATCGACTGCAGGCGCGCCTTTCGACTTCAGGTAAGCATTCAGAAATAGCGCATGGCTGACCTCATCGCCGGTATTGCTGCTGATGTACTGCAAGCCGTCGCCATCCAGTTGCTGAAACGCGAGCTGATACGGATTCAACGCGCCCGAGGTAACTCCGCCGAGTTCGGCATATTGCTGCCACAGATCGCTCTCAATCGTCTCAGCCGCGGCAAGAAAACTGAGAATGGCGGCGTCGCCCGCCGAAAGCGAGCCGGAAGAACGGCGTGTGCTGGCAAATGCCGGCGTGCCTTTGAGCAGGCCAGCTCCTGCGACGGTGGCTCCAGCGACGGCTGCGCCGACCACGGACCTCTTCATGAACGAGCGACGGTTGACCACGCCCTTTACTGGCGCGGCTTCAGTGGCTGCGGGTTGAGACGACTCCGGATCAAGCACCGGAGAGGGGATTTTTTCATCGCTCATAAACTACGCTCCAAAAGTTGCGAAATGACGTTAAGCATCGAGGCAGGGACTTCGAAAGCAACGTAACCGCAGCATAGAGACGCCGCCAGGAGATGATGTCAGCCAACCGTTAGCGAAATGTAAAAGAATGTGTCGCGAACAAGGAAATCGGGCGTCATCCTCAGCGGAGCCGTTTTTCAGGCGGAGAGAAGAGCCTGCCCTGAGCAAGCGAAGCGCGCCGAGGGGATCTCCCGCTCACCCGGCCTGACGCGTGAGCCAAATCGCACCACTACTCAGCCTTCTTTAAGAAAATTGCTCCCGCCGTAATTCGCTCGCCCTCGCTCGCTCCACAAAACAAAAACCCCGTGCAAGCGAAGCTTGACGGGGCACTCTCAGGAGATTTTCTAAATCGTTTCAGCCACGAACCCACTTCTCGCCCAGGGCGCGAGATCGGGCGCCAGGCTAGGCGACGCGGGTTTTGCGGAAGCGTTCCCACCAGACCTTGGGGTCGTCGGGCTGGTTGAGCATCTTCGACAGTTCTTGCTTGATCTCACGCAGACGGGTGGTGCGCAGCTCGAGAGCGGTCTGTTCATGCTCGGTGGGACGGCCATTCTTGGTCACCAGGGTGTTCGCATTGCGCAAAGAGATAATTTCCTGGCGGAGGCTGGAGAGGTGCTCTGAGATGTAAGGCATCCCCTTGATCATACGCTGTATTGGCAGGATCGACGGGTAATTCGGCAGCACGCGCGACCCGCACCTCCCGATTATCCCGATTACCAAATATTCGCCATTCCGGACGATTATCGATTATTAAGTACTTGTCATTCCGCCCCGCGAGCGCAACGAACAAGGAGGAATCTGCTGTCTGAGAGCGACTGCGCCAGTACGGTCAACAGGACGAGGCTGCCCCACCCTTCGTGGCTTTCGAAGGGTGGGAAACGATGCAGCCTGCAGCGGTGTTTCAGTGTTTGCCTACCGTATTATCCCCAGCATTCACCACCCAAACATTAGCTCCATCGAACGCCGCCCCCTCGGGAAACTGTCCGGTGGCGAAATTGCCGAGCAGAGCGCCGTCGCTGGCCCTCAACTTCGTCACGGTGTTGCTGCTGAAATTTGTTACCCAGATGTTGACGCCATCGAACACCACACTCTGCGGCAGATTCCCAACGGCAAACGTCCCCAGCACCGTTCCATCGCTCACGCGAATCTTCGTGACGTTGCTGCTGCCCTGATTGGCGACCCACATGTTGGCTCCGTCGAATGCAAGTCCGGTCGGAGCGACTCCCGCAGTGAGCGTGCCCGCCGGGGAACCATCCAGCGCGCGAAGTTTGGTCAAGGTACTGTCGCCCGTGTTGGCGACCCAAATATTGGCGCCGTCAAATGCGATGCCCTGCGGCGAGAATCCGACGGTGAAAGTTCCCAGGCCTTTGCCGTCGCTGGCCCGGAGGCGCGTGACGTTGTTGCTGCCCAGATTCACCACCCAAATGTTGACGCCGTCGAAGGCCGCCGCAAAAGGAGAGAATCCCACGCGGAAGTTGCCAAGCGACGTCCCATCACTCGCGCGCAGTTTGCTGACGCTGCTGCTGCCCTGGTCGGTGACCCAGATGTTCGCGCCGTCAAAAGCCATGCCGCTCGGCGACGATCCCGCGGCGAACTCTCCCAGAGACGTGCCATCGTTCGCTCTCAATTTCGTAACCGTGTTGGCGGTAAAATTCGACACCCATACATTGCTGCCGTCGAAAACCACTTGTCCCGCGCCCTGTCCCGCAGCGAAGCTGGCATTTTGATTGGCGCGGTACCAGCGCAGTATCGCTACCTGATTCGGATTCGGAGCGGGAGCAGAGGTTGCTGCTCCACTCTGAGCAAATCCCAGGGAAGAAACGGTGAGAAGGAAGAAGGCGGTGAAAATTCTTTGTGCATTGCAAATGTGCAGACAGCTACGCATGTACGATCCCCCAAGTTTGAAATTGTTTTGAACTACTTACCCGAGCACGAACCACTACGAGCGGATGTCGAAGCGCAGAAGAGGTGTGACAGGGCCTCAACTACGAACAGCTAGTGTGATGCGAAAGTAGCACGCGCTAAAAGACGAGATTGTCATAACCTTGTCATATTGTTGGGAGAGCTGATGCACTATTGGTCAGTAGTAAATGCGCGACCGAGAAATTTTGGAGGAGTGAACGATCTCGAATAACAACTCCGCATGACAGCGGGAAGGGCTCGAGAGTACGAATGGGGCGAGTCGAACGGGAAGGGCACGAGTTCCACTCGTGCCGTTAAGCCGTTGAAAATGAATCAGCGCTCGAGCGCCTGAGGGTCCGCTTTAACGGCAACAAAGACTCGAGCTGTGCGTGAGAGCCGATTGACGACAAAGACGATAACGTTATGTTGCCAAAAGCTGCTCCTGCTGCTAAAGTCCTTCGCGGCTCACCCTAGTTCAAACCAGGAGACACCATGAAAACAAAGAGTATGGTTGCAGTTCTTCTGTTGTGCTTCGCCGGCGCAGTCATGTGCATTGCACAAGACGCGCAACTCGGATCGTGGAAGTTAAACGAAGCCAAGTCCAAGTTCAGTCCCGGATCCCCGAAGACGACTTCCTCAAAGTACGAAGCCGCTGGCGATATGATCAAAGTCACGCTCGATGGCGTCGGATTCGATGGCAAGCCCTCGCACACCGAGTGGACCGGCAAGTATGACGGCAAAGACTATCCCACCACCGGAGATCCAAACCAGACCTCCCGCTCCTACACAAAAATCGACGCGCACAGAATGAAAATTGCGGTCAAACACGGCGACGCCGTCATTTTGAGCGGGACGATCACCGTCGCAGCCAACGGCAAGAGCCGCACCGTTGAAGCCACCGGCGGCATGGCAGACAAGAAGTTCAGCTACACAGCCGTCTACGATAAGCAGTAGGTCCTGCACGCAACAGAAATAAAGAAGCCCCGCCGCCAGGCGGGGCTTCGCTCTTTCTAAAAGCTCTTGCTCAAACCGAGCCCAAACCTCTCTCTACCGATGATGTCATTCCGAACCACGCCGAAGGCGCGGTGAGGAACCTGCTTTTCCCAACCAACAGCAAACCCCACTCCCAGCCCGTCACCCGCGCGAGAAGTAGGGAAGTGAACCCAGCTTGAAGCTCAGCCCTTCCATGTCCTCAATAGAGAAAAAACGTCGGCACCCTGAAAGGTTCCGTCTAAGCTATAGAAAAATCTAACGAAAAGGACGTAGCACATCGGTCACCTGCGTCAATACGCTTCGACGCGATAGAATGATGATGATGGCGACTGCAAAGCGCAAGAAGGAATCGGCGTCTCCCACCTCCATAAGGGGAGAGTCTGCCATGGACAAGCTCCTTGGCACCATGCGCGACGTTATCGAAGATGGCGCCCGCGGAATGACGCCCAAAGAAATGGAAGCGTCCGAAAGAAAGTTCAACGCCGCCTTAAATCGCGCTGTTGCCTCTCGGAAACGACGGCGCGAAACTGCCTAATCACATCCTTTAATTCACTTGCCGTTATCTGCGGCTTCGCCTCTCTCACTGCAACAACGAATTCCGGTTCGTCTTCAGCCACGCCTTCTTCCAAAAACTTGCGCACTCGCGCGATCATTCGTTCAGTGCGTTCAGTGGCTTCGTCCGCGTAGGAACGCCCAGGATCGCGGCGGGTTCGAGTCCATCTTGTCATGGCGGAGCTGCTGAAACGATAACCTGGCCAAGTCACTTCTGGCCCGACGCCTCGAATTTCAGAACGACGAAACACCCTTACATGTGAGAAAAGGAATCAAATCCTAGGTAGCCGCGTTCGTCTGGGCTCAGCGGCCCCGCGTGCGGAACCGGAAGATTGGCTCCCGTGCTAGCACGAAGGATAATTTTTTCAGCCATACTCGCGCCGTATGCTGCCACTAATGTTCGCTTCCACCCAGCAATTTGCCCCCGGTAAAACTCCGTCTCGCGACCAACCGGATCTTTGGCGTAGAGTTGATGGAAGGCCTTAAGCCAAAACTCTCCGCTTCTAACCAGTTCTTCTGACGTAGCGCGAATTAGGGTCGTCAGCACGAAGTTTGCTCTGTTTCGATGGTCATTCTCGGCTAGTTCATCCAATTTGTTGACGAGTTGAAGAGGTGCCCGAAACGAAATAACGACAGCTTCGTTATCCTCTCGCGAGGTGATCTCATGTAGCTTGCGACGATTTTTGCTCATAATGGACCTTCCGAAGCTATCATAAACGATCGTTTCATTTGAATACAAAAGGTTTTCGCGAAGCATAAAAAGCCCCGTTCTTGCGAGCGGGGGCTTTTTGACTTTGCAACGACCGACGACTATCGACCGATGACCGTTCTTAGTAAATTCCGTCCATGCCGCCGCCGTGTCCACCCGGGCCGAAGCTTCCTTCTTTTCAGGAGACTCCGCGATTCCTGCTATCCACGTTCTCGGCCTTTTCGCACAATTTCAGTAAGTTCAGAACTCGACATTCCAACTCGAACGCCTTTCACGTCCAACGGGGACGCCTTCGAGGTCCGCGTCGCCATAATGCGAAACACGGTACCGTCGCGGCGGCGAATTTCGACCGCGCCGTCACGCTTTGCTTCTTCCAACACTGTGGCAAAATTCCCGCGTGCTTCAGAGAAGGTATACGACTTCATTCCGAATCCACCTCCAATACAGTGAGCTTTAACTCGCGCGCTCGGGCCTTCAGACCGCGGTCAAGGGTCAAGATCGGAGCCCCATGGCTAATGGCGCACACGAGCACGTATGCGTCGTAAGCGTATATATCCAACCGCGCCGCCAACTCTACCGCCTGCTCCAGTCGCAGTTCGGTCTGCCGAATAGGAATGGCAGCATACGCATCCAGTAGCTTTCTGGCCGCATCCAACGTGATCGCTTTACGCTTGAACATGGCTGACAGCGCGTTCCCGATTTCCCAATGGATCGACGGCGGAGCCAGTAGCGTGGCTCCTCGGGTCAGCCGGATCAAGTCGGCTTTTTCCGGCTGATCGGACACCACCGCCAGAATCGCGGATGTATCGATCACGATCTCAGTGGCTTCCCGCATGACATGTACAATTGTACATCTCGTGTCAACCCTTCAATCGAAGACATTCTTGCAAACAAAAGGCCCCACTCTTTCGAGCGGGGCCTTTGATCTTACTAACGGCTGAAAGCTGATAGCTGACAGCTGCCTTAGTACATATCTCCCATGCCGCCGCCGCCGTGTCCGCCCGGAGCCGGAGCTTCCTTCTTTTCAGGAATCTCGGCCACCAGGGCTTCGGTGGTCAGCATCAGGCTGGCGATCGACCCGGCATTCTGCAGGGCGGTGCGCACAACCTTCGTGGGATCGAGCACGCCGGCCTTAACCAGGTCTTCGTACTCGTTGGCGAACGCGTTGTAGCCGAAGTTGGTTTCCTTCGCGTCCAGTACTTTGCCCAGAACCACAGCGCCTTCTTCGCCGGCATTCTCGGCGATCATGCGCAGGGGCTCGGTGATGGCGCGGCGGACGATGTTGATGCCAATCTGCTCATCGCCATCCGACTTCACCTTTTCGAGCGTCGCGGCGCAACGTGCCAATGCGACTCCGCCGCCCGGGACGATACCTTCTTCCACAGCCGCGCGCGTCGCGTGCATCGCATCTTCCACGCGGGCTTTCTTTTCCTTCATTTCGGTTTCGGTTGCGGCGCCGACTTTAATCACGGCCACGCCACCGACCAGCTTCGCCAACCGCTCCTGCAGCTTCTCGCGGTCGTAGTCGCTGGTGGTCTTGTCGATCTGGCCACGAATTTCCTTCACGCGGCCTTCGATTTCCGAGTGCTTGCCTTTGCCTTCGACGATGGTCGTGTTGTCCTTGTCGATGGTGATCTTCTTGGCCTGGCCGAGATCGGAGATCTGGACGTTCTCCAGCTTGATCCCGAGATCTTCGGTGATGGCCTTGCCGCCGGTGAGGGTGGCAATATCCTGCAGCATGGCCTTGCGGCGATCGCCGAAGCCAGGAGCCTTAACGGCCGCGACTTGCAGCGTGCCACGCAGCTTGTTGACCACGAGAGTGGCAAGCGCTTCACCTTCGACGTCTTCGGCGATGATGAGCAGCGGCTTGCTGGACTTCGCGATCTGCTCCAGCAGCGGAAGCAGGTCCTTCATCGAGCTGATCTTCTTTTCGTTGATCAGGATGTAGGCGTTGTCAATCGCAACTTCCATCCGCTCCGGATCGGTAACGAAGTAGGGCGAGAGGTAGCCGCGGTCGAACTGCATGCCTTCCACGACTTCAAGCTGAGTCTCCAGCGTCTTCGACTCTTCGACGGTGATGACGCCGTCTTTGCCAACCTTCTTCATGGCCTCGGCAATGATCTTGCCGATGGTCTCATCGTTGTTGGCCGAGATGGTGCCGACCTGGGCAATCATTTCGCCGCTGACGGGCTTCGACAGCTTGTCGATTTCGCCATTGACGCGGTTGCCTTCTTTGTCGATCTTGCCGCAGATGATGGTGACGGCCTTCTCGATGCCGCGCTTCAGCGCCATCGGATTGGCTCCGGCAGCAACGGTCTTGACGCCTTCGCGGTAAATGGCCTGAGCCAGAACCGTGGCGGTCGTGGTGCCGTCGCCGGCGATGTCGGAAGTCTTGGAAGCGACTTCACGAACCATCTGCGCGCCCATGTTCTCGAGCGGATCCCGCAGATCAATTTCTTTCGCTACGGTGACGCCGTCTTTGGTGATGGTCGGCGAACCGAATTTCTTTTCGATCACAACGTTGCGGCCCTTGGGGCCGAGGGTGACTTTCACGGCATCGGCCAGAACATTAACGCCGCGAAGAATCGCCTGCCGTGACTCTTCTCCGTGGATGATTTGCTTTGCCATTGATTCTTCTCCTATAGAAATTAAAGTGTTGTCATCCTGAGCGGGACGCTTTTGCTTGCTCCCGCAAAGGACCTATGCACTTCGCTCTTGCACTCAACTCTGTCATTCCGAGCGGAGCGCGTTCTTTGCGCGAAGTCGAGGAACCTGCTGTTTGTCGCCAGCGACTGACTACGTCGCGTCAGCCTACCTGCGGCTCCCGGTCGTTTCCTTCTTCGCGGGCGCGGCCGATCCGGTCAGAATGCCGAGCACTTCTTCTTCACGCATGATGATGAAGTCTTCACCATCCAGCTTGATTTCGGTGCCGGAATACTTGCCGAACAGGATGCGGTCGCCTTCCTTCACGTCGAGCGGGCGGACCTTGCCTTCCTCGTTGCTCTTGCCTTTGCCGGCGGAGATGACTTCGCCCTCCTGCGGCTTTTCTTTCGCCGAGTCGGGGATGATGATGCCGCCGCGGGTGGTTTCTCCTTCTTCAATACGCCGCACAAGAATGCGGTCATGGAGCGGGGTAAATTTCGCCATGTTGCTTGACTCCTTTCAGTGAGTTAAGAGGTTGAACTCGTGAGGAAGCAGCCCTACTGGGCGGCTGCGTCTCGTGTAACCCTATGATTTAGTTGGGTATTTGCAGAACTGTTAGCAGTGCTGCCTATCGAGTGCTAATTCTAACAGACGTGAGCGCCCAGTTGTCAAGGGGCACGGTCTTGGGCAGTGGCTCCGATGGTGGCGAGATCACTACTCGGGCGTCATCCTGAGCGGAGCCGCTTTTCAGGTGTAGCGAAGGATCCCGCTCAACCGGCCTGTCGCGCGAGCCAAAACGAATGGTTTAATTTCGCCACGCCTTTGTTCTCGCCGCCATCAGCAAAACAGTGGGTGCCCCATCCTTGCGTTCTTTGCAAGGGTGGGAATTCCAGTGGCCGCCCGCTGAGCTTTTGACTTTTCTCGCACTCCCAGGTTGCCCCACCCTTCCCGCGCTCTTTGCGGGAGGGTGGGCAGCCCGAATGCCGTCCCCTTTTCCACAGCCCCCGCCAAAATATTCCCTCACATTGTGACAAACAACCTTTACTGAGAAATCTCGCTGTGGAAACCTGAGAGCAGTCACACCACAATGCCAAGCTCTCAAAAACCACCGCGCGTAAGCCCCAACCACTCCCTCACGATTCCCGAAACCAACCAGCCCATCCGCAACCCCACCGAACTTAAAGCCTTTGTTCGCAAGATTTTACTCGCAAGTCCTGCGTTTCCAAGATTTTGCGCGGACTACCTCGAACCCCACGGCGCTAACCGCCAACAAGTCATGGATTTAGCGGAAAAATACCAAAAAAACTACAGAGGTGATATGTCGATTCCCAATCCCAAAAGCTGCACTCACATCAAAGTCGACGGAGTCCGTTGCAAGTCTCCCGCTCTTCGCGGAGAGCAATTCTGCTACTTCCACCAGCGCATGGTGCGTGGTGTTCGCACTCCGCCCAACGCGCGCCTCCATCCCATCGCCCAAATCGAGAGCCCTGAGGCCATCCAGGCCTCTCTCATGGAG
>Ga0209006_10001058_pt1 | contig 25283 bp, 15 predicted proteins | sample JacPin_JW_Ref_O2_FD_188567 | JGI IMG/M metagenome (GOLD analysis project Ga0209006, IMG submission 188567) | Forest soil microbial communities from Algoma, Ontario, Canada - Jack Pine, Ontario site 1_JW_Ref_O2 (SPAdes) (version 2) | ecosystem: Environmental > Terrestrial > Soil > Boreal... | reverse complement strand
TCCAGCATCAGGACGAACGGGTAGCGCTTGCGTCCCTTCAGCCGTTGGCTGATGACGTAGGACGCCGTGGTCCACATTTGTGAAACTGGAACTGCCATTTCGCGTTTTCCTCGCTGACTGCGGGCGCTCTTCAGCGCTCACCTTCCCGGCTCTACTTAGACTCTAATGTTACCGGATTCGATGCTTCCTGTGAACCCAAGACTCGTGTGTGCGTTCCGAAACTGTTGAGTGCGGAGGGCCTCTCAAGTGATTGAAGGAGCTAAAGATCGGGGTGCGGGGCGAGTAGCGTTGTTGGTATTTTTCGTGTAAGTTTTCTTATGGTGACGAACAAACCCAAATTTGGCGTGGCGCTGGTGCAGATGGCGGTGAGCCGCAAGCCCGAAGAAAACCTGGCAAAAGCGGCGGCGCGCATCGAAGAAGCTGCTAAGAATGGCGCGCAAGTGGTCTGCCTGCCAGAGCTGTTTCAGTCGCAGTATTTCTGCCAGCGCGAAGACACCCGAAATTTTGATCTGGCCGAAGCTGTGCCGGGGCCGGCAACCGAAGCGCTGGGTCGCGTGGCTTCGAAGGCAAAGGTGGTGGTGGTCGCGCCGCTGTTTGAGCGACGGGCCGCGGGCGTTTACCACAACACCGCTGCGATTATTGACGCGGACGGAAAAATTGCCGGGGTCTATCGCAAGATGCACATTCCCGACGATCCCGCTTATTACGAAAAATTTTATTTCACGCCTGGAGACTTGGGTTTTCGCGCGTTTTCAACGCAGGCCGGGAAGATCGCGACGCTGATCTGTTGGGATCAATGGTATCCGGAGGGCGCGCGGCTGGCGGCGTTGCACGGCGCGGTCGTTTTGTTTTATCCGACGGCGATCGGATGGCATCCGAGCGAGAAGGCGGCAAACGGAGAGGCGCAGCGCGATTCCTGGCGCACGATTCAGCGCGGACATGCGATCGCAAATGGAATCTACGTAGCGGCGGTGAACCGTGTCGGCCACGAAATTCCGGCGGAGGGCGGCGACGGCTTGGAATTTTGGGGCACGTCCTTTTTATGCGATCCGCAGGGAGTGGTGATCGCTGAAGCTTCGACCAACCGCGAGGAAATTCTCTACGGTGAAGTGGATCTAGCACACCTTGAAGATGTGCGGCGCAACTGGCCATTCCTGCGCGACCGCCGCATTGACGCCTATCACGGAATCGAACAGCGATTCCTCGACGAAAAGCCTTGAGCCCTCAACGATTGGTGGGAACTTCGAAAGAAAGTATCTCCCCGGCTGCTTTGGGATTTTCCATGCCCGCCGAATGGGAAGCGCACGAGGCGACGTGGATTGGTTGGCCTCACAACCCGACCGACTGGCCCGGGAAGCTGGAACCGATTCAGTGGGTGTACGGGGAAATTGTCCGCAAGATTTCCGTGGGTGAGATTGTACGGATTCTGGTGAATTCCGCTACCCACGAGAAACACGTTAGAAATGTTTTGAAGCTCGCGGGCGTGACGATGAACCGTGTTCAATTTTTTCACTTTCCGACCAATCGTGGCTGGACGCGCGATTTTGGTCCGATATTTTTGAGACGCGCAAAACCACGAAGGGAATTGGCGATTGCGCGTTTTCGTTTTAATGCCTGGGCGAGGTATCCCGATTGGCAGAAAGACGACGCGATCCCGCAACAGGTTTCACGCCGGCTGAAGATGGAAATATTTCCCGCGGTGTTGGATGGCAGGGAAATCGTGCTGGAAGGCGGCAGCATTGACGTGAATGGGCGCGGAACCGTGCTGACCACCGAAGAATGCCTGCTCGACCAAAAGCGCCAGGTTCGGAATCCGGGACTGAGCCGCGCGGATACGGAGACGGCGCTGCGGGAGAATCTTGGAGTACGGAACGTGGTCTGGCTGGGCAAGGGGATCGCGGGTGACGACACACATGGTCACGTGGACGATTTGTGCCGATTCGTCAATCCCCGCACGGTGGTGCTGATTCGAGAAAAGAATCAGCGCGACGCGAATTACAAGCCGCTCGAAGAAAATTGGGAACGAATACGTGATGCGCGGCTGGAGAACGGAGAAAAGATACAGGCGATCGAGTTGCCGATGCCGGCGCCGCTTTATTTCGATGGAGTGAGATTACCTGCAAGCTACGCGAATTTCTATATCACGAATGCCGCCGTACTGGTGCCGACCTTCAACGATCCGAACGACCGTGTTGCGCTGGGGATATTGAGCGAACTTTTTCCGAGCCGAGACGTGGTCGGAATTCATGCGGTGGATCTTGTTTGGGGCTTTGGCACGCTGCACTGTCTGACGCAGCAACAGCCTGCGCTGTAATTGTTACCTTCCAGAAGTTTCGTTGCGGGGCAATTTGGTTTGTCGCGGTCTTGCTTGAATTAGAATTTTCTTACCTGCAAACAAATAGCTTCACATTCACTGGGAAAAATTTAAGCGAGGGATGCGCTGTGGCAGCCTGTAGTAGCGATGGGAATCCGGATTGCTTTAGATCACGTGGTCGCTGCTCGTTAACCTCCGGAAACTCATTTTCGCGTGAAGAACAATCCAGATCATCAAGAGAGAGCAGCCCCTCAAGGGCCCGAGCCAGATGTTGTCCGCTCTTGCCCGAAGCAGGGGCCGCTCAATGTTCTGGTGATTCACGAAATGCTTCCGCACCCTGATCGTCACGGCGCGGATCTGCAGTGGATGCAAATGCTGCAGGAATTGCGGGCGCAGGGGCACGAAGTAACACACATTGCGCGCAGCGCCGTGAATCGCGACCGATACACCGCGCCATTGGAGCAACTGGGAATACGGGTTTTGACGCCCGACGCAGAGCGACTCCGTTTTCTGGGTTTCGATTTTCCCGCTGCATGGACGTTCGAGCGGCTGCTGACAGAAAACAAATTCGATCTAGCGATTCTTTTTCACTGGTTTTGGAACGGAATTTCAGTGCCCGAGCACTACATGGAGGACATACGACGGCTATCGCCGGAAACTTTTGTCGCCGTCTTGACGGACGACCAGCAGGGGCTTCGCGAAATGCAGCTGGCGAATCTCACGCATTACTGGGCCGATTGCGAGCGTTCCCGCGATTTCGCGAGCCGCGAAATGGAGGTGTACCGGCGGGCCGATGTGGTGTTGACGATTTCGGAAGATGATCGCCGGGCGTTTCTGCGTACGGAACCCAATTTGCGGACGGGCGCGATGCCGATGATCGCGACAGCCGGTCCGGAAGGATTGACGTTTCAGTCGCGTTCGGACGTGCTTTTTCTGGCAAATTTCGATAATCCGGCGAATCGCGATGCCGTGGATTGGATGCTCGCAGACATTTGGCCGCGGGTTCGCAAGCTGCTGCCGTCGGTGAAGCTGGCGCTGGTCGGAAATAATCTGCCTGCCGCATTGGGTTTGGATCAGCAGGGCGTTCGCCGCATTGGTTATGTTGCGGATCTGACTCCAATTTTTTCGGCAGCGCGGGTTGCGGCGTCACCCGTTCGGTTCGGCACCGGAATTAAAACGAAGAATCTGCTCGCGCTGGCGCATGGCGTGCCGCTGGTGACGACAACCGTGGGTGCGGATGGGCTGAATCTTCGCGACGGCTGCTCGGCCCTGATCGCGGATTCGGCGGAAGAGTTTTCCAGGGCCATCGTGCGCGCGTACGGTGATGAAAGTTTGTGGAACGAATTGTCTCGGCGGGGCCGCGCGCGGATCGTCGAGGATTTCAGCGCGCAACGGATGCGCGAAGCGGTGCATAGCGTAATCGAACAAGCACGCACGCTCCGGCCCAAAGCCCTCGAGCCTTCTTACCGGTGGTCGTACCGAATTGTTGAAGAGCGCTATCCGGAAGTTTTGACGGCGGAGCCGGCAACGAGCAGAAATAATCTCCGGATCGCGAAATATCTGGTTCTGGCGGAAGAGTTTCTTGCGGACCAGCGGCCGGCTGAAGCGCTGGCACAGCTCCGGCACGGATCCAGCATGTTGCGCGGGAAGATCCCGGCTACCGGGATGAATTTGCACGCCGTCGAGCTGATGGCTCGTTGCTACCGCGAGCTCGGTGATTCGTTGAGGGCGGTGGACTATCAGAAACGCGCCATTCGTCATCTGTGGGAGAAGGCGGCTTCGAAGAACGGATCCCCGAAACTGAAGAGCTGCGACAGGCAGAAATCACCGCGGCCTTGTTTTTCGGTGATTATTCCAACGTATAACCGGCAAACAGTTTTGCTCCAGTGTCTGGAGGCGCTGGAGAGACAGAGCATCGCGAAAGAAGCGTTTGAAGTGATTGTGGTGGATGACGGCTCGACGGATTCGACTGAATCTTTTTGCCGGGACTATCGGCCTTCCTATGCATTTCGCTACATGCGTCAATTAAATGCGGGAGCGGGCGCGGCGCGGCGACGAGCGGTGCAGCACGCCGGTGGAGAGTTTTTGCTGCTGATCAACGACGACACCATTGCTGATCCGAATCTTCTGGCCATTCACCGCGAGGCTCAAAATGGCGCCAAGCACGAACGCCAGGCGATCCTGGGCAATTTTCAGTTCCCGGATTCGGCGGCGAATCACGCGCTTTCGCGATTTCTGAGTAGCAGCCCGTTCTTTTTTCCGCAGGTGACACTCCAGCCCGGAAAACATTGGGAATACTCGCATTTTGTGACCTGCAATCTGAGCATTTCGCGGGAAGCGGTGCTGGATGCCGGCTCGTTCGACGCGCAATTTCGCGTGGCGGAGGATTCCGATCTCGGTTTGCGGCTGAGCCGGAAAGGTTTTTTGGTGAACTATATTCCGGAGGCGCGCGCAATTCACCAGCACCTGCCCTTTACCGTACGCGATCTGATCCATCGCGCTGAAATTTATGGACGAACGCAACTGGCGCTGCTGCGCAAACATCCGGCGTTGCTTGGTGATGGCGGATCACTCTTCGGCATGCTGGACGAGGCTGCGGCCGAAACGTGGCGCGGCTTGGTGCGCAATCGTGGGAAGGAGATTGACGCTACGGTGAAGCAAATGGAAAAAATCGACGCGCTCGAGTTTGCGCCGTTCTTAACCATGTCGGCCGGTGAGCGCACCGCCGCGGAAGAGATTACAAAATTGTTTCGGCGGGCGGTGCCGGATGTCTATTGGTTTTATTTCTTCTCGAGCCTGCTTGCCGCGTGGGATCAGGAAACCGATCATCCTTCGATGAGAACACTTCAACTTGCGAGGGGAACCGAGGACTCGTACATCTGAATTCGACACTGAACAGCGAACATCTCGACTGAAAAAGTGGCATAGAATCTCGCGCGAAATATGCGAGACTTCGTTTCGTGAAAAATATAGATCCGGCCTCCGACGCTTGGCGCGGATGGACGCTGAGCCGCCTGGAACGAGAATATTCGCCGAGCGGTTGCGTTCCATCGATCGATCCGTTTCTCGAAGCGTACGTGGAGCGGAGCCGCGAAGCTGCGGCGCGCTTACCCTGCCGGCAAAATGTTCGGTGGGGCGACGGCGACGATGAAGTGTTCGACTTTTTCCCGCCGGCGTCAGCTGAAGCACCGCTGCTGATCTTCTTTCACGGCGGCTACTGGCAGGAACATTCAAAAACCGATGTGCTGTTTGTGGCAACCAACTGTGTAGCTTGTGGCATTGCTTATGCCTCGGTGGAATACACGCTTGCGCCTCGCGCCAGCGTTGCGGAGATTGTCGAGCAATGCCGGAGGGCGGTGGGCTCGATATATTCGCAGGCGAGTGGCCTGGGATTCGATTCGCGCAGGATTTTTATTGGTGGAAGCTCCGCAGGCGGGCATCTGGCCGCCATGCTGCTGGTTGAGGGATGGCAAAAAAGGCTGGGATTTGAAGACGATTTGGTCGCGGGGGCAATTCTGCTGAGTGGTGTTTACGATCTTGAGCCACTGGTTCCCACGTATATCAATCAGGCGCTGCGTATGACCGAAGAGACGGCTAGGGCGTTAAGTCCGATGCGGCATGGATTGAGCCCGGCAGTCCCGGTAATCGTGGCCTGTGGCGAAAACGAAACGGAAGAATTTAAGCGGCAGAGTCTGGCGTTCGCGGCGAGGTTGAAAAATGCTGGATTTCCCGTGAAATCAATCGAGGCTGTTGGCGCAAATCATTTCGACATTGTGTTCGAAATCGGAGATCCGGAGACCGCGCTGGGACGAGCGACATTGGAGTTGATCCTCGCGGGGGCAAAGCCTACGAGATCGCTTTGAAGAACTCTTCGACGAAGACGTGGACGTCCAGGAAAGAATTGTAAAGAGGCACCGGCGCAACACGCAGAATATCCGGTTCACGCCAGTCGCAGATGATTCCGCATTTTGCGAGCCGGTCACATACGGCTCGTCCATTTTTGCTGACACGCAGTGAAAGCTGGGCGCCGCGTTGCGTTGGATCGCTCGGTGTGATGATTTGAAATTTGTCGGATGCCGTCTGATTTAACAAAAATTGCAGATACCCCGTAAGACTTTCGCTTTTTGCGCGTGGCCGTTCCATTCCGGCTTCATCAAAAATATCCATCGAGGCTCGTAATACCGCGAGGGCGAGGATTGAAGGATTACTGAGCTGCCAGCCTTCGGCACCGGCGATGGCGTGAAAATCCGGACCCATGCGGAACCGGGATTGTTTGTCGTGACCCCACCAGCCCGCGAATCGAGGCAAGGTGAGGTCGCGGGCGAAGCGCTGGTGCACGAAACATCCGGCGATGCCACCGGGGCCGCTGTTCAGATATTTGTAAGTGCACCAAGCGGCGAAATCCACATCCCAGTCGTGCAGGTTCAGGCGCAGATTTCCCGCAGCGTGAGCCAAATCGAAGCCGACGACGCAGCCTTGGGCATGTCCAGCTTTGGTGATACGCGGGAGGTCGAAGGCCTGTCCGTTGTAATAGTTCACGCCGCTAAAAAGAATCAGCGCGATGTGACTTCCCTCTGAGTCGATCTGGGCTTCGATATCTTCGGTACGGATAGTCGTTTCGTCGGGCCGAGGCGAGATTTCAATCAGCGAATCCAACGGATCGTAACCGTGAAACTGGAGCTGGGAGGCGACGGCATAACGGTCTGAGGGAAACGCATTGGCTTCGATGAGAATCTTGTGGCGTTCGCGCGTGGGACGATAAAAACTCGCCATCAACAGGTGAAGATTTACAGTGAGGGAATTCATGATGACAACTTCTTCGGGCAACGCCCCGACCAGTCGAGCGGTGGAGGCAGTGAGCAGTTCGTGATACGGCATCCAGGGATTGCTCGCGTGAAAATGGCCTTCGACGCCCAGCCGCTCCCAATCCGTCATCTCCTGCTCGAGGTAGGCTCGCGCGGTTTTCGGCTGCAAACCCAGCGAGTGCCCGCACAGATACACGGCGTCAGTGCCGTCCGGATTTTTGGGAATGTAAAAACGCTCGCGATAGGCTGCAAGGGGATCGTTGGAAGATAGATTTGCCGCAAACGTTCTAGTGGATTCGAAAGTTTCGCGCGGCACTAGAGATTCTCCAAAGGCGTGAGGTTGCGGAGAATCAGGTGATCGGCCTTGGACCAATTGATTTGGTCAACGCCATCGATGGAATCGCAAAGCTGGTTCAGGAGGTGGTCTTGAGTTTCGCCCCGCGCGCGAGCCACGGCGTAGGGGACACGGTGGAAGGTGACCATCGAATATTTGGGGATAAACAGGCGTGGATACTTCGCTTCGAGCGCGAGCTCCACTTTCTTTTTGAAAAGAAATCGGGGATCGGCGACCCGATCGCGCATTTCGATGAAGTTGTCGTTGGCGAGATCGGCGATGGCGTCGGTGTTGGCTTTGCGGGCGTTTTCAAATTGGCTGAAGAGGCGAGGCCAATCCGGGCCATGCTGGTCCAATAAGTCCAGAAAAATGGTGCAATCCTCGAACGCGCAATTCATTCCCTGGCCAAAGAAAGGAACGATAGCGTGGGCCGCATCTCCGAGTATCAGTACTTTTCCATAGGCGTGCCATGGCGAGCATTTGATGGTGACCATGGAGCCGGTCGGATTCTGAAAGAACTGTTTCGACATTTCAGGCATCAGCGGAACCGCGTCGGCGAATCGAGTATTGAAGAAATCGGGAAGGGCGGTTTCGGAGCCCAGGTTGATGAAGCTGTTTTCACCCTCAAACGGAAGAAAAAGGATGCAGGCGAAGGTGCCATCAACATTGGGCAGAGCGATCAGCATGTAGGAGCCGCGCGGCCAGATGTGCAGGGCATTCGGATCCATGCGATGAGAGCCATCCGGAGCGGCCGGTATGGTGAGTTCCTTGTATCCGTAGTCGAGATACTGCTGAGAGAAATTGAAACGTGGCGTTTTCAGCATTTCGTGGCGCAACGCGGAGGCGGAACCGTCTGTTCCGATGACGATCGACGATTCGAGCGTGCGGTTCACGCCGGTAGCTTCGTTACGCAGATGCAATGTCGCGCTTTCCAGGTCGATTCCCAGGCAACGTTCGTTGAAATGAAAAGTAACCCCTCGCGATTCCGCTGCATTTACCAGCGCGACATTTAAGTCCGCGCGAGAAATGGAGTTGATCACTTCGGTTTCGTCTTTTCCGTATGGTTGAAAAGTGATTTCGCCCTGTACGGAATGCATCATTCGTCCTTTCATGGGAACGATTATGCGGCGCATGTCGTCCCACAGACCGGCTTCGCGGAGGGCGTGAATTCCGCGAGTGGAAATCGCGAGATTGATTGAGCGGCCGGCGCCGATGTGGTGCGTGCGCAGGTCCGGGCGGCGTTCGTAAACATTGACCTTGAAGCCGCGTTGGGCCAGCGAAATGGCGAGCAGGGGTCCGGTGAGGCCAGCGCCGACGAGCGTGATTTCCGTGGTGCGAGTGGTCATAGTGGATTTGAAACGTTTCCGCGCCTAAGTTTCGCCGTTTATTCCTGCAGGTACGTTCGGGCTTCCCATAGCTCAGGGAAAAATTTCTTGTCGAGCGTCAGTTTCAGGTACGACGAGCCAGTACTGCCGCCGGTGCCCATGCGAATGCCGATGGTGCGCTCGACCATTTGAATGTGGCGCAGGCGCCAGCTGACTACAAGTTCATCAAATTCGGTCAATCGTTCGCAGACGTCAATCCAGTCGCGATGATTTTTCTCGTCCACGTACAGGGCGTGGATGGCTCGCGCACGGGATTCGAAAATCTCGCGGTCGGATTGCGGCTGATTCGGCGGAGCGGGAGGCAAATGCCCCAAGGATTCCAGGGCGGCGAAAAAAACGTCGCGCAAAGATCGCTCGTGGAGCCGGCGATTCAGGATGGCGTGAGTTTCTGGCGTTAACTCGTGATAACGGAGCATTTTTTCATCTTTGAGACCGCACAAAAATTCGATTTCGCGAAATTGTTCGGATTGAAAACCGCTGGCCGGGGCGAGTTTCTGGCGGAAGGCCAGGAAGTGGGTGGGAAGCATGGTCTCAAGAATTGTGAATTGTTCGACCAGCACGCGCATGATTTCGGTACAGCGGCGCAGGAGCCGTGCGGCTTCGTAGACACCGTCGCGCGAGGACGGGTTCGCGGCAGCGGCGCTGAGATGCGCGACGACCGCGTCGAGATCATGCAGCAATTCCTTAAACCAAAGCTCGTAGGTTTGGTGGACCACGATGAAAAGCAATTCATCGTGTTGCTCAGGCGAAGACTCCGGAATTTGAAGCTTGAGGAGTTCGGGAACTTTCAGGTACGAGCTGTAAGTGAGTTTTCTGGCGGCGCTGCTGGAATCGGGCTTCGCGCCGAGTGGAGGCGCAGATGCGCCGACCGGACATCCCGACGAAGAAGAGACGTTGGTGGTAGCCGCCGAGGTCATGCGTTCCGGAGTTGGTTTGTTTGTGGAGCTGGCGGGCGATTCGAATGCCAACCATTTGGAGGCGTTGTTTACCAGCAGATTGGATTTGGCGGCGGATGATAAAGAACTCTCGCGAATGAGCGAGCCAACCCGTTGCTCGCCGAGCGGAAACGGATAATCGGAGCCAAGAATCACGCGTTCCGCGCTCATTTTCTCGACGAGAAATTGGAGGGTGGACTGATCGAAAACCGCAGAATCCACGAAGAAGCGCTCGAGATAGTGACTCGGCGGAAATTGGGAAGCGCCGCGCGCGACGGGATGGTGATGCCAGGCGTTTTCAAGGCGCCCAAGGAGAAACGCAAAACTGCCACCGCCGTGGGCAAAGCAAATCCGCAAATTCGCGGGCAACTGATCGAAAGCGCCACTGACGATCAAAGAAACGAGGGCGAGCTGGGTTTCGGCGGGCATGGCGACGGTCCAGGGCATCATGTATTTCGGCATGCGCGAGCCGCCGAGCATGTCCCAGGGATGCACCAGAACTGCCGCGCCTTCGTGGGCGCAGTGGCGCAGGAAATTCAGGATTCCCGGATCATCCAGATTTTTTTCGCCAACGTGGTTTCCGATTTGCACGCCAAGGTGACCGGCGCGCATGCAGCGGGTCAATTCGGCGCAGGATGCGTCAATATCCTGCAGCGGAACCTGGCAAAGCGATTTCAGTCTGCCTTTCGCCTGGGCGCACAATTCGAGCGCAACGTCGTTGAACATTCGAGCGCAATCGAGCGCCTGCTTCGGGTCGCGACCATAGGCAAAAAGGACCGGCGTGGCAGAAATAATCTGAAGATCAATTCCGTCGCGCTGCATATCTTCGAGGCGAACATTCACGTCCCAACAGGCGGAGGTGATGTGGCGGAATTCGCGATCGCCGAGCATGACGATGGCCTTGCCGGGTTCGGTGTGTTTAATCCACGGCCAATCCGGGGTGCCGAAGCGGGCGGCAAGGTCCGGCCAGGATTTCGGGAAGAAATGTGTATGAATGTCTATGGCGGGCATGTGATCGGGCGCGATTATCTCGGCGCCGGCTTACCTGGGTGAACCGTGCCGCAATTTTTGCAGACGCGCAATTTTTCGTTAGTGTGAAATTTTTCGAAAAGCGGCGGCAGATCCTGAACGATGCTTTTCAATTGAACCTCTGCACGGTGGACGAGGTGGTGGCATTTTTCACAGTACCACTCGAAGCCGTCCTTCTCGCCGTTGGGCCGCGGCATTTCCACGACGAGGCCGATGGTTCCGTGGGCGTGACGTTGCGGCGAATGGCGCATATGTTTGGGCAGTAAGAAAATCTCACCTTCCTTGATGGGAATCTCAACGGGCGGTTTTCCGGGTGCTTCCATGACGCGGATGAAAATGTCGCCCTTTAGTTGATAGAAAAATTCCTCGGCGGGATCGTCATGGTAGTCCACACGCTGGTTTGGCCCGCCGACGACGGTGACGATCATGTCGCCATCCTCCCAGACCTGGGCGTTTCCGACCGGAGGCTTCAGCTTGTCGCGGTTGGCGTCAATCCATCCTTGAAAATTAAAAGCTTTGAGCGATTTTATGGATGGCATGGTGCGCTCCTTTACGGCTTGGCGACCGGCTTGTAGGCGATTGCTTTCATTTCGATCAGCAAGTGCGGGTGCGGCAAGTGAAGCACGCCCACCGTAGTTCGCGCCGGCCCTTCTTCGTCGAAAAATTCAGCGTAGACCTGATTGTACGCGGCGAAATCATCCATATTCACAAGATAGGTGCAAATCTCGACGAGATCCCTCAGATCCGCATTCATGCTGGCCAGGATGGCGCGAATATTTTCAATCACCGCGCGGGTCTGCACGCGAATATCGAGTTGAATGGCGCCAACGGCATCGAGTTCCGCACCGGCAATGGAGTTATCCACACGGCGCGAACTGGTTCCGGAGATAAACAAATAATCTCCGGCTCGCTTAATATGCGGAAAACGGCCCCTGGGATAGGCTCGGCCCGCGACGATTTTGCTTTCGGTGTTCATTTTCGATGTTCACAACTTAACGCAGATATTGTTCAACTCGGAATAAAAGTTGAGGGAATGCATGCCGCCCTCGCGTCCTATGCCGGACAGGCCGACGCCGCCAAATGGAGTGCGCAGGTCGCGCAGGAACCAGCAATTGACCCAGGTGATGCCTGCGCGGAGCTGCTCGGCGACGCGATGGCCGCGCTTAAGATGAGTGGTCCAAACCGAAGCGGCCAGACCATATTTTGTGTCATTCGCGAGCGCGACGGCTTCCTCTTCGGAATCGAACGGGGCGATGTGGCAAACCGGACCAAAAATTTCCTCCTTGACGCAGCGCGCGGTTTCCGGGAGGCCAGTCAAAATTGTAGGCTGAATGTAAAAACCGTTATCGCGGGCATCTCCGAAATGCGGAATACCGCCGCCGGTAACGATGGTCGCGCCTTCCTGCCGCGCCAATTGATAGTAGCCGAGAACTTTCTCGCGATGGGCTTTGGAGATTAGCGGCCCGGTCGTGGTCGCATCATCCGTTGGCCAGCCCAGACGTAGACTCTCGGCTTTCTGTTTTAGTGAGGAGACCAAGCGATCGAAGAGCGAACGTTCGACATAAATTCTTTCGGCGCAGAGGCAGACTTGGCCGGTATTCATGAACACGGCATCGGTGAGGCCGGCGATGGTTTCGTCGAAATCGCAATCGGCGAAGACGATGGTGGCATTTTTCCCGCCAAGCTCGAAGGAAACAGGTTTTACGGTGGCTGCGACCGTTCGCATGATCGCGGCGCCGGTTTTCGATTCGCCGGTGAAGGTGATCGCGTCCACATCTTCGTGAGAGGTGAGAAATTCTCCGGCAGAATCGGGTCCGAACCCGTGGATCAGATTGAATACGCCTGGAGGGACGCCCGCTTCGTGCATGACCTCTGCGAGTAGAGTGGCGCTTGCCGGAGTTTCTTCGGAAGGCTTGACCACTACACAATTTCCGCAGGCGAGGGCCGGAGCAAGTTTCCAGGTCAGTAGCAGGAGCGGCAAATTCCAAGGAGTGATGATTCCGACGACGCCGAGAGGTTTTCGCACAGCGTAATTCAAAGCCGCGGAACCATCCGGCGTTTCGGTGCGAAAGGATTCGAGGGGCGCGGTCTTTATCACGTCGGCAAAGGCGCGAAAATTTGCCGCGCCGCGTGGGATGTCAATCCTGGCGGCGAGCGACACGGGTTTTCCGGTGTCGGCGACTTCGGCGGCGACAAAATCGTTAAACCTTGCTTCGATTCCCGCTGCGATTTTCTGTAGAAGTTCAGCCCGTGTAGGAACTGAAACTTTCCGCCACTCCCCGCGCAGCGCGGCATGTGCGGCGCCAACAGCCTGATTTACCAGACCACGGTCGGCTTCCGATATTTGCGCGATTACCGAACCATCGGCGGGGTTTACATCAGAAAATTCGCGAGGGCCACGAACAAAGCGGCCATTGATATAGTTTTGAAATATTTTCATGGAGCAGTCTGTTATCGGACCCGTAACCGAGCCAGTGCCGCGCGCACGGCTCGGAGACCGTCAATCACAATACCAAAAACGAGGCTATTTGGCTGCGGGTGGTGGGCTGCTTACTGCGTAGGTGGATTGGAGGACGCCGATGGCGACGGTGGCGGTGGCTGCGCGACATCTTTCTGCGTCGGCAGCTGAGACGAATCCCAGCCGCCGCCGAGAGCTTCGACGAGCTGGACGCTGGCCGTCATTTGCTGAATACGAAGATTCACGGCGGTCTGCTCGTTGCTCAAAAGCGCGGTTTGGGCGGTTAAAACGTTCAGGTAAGGATCAATCCCCAATTTGTAGCGGTCGGTCGCGACCTTCAAAGTGCGCTGAGCGGAAGTCACGGCGGCGTCCTCTTGCTGAACCTCGATGGAAAGAAGGCGCAGCGCCGCGAGATTGTCTTCGACCTGTTGAAAAGCGGTCAGCACGGTCTGGCGATAATTCGCGACGGTACCGTCATACTGCGCGCGAAATTGCTGGACGGTCGCTTTGCGCAAACCACCGTCGTAAATCGTCTCAGAGAGCGACGGACCGACGGAGAAAAAACGGCTCGGCCAGGTAAACCAGCTGGTGAAAGAGTGCGACTCCAAGCCGAGGGCTGCGCTCAATGTGAGCGTCGGATAGTACGCAGAAACCGCAATGCCGATCTGCGCGTTGGCCTGTTCCATCAAGCGCTCGTTGGCGGCGATGTCCGGGCGACGCTCAAGAAGCTGCGAAGGGACTCCAAAAGGAATCGCGGGAGGATTCGACTTCAGAGGTTCGGCAGGAATCGAAAAGGTGGAAGCAGGTTGGCCGACGAGCATGGCAATGGCGTGCTCGAATTGCGCTCGGAGAATCCCAAGATTTGTATCCTGGGCCTGGGTGGATTCCAGTTGAGTTTCGGCCTGGGCGACCGATTCATCAGAATCGATTCCGGTGTCGTAGAGAGCTTTAGTCAGATTCAGCGATTCCTGAAAAGCAATCACGGTGGAATCGAGCAACTGCTTCAGATCGTCCTGGCCGCGCAGGCTGTAATAGTCCACGGCGACCTCCGCCTGGGCCGTGAGCCGCACATTCTCGAGATCCGCTTCGCTGGCCTGCGCGGCAGAAGCTTGCGCTCGAACGGTGTTGCGAACCCGGCCCCAGAGATCGGGAACCCAAGTTGCGTCAAACGGCATTTCAAAGAATGTCGAAGTCCCGCTGGTTATGACGGTGGAGGCTGCGGCGCCCGCGCGTGACGTGGTGATCGAGGGACCTACCGATACGGTCGGGTAATACTGCGCGCGCGCCTGCTTCACCAGGGCGCGGGCGGCAAAATAGCTGGCGGTCGCGGATTTGATATTTTGATTGGAGATGTTGACCTGTTCTTCGAGCGCATTCAGTTCCGGATCATTGAAAATTTCCCACCACTTACCATGCAGCGCAGCGTCCTGCGGCTGAGCGACCTTCCAACCATCCGTTTTGCTGAAATCCGCGGGAGTGAGTTCTTTATAGGCCTGCGGGGCCTGAGCCGTGGGCTTTTGATATTTCGGCCCTACCGTGCAGCCGCCAACGACCAGCACTGCCACAAGAGATAAGGATATTGCGCGAGAGATGAGTGAAGTATGAATGTTGGAGCTCCGTTTATTTTCTGTCTTAGCAATGCTCGCCATGCACCAGCGGGTTCGAACCGTCATCCCAGATTCTCCTGCGGCGATGGCGCGATGGATTCCTGGTGCTGCTTGGACCAGCGCAGACGGAGGCGATCGAGATAGAGATAAACCACCGGAGTGGTGTACAGGGTCAGCATCTGGCTGACGATGAGACCGCCGATGATGGTGACACCGAGCGGCCGGCGCAGTTCCGAGCCAGTTCCAGTGCCGAGAGCAAGCGGAAGCGCGCCGAAGAGCGCAGCCATGGTGGTCATCAAGATGGGCCGGAAACGGAGAATACAGGCCTGGAAAATCGCCTCTTCCGAGGTTTTGTGGTCGAGCCTCTCGGCGGCTAGCGCGAAATCAATCATCAGGATGGCATTTTTCTTGACGATGCCGATCAGCAGAATCACGCCGATGAGAGCGATGACGCTGAGGTCAATGTGAAAAATCAACAGGGCCAACATCGCGCCGACCCCGGCGGAGGGAAGCGTGGACAAGATGGTGATGGGATGGATGACATTTTCATACAGGATGCCGAGAACGATATAAATCGCGAGCAATGCGGTGAGGATCAGGTAGGGCTCGGTGGATAAGGAGGCCTGAAAGGCCTGGAGCGTACCGGAAAACATTCCGTGGATGGACGACGGCATACCCATGGACGATTCCATTTGGGCAATCGTCGCCGCCACGTCACTGAGGGCCACGCCCGGCGCCAAGTTGAACGAAATTGTGACTGATGGAAATTGGCTTTGGTGGTTCACGGAAAGGGGCGCGGTCTTGGGCGCGTAGTGAGTGATGGCGCTGAGCGGGACTTCCTTGCCGACCGAGGGTCGAACGTAAATGTCATCCAGTGACGAGGGATCCTGCCAGAACTGCGGGGCGACCTCCATGACGACGTGATACTGATTCAACGCGGTGAACATGGTGGAGACTTGGGCCTGGCCAAAGGCTTCGTAGAGCGTGTTGTCAATGGTCTGGGGAGTAAGGCCGAGGCGTGATGCGGTGTCGCGGTCGTAGACGAGGGAGGCCTGCAGGCCGCTATTCTGCTGATCGGAGTTGACGTCGGTCAGCATGTGCTGGGTCTTCATTTTGCTGAGCAGAATTGGGCCCCACTTCACCAGGTCGTCGATGTTGTCGCTTTGAATTGTGTATTGATACTGCGCGTTACTTTGGCGGCCGCCGATGCGCAAGTCCTGACCGGCTTGCAGAAAAACAGTGGCGCCGGGAATGGAAACCAATTGAGGGCGCAAGCGATCGAGCAGAGCGCTGGCGCTGATCTTGCGTTCGTTGAGAGGCTTTAGCGCGAGATAAACGAATCCGGTGTTCACGGCTCCGCCACCACCGGTGAACGCTCCGACATGCAGCACGGCGGGATCGGCCTTTATCTTGTCAACGAAACGAAGAGTCAAGTCTTGCATGGCCTGAAAAGAAATATCCTGGGCGCCTTGAATGCCCCCAAAGACCGTGCCGTTGTCCTGCTGCGGAAAGAATCCTTTGGGCACGATGGTGAAAAGCAACACATTCAGGGCGATGGTGATCAACAAAACCGTCAGGGTGATGGCGGAATGTTCGAGCACCCAGGTCAAGGTGCGCTCGTAAAACGACAACATACCCTCGAAAAATTTCTCACTTAGCTGATAGAGACGCCCATGGGTTTCACCCTCATGATTTTTGAGCAACCGAGAGCACATCATCGGCGTGGTGGTCAGCGAAATTGCGAGGGAAACGAGGATGGCCACCGAAAGCGTGACAGCGAATTCGCGGAACAGCCGGCCTACAATTCCTCCCATCAACAAAATAGGAATAAATACGGCGACCAGCGAGATGCTGATGGAAAGGACGGTGAAACCGATTTCCGCCGAGCCTTTGAGGGCGGCCTGCATCGGGCTCATCCCTTGTTCGAGATAACGCGAAACGTTTTCGATGACGACGATGGCGTCGTCCACCACGAAACCGGTGGCCACGGTGAGCGCCATTAGCGAGAGATTGTCAATGCTGTAGCCGAAGAGGTACATCGCGCCGAACGTTCCGATCAGCGAGACGGGCACGGCGACGCCGGGAATCAAGGTGGCGCGGACATTTCTGAGGAAAAGAAAAACGACCAAAATCACCAGGACAATCGAAATCATGAGCGTGCGCTCGACATCTTTCACGGAGGCACGAATAGTCTGGGTGCGGTCGAGAACGATGGTGAAATCTATGCCCGCCGGGACCGAAGCTTCGAGAGAAGGAATCGCGGCAACGATACGGTCCACGGTGTCAATGATGTTGGCGCCTGGTTGACGGAAGACGATCAGGATCACGCATGGTTTTCCGTCGAGGAAACCGGCGGCACGGATGTTCTCGACGGAGTCGGTTACCTGCGCGACGTCGGAAAGCTTGATGGCCGCGCCATTGTGATAACCGACGACGAGAGACTTGTAATACTCAGCCTTCATTAACTGGTCGTTGGCGACGATGTCGGCGGTGGTGGTGCCGTTGGTGATTTGACCCTTGGCCAGATTCGCGTTCTGACTGCTCAACATCGAATTGACGTCCTGCAAACCCAGGCCGAAATGATTCAGTTGAGTGGGGTTCAATTCCACGCGAACCGCAGGTAGGGAACTGCCACCGACGCTGACCTGACCGACACCGTCAATCTGAGAAAGGCGCTGCTGCACGATTGTAGAAGCAGCGTCGTACATGGGCCCGCGGTCGTATACCTTGGAGGTCATGCCCAGAATCATGATCGGCGCATCGGCCGGGTTGACTTTCCGATAGGTGGGGTTCGCGGGCAAGTTCGCGGGCAAATAGCTTCGAGCGGCATTGATTGCCGCTTCGACGTCGCGTGCGGCACCGTCAATATTCCGATTCAAATCGAATTGGAGGGTAATGCTGGTCGTGCCGAGGAAACTTGATGAGGTCATCTCGGTGACGCCGGCGATTCTGCCAAATTGCCTTTCGAGCGGAGTGGCAACGGACGACGCCATAATTTCAGGCGCCGCACCTGGCAAGCTGGCAGCGACGGAGACGGTGGGAAAATCCACCTGCGGCAGCGAAGAAACCGGCAGCACACGAAAAGCGACGGCACCGGCCAGCGCAATCGCCACGGTGAGAAGCGTGGTGGCAACGGGCCGATGGATAAATGGGGAAGAGATGCTCATAGCTAGTCTGCCGGAACTGATTCCGGACTATTGTCACCCGCGCGATAAGCGGAAAAGCGCTTGGCCAAATTGTCGAAGAAAATGTAGATAACCGGCGTGGTGTAAAGAGTTAGAACCTGACTCAGGAGCAAGCCTCCGACCATGGCAATACCGAGCGGGCGCCGGAGTTCCGAACCAATGCCGGAGCCCAAGGCGAGTGGCAGGCCTCCCAGCAAGGCGGCCATGGTGGTCATCATGATCGGGCGGAAACGCAGGAGGCAGGCTTCGTAAATGGCCTCCTCCGAGGTTTTTCCATGTTTGCGTTCAGCCTCGAGCGCAAAATCGATCATCATGATTCCATTCTTCTTCACGATGCCGATCAGCAGGATGATGCCTATCAGTGCGACGACGCTCAATTCCTGTCCGCAGATCAGCAAGGCGAGAATGGCGCCGACGCCCGCCGAAGGTAGTGTGGAAAGAATTGTGATCGGATGAATGTAGCTCTCGTAAAGAACGCCGAGGACGATGTACACGGTGATGAGAGCGGCGAGAATTAATATGGGCTCATTGCTCAGCGAAATCTGAAAGGAAGCAGCCGTGCCTTGGAATGCGGCTTGAACGCTGAGCGGCATTCCCAGATCTTTTTGAGCAGCATCGATGGCCTTGGTCGCTTCGCCCAGCGAAGTTCCTGGCGCCAAGTTGAAGGAAATTGTAACGACAGGGAATTGTCCCTGATGGTTCACGGAGAGCGGGGCGCTGCGCGATTCAAAGTGAGTGATCGCGCTGAGCGGAACCGCAGCGCCGTTTGGAGTAGTCACTGCCGCGGGGTTCGCGGAGCCTGAAACTGCCGTGCTGCTGGAAGCGGCGGGGTTGGGTGATCCAGAACCACCTCCGGCGGTGGAAGCCGTGATTACGCTGTTTGCCGAGGTTGGCGAGGTGGTCAGCGCGGTTGGCGCCAGCGCGGAACGAACGTAAATGTCGTGCAGCTTCGAAGGCGATTTCTGGAAGTCGGGCTGAGTTTCCAAAATCACGTGGTATTGATTCAATTGGGTGTAGAGCGTGGAAATCTGCCGCTGACCGAACCCATCGTAAAGAGTCTGGTCAATACTGGTCGGGGTAATGCCCATGCGCGAAGCGGTTATGCGATCGATTACCAGTGCCGCAGATAGTCCGCTGGTCTGCTGGTCGGTTGCCACGTCTTGAATTTGCGGCATTTGCCTCAGCTTTTCCATCAATCGGGCAGTCCACTGATTTAGTTCGTTTTGGTCGGGATCTTCGAGGGTGTACTGATACTGGGTGCGGCTGACGCGGTCTTCCACCGTTAAATCCTGCACGGGCTGCATGTACAGGGTGATGCCTTCCACCTTTGCCAGTTCGGTTTGCAATCTGCGGATCACGGCCGAAGCGTTGATGCCGCGGTCTTCCAAAGGCTTCAGGTTGATCAGAATCCGGCCGCTATTTAGCGTGGTGTTGGTACCGTCAATGCCAATGAACGACGAGAGGCTCTCGACCGCGGGATCTTTCAGAATGACGGCGCTGAGCTCCTGCTGCCGCTGGGCCATGGCGTCGAACGAAATGGACTGCCCGGCTTCGGAAATTCCCTGAATGATGCCGGTATCCTGAACCGGGAAAAATCCCTTGGGAATGATCACGTAGAGAAACACGGTCAAAAGAAGGGTGGCCACGGCCACGATCAGCGTCATGGTCTGGTGCTGCAACACCCACTTTAGAGTTTTGCCGTAGAAACCGATGACGGCTTCAAAGCCACGCTCCGACGCCTGGTAGAAACGGCCCTTTTGGGCCTCGGGATCATGCTTCAGCAATTTGGCGCACATCATCGGCGTAAGAGTCAGCGACACAACGGCCGAAACCAGAATGGTGACGCTGAGGGTGATGGCGAATTCACGAAAGAGGCGGCCGACGATATCGCCCATAAACAATAAGGGGATGAGCACGGCAATCAGTGAAATCGTCAACGAGACGATGGTGAAGCCAATCTGTTGCGAACCGTTCAGGGCTGCTTCGAGTGGGCGCTCGCCCTCCTCGATATAGCGGACGATGTTTTCAATCATCACAATGGCGTCGTCCACCACGAAGCCGGTCGAAATGGTCAGCGCCATCAGGGTGAGGTTGTTGAGGCTGTAGCCGGCCAGGTACATCACGCCGAAAGTTCCGACCAGCGAGAGCGGCACGGCGACGCTGGGAATAATTGTGGCGCGGACATTGCGCAGGAAAAGAAAAATGACCATGACGACCAGGGCCACGGTCAGCATTAGCTCGAATTCGACATCCTTCACCGAAGCGCGAATGGTGGTGGTGCGGTCGGTGAGAACGGTTACTTCGACTGCGGCGGGCAAACTGGTTTGCAGCAGCGGCAGAAGAGTTTTGATGCGGTCTACCACCTGAATGATGTTGGCGCCAGGCTGGCGTTGAATATTGACGATCACGGCCGGCGTCAAGTTCATCCACGCCGCCTCTTTAATATTTTCTACGTCGTCAACGACGTTCGCGACCTCGGAGAGCACAACCGGCGAACCGTTGTGATAAGCGACGACAACTTTTTGGAAGTCCTTGCTGGTGAGCAACTGATCGTTCGCATCAATCTGATAGTCCTGTTGGGGGCCGTCGAAATTTCCTTTTGCGGAATTCAGACTGGTTTGCTGCAGTGCGGTGCGCACGTCTTCCAAATTAATTCCGTAGGAAGACAGGGCGGTAGGATTGACCTGCACGCGAATCGCCGGCTTTTGTCCTCCGCTGATGCTGACGAGACCAACCCCCGGCAACTGGGCAATTTTTTGCGCGAGACGAGTGTCAGCGAGGTCTTCGACTTGCGACAAAGGAATCGTCTTGGAGGTAAGCGCCAGGGTCAGGATGGGAGTATCGGCCGGATTCGTCTTGCTGTAGATCGGCGGCGTCGGCAAGTCGGACGGCAAAAAGGATTGCGCGGCGTTAATCGCGGCCTGCACTTCCTGTTCAGCTACGTCAATATTGAGTTGCAAAGAGAACTGCAACACGATGACCGAACTACCATCCGAACTGGTCGAGGTCATCTGATTCAAGCCCGGAACCTGCCCGAATTGTCTTTCGAGTGGCGCCGTCACGGCAGAAGCCATTACATCCGGATTGGCGCCGGGATAGAAAGTAACGACCTGAATCGTTGGATAGTCCACTTCGGGCAGGGCGGAAATAGGCAGCTGGGTGAAGCCCACGAATCCGGCGAGCAGGATGGCCGCCATCAGTAAAGATGTGGCGACAGGCCGCAGGATGAATGTGCGGGACGGATTCACTGACGTGAGCCTCCGGATGCGCCAGGGCCGGAATTCGAGTTTGAGTTGGCGCCACCAGCGGGAGGAGCCCCCGAGGTGGACCCCGCCTGATTCTGTTGCGATCCACTTTTGGAACCGTTGCGGACGGTGACTTTGGCCCCGTCCTGAAGCTTGTCAAACCCGGTCAAGGCGACCACATCACCGGGTTGAATTCCGGTGACGGCCGAAATGTTGCCGTCCGTGGTGCCCACCGTGATGTTCTGCATGGAAGCGGTTTGATCCGGTTTGATTAAATACACGAAAGCAGCTTGGGCATTGCGCTGGATCGCGGAGGCGGCGATCAGGGTTGCATCCTGCTGGGTATCCACCAGCAGACGGGCGTTAACGAATTGATTCGGGAACAAAGACAGATCGCCATTTTCGAAGATCGCCTTGAGCTTCACAGTGCCGGTGGAAGTATCTATTTGATTGTCGAGGGTTAGCAGCGAGCCCGAGGCGAGTTTGGTCACCTGATCGCGATCGAACGCGTCTACCGCCATTTTGTGCCCTGTCTTCATTTGCTTTTGGATCTGGGGCAAATAATCTTCCGCGATACTGAAAATTACGGTGATGGGCTGCAATTGGGTGATGACCACGAGCGGCGTGGTGCTGCCGGCGGTGACGATGTTTCCGGGATCGATCAGACGGAGACCCACGCGGCCGTCAATGGGCGCGCGAATGGTGGTGTAGTCCACGTTGGTTGTCGCGGCGGCCACCGTACCCTCATCATTTTTTACCGACCCTTCGAATTGCTTTACCGCTTGCTCCTGATCGTCGAGTTGTTGTTTGGCGATCGCGTTGCGATTGAACGCTTCCTGATAACGATTGAAATCGATGCGAGCCTCGGCCAAGAGGGCCTGGTCGTGAGCTAAAGTTCCTTCACCCTGGGTGAGGGCGGCTTGGTAAGGACGCGGGTCAATTTGAAGCAGGACGTCGCCCTTATGAACCATTTGTCCTTCGCGATAGTTGACGCTGTTAATTTGACCATCCACGCGACTGGTGATTGTGGCGGTATAGACCGGGGTGACAGTGCCTAGCGCGTTGATGTAAACGCCGATGGAGCCCCTAGTCGCAGTAGTAGTGGAGATTGGCACGCCACGCTGCGCTGCGGCCGCCTTCTGTTTCGCGGCCTGATCCGCGGCTTGCTTGCCCTGGTAGTAGCGGAAGCCAACCAGCCCAAGGAGCAGAATCAAAATGAGCCAGACCCAGGCGAAACTTCGTTTCTTGGCTGGAACCTCAGTTGGATTTCGGGAAGTGTGCGGCGGAACTCTCGCGGGTGCGCCAGTCGTAGTGGTGCTAGCGCTGTCGGGTTTTGCCAGGTTGGGGAAATTCTCGGCCACTTGTGTTCCTCTTTGTAAGAATCGATTCGGCGTGCGAAGCGGGTAATCCTCAGACAGCGCTGAAGGGACTGACGCGGCGGCATTGACCCGGTTCACCGCTCATTGGATTATCCTGCGATTGGCTGAAAATTCGTCAGCAACTCTTTAACATTCGGGAGCCTGCGTGGAGCAGTTCGCGAATGCAAAGCTCGTAGGCCGCTTTCGAATTTTAGCCGTCCCTTTCGGATAGCGGTAGCTTAATATCCATTACATACCGACGAGCCAAACGAGGATTTGGTTTCACCCAGCTTTATTGTCCTAGTCGGTTGCGAGCGGCGGGGCGGGGGTAACGTTCAGCAAGTGTGGCTAGTTTCGAAGCCAGAGCGCGGCAGCGCCCAGAAGGGCCGATTGCGAACCAAATTGAGCGCTGACGACCTGAATCCTAGCCCGGCGCGGATGAATGGCTAGCTCTTTCAATCTTCGACGAATGTGCGGGGCGTAGGCAGAAATTAGCCGCCCGAGACCGCCGCCGATCACGATCGCTTCCGGCTCCAATAAGTCCATGATGTTACCGAGCCAGACCGCCAGATGGTCGCAGGCTTCCTCCAGAATCTTGATCGCGAGCGGGTCGCCGGCAGCGGCGGCTCGGCCAACCAGTTCGGCCTTCATTCCACCGGGATTTTCCTTGGCGAGCTTGGCCAGCAGGGATCTATTTGCGCCGGACTTGCCGATCAGGGACTTCGCTCTTCGCGCCAAGGCTTTTCCCGATGCATACATCTCGATACATCCACGTTTTCCGCATGGGCAACGAGGACCCCGGAAATTGATGGTCATGTGGCCGCCCTCGCTAGAGTCCGGACGAGAGCAGCCAGGAGTGTTCTGCACGATTCCCGTGCCGATACCGGTGCCGAGGCTCACGTAGAAGAAATCTTGATAGCGGCGTCCCGCGCCCCACTTGGCTTCAGCGATGGCCGCCGCGCTTGCGTCATTTTCGACGCGAGCCGGTAGACCGTAAATATTCTCAAGTTCTTCGGCGAGGGGATAGTTGCGCCAGCAGGGTAGATTCGCCGCTTTCAGGACCATTCCGCTGTTCGCATCCACCCAACCGGGGACGGCTATGCCAATGGCGCGGATTTCTCGCACGCGAGGATGGAGCATCACTTGATCTATGGTTTCGCGCACGGCGCGAAGGCCTTCCTTCGCGCTGCCATTGGCGATCATGGGGCGCCGCCCGCTAACGATTATCCGTCCCTGAACGTTAATCAGGCCGGCCTCGACCTTGGTGCCACCGATGTCCACAGCCAGCAATAAGCTTCCTTTAGCATGTGAACCTGACCGGCTGCCGCCGTGTTTATTTTTGTTGACCATCGCGCGTCGAGTTTATGGCACAACCGGGCAAGTTGAGGCAATCGTTTATCGGCTCGGATCGAGGAAACCGCCGGTAAACGGTGACGAGCGTTGACACATCTCGCGGCGACCCCTAAAATCTCGGCACACGGGAGCTTCATTCTCGTATTATTCCCGAGCTGACCATCCGTTCCCGGGGAGCTACCCATCTCTGCCGTTTCGGCGAAACCGAAGATCGCGATCGTTGACGACGATGAGTCGCTGCGCTCGAAAATTGCATCGGGCCTGCGCTCGCACTTTGAAATCCTGGAAGGCGACGACTACGAGACTGCCTATAAATTGCTACAGGAAGCTGAACTCGATGTTCTGCTTCTGGCGCTGCCCAGCGCTGGGAGCGGAGTTCGCGAATGTACTCACCTGCTGGAACGGCTAACCAGCGGGAACATAGACACGCTGGTCATCGTGCTCAGCTCGGATGAAACCAAGTCCACGGCTTTGAAAGTTATTGATGCCGGTTCTTACGACTACTTCATCAAGCCCATAGACGTTGACGTTCTCCGCCATCTGCTGGAGCGCGCGGTCGAAAAGCTTCATATTCAGCGCGAAAATCGCATACTGCGCGAAGAAATAAGCCGCAAGAACTCGCTGGGAGATTTGATTGGGGCAACGGACGCGATGCGCCATGTTTTCGATTCGATCAAGCGCATGGCACGGGCCAGCACGAACGTCATCATCCGAGGTGAAAGCGGTGTCGGGAAAGAACTGGTGGCGCGAGCCCTGCACGAAGAGAGCCCACGGCGCAGCCGGTCGTTTATCAGCGTAAATTGCGCGGCGCTGCCGGAAGGCCTGATCGAGGCTGAACTGTTCGGCTACGAAAGAGGAGCCTTCACCGGGGCGGTGGCGACCAAAGAAGGCCGCATTGAGCTGGCGCATCAAGGCACGCTGTTTTTGGATGAGATTGCAACACTGACCCCGGCACTGCAGAGCAAGTTGCTGCGCGTGCTGGAAGATCGTTCGCTGACGCGTCTGGGAGGCAAGAAATCCATTAAGGTGGACTTCAGGCTGGTCAGCGCGACCAACGAAGACCTGGAAGAGATGGTCCGGCAGGGAACGTTTCGTGAAGACCTCTACTACCGGATTCACGTGGTGCCGATATTCGTACCCAGCCTGCGCGAACGGGTCGAAGACATTCCGGTGCTCGCCGACCATTTTGCCAGCGTTTATTGCGCCGCCAACGGCTTCCCGCTCAAGCGAATCGATGATGAGGCGATGGCGGCACTCAAGCGTTACTCCTGGCCG
>Ga0209006_10001057_pt1 | contig 25297 bp, 20 predicted proteins | sample JacPin_JW_Ref_O2_FD_188567 | JGI IMG/M metagenome (GOLD analysis project Ga0209006, IMG submission 188567) | Forest soil microbial communities from Algoma, Ontario, Canada - Jack Pine, Ontario site 1_JW_Ref_O2 (SPAdes) (version 2) | ecosystem: Environmental > Terrestrial > Soil > Boreal... | reverse complement strand
CTGGTGACGCTGGTGTTCCCGCTCATCATTCTCATACTTACAGGAATTGCAGTGGTTGAAGGGTTTGGAACGTCGAGCATCAGCAATTCGGGTCCGCATGGACTGACGCAGATTCTTTACGGGTTCACGTCGATGGCGGGGAACAACGGTTCGGCATTTGCGGGCTTGAACGGCAATACGGCGTGGTACAACACGGCGGGCGCGATGACGATGCTGGTCGGGCGGTTCTTCATGATCATCCCGATGCTGGCGATTGCCGGCAGCCTGGCAAAAAAGAAAACAGTGCCTGCTTCGGCGGGGACGTTCCCGGTGACCACTCCGCTGTTTTCACTGCTGCTTGTCTCGGTGATAGTGATCGTCGGCGCGCTGACGTTTTTCCCGGCTCTGAGTTTGGGGCCGATACTGGAGCACCTGCTGATGATGGCGGGCAAGACTTTCTGAAGACGAAAAACATGGCTGACAAGAAAAGTAAGAGTTTGTGGGACGCGAAAATTATCCGGCGAGCGCTAGTGGATGCGGTGGTCAAGCTTGATCCCCGGACCATGATGAAGAATCCGGTGATGTTTGTGGTCGAGGTTGGCAGCGTGGTAACGACGCTGCTGCTGTTCCGCGAGAAGCAGAACTTTGCCTTCAATCTGCAGATCACGCTGTGGCTGTGGTTCACGGTACTGTTTGCGAACTTCGCCGAGGCCATGGCTGAAGGACGCGGCAAGGCGCAAGCTGAAACGCTACGCAAGGCCCGGTCTGAAACTGTGGCCAAGCGGCTGCTCGGGGACGGAACCTCGACGGAAACGGTTCCAAGTTCGAAGCTGCGGCTGGGGGATGTCGTAATGGTGGTTGCAGGTGAGTTAGTCCCCGGCGATGGCGAGGTCATTGAAGGGGTTGCGTCGGTTGATGAATCGGCGATCACGGGAGAATCGGCGCCGGTGATTCGGGAATCGGGAGGAGATCGTTCGGCGGTTACCGGCGGAACGCGAGTGCTCTCCGACGTGATCAAAGTTCGCATCACTTCGAATCCTGGAGAAACGTTTCTCGACCGAATGATCGCGCTGGTTGAGGGAGCGGAGCGGCAGAAGACTCCGAATGAGATTGCGCTCAACATTCTGCTGGCGGGGCTAACGATAATTTTCCTGTTGGCGGTGATCACGTTGCAGCCTTTCGCGGTGTACTCGGGATCGCCTCAGACGGTTTTCGTGCTGGTCTCTCTACTAGTCTGCCTGATCCCGACTACCATCGGCGGCCTGCTCTCGGCGATTGGCATCGCCGGCATGGATCGACTGGTGCAGCACAATGTGCTGGCGATGTCCGGACGCGCGGTGGAGGCGGCCGGGGATGTCAATACATTGCTGCTCGACAAAACCGGAACGATCACGCTTGGCAACCGGCAGGCAGCGGAGTTCATTGCCGCGCCTGGAATTACCGATGCGGAGATGGCGGACGCGGCGCAACTTTCCTCGCTGGCTGACGAAACGCCTGAAGGCCGGTCGATCGTTGTGCTGGCCAAGGAGAAGTACAACCTTCGCGGCCGCGAGCTGGCTTCCCACGAAGCAGTCTTCGTTCCTTTTACGGCGCAGACTCGCATGTCAGGCGTGAACCTGGATGGCCGAGAGATTCGCAAAGGTTCGGTAGACGCGATTATCAAATATCTCAATCAGTTCGGCACCTCATTGCCAAAAGAGGTTCAGGCGAGCGTGGAACAGATCGCGCGTTCCGGAGGGACTCCGCTGGTGGTGGCGGAGAACCAGCGCGCGCTTGGCGTGATTTATTTGAAAGACATCGTTAAAGGCGGAATGCGCGAGCGGTTCAACCAGCTGCGGGCCATGGGAATCAAGACGGTGATGATCACGGGCGACAATCCCCTGACTGCGGCGGCAATCGCGCGTGAGGCGGGCGTCGATGATTTTCTTGCGGAGGCGACGCCGAAAGACAAGATGGATCTGATCCGCCGGGAACAGGGTGAAGGGAAGCTGGTCGCGATGACCGGCGACGGCACGAATGACGCTCCAGCGCTCGCTCAAGCTGACGTAGGGGTCGCGATGAATACGGGGACGCAAGCGGCGAAAGAAGCGGGCAACATGGTGGACCTTGATTCGAACCCGACCAAGCTGATTGAGGTTGTGGCAATCGGCAAACAACTGTTGATGACTCGGGGAGCGCTTACCACATTCTCGATTGCCAATGACGTGGCTAAGTATTTCGCGATCATTCCGGCAATGTTCGCCGGAACATTTCCCGTGCTGAACGCCCTGAACATCATGCGGTTGCAGACGCCGCAATCCGCCGTGCTTTCGGCGGTTATTTTTAATGCGCTAATTATTGTTGCGTTAATTCCGCTGGCCCTGCGCGGAGTGGGTTATAAGGCCATGAGCGCCGAATCTCTCTTGCGGCGGAATTTGCTGGTGTACGGACTTGGTGGACTTCTGGTCCCATTTATCGGGATTAAGCTGATCGACTTGTTCATCACTGGTATCAATTTGGTGTAGGAATTGTGTAAGTTTGTAATTTGAAAATATGAAGAAAAATCTCATTACGGCGGCACTAATGGCGATCGCGACGACGGTCCTGCTGGGAATTCTGTATCCCCTGCTGGTGACCGGGGCCGCGCAGCTCCTCTTCCCCAAACAGGCTAACGGGCAGTTGATCTATGCGAAAGACGGAGCGGTAATTGGATCGCGGCTGATTGGCCAGCCATTCTCGGGGCCGGGCTACTTTCATTCGAGGCCATCGGCTGCCGGCGCTGCGGGCTATGATGCCAGCGCTTCCGGTGGTTCAAATCTTGGGCCGACCAACGCCCAGTTGATTACTCGAGTCAATGGAGACGTGACCAAGTTGCAAGCCGAGAATCCCGGAGCCAGCATTCCTGTCGATATGGTGACGACATCCGGTTCGGGACTCGATCCCGACATTACGCCAGCTGCGGCGCAGTTCCAAATTCGGCGTGTGGCGTCGGAGCGGAAGATTCCAGAGAGTGAAGTGGCGCGGCTGGTTCAGGAAAATTCTCAGAGACGTCAATGGGGATTTCTTGGCGAGGCCCGGGTAAATGTGCTCGAGCTGAATATTGCGCTGGATGCGCGGTACGGGCGGCTGCGATAAAGAAGTATCGTTCGAGGCGACGCCTGCGTGCCTACGTCGGCATGATCACGTTAAGTGCGCCCACAGCAACTGACATCTCCGCGGGTGTCTGGCACACAAACTCTCCGTCGGCGTAAATCTCCAGGGGAGGGTCGGTCTCCAGTATTACTCGTTCCGTTGTCGAGTAGGCAACCTTCGGCGAACGCAGATGATGTCCGAAGTAAACCGTCGGGAACATGCGAAGCAGTTGGAGTGGATTCATGGCCGAAATGCGGCAGATGTCGAGTTTGCCATCAGTAAAGTCTGCTTGCGGGGCGATGCGCATGCCGTCACCGTAGTATTGGGTATTCGCGAAGGCGGTCAGAAGAGTCAGGTTGTTGTGCGTTATAGGACTGCCGTTTTTCTCGGTCAGCGTTGTCGTGAAGGCAGGGAGTTTGAGCAGCAGCGGCAGAATTGCCAGAGCGTAGCCTCCGTGTGCACGCAGCCAGCGCGGCATCGCATTGGCACGCCCCGCGGCTGCTGAGTCGAGGCCGCAGCCTGCGACGGTACAGAAATAACGGGAAGGTTCTTCCGGCGGAGAAGTTGGCGTGATGACTCCGAGGTCAATCTTCCGTGTCTGAATTCTCCCTGATGTAAAGTCTAGCCAGACCCGCAAGGAATCTTGAATAGAGCGCAGGTTTAGGGCACGAGCGAAATCATTTCCGCTGCCGGTAGGGACGATCAGCGCCGGCAGTTGCAGACGCACCAAAGCGGCCAGATGGCGATGAATGGTACCGTCACCGCCGAAGATCAGGATGGCATCGGCATCGCCGGACGATGCGGGTAGCCCTTGCTGCCACTCAGTTTTGGCGTCAGATTGAAACGGTTTTAAGTCTGCCGGCGAAGTTCCCAACCCGAAGATAGCGGCGGCGCGCACGCGTCACGAATTAGAACACAAGATGGCACTGGCGGAAGTGTGCCTGCCTTCAATCCAACTCCGAACGGCTATTTCGACAGACACTTCTCCATGAAGTCGACTAAATCTTTTTTCATTTTGTCGTGTTCGGCGCGATCGATATATACCATGTGTCCCGAATTGAAGGTGGCGAAAGAGACATTTTGACGATACTTCGCGTCGAGGTTGAGATGGTCCATGGTCCAGTTGGCGGCGGCAAATGGCGTGGCCAGATCGTAATAGCCTTCTAACACGAGAATCTTCATATACGGATTCTTGATCATTGCGGATCGTAGCCCACCTGCCGTGCTGGGAAAACCCTGCTCGGCATCGCCCCAGTCCCAGGTGCGGAAGCCGGGTTGATCGTAGGCAAAAATTCTGTAGGGAGCGTCGGACTTGTAATTCAACTCGGTGCGCAGATAGTTGTTGAACGCCGATGTGTAGGGCGGCGAGACGGCGGCGCTGGCCGGATCATAGTAAGGAGTGTCGTCATCGGGATCGGGACTGAAGAAACGGCCGTCGAGGCGTCCAGTGACTAGCTTTTGATCGAGCAAGAGTTCGTGATCGAAAGTAGGCACGTCGATGCGGAGGTTGTGTTGCTCGATTACCTCGGGCCGTAGTCCTAGATAACGCGCCAGTTGATCGACAGTCTTGCGACGCTCTTCAGGAGTCAAAGCATCGCCCTTGCCCAGGGCTAGCGCGTAATCGTTGGTGGACCAGCGCACGACTTCGTCGCGGGTCCTGACCATATCCTGCGTGAGATCGGCCGACAACTTGTGATGATAGGCGGCGACCATATTGAAGGTCGGTACGAGCAGCAAATAAGGCAAGTCGTTCGACTTATTCCATTGGAGAGTCTGGAAGTCGACGGCCATCGAGAGCAGGGTTACTCCGTTGAAGGCGATGCCGTGATCGGCCGCATAGCCGGCGATGCCTGCGGCGCGGGTGGTACCGTAACTTTCGCCGAGCAGGAAAAGAGGCGAATTCCAACGATCGTAGCGCGAGAGATATAAACGGATGAATTCTCCGAAGGCCTGAACGTCGCCTTTTACACCGAGAAATTTCTTGGTGAGTTCAGCGTCGGCGGCCCGGGAATAGCCGGTGGCCATGGCGTCGACCATGACGATGTCACTTCGGTCGAGCAGTGTGTCGGGATTGTCTTCCACCCGATACGGGGCGGCGGGCATGAAACCGTTCGGTTGCAGCACCACGCGTTTTGGTCCGAGAGCGCCCATGTGCAGCCACACGGAGGCGGAACCTGGGCCGCCATTGAAGGCGAACGTCAGTGGACGCTTCGTAGAATCCTGACCGTCAAGCGTGTAGGCGACGAAAAACATCTCGGCTTCGATCTTGCCGTCCTCACGTTTAATAGGGAGCCGGCCCGTGGTCGCGGTGTAGCTCAGAGTCTTGGCACTGAGGGCGAACTGATGGTGAGTGACGATGGGCGGGACTTCGCTGACGTCAAAATGTTCGTCCTTATCTTTATCTTTATCGGTATCTCGACCCGCCGCTTCGGCAGGCTGGGATTCGGCGGGCTTTGCCATTTCGGCAGTTTTGTCGGGAGTTGAGGTCTTCGGCGCCGTTTGCTTGTTATCTTTTTTGGACGCCGTCTGTTTCGCGCTGTCGGGAGTGTCTTGAGATTGCTGCGCCGCTACCCAGGGCATCGTCAAAATCGCGAAAAGCAAAGCCGCAAAAATTCTCATGCATCTTTCTCCAGACGAAAGTGATTGGGCGAGCATTATAGCTTTTTTGCTGCGAGTGCTAAGAAAGTTGAGACCAAGTTCGATTTCTTAGCAGCATCGGTGCATCCGACCGAAGGTAACTCCAGACGTGCTAGAATTTGTTGCGCCTGAAATGCTTCCACTGAATCGGTGGCGCACCGGATCTCTCCAACCTGGTAACAACGGACTGAAAAGTGGCCTCGAATACCAACGCCAAAAACGACTCCATCACATACGCTGATGCCGGTGTCAGCATTGATCGCGGCAATCGCACCAAGCAGCGCATCAAATATCTTGCCCACAAAACTTTCACCAAAGGAGTTTTGAGCGAGATCGGCGGATTTGGCGGCCTGTTTTCGGTGGATAAGAAGTATGTGGATCCAGTGCTGGTTTCGAGCGTGGATGGCGTGGGCACAAAACTTAAGGTGGCGTTCGAAATGAAAGTCCACCACACGGTTGGCGGCGACCTGGTGAATCACTGCGTTAACGACATTGCGGTACAGGGAGCGGCGCCTCTGTTTTTCATGGACTACCTAGCCACTGGAAAACTGGATCCGGAAGTTGTTGAAAAAGTAGTTGGCGGCCTTGCCGATGCCTGCAAACACAATGGCTGCGCCCTGATTGGCGGCGAGACGGCGGAGATGCCGGGATTTTATCCTGAAGGGGAATACGATCTAGCGGGGTTCATTGTCGGCGTAGTCGAGCGCGATCGGATCATCAATGGCAAGGACGTGCAGGTGGGGGATTGCGTTCTAGGGTTGCCTTCGAACGGACTGCACACTAATGGGTACTCTCTGGCTCGCAAGCTTTTGTTCGAAATCGCGGGCTATTCGCCTGAGACTTTTGTCAGTGAGATCAAGAACAAAGTCGGCAACGAACTCATGCGCACCCACCGCAGCTACTGGTCGATTATCAGGAAGATGATTGCAGGCGAATGCGTGGCGGCGCTCGCGCATGTTACGGGTGGCGGCATCACCGAAAACCTGCCGCGAGTGCTGCCCAAGGGTACCTCGGCGGTGATTGAACTTGGAACTTGGCCGGTCCTCCCGATATTTGAACATCTGCAGAAGTTGGGAAATGTTGCCGAAGAAGAAATGCTGCGGACTTTCAATATGGGACTCGGGATGCTGATCGTGGTTCCTGCAAAGAAATTTAAAAAGGCGCAGACGCTGCTGGAACGGGCGGGAGAGAAATTTTACAGCGTTGGACGGATCGTAAAGGGCGACCGCAAGGTTGTTTTCAGCTAGAACGTGGCTCTTCTGATTTACCCGTGGCACTACCCTCCCGCAGTTAATGATGTTGCGTGATGAAAAACCTTGGCATTTTACTTTCCGGACGCGGGTCCAATTTTGTAGCCATCGCGGATAGCATTGCGGCCGGCAGAATTCCCGACGCGCAGATCGCCGTGGTGGTGTCGAATCGGGTTGACGCTCCCGGCCTTGAAACCGCTCGCCAACGGGGTCTCCCGGGGCTCGCCATTCCGTCGAAAGGAAAGCCGCGCGAGGAGCACGACCGCGAAGTTGTTGCCGCGCTTCGCGAGCACAAAGTCGATCTTATTTGTCTTGCGGGTTACATGCGTTTGCTTTCGCCGTGGTTCGTGCAGCAGTTTCCGGCGAAAATTCTGAATATTCATCCCTCTTTGCTGCCGGCGTTTCCGGGTCTGGAAGCACAACAGCAGGCTTTCGCTTATGGAGTAAAAGTGACGGGATGCACGGTGCATTTTGTCGACGAAGAACTGGATCACGGCGCCATCATTGTGCAGAAAACAGTTCCGGTGTTGGATAAAGATGACGAGCACACGTTATCGGCGAGAATACTGGAACAGGAACATATCGCTTACGCGGAAGCGATCAATCTTGTGCTGGATGGGAAATTTGAAGTTGCCGGCAGGCGCTGGTCACGTGCTCCGGCGATTGGCTGACGCAGCGGGTCGTTATAATCAAGAAACATGGCTAATTTTCCGCCGGTCGACGAACAACTCGCCTACCTGAAAAAAGGCGCGGCAGAAATCGTCAAGGAATCGGAACTTCGCTCGAAGTTGGAGCGCTCGCTCGCGTCAGGAAAGCCGCTACGCGTGAAGGCGGGCTTCGATCCAACCGCTCCCGATCTGCACCTTGGGCATACGGTGCTGCTGCGTAAACTCAAACATTTTCAAGATCTCGGACACACGGTGATTTTCCTGATTGGGGATTTCACTGGCATGATCGGCGATCCCACGGGTCGTTCCGCGACGCGGCCTCCGCTGACACGGGAACAGATCGCCGAGAATGCTGAGACTTACAAAGCTCAGGTTTTTAAGATTCTTAGTCCTGAGAAAACTGTGGTTGATTTCAACAGCCGGTGGTTCGCGAAATTCTCGTCGGAAGATTTTATTCGCTTGACCGCGAAATACACGGTCTCGCAGATGCTGGAGCGTGAGGATTTCCATAAGCGCTTCCGCGACGAGAAGCCGATTGCCATGCATGAACTGTTGTATCCACTGGCTCAGGGATACGACTCTGTGGCGCTCGAAGCGGATGTGGAGCTGGGTGGAACCGATCAAAAGTTCAATCTGCTGGTCGGGCGCGAATTGCAGCGGGCTTATGGACACGAATCGCAGGTCGTACTTACTACCCCGATTCTTGAAGGACTCGACGGCGTTAATAAAATGTCGAAATCGTTGGGTAATGCGATTGGCATCCATGAGCCTCCGCTCGAAATGTATGGCAAAGTGATGTCGATATCCGACGAGATGATGTGGAGATATTACGAATTGTTGACGGACGTGAGGTCGGATCAGATCGCTGCGATGAAGGCGGACGCGGCCGCGGGCAAGGCGAATCCGATGACGCTCAAGAAGGAACTGGCCCGGACGATTGCGGCGGATTTCCACTCGACGGAAGCGGCACAAAAGGCAGGGGATGATTGGGCACGGCAGTTCCAGAAACATGAGGTTCCGGACGATATCGAGGAAATGGTGGTGTCTGTTGAAGTAACGTCGGAGGGTCAGGTAAGGCTTGCGAAATTACTTGAAAAAGTGGGGCTCGCAGAATCGGTCAGTGACGCGGGGCGAAAACTCAAGCAAAGTGCCGTCCGGGTAAACGGTCAGGTGACAACGAATCACATCGCTTCATTGGATCTGAGCGGACCGATTGTGTTGCAAGTTGGAAGAAAGATTAAGAAGGTACGCTCGGACCAGTCTGTCGTTACGAAACCGATCACTCATCCGTGACACTCATCCACCTATGAAGCTGCAACTCCCGCCCGGTGTCTTTAAGGCTTACCTGTTCGATTGCGACGGCACGATCGCCGACTCCATGCCACTTCACTACATTGCATGGAAGAGAGCTCTTGGAGAATGGAATTGCGCGTTCAGCGAAGATCGCTTCTACGCCTGGGGAGGCATGTCGGTGGCGGAAATCATTTCCGCCCTTAATCGTGAACACGGCTTGCAGATGCCGGTTGCGCAAGTCGCCGCGCGAAAAGAAGAATTGTATTTTGAGAATCTCGATCAGCTCAAAGGCGTGCCCGCGGTGATGGAGCACGTCGAATCGGGTTATGGAAGGCTTCCGCTTGGGGTGGTCTCTGGCAGTACACGCGACTCAGTCACGCGCTCGCTTGCGGCACTTAAGATTCTAGATCGGTTCGATACGCTGGTTTGCGCAGGCGATTACCAAAAAAGTAAGCCTGATCCGGAACCGTTTTTGCTAGCTGCCAAGAAACTCGGTGTCGCGCCCGGAAGCTGTCTCGTCTTTGAGGACGCGGACATGGGAATACAAGCTGCGACTGCGGCCGGAATGGCGTCGGTAAAAGTCCCTACGTAGTCTTCGCTGCGTAATCTTCGTCACGTGGACTTCGTTCCGGGATCTTCGTTCGGTGATCTTTGCTACGCAATCTTCGTTACGTGGTCTTCGTCAGGTCTGGCATCTTCTTGTGCCATTCAGTCGCTTGTTCATAGGCGTGTGCAGCCTGCAGCAGGACAATCCCTCGCCCTGGACCGGCCGCCAGCTGCAGGCCAATGGGCAGGCCATCTCCTGTGAATCCACATGGGATTGATATTGTCGGAATCCCCCAAACGTTAAATGGCCGCGTATTGCGCAGCATGACTAACTCCTGCGGGCGCAAGTCATCGGGATGCTCCAGGAGGTCGGCAATCGCCGGTGGCGGGATTGGAACGGTTGGCGTGAGGAGCACGTCTATTTCTTCGAACACATTTCCGATGGCCTCACGGCTCGCCTGAAGATCGGAGGCGGCGCGAGACGCATCATCGGCAGAAATGTGAGCGCCAGCCTGCAGGCGGCCCAGCGTTGCGGATTGATAGAGTCCCGGAGAATTATCCAGATAGGGTTTGTGATATGCATAGGCTTCGGCGCTAGCGAGGGTACGATCGGTTGAGACCTCAAGTCTAACGTCGCGAACCTGTGCGTGAAGTGCCGAGAACACCTGTATTGCCTTCTCAACAGCTCCGGCGACATCGGGATGAAGATCGTCGAAGAAGAAGGACCGGGGCACACCGATTCGCAGGTTTGATGGAGGCTCGTCGAACGCGGAGATAAAACTAGGTTCTCCGCAAGGATCCGTGGTGTGGCGGCCGGTCATCACTTGCACCATCAACGCTGCGTCATAAACCGTGTTGGTGATCGGACCGATATGATCCAGAGACGGAGATAACGGAATGACCCCGCGAACGCTAACCCGCCCATAGGTGGGTTTCAGCCCCACGACGCCACAGTAGGCGGCGGGCAGACGGACCGAACCGGCAGTGTCGGATCCCACGGAGGCTATACAGAGGCCGGCCGCGACGCCCGCCGCAGAACCGCCAGAAGAGCCACCGGCAATGCGCGTAGTATCCCACGGATTGTGGACGGCCCCGAAGAAACTGATGATCGAGCTACCGCCGTAGGCAAACTCATGCAGGTTTTGCTTGCCCAAAATAATCGCGCCACCACGGCGCATGCGCTGCACAACCTCAGCGTCTTCGTCTGGAACCCGATCCTTGAACTGTTCGCTGGCGGCCGTGGTTGGAACTCCAGCGACGTCGATGATGTCTTTGATGCCGATCGGAATGCCGTGGAGCGGGCCGAGATAGTTTCCGCGATAGACTTCGCGTTCGGCGATGCGGGCTCGCTCCAACGCGGACTCGGCGGTAACTGTAATGAACGCGTTGAGTTGGGGATTAAGCTTTTGGATGCGATCAAGGCATTCGTGCGTGAGTTCGACGGGAGAGACGACTCGATCACGAATTTTCCGGCTCAGGTCGCAGATAGTAGCGTGCACGTGATCCTCGCTCGAACGGGTGTTCACTGGCGATCTTGATAGGGAGCATTCGCTTCTTCGGGCCTCTGTGCGTGCGATGCTGCCAGGTTTTGATTCCGGCGGCTAGTGTACAGGAGACTGGACGCTGTCTCATTTCTCTTTTCGATGAAAGATCGAGGAACACGATCGACGGCGGCCGACGGGAATTCTAAAGCGATGCCATGACGCGATTATGCGCCGATCCCGAGTGGAAGAGAGGACTGGCGCTGGGCGATGTCGGCGCGCTCGAGCTGCAGTAGCATGCGTTTTATTTCGAGACCGCCGCCGTACCCACAAAGCGAGCCGCTGGACGCGATCACCCGGTGACAGGGGACGACGATGGCGATTGGATTTCGGTTATTTGCCATGCCGACAGCGCGATAAGCGTGCGGATGACCGATGCCTACAGCAATGTCGCGGTAGCTTCGGGTCTCGCCGTATGGAATGGCGAGCAGAGCATTCCAACACGCAAGTTGAAAATCGGTTCCGCGGAGATCGAGAGGGAAAGAAAATTCGCGACGCTCGCCGGCAAAGTATTCATCGAGTTCGCGAAGATAGGGTGCGAGAGCCTGCCGCGATTCATGAAGTTGGTTCGCTTTCGAATTCAACTTTTGCAGGCGGCCTTCGAATTCCAGCCGCAGCAATCCTTTTGGGGAGGCGACCAGAAAGAGTGACCCGGCGGGCGATGGAGTGCGGATATATGAAAGATTTTCCATAACGGGGTGGAGAATAGCATGGTTTCTACTACCTACGATCCTTCTTAGAACGACGAGGTCCGAAATCGTCCGAGACTGGACAAACAAAAGCCTCCCGTTTTCACGGGAGGCCATTCAGGAAAGCAGTTGCGCTACTTTTGTTGCTGTTGAGCTTGCCCGGCTGCGGCGGTGGTGTTGGCGGAAGAGAGTTGTTCAAGGTTGTTCTTCAGCAAGCTGACTTCGACTCGGCCCCCGGTGATGCGTTTGGTGGGTTTGGCATCGCTGCTAGAAGCCGGAGTCGGTGCATTCCCCATGCCTACCAGATAAATCCGGTAGATGGGAATGTCATGATTCAGGGCCAGGTAGCGAACCACCGACTCGGCCATCTTCTGCGAGTTCGAGATTGCGACCTGTCCGTGACCTGACGAGAAGCCCTGTACTTCAACCACGTAGCCGCGCTGTTCTTTCAATGGCGTGGCCATTTCGTCGAGAGCGGTCTTCGCGTTCTGACTCAACACAGTCTGCCCAGGCTTGAAAAGGATTTCGGTCTGGGTGGCAGCCTGATACTGGTCGATGTTCGTGACCACCTGCTCCACAGTGTTTAGCCGGGTGTGCGCCTGGTCAGCGGTCTGCTGCGCGGCTTGTGCCTTGTTGCCGGCGTCAATGGCATGTTGGTCGGCTTCGCTGGCTTTGGCCGAGGCCATTTGAATTCCCTGTTGCGCGCGCGCATCGGTATCCTTGATCGCTTTGCTGTTCGCCGCCGTCAGGTCATCGAGTTCGTTGATACGGTCGCGGATGGGCTGCGTTTGCCGCGCGACATATTTCTTGCGCGCGAACGGATTCACGCGACCCCAGAAGCCTTCCCGAGGCTCGGGTTGCAATGGATCCTTGCCAGTGGCGGTGTCGGCCTTGGTGGCTGGCTGAGAAGTCGATTGGCTGGATGCCGGCTGCATGGTGGCCGGCGAGGTCTGAGAATTCGAATTGTCCTGGGCAAAAACTGGAAGAGCCAAGGTTCCGGCCAGCAGCAGGGCGAAGATGGTGCGGTTTTTCATTTTAAATTTCCTCCAAAGTTCAGGAGCGGGGAAGACCACTCCGGGGCGATTTTATGCGTCGTGATCAACTGTCTCAATCTAATACCGATCTTACTCAAATACCGATCCTAAATCTCTAGAAGGCGACTTGAGATTACACAAACACAATCAATAACCCGCCTAGAGCTTGGCTTGTCGCCCGCTCTGCTTTAGGTATTAACAGGTTGCGTGCCAAATGACCAAAGTTTGGCCCCGAATGCAACTGCTTTATTTTCATCGATTTTCCATCGGGCTCATTTAGGCAACAACATTGCTGGCGGTAATTTTGGCGACAACCGGTATAAAAACTGCGTGGCAATCGGTACGGCATTTTTTTTGCAACTTTGGCCTCAAAACGGCAATTGCCGGTGATTATTGATGAAAAATATCAACGAAACTCCAAGTGTGATCATCCCAACCAAGATATGCGACGAACCTCTCTCAATATCCTCATCCTCCTGAGTTTGCTGGAATTCATGGTTCGCCCCGATTTTTGCCGAGCCGAGAAGACCCGTTTCGATCTCACACAACTGAAAACGCCGCCGGGATTCCGCATCGCGGTTTTCGCCGAAAATGTAGACAGCGCGCGCATGCTGATTTTTAGCCCCGGGGGAGTGTTGCTGGTGAGCGAATCGGGAGAGGGAAAGGTCGTCGCGTTGCCCGACTTCCAACACACGGGCAAGGCGGAGCGCACAGTTGAGATTCTGAGTGGGCTGAATGAGCCCCATGGAATGGCTTTCTATGAAGGCAAGCTCTACGTGGCAGAGAACAATAAAATCAGCCGCTACGATTGGGACGAATCTCATCTGAAAACTTCCAATGGGAAAAAGCTTGCCGATCTGCCGACAGGGGGCGGCCACTCGACCCGTACAGTCCTTTTTCACGGCGGGAAGATGTATGTCTCCGCCGGATCAAGCTGCAATGTATGCATCGAGAAAGATCTTCGGCGTGCGACCGTGATGGAGTTCAATCCTGACGGCAGCGGGCAGAGGGTCTTCACCAAAGGCCTGCGCAACGCCGTTGGACTTGCGGTCAATCCAAAGACTGAAACGGTCTGGGTGACTGTCAACGGGAGAGACATGCTGGGGGACGACATGCCGCCAGAGACGGTCTACGATCTCGGTAAAGATGGCGGCGATGCTGGCTGGCCATATTGCTACGGGGACCGAATCGCCGATTCAGACTTCAGCAAGCATGCGGACGGGCGCTGCGCGAGCGTTCTCGAACCCAAGGTCCAGATGCAAGCGCACTCGGCTCCGCTGGGTCTCGCGTTTTACCAAGGATCGCAGTTCCCCTCTGAATATCAGAACAACTTGTTTATCGCTTTCCATGGATCGTGGAATCGGAGTATCCCTACGGGATACAAAATCGTGCGCGTGAAACTCGACGACAAAGGACAGCCCTTGGGCGGGGCACAAGATTTCATCACGGGATGGTTGGCGCCTGGCGAAACCAAAAAGGGTCGATGGATGGGACGTCCGGTGGGCATTGCGTTCGGCAGCGATGGGACGATGTACTTGAGCGACGACTCGCGAGGCGTTATCTACCGGGTCACCTACAACAAATAAGTGCGCCTTATTACCGGCGGATCACTTGGCAACTGCAGGTGTCTTCGGCACCATATATTCGTCAAGATAACTCCGAATCTTGCCGCGATTGGCCGCGCGATACGTGGGGTAATCCTGTGCAATCCCGGGATCGGCGCGGTTGAGCAGCACGAAGGGATCCAGGAAACCCAACTCTTGGATCTTTAGGAGGGCCTGCAGCGACGGATCAAGTTTCGGCAGTTTCTGCAGGTGGTCTTTCTCTTCCTTTAGCACGGTAATCATAAAGTTGAGAGCGTGCGTTTCTTCCTGTAATGTGTGCCGATCGCGTGGAATGTCGGGGAACTCTTTTTCGGACTTCTCTGTGTGCCAGGCCGCGCGATCAAAACCATACGACATCCAGGCTTCCGCATCCGGATTGTTTTTCCCAATGGAATTATCAAGAGTGATGTTGACGTTCTTTTCGTCTTTCACTTCCACCGAGCTCAGGTCTTTTAGTTTGACATTATTAAGTTCCACTTTGTTTCGCTTCAGCCAATTCTGCAGTCCCACCCAAGACCGCTTATTGTAGGGATCGGCGACGATGCCGTCGATAAACTTTGAACGCGCTTCATCTTCCTTGCCGATGGCCACAAGCGCGTCGCCCCAATAACGGTAGGCGGTTTCGCGGTTGGCATCGATCTGGATAGCGTGCGCAAACCACTCTCCAGCGCTGCCGTAGACATGTTGCTTAAAAAAAACATCTCCGGTGAAAAGAGCCGCCTCGTAATTATTGGGGTCGACAAGCATAACGCGCAGGTAGCCTGCCCGCGCTTTGTCGAAATCTCCGCGAACGTAATCGGCTTCAGCGGTTTTCATGGCCTCGTCCACATCCTGGCGGCTGGAAAACTTAGCCTCGGCGCCGTCCTCTGGTATCTCCAACACCACTTCAAGCAACTGGCTGTTATCCCCGAGTCGCTTCGCCTCCAGGGCGACCGTGCGGGCGCGAACCCGAACCTTCTTGCGCTGTTCGGGATCGGTAAGCGTGACCGCGTAGTCCATCAGGCACCATGCCCACCTCTCTCGCACTGCAGGATCAGAAGGATAACGCGCCGACAGCCCTTCAAAGAGCGGCATCGCTTCGACAACCTTGCCCTGATTGTAGAGTTCATCCGCGTGGTGCCATTCGGGATCCTGCTTGGCGGACGTTTCAGCCGCAGCTGTACTTTGCGCGAGACAATCTGCAGGAGCAACAAAGATAACGATAAAGATAAAGAGAAGAACGATAGCCAACGTCTTGGTGAGTTGGCCAAGAATCAGACGATTAACGATGAGCCGACCCAGGATGAGCCGGTTAACGAGATGGCCGACTGTGCGATGCAGCGCGTGATCTCCTGCTTCCACCGGTAAAGACGCCCGCCGGCGGAACAAAGTTCCGGAGATTATGCAGCAGATTGGGTCAAGCGCAGCAAGAATTCTGGTGGACGTTCCCTACCCCCCGCAATACTTTTCGTATTGCTGATAGATGAACGGGTCCGTCATGCCGGCGATGTAATCGCAAACGACTCGAGCCAACGGTTCTTCGGTGGCTTTCTCACGGTAGTTGCGCGGCAGGTCGTCGGGTTCCTCCATCCAGTGGGCAAAGAGTTCTCCAGTGATGCGTTCGGCATCTTCTTTTTCGGCGGCGAGCGCAGGACTGTAATAAAGAGTTTCGTAGAGAAACTCTTTCAGCCGCCGCCGCTCCTCTGCGAACGCAGGACTCGAGGCAACCAATCGCTCGCGGTGCTGGCGTACATTTTCGACCGAATGAACTTCGGCAGCTTTCACCCGCTGAGCCGTGTTTACGATGAGATCTCCGACAAATCCGTTGAGGATGCTTTTGAGCGCCTCATTGAAAATCAACTTTTCAGCTACAGCGGGATAACGGTTTTTCGCGTCTGCATAGTGACGTGCGAACAGCTCGCTGCCATCCGCAATCTGATCGACTGTCACTAAATGCGCTTCGTAGCCGTCATCTAAATCGGCTGTATTGTAGGCAATTTCGTCGGTCAGGTCGATCAGTTGCGCTTCGAGGGGTGGACGCTGATCAAGCAGATACTCCTCAAGTTCGGGATGGTCTTTCGTATTGTAGTCACGCGAGTGTTTGATGATGCCCTCGCGCACTTCAAAGGTGAGATTGAGTCCGCGGAAGGCGGCGTAGCGAAGCTCGAAATCTTCGACAATGCGCAGCGCGTGCAGATTGTGGTCGAAAGAAAATCCGTGCTGCTTCATTGCTGCGTCGAGCGCTTTTTCACCGGCATGTCCAAAAGGCGGATGGCCAAGGTCGTGCACAAGCGCGAGGGCCTCGGCCAGATCGGTGTTGAGGCCAAGCTGTCCGGCAATGGTGCGCGATATCGCCGCCACCTCGATGGTGTGAGTCAGGCGATTGCGAAAGTGGTCGGAGTAGCGACGGGTAAAAACCTGGGTCTTCGCTTCGAGCCGGCGGAAGGCGCGGGCATGGACAACGCGATCACGGTCGCGTTGAAAATCGTTGCGATAAGGATGCTGCGGCTCGGGATGGCGACGTCCGCAGGAATCTTCGACGCGCACCGCGTAGTCGGCGAGCATGAAACAAGTTTACCGCAGAGGCAGGGACAGCTTGAACTACTGCGCGCCCGTCGTTGAGATTTCGAGTAGGTTCGATAAGGCGCGTATTACTTCGCGCCGTCTTCCTTCGCCAATTTGACCTTGGCAGAGTCGAGTTTTTTCTGCACACGCGCGACATCCGATGGATCGACATCAGCCGCCACGGTGCGATTCCATTCATTGAGCGCGCGTTCCCAGTTGGTCGCGGCCAGTTTCAGCCGACCCATTTTCTGATACAGATCACCGAGGTGATCGTGAACCGTGGGATCGGTATTAATTTTCTGCGAAGCCTTTACCAGATTGTCTTCGGCCAGTTCGTATTTACCTAAACGGTAATAAGCCCAGCCCAGTGAGTCGAGATAAGCTCCGTTCGCAGGATCAAGACCGACGGCCTGTTTGATGTATCCCAAGGCTTCTTCAAGTTTCATGTTCTGGTCGGCCAACATGTAGCCGAGATAGTTGAGCGCAGAAGCGTGCTCGGGATCGCTGGCCAGTACTTTTTTGAACTGTTCTTCGGCTTCAGGGTATTTTTTCTGACGCTCAAAATCAGAGCCACGCAGAAACCAAACGTATTCCTTGTCATCGGCCTTGGTTGACAAGGCCTCGGCCTTGTCGAGCGCCTGCTCGGCTTCGCTGAAGCGGCGCAGCCGGGTGTTCATCTGGGCGAGCGTGATGTAAATCTCGCGGTCGTCGGCATTGCCCTTTAACAGCGCGTGGACATCTTTGAGCGCCTGGTCGGCATCGCCCATATCCGCCTGCTGCGCCGCCAGCACCATCTTCAATTGAAGACTTGGCAACTTCTGGACCGCTTCCTTCGCGGTCTCCAGAGCCTTCTGCCAATCCTTGGCCTCACGCCAGGTGTCGATAATCTGCTGGTATCCGCGCTCTACATTGTCGTCGCCGCCCAACGCTACGACTTGGCGGAATGTCTCAACCGCAGCTTGATTGTTTCCCTGATCGCGGTAGATGGTTCCCAGACGCTCGAGAAACACGGCCCGGTTGCTCTTTTCACCGTTGGAGTATTTGCCCTCCGCCTTCTCCGATTTCTTGAGCAGGTCGCGCATGATGGGAACCGCTTCGTCGTAACGGCCCTGCGCCTGATATATCGCCGCAATGTTATAGGGGACTTCGACTGAATCCTGCACCATGGACTCAGCTTTTTTTAGATTCTCGAGAGCCAGATCGAACTTGCCTTGCTTGCGATAAATCTCTGCGATGCGGACGTAGGTTTGTGCGTCTTCGGGATTCGCGTCGGCAATTACTTTGTACTGTTCCAATGCGGCATCGGACTGGCCGTCATTCAACAGATTCTGCGCGAGCCCGCGAATCGCGTCCAGGTTGTCGCGGTCGAGCTCAATGGCGTGACGATAAGCATCGATTGCTTGCTTGTATTGCTTTTGCTGTTCGTAGGTGTAGCCGAGCGCGGAATAGAGCTTTGCCGAGCGCTCTGTTCCCGGGACCGAACTGAGCACTTGAGTGGCGCGCGCCGTATCGCCGAGTTCGTTGTAGAGATAGGCCAGAGTGGTTACGGCTTCTTCGGAATCGGGCTGCAGCTTGACTGCGGTTTTGAATTCCGTTTCGGCCTTTTGCAGATCGTTGTTCAGTCGATAGAGGCGCCCGAGGAGCAAGTGGTCGTCCATGCTGTCGGGTTGCAGGCGGACGATTTGTTCGTACTGCTCGATGGCGAGTTTCAAAACGCTCTCAGAGCCACTGCCCGGTTGCATGTCACCGAGCGAGCGGAGATAAATCCTTCCCAATAAACGGCGTGCTTCAAGGTTATTAGGATTTTTCTTGATGATGTCCTGCGCCTCGACGACGGCGTCACGAATGCGGCCGGTCTTTGCATAGAGTTCGGCGAGCCCAGATGTCAGGAAAGCGGAAGTCGGATCAGCCTCGATGGCCAGGCGGTATTCTTCGATCGCCTTGTTGGCCAGTTCGCTCCGGCCGTAGGTTGCGACCTGTTCCTCATACATGTGCGCCAGGGCGAAATGGTAATATGCGGCGGCGCGATCCGGCGTCTTCGTTTTACTGACCGGCTGTGTACCGCTGGCTGGAGCGCTGCTATCTGCCGGAGAATCCTCGGTGTGCGCAGGCTGATTTTGAGCTGGTAACTTTTGGGTCAGAAAATAAGACCCCATGAGAGCGATGCCGACAATCCACAGCTGTTTTTTCATGAAAAATTTGTAACGTTCAAATTGCAGCCCACTTCCACCATTGGATGCGTGTCTGCCGCGAATCGGATTTTCTTATTCTACCCTCCACAGGCCGGGTGGCGGGGATAAAGCGCAGAGTAGAACGGAAGCCAGAGGTACAGGGGCTTTCGAGGCAATTGTCAAAGAAAGTAAAGAGTGAAAATTGAGCCAGCAAAAGTGCGACGAATCTCTAAGTTAGAGCAGTAATGGATGCAACCCAGGCTTAGTGCCGGAAATGCCGCACACCGGTCAGGATCATCGCCAATCCCAGACGATCCGCAGCTTCAATCACTTCCTGATCGCGCACCGAGCCTCCTGGTTGAATGATGGCAGTAGCGCCCGCTTTCGCGATCTCTTCAACGCCATCGGGAAAGGGAAAAAAAGCGTCGGATGCCGCGACCGTGCCTTGCAGCTGCAGTTGCGCCTTCATGGCTCCGAGTTTGCAAGAATCGACGCGGCTCATTTGTCCAGCGCCCACGCCCACAGTCTGTCCGTCGCGGGCGTAGAGAATCGCGTTCGATTTTACGTGCTTACAAACCTTCCAGGCGAATAGCAGTGCTCGTTTCTCTTCCGGAGTAGGTGGACGTTTGGAAACAACTTTCAGATCGGATTCAGAAAGCTTGTGCAGATCGGCGTCCTGCACCAGCATACCGCCAGAAATATTTTTCAAGACCCACTTCTGCTCTCCGGCGGGGACTTCGACAAGTCGGAGATTTTTCTTCGACGCGAAAGCGGCTTTAGCGCCTTCATCGAAGGCGGGAGCGGCGATGACCTCCAGAAAGAGTTTGGCGATCTCGTTGGCCGCAGCAGCATCCACCGTGCGGTTCACTCCAATCACGCCGCCAAAGGCTGATACTGGATCGCACTCCAGAGCCTTCATGTAAGCCTCAGCCAGCGTCTTGCCCGTAGCCGTCCCGCAGGGATTTGTGTGTTTGATAATGGCACAGACTGGCTCGTCAAATTCCTGTGCCAGATCCCACGCTGCCTGGAGGTCGACGATGTTGTTGTAGGAGAGTTCTTTGCCTTGCAACTGGCGTGCGTGCGCCACGCCGATGCCCGAAGAATCCGCATACATGGCCGCCTTCTGGTGCGGATTCTCTCCGTAGCGAAGGTCGATTGCTTTTCGGAACGTCAGCCGCAGATTATTGGGAAAACCGTCGGCTGTGTGCAGCGTGGAATCCGCGCCGACCCGCTCCAAGGTTGAGGCGATCGCGGAATCGTAGGCTGCGGTGGTGGCAAATGCTTTTTGCGCGAGGCGCCATTTGGTTTCCCGCGAGAGCGCGCCGTGCGAGTAGCCCATCTCCTCGGCGATGGCGGCGTAATCGGAGGGCGAGGTCACTACCGCAACATCATGGAAATTTTTTGCGGCGGAGCGGATCATCGACGGTCCGCCGATGTCGATGTTTTCGATCAACTCCTCAAAATGCACTCCTGGCTTGGCGGCAGTCTTTTCGAAGGCATAGAGGTTGACCACCACCATGTCGATCGCCGGAATACCATGCTCGGCCACCGCTGCAAGATGATTACTGTCTTTGCGGCGATGCAGGATGCCTCCGTGCACTTTGGGATGCAGGGTCTTCACCCTTCCGTCGAGCATTTCGGGAAATCCGGTCAATTCTGAGATATCTTTGACCGCGATGCCAGAATCGCGCAGCAGTTTGGCCGTGCCACCTGTGGAAACCAGTTCCACACCGAATGCCGTAAGTTTATGAGCAAATTCCACTAGCCCGGATTTGTCGGTGACACTAAGAATGGCGCGCTGAATCTTAGACATGAATCCTCGGGAATAAACGACAAATTAGAGAAGAAAGATTTTATCAGCTTGGGCAGGAGTGATTGGTGCGCAGGGCGGAATTGCCGGGCGTCAGTTCCAACTTGACGAACGCGGGAGGTTTAGTTCCCCGGTCGTATTAGGTTTAGTTCCCAGGTCGTATTTCCCCGTTTCGAGGCTTCCGATTCTCGCCGTCACCTGCCGTCTGTTTCGAGCTGATTTCTTCCCCCGTAGGGGTTGTTCGGAGGGACTGGACGATCCGGTTGATCTCAGGCTGCGTGACGCCCACGAAGTTCTGGTAGTCCGCCTGGTAGACAATCATTTCGATGCTTCCCTGGTCCGAGTAGAGGTTAATCACAATTCCATCTTGACGAACGCGGGGATTGCCTTCCTGAAAGCCGCAGTAGTGTTGATTCTGGAGATAGAAGATTCCGGTTTCGGCTGACTTTGGCAGCGCAAGGGACTTGAGAGCCAAAAGGAGTTCCTCGCGACTGTGCCCATCCTGCGAGGCGGTCCAATGGTTCATGTTGTCGGGAGTGAATTCGTACAGAGCTTTAATAAAACTGTAGTGCGACTTCATCGTCTCGCGTCCAAACGCCGACTCGACAACGTGCGGGGCGACCCCTAAATCCGCAGGAAGAGCCTTAACCCACTCCTGGGAACCGATTGTGCTGACGACCAAGCGCAACCCGGAATGAAAATGCAGATCGACTTTAGTTTTCTCAGCATTGTTCTTAGGATAAAAATTGTTCTTAGGATAAAACCTGGTCTGAGTTTCATCGAGGTCGCTCCATGGAACCTCGAAGTCGTATCCAAAGTACGAAAGCGTCCTACCAGCGGCAGGGGAAACGGACTTGTCTTTCAAGGCAATCGGTACGATTCTTGCTAGGGCAGGCGCCCTCTCCGCGACATAAAACGAAAGCGCCACTGGAACGATCCAGTTGATGCCCACGAATACAATTGCGAGTCCGACCACTGTCGTGATCAGAACCCGCCGTAGCAAGCTCACTGCTGACTCCTGCGGCTCTCGGTTAAAGAGCCGACGAATTAGACTTTCGCTTTGGCCTTGAGCTTGACGCGTCCGGCTTGCAGTTCCACCGAGTACTCCACCGCATCGCAGCCATGTTCTTTGCGAATCTCGCCCGTCTTTTTCTGGACGAATGCGGCAAACGAATCAAGGCTGCCCGAAACCTTTTCTCCCGATTTTTGCTTGGCTTCAGAGAGCGCGTTAAAGAGCAACTCGACTTTCGCGCGTTCCACCGTCGCGCCGGAACACTGCACCGAGAAAGGCCGATCTTCAGGAATCGCCACGGGAGCTTCTGCCGCCGGAGCGTGGGGTGCGGGTTTGTGGCTGAGTCCGTAAACCGGATTGTGCTTGCTCTCGTGTTCCGCGGCGACGCGGACACCTTGCACGGAAAGGATAGCGTCCGCCGGCCTGCGATAGCCTTCTTCGCGAATTCGCATTTTCTTGCGCCACAGGTCGCTTTGAACGGCATAGCGCTGCGCCATTTCGTTGTACCTATAGCGCTGCGGAAAACTCATTCGCGCGTTATCGCTGAATTTGCGGATTAAAGAGAGAACTTTCCACTCCACATCCGTGGGAGGCCGCTTGGCGGGATTGTTGAAGAAAATCTCGTACTCGATTTTCAGCCGGCGAAGCTGTTGATCGAGCAGATTCAATTCTTCATCGACGGTCACAAGGATTCCCCAGTTAATAGCGTAGCGTTGGCAGGGGGAGAATACGAGGTTCCCGGCGGACACAAGGGGGATGGTACGAAAGTACTGTCCGGGCGCCGTCAGGATGCGTCGATGGCAGCAGGACACGGGATTAGCGGAAAGTTGAGGGCGGAAGGGTCGGAGCTACTTCGAATTTCGGCTACTTGGAATTGCTGGCCATTTTCTTGACCATCGCCAGCACCAACTTCCGGTCGCTGTCGTTCAGATTCGCCGAGTACCGACGCATCTGGCTCAGGAAGCGGACTTCATCGTCGGAGAGCTGCGGCAATCCTTTGTGGCCATTGCTGTTCCCCTCGGAAAAAAATTGCGAGAGCGCCAAATCCATAGCTCCGGCGATTTTGGCAAGGGTATCCAGAGAAGGGATGGTGTGGCCGTTTTCAACACGGGACAGATAGCAACGCAACAAGCCAGTACGTTTTTCGATGTCGCCTTGGGACATGCTGCGCTGGAGCCGGAAACTGCGGATGGTCTCACCGATATTCATAAAGTAACGAAAGACGATAGCGACTAACGAAAAACAACCCCGGGAAAAGTCAATAAAAGATGTTGTGCATAGTAACCAGAGTATTACCGTCTGGCAAGAGGAAATTCCTGTCATGTGTGCATGGGCTCTTTCCGCGCTTCACATTGGGGAAACTGACCAGCGGTAAATGAGCAGGGCCAAGTTTCAGTTGGATAAACTTTCGAGAAACCAGAAATAGAATCTGACACCGAATTATGGCGTGCCTTCGAACAGCGGCCAAAGCCGATCAGCCGTGACCCGGTAAATGGCGTATGCACTGCCATCGTCGAAGGTCCGACGGAAGAGCAATTCGCCGCGGCCGTCTCCGTCGGCATCGACTGCATCGACCAGCTCCATGCGCGGCGTCGAATCCAGATGAGCCGAATCGGTTTGCGAGAAAAATAACCTCTGCAGTTCCCCCTCAAGATTGGTACGAGCGATCAGCATAATCTCCTTCGGCTGATCGACGCTGGCAGTTGCTGGAGCAGCAGGCGGGTGCGTCTTGGCCGAAAGTACCAGCACCGGCTGGTTGGAGTTGGAAAGATCAAAGATTCGCAGGCTTACATCGTCGAACGCGGGCTTGGCCGATTTGCCGCCGCCCTTGCTGGCGGATGCCCTCCTGGCTGTAGATAAAGCATCCTTAGCCGCAGCGTTCGACTGGGCACGCAACTGAGCCGCAGCCAAGTCGAGCATTTTGCTGCGATAGTCGGCTTCTTCCGCTGGCTTAACATCGTAGGTGTAAGGACGAGGGTCGGGGCCTGCAGCATCGGAAATCGCCGGTATAAACACGGGTGCGGACACGGCGTCCTTGCCCGCAGCGCTGCCGATTGTAGGCGCTGCTCCTGCCTTGGCGGCTGGCAGAGGTTCAAAGGTAGTAAATGGTTCGCTGGGCGAACTAGTGTCCGGTTTCCCACGCCGCAATCGGGGTCGATTCGGATCGGCGATGGTTTCGTCATCAGACGCTTCTTTGGACGTTGTAGAGGAAGAAGACGGCTTCGCGGGTGGCGGCGCGGCAGTGGGTTTCGCGGGGTCCGGATCTGGGCTGGGTCGCGTTGGAGGGGGCGCCGCGGTAGGCGTGCTGCCGGGGGTGGGGTTCGGCTGATCGTTTTTGTCTTTATCCGTATCTTTACCGGTCTTGTCGTTGGCACCAGTCTTGTCCTTGTCCTTGGCCTTGTCGGTGCCGTCGGAATCCGCTTCCGGGTGCCTTCGATGTAGTATCGGGGGTCCGTCTTTGCTATCGTCGGCAATCACCGGCGTCGAATATTTCTTACTTTTCTCGGGCGATCTCTGTCCCGCCGGCAGCCACGTACCTTCAGCGATCCAGGTATGGCTCATCTGTCCAGGCTGCGAGATAGTGAAAATACCTTGCGACACACCCGCACGAAAGCCTTCATATACAACTCCGAAATCAAGTGCCATGGGGACGGGAGCAGCTTTGTAAGAGCCGGCGTCAAAAAATTTGCCGTCTACCATGATCGCGATCGGCGTCAGGCGTGCCTTGTTGCCTGTGGGGGAAAGCTGAACCAGTCCCAGCGCCCGTGGCGTCTTGACGGCAGACGTTTTGTGGCCATATTGCGGAAAGGGAGTTTGGGCCGCCAGCCTGGAACTGCTCAAGAAAATCCAAGCCAGGGCGCAGCTGAAGATGACCGCGAACATCGGGTTGAGATATAACTTGCGATGCGGCTTGCGATGGAACTCTCGATCAACCTTTCGATCGAACGAGGCGCGGCGAGGAGAAAACTTCATGGATATCAATGATAAATCCCCAGACTTCAGTACGACGGATGAGAACGGCAAAGAGGTTGCCTTGAAAGACTTTCGCGGTAAGACGGTAGTCCTCTATTTCTATCCCAAGGCCGATACTCCGGGATGCACTATTGAAGCCTGCGAGTTTCGCGACAAGTATGCCGCTCTCAAGAAGACGGGAGTGGTTTTGCTCGGAATTTCCAAGGACACAGCGGCATCGCAGAAGAAATTTCAGGACAAATTCAGCCTGCCATTCCCGCTGCTCGCCGATCCGGACAAGAAAATCGCTGAGTTGTTCGGCGTGGTCAAGGAAAAGAACATGTACGGCAAAAAGGTGAAAGGCATAGCTCGGACTACGTTCGTCATTGGTCCCGACGGCAAGATCAAACATGTCTTCAATAACGTGAAAGCCGAGGGGCACGCGGAAGCAGTGCT
>Ga0209006_10001056_pt1 | contig 25302 bp, 20 predicted proteins | sample JacPin_JW_Ref_O2_FD_188567 | JGI IMG/M metagenome (GOLD analysis project Ga0209006, IMG submission 188567) | Forest soil microbial communities from Algoma, Ontario, Canada - Jack Pine, Ontario site 1_JW_Ref_O2 (SPAdes) (version 2) | ecosystem: Environmental > Terrestrial > Soil > Boreal... | reverse complement strand
ATCGACAGCGACGCGCTGCTGCTCGATTACCTGCCCGAGGTCGACCTGTGGACGGGCGCCATCGTGGCCGCCGAGGCGCTGGTGCGTTGGCGGCACCCGAATCGGGGTGTGCTGCTACCGGATTCGTTCATCGGGGTGGCCGAGTCGATGAATCTCGTGAGCGATTTGGATCGTTGGGTGCTTCGCACCGCGTGCGCGGAGTTCAGCGGCTGGCGTTCGCGCGGCGTGGGACGACACGCGTCGTTGCGGGTCAACGTGTCTCCTCTGCAACTGAGCACGCCCGGTTTCGTCCGGATGGTTGGCGAAACAATCGCGGAGTTCGGCATGGACGACGGTTCGTTGTGCGTCGAGATCACCGAACGCGCAGTGGTCCACGACATCGACAACACCGCGCGCACGCTGGCGGAGCTCAAAGACGTTGGCGCGCAAACCTCCATCGACGACTTCGGTACCGGTTACGCCGTCCTGTCGCATGTGAAGACACTTCCGGTCGACACGCTCAAGATCGACCCACGCTTTATCCGCAATCTGGGTGATAACGCCAACGATCTGGCGATTGTCCGGGCGATCATCGGACTGGCCGACGCGTTCAACCTGCAGTTGGTCGCCGAGGGTGTCGAAACTCCGACCGCCGCCCTGGCGTTGATGGAGCATGGCTGCCGCCGCGCACAGGGGTACTTGCTCTCACGACCCATCGCGGGCGACGCGATGGAGGCCTTGTTGTCCTCGCGCTGGATGCCGATGCCGTTCCTCGCCAACAGCGAGGCACTAACGGCGGCCGTGATCTAGCCACGGAACGATGGTGGTAGTACCCGGCTAATTCACCCTGTTGATGACCGTTGCGCGCCATCGTCAGTCCAGCCATACCAGCCATCGCACCAGGAAATCGCCAACCCGCTGCGCGGTCAGACGTCCGAACAGGAGCGCCGTGTCGGCTTAACCCCGATAGCCAGCGATCTCGACATCGCTTGTCACCGTACGGGATCCGGTGGGTGGCCCGAGGCTGAAGCGGGCAGCGGGACTGCTGGCGTCGCGTACCCGATGACCGAGTGAACCCCAGCACGCCATGTCATGAACGACAGACCACTTCCGACGAAGAGGCGGCCAGTTCGTTGCACCACGTTTCGTAGCGGCGTATGGCACTGCCGCGGTCGAGCATTTCCCGTGAGTACCGCTTGCCCGCTTCCCCAAAATCCTTGGCCGCGGTTTTGTTTCTGCCGATGGTCAGCGCTGCGTCGAGCAAGGCCCGCGGGTCGGCGGGCGCGACAATCACACCCGCGCCGGCGGCCCGGACTTCACCGGCGGCAGCACTCGACCGATCTGTTGCGGCCACGACCGGCTTGCCGGTCATGAAGTAGGTAGTGAGCTTGCTCGGCACAGCCATTTCCCCGACGCCAGGCTTCTCGTTAACCAGCAGAACGTCCGCCGTGTGCAGGACATCGCGGAATGCCTTGTCCGGCAATGGATTGATGAACTCAAGCGAGGGAATGCCCTCTCCGTCCTGCTGGAGTCTGCGCCGCTGGTTTCCATCGCCGAGCAGGACGAACCGAATCGTTCCTGCTGGCATCTCGGTGGCGGCCAGCCTGGCGGCGGCAACCACATTCTCCAAGCCCTGCTTGACCCCCATGTTTCCGGCATGCACGACGATCAGTTCATCAACACCCCACCCGTATTGTCGACGTACCTTCATCGACTCGTCGGATGTCGGACTATCCGAGACACCGAGATGTGTCCAGTTACGAATAATCGTCAACGCGGAGTTGTCGATGCCGACCGCGTTGAGGCTGGTGGCGAAGCGGTCATGGATGACAGCCACTCCCGAGGCCCCGCGCAACACCCTCGCCTCGAATTGAGCCGCCAAGTCAGCCGACTTACCGCCCATCGCACCGGTCTCGACAACTCCCTTGCCGTACAGATCTTGGACGACGACTCCAACGGGTATTCTTCGCTGTCGGGCGGCGGCGACGACGCCAGCCGTCGCTAAGAGCGCCGGACTCACGGCGATGACAACCGACGGCCGGTCGAACTTTCTGAGCAGCGCTGCTCTGGCGAAGCTCGCTTCCATGCGAATCCTGTTGCGCGGGCTGGGGTTGCGGGGTACATAATGCCTCAACCGGTCAATCGTCACGCCGTTGACGATCTCCCGGTATGACCGCCTGGAGCGATATGCGTCGTAGACCCGCCATTCCGGATAGTGCGGCAGACCGGTGACCACATTGACGTTGTGCCCGCATGCGGCCAACCCCTCCGCCATCCCCGTGGTATACGGAGCTATCCCAGTTAACTCCGGAAAGTAATTGATTCCAACAATTTTGATCTTCATGACTCCACCTTCGTGTGGCTGCGCGGTGCCAGGACCGTGGCTGCTTCCGGGACATCACGGGTAACCAACGCAGTGGCGGCGACTGTCGCGCCGTCGCCGACGCGGACTCCGCGCAGTATCGTCGCCCGGGCAGCGATCCACACCGAATCTCCGATGACAATCGGCGCATTGTCGAATTCAAATGTAGGACTGGATATGTCGTGGCCGCCGCTGCATAGCAGAACTGCTTGAGAGATGCAGGTATTCGATCCGATGACCACCGGCTCGGCGTTGATAATCCAGACCGATTCACCAATCCAGGTGTCGTTTCCGATCTCCAGTTTCCAGGGCCAGTCGATTTTGACGTCGAACTTTATGCGTGTGCCGGTTCCGATTCGGGCACCGAACGCGCGCAGTACGAGTACTCGAAGCTGGTTAGGACACCACCACTGCATGGTGAGGGACCGCGACACCAGCATCCATAGCAATCGCACGACCGGTGGCACGCCCACCGGACGGCCCTCACCGGTGAAGTCTCGCAGCGAGAAGCGCGCGCCTGGCGACGGGCGCAGATCTGATTCGCGTTGTTGAGTCATCGGGTTCTCCATAACCATGCCTTTACCAGCACCTTTCCTCAGCGGCGAACTTGAGAATTCGCGGGCGGTGCGGCGCCTTGGGATCGGTCGCATCCGCGTTGTGATAACCGGTCGAGATTTAGGCCGGCGATAACGAGGACGGCTCCGGTAATCGTTCGAGCCGATAGAGGTGGTGCTGCGCCGGCCACGCTACACAGTTGCGCAGGCATGATGAGTCCGATACCAATCGACAGTGTCGGCGATTCCTTCGTCTAGGGAAATTCGAGCTTTCCAGCCGGTTTCACGCAAGAGACTGACGTCCAACAGCTTTCGGGGCGTGCCGTCGGGCTTACTCGTGTCCCAGCGTGTCTCTCCGGTGTAACCCACTGCGTGAGCGACTTTTTGGGCGAGCTCGAAAATTGTGAGATCGGTCCCGGTGCCGACGTTGACCTGGCTTGGCTCGTCGTAGTTTTCCAGCAGGTGCAGGCATGCCGAGGCCATGTCGTCAACGTGAAGAAATTCGCGCCGAGGCGTTCCACTGCCCCAGTTGGTGACAATCCGCTGACCAGAAGTCTTCGCGTCGTTATAGCGGCGGATCAATGCAGGCAACACGTGGGAGGTGTTTTCCGAGAAATTGTCGTTTGGCCCGTAGAGGTTCGTGGGCATTGCCGAGATCCAGGGAAGCTGATACTGGCGACGCACGGATTGGACATGGATGATTCCTGCGATCTTCGCGATCGCATATGCGTCATTGGTCGGTTCGAGTGCGCCGGTAAGTAGCGAATCCTCAGTGATCGGTTGCGAGGAAAATTTGGGATAAATGCACGAAGACCCAAGGAATAAAAGGCGTTTCACGCGTTGACTGAGAGCCGCGTCTAGAACGTTGACTTGGATTTGCAGGTTTTGAGAGATGAAGTCGACAGGCATGGTGCTGTTGGCGAGGATCCCGCCGACCCGGGCCGCCGCCACAACGACGACCTGCGGCCTTGCTTCCCGGAAGAACGCGAATGTCGCACGCCGATCCGTCAGGTCGAGTTCCTCGTGTGTGCGGGTAAGGATGTTGGCGAAGCCCTGTGTCGCGAGACAGCGACAAATCGCCGAGCCAACCATTCCCTGATGGCCGGCCACGAATACCGGTACGTTCCGGTCCAACGGATCGGGTGTAAATCGCTTGTCCCCCACGACGGCTCAACTCCAGGCCAGCAGGACCGGCGTGTCGATCCGCGGGCTGCCGGCGCATTTCAGTTCCGCGATGTCCGCGTCGACCATGATCCGTGCCAGCTCCGGAGCCTTCACCGACGCCCGCCACCCGACAACTCGCTCCGCTTTGCTTGCGTCGCCGATTAACGCATCGACCTCCGTCGGCCTTAGATAGCGATCGTCGAGACGAACGTGTTCGGTCCAATCCAGATCCGCGTGGGCGAACGCCGCTTCCGCGAAGTCGCGAACCGTGTAGGCATCGCCGGTAGCCAGCACGTAGTCATCGGGCTCGTCCGCCTGCAACATCCGCCACATGCCTTCCACATACTCTGGTGCGTATCCCCAATCGCGAACGGCGTCAAGATTTCCCAGATAAACGTGATGGTCGAGCCCAGCCTTGATCCGGGCCACGGCGCGCGTGATCTTTCGAGTCACAAACGTTTCGCCACGGCGTGGCGACTCGTGATTGAACAATATTCCGTTGACCGTGAACATCCCATACGCTTCACGGTAGTTTCGCGTCATCCAATAGGCGTAGACCTTTGCCGCACCGTAGGGTGAACGCGGATAAAAGTCGGTTTGCTCGTTTTGCGGTGGCGGAGACGCCCCGAACATCTCCGAGCTGGAGGCCTGATACAGCCGGCAATTCACCTTGCCAATCCGGAGAGCCTCGAGGAGACGGACCGAACCCAACCCAGTGATGTCGCCGGTGTGTTCGGGCTCGTCAAAGCTGACACGAACATGCGACTGAGCTCCGAGGTTGTAGACCTCGTCGGGTTCGATTTTCGACAAGAGGGTGACGAGACGTGTGCCGTCACTAAGGTCGCCATAATGTAAGAACAGTCTGGCGTCCGGTTGGTGAGGATCGACATAGAGATGGTCGATACGTTGGGTGTTGAAAGTGGACGCACGGCGGATCAGGCCATGTACTTCGTACCCTTTTCGCAGCAGTAGCTCTGCCAGATACGAGCCATCTTGGCCGGTAATTCCGCAAATCAAGGCTTTTTTCATGAATTTTTCCTCAGCTGCCGGGTCTCCGCTGCGGCGTTGTCAAACGGAATATTGTCGGTCATCTAAACGGGCTCCCTCTTTGGCCAGCTCGGTCTTAAAGTTCGCTCGCACGCAACAAGATCCCGCTCCCAAGTTCCTAGTCATGGGCGATCGAACAGCGAACCACCCGAAACCGTTGACTCAGATACCGGCAATATTACATACTTTTGAGATGAATACAACTGGAATCGGATGCGGGGAGTATCTAAATGCCGGCAGCCAGACACGCGACGGCATGCAGGCGCTGCAGCCGACACGACCCACGGGAACAACCGAACGTCTGCTCGGTGTCCTCTCTCGTTCTCGCCTGAGCCCGTCGAACATCGAAGGTGAAACCATCAGCCGGGTTATTCGACTCAGCCTGCTGCGCGCCGAGCAAGGACCGACCGCAGCGGTTTTGAAAGTAGCCCGCAGCGTGCCGGGAGCCGCGGCACTGCGCACGCAGACGCGCGTGCTCGCCGAACTGACCTTGCACCCAGGACTCGACGCAGAATGGCGCAGACTGCTGCCGCGGACCCTGACCTTCGACGAGCGCACCGATGCGACCGTGTCCGTAGAGTCCTATCTGCCGGGGATAGGGCTGGCCGACGTGCTGGCGCGCCGCCCGGATCGGACCGAGGAGCTGACCGCTGCGGCCCTAGTGGCCATCGCACCGCTGCACCGGCGGACTGCCACGTTCGTGATCGTCGACGAGTTGATCTTGCTGTCGCAGTGGGTCATCGAACCACTCGCATGCCTGACGGAGCTGTGCCGACAGCACGATCCACGCCTAGTTGCCGAGGTGGACCGGCTCGAAACAATACTGCGGCAGGCCTTGCTCCGCCGCCGTATGCCAGTGAGCTGGACGCACGGCAAGTACACCCCGCGCAACGTTCGAGTGGCCGGCGTGCAGGGCCCAGTCACCGGCATTGTGGACTGGGGCGAGGCCGAGCCCGGCCAGTTGGCGCTGATCGATGAGTACCTGATGATCCTGACCGCGAGCTGCCAAGTGGAGCGAGCCGATCTAGGCACGGTCGTCACTGAGCGGTTACGGGCAGGCGGCCTCTCAGACCGCGAGCGCAATGCATTGCATGCCGCACGCGACCAATCGAACACGGACAGTGGCGACCGTGAACGCATCGATGAATGCGTCGACGAGCGCATTGCCATTCTGCTGACCTGGCTGCACCGTGCTGTCGACCTGTGCCGCAAGCGGCCAACCGATCGAAACCACGACATCTGGGCCACCACCGTGGCGCCGGTGCTTAGCTATGCCGCCGTATTCGACTTCTTGGGCACATGCGACGGCTGAACGACGTTCGTCTTTTGAGCCAAGTGACCGCAGCACTATCCGCGGGCTGGGTGCAACCCCATCACAGGTAGAACCCTTCTATCGTCGAGGACTCCGTCGCCTGATTGACGACAACACCAAGCACCAGTATGTCGAGCGCCTTCATCGCGGCGACCAGTCGACATAGCGAAAGTGTCGTGTTAGCGATCGGCCGCACGACAAGTACCACGGCGTCCGCCACGGAGAGCGCCAGTTGGGAATCAATCGACTCGTGGAACGCGGGCGTGTCGATCAGGACGACGTCGCTCTCGAGGAGCAAGGTGTCGCGACCGCGGATCTCGGTAGCCAGCGCCGCTGTTGAGCACGACACGGTTGTCACCGGATCGGTTCCGTTGCCCGTCTTCGCTATAGCAGATCCCGCAACAACCGGCTTGGCCTCCTTCAAATCCCGGTTGGGCGCGTCCAGACTCACGACACCTGTCGCACGTCCACGTTCGGCGAACGCGCGCGCAAGCGCCCGCGTCGCAACAGTGCTTCCGTCTCCGTGATGGCCGGCCACAACCGCGACGACGGGTGGGATTTCGGATTTGACTCTAGGTATACGCTGCAGCACGGATTCGATATTGAGGCTGAGTCGCAATGCCGCCTGTTTGAATTCCTCAGACTCGTCGAATGCTTGGCCGACGTCGCCATTGGAACCGAGCGCTCGGGTTTTGGGCAGCTTGCCGACGATGTCACATCCGGTGATTTCCTCGAGCTGGCGTCGCGACCTCACCTTGTTGTCGAAGCGTTCGAGGAACCAGATGAGGCTGGCCGCAACGAGCAGGGCCATGGTGAGAGCCGCGAACGCGACCATCGACGTCGGATATCCAGAAACCGTGGCGCTGGCCGGATCCGCCCTCGTCACCACCTGAACCAGGGGCCCAACTCTCGGGTCACCCGAGATGTTTTCGATTTTGGCGATGTAGGTGGCCAGGACGTCGCCGTATCCGTTGGCGATGTTGGCCGCGTGCTGGGCATTGCCATCGCTGATTGATACAACGATCAGCACCGTGTTTTTCACCGAGGTCGCTGCGACTTTGGACGCAAGCTGTCGTGCCGTGATATTCAGGCCAAGCTTATCGACCACCATTTGTGCCAGCTCTTCGCTGTGAAACATCTTGACGTATGTTTGCGCCCTCTGGCGGGAGAACAGGTCGCCCTGGTATGCACCCACGGACGTCTTCATATCCGGGGCCCGGATGAACAACTCGGTGGACGCAACGTAATCCTTGCCGGCGCTGACGTGGTAAACCGTCACACCAAGTACTGCGGCGGCCAGGCACGCAAGCACGATCGGCCATCGCTGCCGGAACTTCGTCCAGCCTCTTGTCAACAGCTCCATTGTTCTCCGTTCGGGTTGTGTGACTGACTCATACGGGTTCAGGTCGGGGATCGAACTGCGGCGTCTCGACATGCTTGGTGAACGCCCGATCGGCAACAACCACCCGTCCCAGGCACGTGCCCTGGGCTAAGCCGAGCAGCCTTTCGCTTTCCCGAAGCTCCGCCGCGGTGGTTTGCGGCACCGCGTCGACCAGGATCGATGCGCCGACCTGGCTCGCCATGTCGACGGCATCGGCCGACTCCAGTACCGCGGGGCCGACCACGATGACATACCGGTAACGACGGGACAGGTCGATCAGAAGCTTGCGCATCTTCGAGCCGGTAAGTTCTTTTGTCGGATTTGCCGGCGCGGTGCCCGCCGGAATCCAGCCGATTCCGCTCTGCTCGTCCGACTGGATGGCCGAGTCCAGAGCCAACGGTGTGCAGAGCAGGTCGCCCAGGCCGACGGTCGAGTCGTCGTGTCGGGCGGTGAAATCGGCGCATACAACGACAGTGCGCGATCCTGATTCCGCGAAGGCGGTAGCGAGTAACGCGGCGAGAATGGTGATCGCCGGGGTGCCCCGGGGCGATGTGATCACGAACGACTGAGTTTCGGCCTCAGTTAGGCGGTCGGCAATTTCCAAGCGAAGCAGCTTGGCGTCGTGATGGACCTCGTCGAGAGTTAGGTGGTCCTCGCTAGTGAGCACACCGAGCACACCCGCAAGTTCACCGGTACCGGTGCCGTCGCCCCGGAATCGCACTAGCTCCGGGCTTTCTCGCTTGGCGGCATACACGGCGAGCCAGGTCAACCCCAGCAGGAACCCGATGATTGCTCCGCACGCGATGTTCGGCAGTGTTCGCGGCGAGATGGGCCGTAACGGAACGGACGCCGGTTCGGCGAGCACCGGTTGAACCGGAGACACATTGGTATAAGGCGGGCGCTCGAGTTCTTTGATAGCTTCGATAGTTTCCTGCGCAGTCGCATCGGCTATCGTCGCCGCCTTCACCGGGGAGGCGTCTTGGGCCAGCACTTCTAGTATCACCGTGTCGGGGAACATGCGGCCGGTTACCTTCTTGGCGAGGTCTTTCCCGGACTGCCCCAGCCGCAATCGCTCGTTAACGCGCTCAGTGACCAGCGGTGTTGACACCAGCCGTGCGTAGCTCCCCATGCGGTCCTGGCTGAATTCGTCACCGTATGTGTTCGTGTTTTGCATGGCGTAGTTCCCATCGCCCGCCGTATCGTCGGGGATACTCGCGGTGGAGTCGTTCCAGTACGGCGTGGCGATGACAATCTTCGTGGTTGCCTCATAGACCACCGGCAGCATCAAGTTGATCAAGCCGGCAGCGGCAGCGCCCAATAAGGTCCATGTGATCAGCACCAAAAACTTGCTGCGCATGAGGGCGAGCAACCCAAACATATCCGTCATGATCCGAACCCCATTTGCTTCAGGTTCTCGATGATCTTGTTGGCGTAGTAGGTCTCACCGTCGCCGGTGAGGTGGGTGCCGTCCCCGTCCTGCCTCAGCAGCGGCTTCACATCGATGTCGCGATACCAGCCCTGCGCCACGGGATCGATAACGTACGCGCCCACGCTTTCGGCCGTGCGGCGAAGTCCGTCCGCCACGGCGGGATAGTTTGCTGCCTCATCCGCCGTGGCGGAGGCGGGAAGCATGACGATGATCTTGGCCTTCGGCCAGTCCGAGCGAACCTTCCTGATGTACTCATCGGCTGCCGCCACCACCGACTCCGGTGGTTCGCCAAGGTCATGTCGACCGCCGTCGACGAGAACGTAGTCGACGTGATAGGTCGCCGCATCGGCATCGAGGCGATCAATGAACGGGACGCGCTCAGGATTGTGCATGTCGGCGCCGCGGACAAAGCCGGGCCCGTCTCGGCCATCGAGGGCCAAGCTCCAGCCCATGCGGTCGGCGACCAAATCGGGATACGCGATGGCATACGAGTCGCGGACGACGAGCAACGTGGGCTTGTAGTCGAACATGATTGAGGCCAACGGCGCGACGTTGCGAGGTTCGGCTTGGCCGTGCGGGGGCTCCGTGCTGCGCAACCCGTAGTAGGCCAGGCCGACGACAGTCGACGCCAACACCGCGACGACAGTCACATTGATTGCGCGGCGTGCGCCGCGCAGCGTGTCACGCGCAGACATAATCGGCCCCTAGCTGCTCCCCGCCCAACCCGGGCAGTAGTTCGGGTAAGACGTCGGGCGCACGAGGTCGCGAGTTTCGCTTCTTTCGCTGCGAAACGAAAGCTGAGAACGCCACAACGCAAGCCAGGAAAACAGCGGCCTGCAGAAGTGAGCCGCGCAGCAGAATCATCAAGTAGAACGGCAGAATGCATCCAATCAGACCCGGCATTCGGTGGAAGGTGAGTTCAGCGTTCAATCGGGTGTCCCAGCGATGCAAGGCGAAGCCCAGGGCGAACATTCCGACGGCAAGCAGCAGCCAGCTACCATTCAGATAGAACTCGATCCACAAGGGTGCAGATAAATTAGTAAAGGAGTAGCCGCGCCCAGCGGCGATGTATCCCCCCGTATCCACCGGTTTGGTGGTCCACAAAGTCCTTGGTACCCAGAAAAGCAGCACACCGGCGAATTGTTTCATTGGCACAATTCCGTCCCGCGCGCCAACCAGATATCCGTTCATCAATTGCGCGAAGGAGTCGTAATCACCTGTCAGCAGCGACTGGATGGGATTCGACGCCTTCAGCTGACCCTCGGTGCTGGCGCGGAATGCGTCGGCGAGCGGGAAGATCAGGAGCATCCCGGCCAGAAAGCCGCACGCGGTAAAGCGGAAACGCTGCCTCGTAGCAAATAGTCCGAACGCCGTGGCGACGGAAAGGATTGCCGTGCCAGACATGTAACGCGGGTTGGATATCGGGTTCATAAGGACGGTCAGGAAAATACCTACGACGACGAGCAGCACCGTGTTGCTGCCCATGACAACTGAGGAGATATTCTCGCCCCGCATACGTGCGCTCTTCGCTTCTCTACGGACGCGTATCAGCGCTAGAAAGGCTACGAGCGGTGCCGTCAAAGTAGCCCCTCGCAGGATCGGGAATGTGGCGGTTTGCCCCCAGGCATCGTTTAGGCCAGTAGCTACTTCCGTACGGCTCTGCAGAAAGATGGTCCAGCCGAGGTGTGAGAGGAAGTAGATGTCGATGAGAAGGGCAATCACGGAAAGCACAATGGTGCGTGGGTAATTGATGGTGAATACCTGCTTGACGACGTCATAGGTGCGCTCGGCGTTCCGACGCCGCCGGGCTGACGCGACGCTGTCAAAACCGGCCCCGCCGAGGAATGCGCCACATCCGACGAGGACGATCAACGTGGCCGCAGCGACGTAGGTGCTGTCGATGCGAGGAACGGTGAGGGGCCAGAAGTCTTGTCGAAGCTGAACCAGCGGGGCCAAGCCCAGAAAAATGTAGCTATAGCACCAGAACATCATTTCGAACAGCCGCCGTTCACCCTTGCCTATCAAGAAGGCGAACCGTGCGGCGGAGATCGCTATCGCCGGAAGCGGCCACAGCCAGGACGCGTGAGTGGGAATTTCGGTGACGCGGATGATCGCAACGGGGACGAACACTGCCATCGTGGCAAAAACCGACAGCGCGATAAGCGGCCCGTTCACCTGTGTCGTCTCACCCAGGCGCAGCCTTGTCGCGAGTGGCAGCGGTCTTGGCATGCCGACCTGCACAAGGTCGTTGGCGGCGGCGACAGCCCCCGCTGCAGGCGAAGAATACGGCGCCACCCTCTGGCGGTCCGGTCTCGAGGGGCCGGTCGGCGTGGCCCACGGCTTGAATTGGAGCAGTGCAAACGCCGTGACGAACGTGGTCGCTGTCACGAGTCCGACCGCGACCCCCACCGCCGTTCGGAAAAGCGCCGCACCGCCGACTGCGGTCACCAGCATGACCAGCGCGTAACTGGCCTTGAGCATGAGCGCATCAGCGCTTCGATTGGAGGTTTGCAGCCAGATTGGCAGCGCGTTGATCCACGCTCCAATGGCATATCCAAAGGCGACGACGGGAATGATCGCTCGCGTCGCTTCGAATGTGGGGCCGAGCGCAAATTCACCGACAGTGCCAGGTAGGAGGGCCAGCACCACGCCAAGAAGGATTGTCACTGACGTCGAGACCAGAGCGATTCGGGCCAGGGAGCTCCACGTCTGCGCGGGTGGCATGTTTAGGCGTTTACTCTCTGCGATCACCCTCGATTGAATCGCACTCACCACGATGGCCACGGGTGCCAGCAGTGCCGTGGCGCCGCGCAGTGCGGCGGTGGCCCCGGGACTCACAACGACGGCGGTGAAGAGCAGCACCGCGAACGCTGTCGTTTGCTGGAGGCCGGAGTCGATGCCGTACCGTGCTCGGCCCCTCCAGCCCTCGGCAATCCAAGCCGGGCACTGTCTCAGCCGCGGGGCGATGCGAACAGCAATCAGCATGCCCACCAATGCAAGAACGGTAAGGGCGGTCCATCCACCGATGAGGTGACTGGTGGTTGCCACCGGCAAGTGCAGCGATGCGGCCACCAACAACGCCGCCGAACCGGCAAAAAACACGCCGTCCCAGCGGGTCGCGATGTGGAGACGGCCTTCGGCGATGGCCACTTGTCGTAGCACATCTTTCACAAGCACAAACGGTGTCGCAACAATGATCAATACTGCCGGCAGACGGATTCCTGACCCCTGAACCGCCCACATGACGCTCGCTACGATGGGACTGATCAGTAGGGCACTGGTGAACGCGAGCGAGCCCTCCCGCCGGATGTCAGATCGGGCCCGTCCCGCCATCAACAGCAGCGGTGTGCCCAACGCACCGCGAAGGACGCCGGTGGCCGCGGCGAGCAGCGTCAAAAGGACCGCGATCCGACCGAAATTCTGGGCAGCGGTCACCACCGCGATGGCATAGATGAACAGGCCGTTGCTGAGACCGCAGAAGACCTGGTGGGCGCCGCTCGAGACGGCGCGGACCTTGCTCATCGACGAACCTTCGGTCATGGCTCAGTCCCTGTTGCCCGTCGCCCAGATCTTCTCGAAAGCGCCGATCGAGTCGGTGGCTCCGTGGTTCGAGAAGAGCTCGAACGTGGCGAAACTTCCTTCCCACTCCGAAAAGCGCGGATCTGTCAGGATTCTGTGAATTCCGGGCAAATCCACAGTGACTTGAGCGCCGTCGATGGTCAGGTGTGCCTCGTAGACAGTTTGTCCGTCTTCGCGCAGTGGTTGTGGAAGACTATCGGCCGCGACCACCTCCTGTGGTGTGTTGTCAGCCCGCGCGACGCTGATGTACCAGTTGATCGGTGTCACCACGACGCGAATCGACACCGACCCGGTTATTGGTGGAAGGCTTTTCTTGACGCCTCGCGACACCGTAAGCACGATCGCGCCAGGCGTACCGGATCCGGGCCGGAAGACAAACCGCGCACCCATACCCGCTACCGACGAACCGAGGTCGGGCGAACTGAAGAACGCGGCGGCGGTCCCCTGCGTTGTGGGCTGGTAGCTCAACCTACCGTGCTGAATTCTGAGTTGGTCGCCTCGGTCGTCGGGACTAACCACCGCGGTCGCAGGCTGGCCGCCGTCGAAATGGTCCGGCGCCGGCCCGTCGGGCAAAGCGGTGAAGTCTGCTTGGACCCGAATGCCCTGAGCGCCCATCGGCGCGTTCTCACGCAGAAAGCCCCACCAAAGTGCTGCTCCCACAATGACTGCCAGCATCAGGGCGAAGACAACTTGCGTCGCCGTGCCGTCTCGGCGGCCGGTTTTGAGCATTGTCATTCAGACCCCTCTTCGAGAATCTGGGTGTGGTTCTGTTCCAATTCGCGGCCGGCTCTGACGATGCCGACGTCGGATCACCGCGTGAAGAACTTTCATGCGACAGCATTCTTGACAGCGCTGCGCGGGCTCTCCTGCGCCGCGGAGAGATTTTCTACAGTGAACGCCCTTAGCAGAGCGTTTTTCACGGTGTCGGGATGCACCAACGCCGCTGCGAAAGTTGCCGTCGCCTCAACTGACCCGTTTCCGGCAACGCGCACCGCGATCGACAGGTGCGAGGAACTCCCCGGCGGAAGCGACACCGCGGTTTCGGCGTCCGCCGGTCTGGTCCAGGCAGCCTTGGCGACCGCCGGCATCTTCGATATGTCCGAGATCGTCAGTTGCACCGTCGAGCGTGGCTTAGGGCTGCCGACCACCGCCCGCCTCGGTTGATCGCGATTGCGCCGGGCCGCCCGAAACGCTCGCGCCAAGGCGGCGTAGCCAGCCAGCTTTACGAGCGTCCCGGTCGATTCGGCCCGCGCGCGGAGTTGCGCGCTGAAGTCTTCGTAGGAAGTGCCGGCGCCCGCGTGCACCCGGGCAACTGTGCAGAAGTTCGACAGGGTCTCTGCCTCGTCCGGCAGAAAGCGCCGAAGATCGATTAGCACCTCGCAAAACTCGGCCAGTGGGATACCGGCGTCTCGCAGCGCACGATAGATCGACAACATGATTAATGCGGTCACCGAAGCACGCGTTTTGGTGGCGTCGCGCCAGGCGCGCAACTCGTCGGCGAATTCGGGCACACTCTTGACGAAGACCGCGCGGTAGCCCTGCGCTTCTCCGACGGCCTGCGCGATCGGTTCGTCGCCACGAGCGACGTCATCCGCACGACCTCTTAACCGCGACCAAGCGGTGGTCGCCAGACTGACTGCCTGCCGAATGACCTGACGCGGTGCCGATTTCAGATAATGGCTGATCGCCGCCTGAACCGGCTTGTCGATGGTCGGCGCGGGAAGCGGGTCGACGAATCCGTTGGGGGCCTCGGTGTGCGAAAGCGCGGCCACTATTTCCGCTAGCAAGTGTGAGTCGCCGATTCCGTGGTCGATGCAGATGCAAAGATGCTCGCCAGCCTGTCCCACCGAGATCGGCGCCGCCGGCGGTCGCCCCACCACTCGGTCAAGGATCTCCTGCGTTGTTGTGCATCCGGAGATGTCAAAGGTCGGCGTTGCGCTCAAGCTCGGTTTCTCGGTGAAGTTCCACCGCGTTGCGTCTGGCGATGGCTGCAGGCCGACGCGGAATCGCGGACCCAGCGCCGCCATTCTGTCCAGCACTTCGCCCGCGCGGCTGCCGGCATCATCGCGGACCGGGCCGATAACGACCCAGACCGGTGCGCCAGTCATGGCGACGTCAAGTCGTCCGACTCGGACTGTTCTGGTCCCGCGAGTGGTTCTGCGGTTCCCGACAGCCGAGGAAACGTTATCGCCCCACGTCATCGGCCGTGCACCATCCTTCCTTGTACTCCTTTTGGCGTAAGCCGGGGTAGACCCCCGCACCCGGTGCCGACTCGGGTATACCGTAGATCCACTTGAGTACCGACTATACATACTATTGGGTGGTAATATCCAATTTAACAAACTTGGAGTATTTAGATCATCTCAACACATTCATAGAATCGGGATACCAAGTGCAAAGCAGACCGCAAGCCGCAGAGGTGCGTCAACGAAGCGGGCGTCGCTGCCCAAGCGGAGCTACGCGCACCGTCCTATCGGGTAAGCCAGCGCTAGGGATGGTCGCGATGATCTTCGCCGCCGGTATCGCCTTTGGGTACGTCCAGCCCGCCCGAAGTGACACGTCCGGTGATGACACCGCAACTCTGCAGGCGATGTTCAACAATGTGCAACCCGGCGCCACCCTGACTCTGGACCGCAGGGTTTACCAGCACGGGGGCGTGGTCACCATCACCGTGCCGAACGTGCACATCGAAGGAAACGGCGCAACGTTGGCGGCCACCAACGACCTAACCTCGGCGGTGGAGATCCTTGCGAATGGCGTCTCGGTCTCGAACCTGAACCTCACCGCGCCGATCGGGGGCAAGCGCTACAGCGGGACCGAGCAACAAAAGCTCTACGTTCTTCATGCCGACGGACTCAGACTCAATGACATCACAGTCACAGGCTCCGCAGCTGCAGGTGTGCTCCTCGACGGAGTAAGCAATTTTGTGCTCAACCGCGTCACGGTGCGCGATAGCCGGGCCGACGGTATCCATCTGACGCGCGGGTCGACCAACGGCCAGGTCAACAACCCGCTGACCGAGCGCACAGGCGACGACGGTGTCTCGGTCGTTTCCTATGGCCCAAAGTTCGTCGGTGTCAACGAGCCGCCGTGCCGCAACATCACCATCGAGTCGCCGGTCGTCAACGGCACCACGTCTGGCCATGGCGTGACGGTACGGGGCGGCGAAAACATCACGTATCGCAACGTGCACGTGTCCGGCACCAGCGGCGCCGGGGTGTTCGCCGACACCGAGGGCGCCCCGTACTTCTTACAGTCGGTCAACGGTGCCACCTTCGAGGGCGGAACCGTGACCGCGGCCAATACCACCCCGGGCGCCGCGATGGGAGCGCTCGTAGCCTACGGCCAGAGCCCCGAAGCGGTGACAAGTAACGTCACCTTCTCCGATCTCACGGTCGTCAACACTTCCGAATCGGCGCAGAGCAACATCGCGGTGGTCACCGTAGACGGGGGCGCAGTCAGCAACATCATGTTCCGTAATATCGCCATCCAGCAGCATTCGGAGAAGCCGGTTCTATTCGCGAACGCGCCGCGGGAGACCTACACGCTGTCGGGCATCACACTCAACGGGAAGCCGTACAACGCCGCCTGAGAACCAGTCAGGCTCACCGGAACCGGTGCAAGACAGAGGTGATTCGGTCTGCGATCGCCGCGTAACCCGAATCATTTAGATGCGCACCGTCCGCGAGGAACATGTCCTCCTGGACCACCGGATTCGGTGCGATCAGTGACACGTACTCGCCGCCGATCGCACGCGCCGCGTCCTGCACGACGCGATCAAATGCGATCACCGAAGACGTGACGTCACGAGCAAATGGGCCGACAGCGATGATGCGGGCGTTCGGCAATCGCTTACGAAGCCCGTTGAAAGTGTCAGTGATCGCTCGGGAAACCGGGCCGCTGTTGCTCACGAACTCCGGCATGTCGTTCCCCCCGCCGGCAACCACAACGATGTCGGGATCGGAGGAGGCAACGTCATCCAACATTCCGAGATAGTTCGGGCAGAAGTCGAGCCCGCAACCTTCCCTCGATGAGGTGGCCAGGTAGCCGGTGCCGCCGCGGCCGAAGTTGTGTTCTATCCATCCCATCTTCTGCGACACCAGGGACGTCCATCGCATCGGCTCCGACGATGCGCCATAGCCCGCTGTGATCGAATCTCCGATGAAGGCCGCCTTAGGGGCGGAAGCCTGTACGTAGTTGGCGCACCCGGCGAGTATGAGGCAGAGGGCGGCGAGCGGAACGAGTGTCCGTTTCATTCGGCAATGTTAAAGGCGTTAAAGGATGTCACTTCGCAGATCTCCTCGGAACATGGCCTGTCGTCAGCTCCGGGGCAGGATGCCAAACGTTCCTGACGAGCCGACCTTCCGGGTGGTGAGTCGCTCAAAAGATGTTCCGTAATGTCACCGTTAACCTTGACGGCGGAGCCTGGACGAGGGCAAGAAGGCCCGGCGGCAGCGCGGATGGAACGGTGTACCCACAGCACCCCGACTATCGCAGTTACGGAGGTTGAGCACGCTAGCGAAATGCCGATTGCAATGGCGCTTCTGAAGATCGATCCTGCAACGAAGCTGGCCGCCAATTGCAGTCCAACGAGCAGCATGCCCAACCCGAAAACCGTCCTGCTCTCGCCTCGAAGTTGGAAAACGGTGCTGACACCCAACGCCCAGCACACCGCCGCAGTGCTAACTCCGATGTAGGGAATCACCGAAAGGGTCTCTGGCCAGCTGGCGCCGAGGATCGCCGCACCCATCCTCGCCGGTACAGCCATCAGGCAGCCGGTCGCAACCACCGTTAGCACAGATGTCGCCACCGATGTCCTGCTCACCAAGCGCCACTGGTCGCCGACCGAGTTGCCGGTGCGCACTGCATGTGGCACGAACACCATCGGCAAGGCCGATAACAACGTTGCAATAGGGCCGAACAGCGTAGACGCGCCTCGGATGCCCGCCGCGGCAACGCTTCCGGCAGTTGTCACCGCTACAAGCGTCCCCAAGACGACACCGATTTGACCAATGGCGTACACGCCTCCGAAACGGAGCCTCGCCGGCCAGTCGATCCGCCACCAATCGAGAATCCTGGCGTGGTGTGGCGCAACTCTCAACCGGAACGCCAATATTCCGGCGGAAACGAGTCCGCTAAATCCCCACACAAAAATCGAGAATTCAGCCGATTCGCGAACACCAAAGAGGTTGGCAACAAAAATGCCGAGCATCGGCGCGGCCCATAGCGCGTCGGCCACTACAGCTAAGCTCGGCCTGCCCAGCGCTATCGCGGTCAGACGCAAGACATCCTGTGCCAAGACAACGGGTAAGACCATGGCTAAGGCAAGCGCTATCCACGGCTGATGAAAGACCGCGCCAAGGGGCAGGATGAGAAATCCGCCGACACCACCGGTATACAGCGACCACGAGAGGGCATAGTTCGACTCCGCAACTATTTGTCGATTCGTCAGGTTGCTGGTGAGCAGCAGTGGTGTTCCTAGCGCACCCCGGTCGAATCCCATGCAGACGCCCACCACGGTGATCAGCAGTCCGATGATCCCGAATTGCCCTGCCGAGGACACCTGCGCCAACACGAAAACCATCAGGGCATTGCTCGCGCTCGACAGCACTTGGTCGATCGTGGTCGAAATCGCCACCGAGGCGGCACCCCTTGCAGGAGCACCGGCGGAAGAACGGGCCGGGAGACTCACTTCGCTCCACCCATCGTCACAAATGGGTGCCGGCACTTGTCGTCGGCGTGGTCGATCATTCGTCGTCAGGTTTTCTCGGGAATCGCTGAATGGATGCCTGCTCGCGCTCGCGTCGCATGGCCCCGATAGCCGCCGCGCAGGGTGCCTTGGACGGATGTCGTGGCGAGCTCCTCTTTACCGCGGGGCGAAATACTATGTCGTGCGCTTCCAGCAGGTCTCTTGGCCGGCCTAGTTCCAGGTCATAGCCGGCCAGTAGGGAGCCCTCGTCGCCGGAGATGAGTCCGACGGTGTTGAAGTTGGCCCGGAGATCTGCGCGTCGACTCTCGATTGGCAGCCGCGCCAGCGCCTGTATGCCGGTCAGGTATATCCGGCCGGATTCGCGGCCGAACCGATCGTCGACCGCGATATCGCTCTCGGAAACAAGCACCAACGATTCACCTTTCTGGCGTTGCTTAGCGGCCGGGCCACACACCCCACATGTTGGTTATCACCATGCTGCCAAGACGCGGACCCGTGCCACGATGATACTCCACGCCTTTGATTCGGAGCGAATCCATGTAAAAAGTATGTAATATTGCCGATATCCCGATCGTCGGTTTCGCGTGGTTTGCTGTTCGATCGTCCACAACAAGGAAGACGAAAGTGCTGGGCGATGTCACACTGGGGACAGCGTCACGCGCCATGCGGGGCAGCGCGCAACGGCACATCCCCCACCACGCACGACGCCAGGAGGTTGGCATGAAGCCGGCTATCCACGAGTCCTCCGGGCGGCCGGGTCACACCGAACGGACTTGGGCGGCGTCTGTCTATCAGGTAGTGGTCGCTGAGCTGGCGAGGCTGTCCGGCGCGCTGAGGCCACAGGGCTGTAAGTGAACGGCCAACAGCTGTTCTACAGCATCGCAGCAATGAACGCGCTGTTTGCGTCAATGGCGTGGTGTGCCGCCAGGCCCAATCGGTGGTCGATACTCGCGGTCTTGACGTTTGCACTGATTTGGCCGTTTGCCAACGGGACCTTGGAAGGGGACATCCTTCTCACGGTCGATAGCACCAGCGGAATAACAGTATCGGACTTGTTGTCGGTCCTGGCAGCCGCGGTCGCACTTGTTCAGGCGATTAGGATCCACCGGCACCGTGCGCGCGAGAAGTCCGCCACCGAACACAGCGACGTTACGCAAAGGCTCTGAGCGATACCCCCAAGGTTGTCGCTGCGGGGCTGGTTGCTCAACCGTGGGATTCCCCTCAAAGGGGGGGATGAATGGACTTTGTCGCGGTGGTGGCCGCTCGATACCTGCCTTCGAGGATGTCGGCCACCGCGTCGATGCTGAGCTTCTCGCGCACCGCAGCCAGCGCGTGCCGGCCCATCCGCTCAGCCAGCGTCGGCTCGGATACCAACCGCTGCATCGCCTCAACCAGCGCCTGCGCAGAGTCGCCGGGCACGACGATGCCGGCGCCGTAGTCGCGGACGGCTCCGGCTAGGCCGTTGCTGTCGGTGACGATGACGGGCTTACCAGCGGCCATCGCCTCGAGCACCGTCATTGGGAATGGTTCATCGACCGACGGCAGCACGTAGGCGTAGGCAGCGGCCATGCGTGCCGCGATCTCCTCCGGTGCTAGAGGTCCGGTCCAGCGCAGCGCGTCGGCGCGGCGGGGGTGGCGGGCGGCGAATTCGGCGATAGCCGAGCTGACCGCCGCGCCCTCGCCTTCGTCGGGCCCGACCAGCGTGAACGACGCCTGCAACCCGGTCGACAGCAGCGCGGCGGCCGCGTCGACGAACACCAGCGCCCGTTTGCGCGGATGCAGCCGCGCCAGAAACAAGAACTCCGGGCCGTTCGAAAGGCCGGCCGCAGCCGCCACAGGCGGCAGCGCGATGCCATTGGGCAGCAGGTCGATTCGGCGCGGCGCGCCCAGCACCTCGGTCAGCTGGCCGATCTCTTCGGTGCGCAGCGCGAACACGTTGGCCGCGCGGCGCAGCACGCTGCGGGTGGCCAGCCAGTCCACCGCCCGCTGCGCGATTCCGCTGCGCGGATTCACCATGCCGTGGGTCTGGACCACATACGGGCGTCCGCGTAGGCGCGCTATGAGGGCGGCGGGCAGGGCAACCCCGTCGCGGGCCAGGTGCACGTGCACCACGTCAAAATCGCCGACGTGGCGCCACAGCCAGCGCAGCATCGACGGGGACCACAGGTAGGCCATCGGCTTAGAGCCAGCGACGCGCCGGGTCGGGAAAAGCCGCAGCGACGCCGCACCCATCCGCGAGGTCGACAGCGGCAGGTCGGTGCTGCCGCCGACGAGCAAGGTGTCGTGGCCGCGCGCGTTCAGCGCCTCGCACTGGCTTACCGCCACCTTCGTCGGCCCGCCGAACGCGCCGACCCCGGAGACCAGCGTCACGACCTGCAGCACCCTCAACCGCGTCAACCTCGCTGGTCCATCGTCGACCGCGATATCGCCCTCGGGAACAGGCACGAACGACCCGCCTTCCTATGCATTTGCTGTTGGCGGCCGTGCCACACAACACAATCGTGACTAGCATACCTCACGCACGCGATTAGCATTGCTTCCATCCGAAAAGTATGCAATATTGCACAATATCCGAACTGGGGTTTCTGGTGGTCCGCTCTTCGACCGCCGACGAGAAAGACAACGAAGGTGCTATCAGCGCTGGGGCTAGCGCATCGTTTCTCGTCTGTATGACGAGCAGTTGGAAGCGTTCAGAGTCGTAGCCACGGCGGAGTCGCCCGCCGCTGCAAAGGGCGACCAACCCGTGCAGTGCAGTCCGTAACACCAGAGAGGAGGAGCGTGACCGAAGACGCAATCAGCATCGGCGGTGTCGACCTCGCCGATCCAGACACATACCTGGCGGGAATGCCCTTCGATGCGTTCCGGAAGCTCCGCGAATGCGCACCCGTGGCATGGCACCCGTACAAGGACGGACCTGGGTTTCTCGCGCTCACCGGCCGCGACGAGGTCTTTGCCGTGTCCCGCGACAGCGCCACGTGGTCATCGGAGGCGACGGGGGTGTACTTCGACGTGCCCGGTCCCGACGACATCGCCGACCAGCGGGGGGTGTTGATGTTGACGATGGACCCGCCGCGGCACACCGCGCTGCGCGCTCTGGTCAGCAAGGGCTTCAAGCCGCGCCAGGTAGCGAAGCTCAACGAGCGCATTACGGAAATGGCGCGCGACGTGGTCGACAGTGTCATCGAGCGGGGCGAGTGCGACTTCGTCACCGACGTTGCCGGGGCGCTGCCCTCATATGTCATCGCCGAATTGCTCGGCATTCCGCTGGAAGACGGCTACCGGCTTTACGAGCTGACCGAGATCATGAACACCGGTCTGATAGGCGACAAGCGCGCCATGAAGGCGGGCGCCGAGATGTTTGGGTACGCAACGGAACTCGTGGCCCGCAAACGTAAGGATCCTCGCGATGACATCGCGACATCGCTGCTGCATGCCGAGGTAGACGGACTGCGTCTCACCGAAAGCGAGTTCAACTTCTTGTTCCTGCTGTTGATCAATGCGGGCGGCGACACAACCCGTAACCTGGTCGCCGGCGGCACGTGCGCGCTGATAGACCATCCGGAGGAGCGGGCAAAGCTGGAGGCGGATCCGTCGCTGCTGCCGACTGCGGTTGAAGAAATGCTCCGCTACGTTGGGCCGTTCATCGCGTTCTTCCGCACGGCCACGAAGGACACGAAACTACGCGGGGTGCCCGTGCAGGAGGGCGACCGGGTGGCGATGTTCTACCCGTCGGCCAACCGAGACGAGGCCCACTTCGCCGATCCCGATCGCTTCGATGTGACTCGTAAGCCCAACTCGCACTTAGCATTTGGTGGCGGCGGCGCCCATTTTTGCCTCGGCGCGAACCTGGCCCGGGTGGAGTCGGCCACCCTCGTATCGGAGGTGCTGAGCCGGATGAAGAACATGGAGTTGGCGGGGCCTGTCGAGCGCATGTCGTCGACACTGATCAACGGCATCCATTCCATGCCTGTCCGGTTCACGCCTGCTCGACGAGTGAGCGCTCGGTGATCGCTCAAAATCACAAGGGAGCCAGCGCAACATGCAGTTGACGCCAGCAGAGGTGCCCACATTTTTCGGACCGTCTGATTCGCCATTGTTTGGCGTCGTCCATCTGCCGGTCGATAACCAGATCAGGGGCGGGGTATTGATCTGTGGTTCGCTTGGACAGGAGGGGATGGACAGCGTCCGGCTACACCGGGTCCTCGCCGGCAGCCTCGCGCGCCGCGGTTTCGCTGTGCTGCGTTTTGATTACCTAGGCTTGGGTGATTCTGCATACGCCCAGGGCCGTGATGACGCGGTGGCCAACTGGGTGGCAAGCGTGGGCCATGCGCTCGACTACCTCACGCTGATCGGCGCGCAGTCGGCGACTGCCATCGGCATACGTGCCGGGTGCCTGATCCTCAACGAGTACCTGGCCCAATCCCACACGGTCAACCGCGTGGTCTACCTCGATCCGTATGGAACGGGCAGGCGTTACCTCCGGGAACACAGAACGCTGTTCCGGTTGTCGGTGGGCGCCGACGCTGCTACGCCCGGCGAAGTGTCAATCATAGGCGGGCGGTTGAGCGACCACGCCGCCGCAGAATTCGCCGCGCTGCGGATGGGTGCCAATCCAGTCGGCGCCCACGGCGTCGACAACGTACTTCTGGTGGGACGACCAGCCGAGACCGACAAGCACGTCACCGCCTTGGCGTCGGCCGAAGGAGTTGATTCGATCATTGCTGGCGGTCTGCCGGAATGCGCCGCGCCGACGCCGACTCCGTTACCGATCCCGTTCACCGCGGTCGATTCGATCATCGACTGGATCGACGGAAACGTTCCGGCTCGCACCCATCGCGTCGTACCCCAATACCTGACAACGGTGACGATGCCGGCCGAAAGGCCGGACGGGGTCGACGTTTTCGAGAGCATCGAACGAATCGAGCCGGGCGGCCTATTCGCCATCCGCACGCAGCCCCGACGCCGTAGGCCTGCGCCCGCAAAGACTGTGTTGTTCTTCGTGATGTCCAACGACTTGCACGTAGGACCCGCCCGGGAGTGGGTCGAATTGTCACGTCGCATTGCAGCGGCCGGGTCACAGGCGGTGCGCTGGGACCCTGCAGGACAGGGCTTGTCGGGCCCGATCAGCCGGGACCGGTGGCGCAGAATCTATTCCAAGGCTGACATCGCCGACTCGGTAGCGGTGGCCAGACAAGCGTGCCACGACGCCGGCGAACTCCAGCTTGTCGGTATCTGCTCCGGCGCGTGGTACGCCGCTCAGGCCGCCCGCAAAATCGGTGCGCAGTCGGCGATCCTTGTCAACGTGCAGGTGTGGAATTGGCGCGTCACCCCCACCTTGCTGTCGCAGTGGGGCTTTCGGAAGATAACGCTAAACACCAACGCGCCTGGTGACACGGGCGGCGGCGCTGGCGGGTCCAGGCCTAAGCGCCTCAAAGCACTTCTCAACCCGGCTCGGGAGCCGACGAAAAGCTTCATGCACAACCACCTCCCGCGATATGTCCTGCGGGTGTTGAACTGGGCCGGACTCGTGTACCTGCCCGAGGTTGTTCTGACAACGCTTGCCCGCCGCGGAACCGACGTGACGCTGATTGCCGCGCCCGAGGATGCCGAGCAGTTCACTGCCAAGGGCGGTCAGGCAGCTCTTGACCGGCTGCAATGCTCATCGCGGCCGCCCCGCCTGATCGCCACACCCACCGGGGATCATCCCGCCCATCATCCGGCGGTATTGGCGGAGATCCGCAACGCGGTGCTGCCGGTAGCTGCCGTTTCGCCATCGGACCACATCCCGGTATCGAACATCACGTCGATTGAGAGTCGCCGAATTCACTAGTGCCCCGCGCCGGAAATACTTGAGATATGTCGTCGTTTTTCAGCGCGACAACGCTCATGTGGATGCCGCGTTTGGGCGGCAGGTCGACTAGCTAGTCGCCGGGCTAAGCTGCGGCGCCTGCATCATCAGCTCAGAAATCAACTGCTCGCCCTGTTTTCGGTATCGGACGACATTGGCGAGTTTGACGTCTTCGTAACCGCGCACGATATCCGGTAGTTCGGCGATGCGGACTGCCAGCGCGTGATTATCCGGCGTCATGGCGACGGCGACAGCGTCCATCCACGATCGGTACTCCACGATCAACTGCCGTTCTAAACGACGAATGTGGGTGTGGCCGAAGGGATCCCAAAAGCTCCCACGGAGAAACCGCAGGGTGGCAAGCGCCCGGAAGAACGGCCGCACCCATGGGCCCAAGGTGAGCTTCCGATTCATGCCCATCGTCCGCAGGAACGGTGGATGCAATTTATAGGACACGCGCGCGTTCGATCCGAACGCCTCGCGCACGCGAGCGTCGACCTCTTGGTCCAGGCAGAGTCGGGGCACCTCGTACTCGTCCTTGTATGCCATGAGCTTGTGCAGATTTCGAGCGACGCTTCTGGTCAGGTCATCACCAGCGGGCGCCTTCGTTGCTTCTGCGATACGAATCCGCTCGACGAACTCTGCGTAGCAGTGCGCGTACCGACGACTCTGATAGGCGATCAGATCAGCCACGCGTGCCGCGACCTCCTCGCCGAGCGGTGATTCGGGCTTTGCGCGAACTATCCCTGCAATGCGACGGGCATCGTGCGACACGGTCTTGGGCCCGCGCTCTTTTCGCAATTGCGCGACGGCGGCCTCCAAATCGGCTGGCGCAGCGACGGCTTGGCGACCGCGGCGGAATGCTTGCAGATTCTCTTGCACCTTGATGCCGCTGCCGCGAATGGCTTCCTCGATGTGTTGTGCGCGCAGGGGCAGT
>Ga0209006_10001055_pt1 | contig 25313 bp, 21 predicted proteins | sample JacPin_JW_Ref_O2_FD_188567 | JGI IMG/M metagenome (GOLD analysis project Ga0209006, IMG submission 188567) | Forest soil microbial communities from Algoma, Ontario, Canada - Jack Pine, Ontario site 1_JW_Ref_O2 (SPAdes) (version 2) | ecosystem: Environmental > Terrestrial > Soil > Boreal... | reverse complement strand
TTCAACTAAGGCAAGGCGGCATTGAGAATCGTGATATCCGACGGTGAAAAGGGGAGTGTGGAACGTTGCCGCAGTGTTGAAAGGCGAGAAGGAAAGAATCAACGTGACTTTTTCAACACCCACATCCCCTTAACACTCGTTGACCCCTTGCCGGGTTGCAGCCCGGTGTAGACCGATGATGTGCTTGAAGAGCGGACCACTATGGTCAGTACTTTCCCATGGAACACCTGCAAAGTGCTCCACTCTTCGCGGCTGCTGATATAGGGCGCTGATCTCTGCTTCGCGACTACGCCCTCCAAGTCAGGCTTCCACACGTGCTCGAACAACGCGGTTCCTGAACCATCCACATGATCTGCATACTTGAGCGGCGAGGCTTCCGCTACGCGTGACAGAAGCCGGCGCAGCTCCTGTTTGCGAATCGACCAGCCTCTCGTTCCGCTGATCCTTCCCATCGAGCATCAGCAAGTCGAATGCGTAGAAGCACGACTGACCACGACGGAACAGCAGATCCTTGAACTGTGGTCGGCCACGACGGTCGAGACAGGCGATTTCGCCATCGATCACGGATGGTTGCAGCAGAATCGCGGGTTAAGGAGAGAAAAACTCATTCAATCGTTGATTGCCGCGTAATACCTATAATCGACTTCGATTACAGTTACTTCGTGCAGAACCCTTAATTGGTGTCTAGTTTCTGGCGTCCGGCATTGGGTCCCTGGTTGGTGGCCACCACGGTAACTGGCGCCTGCAAGGTGAAATTCAGCACCGTTTCTGACGGCAGCTTGATCTGCTGGCCCTTGGTGGCTGCTTGAACACCGCCGCCGAGCCCGCCGCCTGCTGCTCCGATAGCGGCGCCTTTGCCACCGCCGAGCGCTCCGATCAAAGCTCCGATTCCCGCACCCACACCGACCTTCTCCACCGTGTTCTTGCCACGGGAGCTGCCTTGCTTCTTGTACTGATCGGTTTGGATATTGTAGGTCTGTCCACCGGAGTTGATGCTATCCAGCTGCAAAATGACTCGCGACTGACCGGCGAATCTGCCCGCATTCTCTACGTCCACGAGATACCCCTGAACGTCACTACCGGACGGAACCACGGTTTCGCCGTTTATCGTGATCGGATTGTTGAGCGTGGCATGAAATATATCGCTAACTTGGTTCTTCTCGCTATCGATAGGTTCTACCAATCGAACCACCAGAGCCGTACCCTGCGGGATCGTAACTTTTTGTGGTGTCGGAGCTGGAGGCGGAGCGACCGCGGATGGGAGCGCAGGCACCACAGTCGGGGTTATGGTGGGCGGCGGAGTTTGAGCCACTTCCTGCGGCGACCCTGGAGCGGAATCATCCTCGTGTTTGCGCGATTTCTTCTGGTGGTGAGACACCGGTTTAGGTTCTTCGGCAGGTGGCGGTGCCGTCTGTGCGCTCTCTGCTGGCGTCGAGGGCGCGACTTCCAAATTATTCACAACTTGCTTTACCCCCGGCTCGGAAGACGCATAGCGGGCCGCGGCCTCGCGCTGCGCATGGTTGTCGACAACTCCTGAGAGTGTCACCGAACCATTGGCGGATTGCACCGCGAGTTGCTTGCCCTGTAGACCAGGATCGGCTTTAATCTTGGCCGGGATATGGTTGGCAATTTGCGCATCATTCGGAGCCCTCGAACAGCCCACCGCGATGCTGAAAGCGATCAAAAGCAGAACCGCACGTACGTAGAGAGACCCTCTCGACTTCATAACAAAATGCTCCTCGTGGTGTGAACCCAGTCATGGGCATGATCTCGTTCGGAAAAGCGGACGGCCGCTAATTGTTTACGCTGACATTCCAGTTTGATCTGTCGCTTCTCATGTCGGCGGTTATTGATACTGGTTGATGAGCACAATATTGGGCGGGGGATTGTTTGCCTCCGCTCCCAATCAAGCCGGATTTTTTGAATTCCGGTGCTGCCGAGTTGTGCTCCATTAGCGCCCTAGAGCGACGCCGAATCAATCAATCAATCTACGCGGTTAACGTCCGTACCCCGACGCGCAGTGGACACAGCACGCGAATAACCACACTGCTAACTAAGGTGTTCTGCCATTACGTTTGTAAGGCTCAATCCTTTTGACAGAACGTAAAGGCGGCTCAGCAAACATGAGCCTGCCGAGCCGCACTTGAGAGTCTGCACGCTCTGCGCTAAGTAATCAGATAGACAACACGCCAAATGGATAGGGCGAAGGGGCAGGTGCATGGAAGCGCGCTCCTCTGAGGGCATTTGCTACGACGCTGGTACGCTCTGGGAACGCGGACGCTCTTCGCGATCGTAAGCGCTGACGGCCACAATCTCCCCCGTCGGGTTTCATGGTTGTGCCCCTAATCTCAGACGTGCCAACTGTTGATAAATCGCCTCTCTCCGCGTAGAGGAGTCCCGATAGGCTGTAGTTTTTCCTTGGCTGTGTCCGCCGTTTCCAGCTTCGTGCCCGTTTAGGTTCACCATGGCACCATCGGGATGTCTCCTCCCTCACAGACCCCACCGTGCAGATTTCCCGCAGCGGGTTCCTCAAGCGGACTCTCCGGTTACATCCAGCCATGTCGAATCCGAGGCGGCAGCAACGGATGATGTCGAAGGAGCTCGGCATATCTCTCCCACGTCATCCGGTTTCCGCGCGTGCGACCATTCAGACACTTTCTCCAAATTCTTACGACGCCCCGATAGAACTTCAGAAGGCTCTGAGAGTTTGTCGGTCGGCCGTAATACTGGTAGTGGCCTCGGAGCTTGGCGTTGAGGGTCTTCTGCTGCTCGTCCACCGGTGCATGTCGATGCCTCTGGCACCATTCGGCAACCGCCGTGAGGCTCCTGCGGAGCCGCTTACGCATCGTTCGCACATGCACTGTGAACTTCCCTCTCCGACTGCGTGCGCAAATGTGCGTCAAGCCAAGGAAGTCGAAGGTGCCGGGTTTCTTCTTGCCCTGCCTCTTCGCGCGTTCCTCGGCGTAACGCCCAAATTCCAGCAGCCGCGTCTTCTCCGGGTGAAGCATCAAACCGTATTTTGCAAATCGCTTCGATAAGGAAGAAGTGGGAGTCAAGGCGGAAAATGCCGAGAAAATCACGAAATTTCTAGAAAGAAAGCGAAAGGCTGTCAACATGGCAAACAGAGCATGCAGCTGCATACAAGGACGGCGAGAGAGGTGGTACAGGGTCGGGGACACAGAGAGACCGAATCGGGCAGATGCAAACAAGATACAAGGGTTGTGACTATCATCCGAGTTTTCAGCAAATGGCATTGGTGGACACAGAAACCGGAGAGTGTGGCGAACGGCGGCCAGCTCATCGGGAAGAAGCTGAGCAGTTTTATCGGGAGGTGAAGGCACGCAGTTTGAGCGTGCGGGTGGGGATGGAATCGAGCGGGCACGGACGCTGGTTTGAGCGTTTGCTGCGGGATCTGCAGTTTGAGTTGTGGATCGGGGACGTTGGCGATGATGATGGGCCTGGCCGTTTCGGAGTTCTAACAGCAACCTGCACTCCTGCAATCGCGCGTCCGGACCTGTCTCTCACACTCCCAGAAATAGTCCCTCCAGCGACCAGTTGGCGCCTCCTCAGGTTTTGCCGGGCACACAGCCCCTGCCGAAGAAGCTCAACGGCAAGGAGCTACCGGAACAAGAACGCCGGGCTGGTTGGCCCGGCTGATTCGTGTTCATCAACTTGCGGGGAAACGACTAGGTTCTGAGGTCCCCGCAGATCTTTTAATTTCTATCGGTGGCCGCTCACATGACCAACGCGAGGTCCTCCAGTTCCCTTTGCAGGACGGGGATGGAGCAGCCTGATCTCTCGACACGGCTCACGGCGTCTCGGGCTGCCTCGGGCGACGCCCCGAAACCGCGTCCCATCAGGAACAGCTGAAGTAGTTCGGCAGCCTCGCGCGAGTCGATCAGAAGATCGTGAATCAGATTGTTCCGTAGAGCCGTCAATTCCGCCCTCGAGAATGTACCTTTCATGGCCGTTATCACCTCCGACTCCGACCTTCCCGCCCTGCATCATCAGACTTACTCTCTGTGTGCAATCGAAGTACCGTTGTCGAAAGGGCAGAACGCACCGGTGTGTTATGTAAGTGGGCTGGATCTCGAGAAACAAATCGCGACTCCGGTCGAGGCGGAGCTTTTCTTCTTGACATCCCTTTCCAGTTCCTGCGGGAAATCCAGAACGCTTTGGCAGCATAGCCTAATGCAACGCACGCACCCTCGAGTCCAACAAATCATCATCACTCGGAGAAACTGATGAGAAGGAAAAGGCAAAGCCACTTCAGCGAGGCGTTGCGTCTTGTCGTCCGCGTCGGAGCTAATCTTCAGGCGCTTTCCAATCGGATTCCTACGACCGCCTATCACTATTCGAGGAGCTGAAGGAAATCGACCAACAGGAGGAAGCGATTTCGTTCCAAACCACTGTTCAAGCCAGTTTGAGTTCGCATGGGCCCGGGAGCGCACCCACGGGGATGATGAAGGCATGGCTCCCCGACTCCATCGGGCGAGATAACCAGGGCGAGGTGCCTCGGACTGCCTCAGACTGCTGCTTCCTGCGAGCCATCGCCTAAAGTCTCCGAACCGATCGGTGTAAGGCTGCTTCTCGTTTCCCTACCGTGTAAGGAGAACTCTTTGACCGTCGAACTGACGACTTCGAATGTTTTGACGCGCGGAACCCCGTCCAGGAGTGACTCTAGAATCTTCAATACGGTCGGGTGTCTGGTGGTGTTGAAAGCCTGCGCGTTCCCTTCATGGTCCCAAAAGCTGAGGGCTTGAATTTCACTTCCGCCGGCGACGGCGAGCGTAATCAAATCCAAGAATCCTTCTTGCATCCGTAGCCAAGGAAGGATTTCAGACTCCATGAGATTCGTGAATTGCTTGAGCGTATTCGATTTGAGGCGAACCGAGACCTTACGAACAAACATGACCAGCCCTCCCGCGTCGGACGGTCCCGCAAGGCTGCGTGTAGCACAGCACCTGCACAACGACTTTCCTCCCGACACCGCACACCAGGTCGCAGGTGGACTGCCACAAGATAGTGCACTGCGATGTTTCCCCTTGGCTCGTGGAACTCGCAGACTAGCCGGATGTAGGAAAGGATCAGCCGAGTTTCCGGCTGCGTATCGATCCACTTCACTCTATCCACAAAGATACGATCTATATATGAAATGGTGAGACCAGGATAGCCTTTCGGGCAGGCGCAGAGACCTACTAGTCCACAATTCGAATACCGTTAGGCCGAGGTCACACCGAGGCTCAGTCAATAGAGTGAGGTCCAGCTGGAAGACGCCTGCTGCAGCGTTACAATGCCGATTCTTGAGCCATCACCGCTGCCATCACCGCTTTGGGGGCTGCAGAGCACGACGGCTGACGACATACGTTAGGCTTGCTCGCTGATTCCACTGACGCCGCCATGCGACACTTTCGGTATCTTTTCATATCGCAAGTGGGTTGTCAGAAGGATAGTTGCACTTGCAGCTCGTGGGCGTGTTTTCGATTTCCTGTCTGGCGGGTGCGCGCACCGCAGTCCGCACGCTATAAAGTCAATGTTGTCACCATCTTCCGACGATCATCCAAAGTCCAACGGTGAATCTCCGCGCAGCGGAGTCGCTGGCTTGAAGCAACCAGTATGGTTTTGCCCCAAAAGCCTGAGGAACTAAGCGGAAGGATTATGTGATTCAACCGTTTGGTTAGAGCAATGTTCCCTCGCAAGCCATACTGCGAATTCCTCTCGCGCCACAGGTGATTAAGTTTAGCGCTCGGATAGTAAGCGAGTTACCAGCCGCTGGGAAACGTTCTCAAGGCGGCATGCCGTTGTGGCACGCAGCCTGCAGTCAAGAAACCTTGTGAGCTGAATGATGTCGACGAGCCATGCAAACCCGACTATGGGAAAAATTGTTAAGGAGTAATGACCATGCTGAGTGTGGGGTACGAAGTGACACGCGACTTGGAAGGTCGTTTATCCAGGCGCAGAACAATTGAAGCTGCAATCCACAGACACAAACGGAAACATGTTCATCACATTGCCGGGCCAGTCCTGAACACTTTCCTGAAGGCCACGGGGCTCTACTCGCGAGGTGTCCGCAACGCTCTCCGCCCGATCGTGCGCGACGTGCGACTTGAATTTGAGGACTTGCCGCCAAGCTTTGAGGGCTTCCGAATCCTGCACCTTGCAGACCTGCACATCGACGGCGTAGATGGCCTGGCTGAGGTCGTAGCGGACCTCGTTGCGCCCCTGGACGTCGATTTGTGCGTCATGACAGGAGACTACCGCTTCAACGCTCAAGGCCGGTGTGACGGAGTCTATCCGGGCCTGCGGACGATTCTTTCCGCCATCCGTACCGAGCAAAGTGTTCTGGGCATCCTTGGCAATCACGACGAATCCCAAATTGCGATAGAACTTGAGAACCTCGGTGTACGCATGCTGATCAACGAAGCAGCCGAAATCTCCCGGGGAGACGAGTCGATTCATTTGATTGGTGTCGACGACCCGCATGGATATGGCTGTGACGACTTGGAGGGGGCGTTAGAAGGTGTGCCGGAGGATGGGTTTAAGGTTCTGCTCGCCCATACGCCAGAGATTTTCGAGGAAGCTGCGAGAAGCGAAATCCGACTTTACATGTGCGGTCACACTCACGCCGGACAGATCCGGTTGCCTATTATCGGCGAGGTTTTTCAGAATGCCGATTGTCCTAGAGCTTATGCCCAAGGCGAGTGGCGACATGATCGCATGCTGGGACATACAAGCGCAGGGGTGGGTTGCTCGCTTGTCCCGGTCCGATATAACTGTCCTCCCGAAATTCCCGTGATCGAGCTCGCGAGAAAGTGAGTCCCGCGCGAGCTCGTGGGATCATACGACCGTTTTTCGCCGCCACCGCCCGGGCGCAAATGGCAGATCAAAGCGGCAAAGTAGTGCCGTCGGTTAACTTTTTCGCCCATCTAATAGTGCACACTCGCTCCACGCTGGGCACGAACTGCGAATGGACTGAGCCCTTGAAGTTACTGCAAATAGCAGTGGATTTGCAGAATAGGCCGAGTGGCCGCTGCCAAAGGTGGAAGGTGTCACGCGCTGATTGACAGCGGGGCAGTCGCCTCACGCATAATCCGCAGTCTATTCGATCGGGTTATTCATTCGGATAGATGGGATTATCCATTCGCATAAAGAAGCGGAGCGTGTGTGGAGACTGAGCGAGCGCTCCGCGCACCCATCAAGGCTCAGTAGAACGAAGTTTGAGAGAGGGCCGGCGCCTTAAAAACACGCTAGTCCACATGTGCATCCCTTCGCCTAGCAACCTCTACCTGGTGTCAGGCCACGATTGCCGCAAATGCAAATCCTCCGCTGCCTTTCTTTGGCACGGTTCTTGCTAACTGCTAGGCGGGAAAACAAAAAGCCTGGACAGACCCAGGAAGGGAGAGCACGACAATGGCAACCGATCTAATGATAGTCGTCAGCAACGATCAGCCGAGCCGCGAAGAACAATACCCTAACACTTGGCTGCTCTACCGGCGAGGTCAGGGCGTAGTCGAGGTGCATGTGGCGCACGACTCCGACCACAAACCTTATGTTCTGGACAATAGAGTCGCATAAAGCCGTTGCTTTCTTCGTTTACCTAGCTTTCCGAAGTGCGCCTAAGAATGGCGGAAGTCTGTTGAATGACGTACTTCGATTGCGTTTCAGCCAGACAGCGGATGCGAAAGCGATCTTCAACCCGAGTTAACAACTGAAGGAGAACAACATCATGGCTGCTAGTACAGATATGGGTAAGCCCAGCTTAGTGACTGATCATCAGAACCTATCATTCCGAGCCACCGGAAGGGGACTGAGGTACACACTCAAGTATGTGGGAACGCCTTCATCTTCCGCCGTGAAGGTCGGCTTGTATTCGATGATGAGTGCGCAGTTTTGCGCGAAAGGGTAGGCAGTGCGTTGTTGGGTTCGCCGAACATTGTGGTGAGTTTGTGCGAGGTGGATTACATCGACAGCGGCGGAATCGGCGTTCTGATAGGGCTTCTTGTCTCGGCACGAAATCGCGGTGGCGACCTTAAGCTAGTCGCGCCCAACCAGTACGTCACCGACGTGCTTCGACGCACAAAGCTACGCACCATATTTGAGATCTATGCTGATGACGACAAAGCGGTCGCAGCCTTCCACCAGGTACGACTTCAGAATCAACTGGGAAAAATTGCTGATTGACAGAACCCGACGACGATAACACACCTCAGTGCTGAATAAGATTGATGAATCGTTCTGCTGTTGGCCGCGATGACTCTTTTCTCGGCAAACGTTCTGTTAAGCGGCGAGGAGACGCATATTAATATTGACGATGCAATCTGCGAATACTATCCACAGCGAAAGGTCCTGTACGGTTTGCCCTGTGCCAAATGCAGGACCTATTACGCTGCCGACCTGACGGCCTGTCCCGTATGCAGCTGCGGAGAACGGGTTTCTGCTCGTCCTGCTCCCTCCAGGCAAGAATGAGCTTTCCTTCTCGCCTTTCAACACTGCGGCAACGTTCCACACTCCCCTTTTCACCGTCGGATATCACGATTCTCAATGCCGCCTTGCCTTAGTTGAAAACAGCTGAGGTCTTCATCCGTCACATCCTTCAAAACTACGCCTGGTTTGACTTTCCCCAAGACGTAAACCAAGGCAATCTGTATCTGGTCGGATACGAGGACCTATCAGATGAGATAGCGTCGCGGACGAGTCGCTCGCAGTTTCCCAGCGGCCTCGGATCTCATCCGAGCAAAGACTAACCGTCCCATCAAGTAATCAACAAGACGATTCAAGCAAAACGATCAAATTGCATGTTTGTGGTTTTGGCCCACGATCTGCATTGTCACACGGCGGAGCCACCTCCGGAAGATGCCGCGAATGAAGGCAGCCGGTAGTTGGCACGAAATTCAAATTCTGTTCCAGACGTGGAACGTCAAAAGGAGTCAAGTTTATGCAGCATTTCCGTAGTGTGTCTCGAATCGTCCATAACCGCCTCCTGTGCGGCGCCTCGATCTTGCTGTTCGCCGGCGCAATGTTGAACGCACAGGCCAATTCCAACACCAGCGCCGTTGCCAAGCAGCACCCGGACTGGGTGCAGATTCCCGGACAACTGATCCGCCCGGATTGCGTACACGAAATTCCGAAAGGCGCAAACGTCACGATCTCCGAAGAGGGGAAGGTCACCGGTGATGTCACGCTCAACGGCACATTCATCGCCCACTATGATGCCTGCACCGAAGCTCCGATCTCCACGCGTCACCAAGCGGAGAGCACTAATGCAACCGCGAGGCAGAATCCCGGAGTCAATGGCTGGGTCGAAGCCTCGCAAGAGAATCTGTCGTGGCTGAGCTCGACTGATAATATCGACAATATGAGCGGCGAGTGGTATGTGCCCAACCATCCTGCCGTCAATGGCGCGCTGATTTACATCTTCAATGGCATCGAGCCAGCGAGCCAGAATTGGATCCTGCAACCGGTGCTGCAGTATGGGTATAGTCCTGCGGGTGGCGGCTATTACTGGGGAATCGCCAGTTGGCTCGTCAGCTCCGGTGGGTATGCTTTCCACAGCCCGCTTGAGGCGGTGAACGCAGGAGACAAGCTGTGGGGCGGTACCTGGCAGACGGGCGTTTCGGGCAGCACTCTGCACTGGGAATCTAAAGCCTATGACTACAACACCGGTGCGAATTCATGGATCACCGCATGGACCTCCGGGCTGCACTGGACCTGGGCCTACGAAGGTGTGCTCGAAGTCTACGGCGTCAACTCGTGCTCGCAGTTGCCTTCGAGCGGCTATGCCTACTTCTTTGACAACTACGTCGACCACGGATATCCCTACTACGACTACGTCTCTCCGGCGTTTTGGGGAGCCGTTTATCAGACTGGAGGCCTGCCCTGCTACTTCTCGACCTACGCAAATAACACCTACGACTACGCGGTCCTGTACTACTAAAGTGCAGGGTTGCGATTGTGTGGAATGCGATTTCGGTTGGCCAACTGCTAATCCAACGGATACCATCGAAGGCTCGTTCGAACTTGGGCGAGCCTTTTTTTGCTTTGTCTGCCAGCAAACTGCGGCAGCAACTTAAGCGCGCATGTCCCCGCCCTTGGTAAGAAAATTGCTGAGGACATAGTGAAAGCGATGGGATATATGAAAACCAATCCTACGAATACGCTTGATCCAACGCGTCGCAGCAAGAGCATCACCGAATTTGAAAGTGCCCTGCGGCAGAAAATCGTGGGTCAGGACCAAGCCGTTGAGAGAGTAGCCGAAATTTATCAGATGTTTCTGGCGGGACTACACCCGCTGGGACGTCCGGTGGGAAATCTTTTATTCCTCGGGCCAACCGGTACAGGCAAAACACGCCTGGTGGAAGCTATGGCACAGGCGCTTTTCGGCGACGTTCGGGCCTGCATCAAGATCGATTGCGCGGAGTTTCAACATTCGCATGAAATTGCCAAGCTGATCGGTTCGCCGCCAGGATACCTGGGCCATCGTGAGACGCATCCTGTGCTCACGCAGGAAGCGCTCGAGCAGTGGCATACTGAAAAGTTGAAGCTCTCCATAGTGCTCTTCGATGAGATCGAGAAAGCTTCCGACTCACTCTGGCAGTTGCTGCTTGGAATTCTTGACAAGGGGACGCTCACGCTGGGTGACAATCGCCGCGTAGATCTATCACGCTGCATTATTGTTATGACGTCGAATCTTGGGGCACGCGAGATGTCGAGCCTGGTCCAGGGAAGCATCGGTTTCAGTCACAGAACCGAGGCTTTTGAGACATGCCTTGACGAGAAGATTGACCGAACCGCAGTCGAAGCGGCAGGGCGCAAATTTACGCCGGAGTTCATGAACCGTATCGATAAAGTCGTCGTGTTCAGAACCCTACGACCCGAGCATCTGCAGCAGATCATAGAGATCGAGTTAGGCTTGGTTCAACAGCGGATTCTCTCCTCTAGCTCTAACAAGTTTCTCTTCCACTGCACTCAAACCGTCAAGAATTTTCTGCTCAAAGAAGGTACGGATTTGCGGTACGGAGCTCGGCATCTGAAACGAGCCATCGAGAAGAATCTCGTGTTTCCGCTTGCCAACCTCGTTTCGACCGGTCAGGTGAAACTGGGCGATTTCATCCAAATCGACCTCGGCGCGGAAGGCCGCCTGATCTTCACGAAAGACGCGGCGAGCACGATGAACTTGCGTGAGTGGGAGCGTGTTGGGCTGCCGCAAACCGTCCCGTCTCTCGCGGCGCGTGCTGCTGGCCGGGTTAGCGCGTAGAGGTTGTTTGTATACCGCAATCCGCAAACAGCACAGGCGTACAGGTTTCTGGGAAATCGCCGTGGAAGCTCATCGGTTCGGGCGTTCGGGCGTGGCTCTCTCCTATCCTCCCCGCGCGGGTTGGACCGACCGACCCGGCGGGAACCTACCTCTCCTGTTTTAGAACCAACATAATTCCGCTTTCCGCTCCACGACCTCGCCACAAATACTGCTTGCTCAGCAGAGAGACCGGCGGAAACACATTCATGAAAACCTCGCTTTCAGGTCGCGGCGGCAGAGCGAGGGAGCGCATTTGTTCCGGTTTCGACTCACGATTTGCACCGCGTCTTCTCGCTCCAGTTCGAGCGCACCGTGAAGGACAACATGCTTGCAGAATCTGACCTTACAGATCGAAGCGGTGAAGTGGCGCGGCAGGCTCGCGGGATGCAATGTCACGGCGCATCAACACCCGGACAGAATTTTGAGTCTCAGCTACGGACCGCACTCTCTGGTCGCTATGACGCGACCGGCACGCCTTTGTCGGCGACGCCATCTACAGACCTGAGAAGGGTGCACATCAGGCTGCCCCTTCCCCTGCAAGCCTATCCCCCAAAACCACCCCACCCAATCGCCGAGGGCACAACTTTGAAACCATTTTCAGTTGCTCGCAACAGCTCCGACTGCAAAATTCGCAGACACTCTAACCTAACATTTCATGGGCTTAGACCTATTAGAACTTCGTCCCTTAGCGGGTTGCCGCCACTCCTGGATGAGATTGGCAACAAGGCTGGTCCAACCGGTCTGGTGACTCGCGCCAAGGCCCGCTCCCGTATCTCCGTGGAAATACTCATTGAAGAGCAAATGATCTCGCCAATGGGGATCTTCCTGAAATTTCCGGTAATTCCCGAAGCACGGGCGTTGGCCACTTTTGTTCCTGCGAAAGATTCCGATCAAACGATCGGCGAGCTCAGCTGCGATTGCGAGGGGGGTGACGAACTCACCGTCGCTTGCTTTTGTACGCACAGCAAAATCGGGGCCCAGGGCATAGCTGAATTTCACCAGCGTCCGGATGAGCAGATAATTCGTGGGAAACCATACCGGCCCTCGCCAATTGGAGTTGCCACCTTTAATCCGGACCGCGGATTCGCGGGGCTCATAGCCCACACTTTCGCCTCCGAAACCGAATGGGTGTTGCTCATGGTACTTGGAAATGCTGCGAACTCCATGTGGGGACAGGAACTCGTCAGGATTCCACACATATTCGAGCACACGCGCAAACTGGCCGGAATCAACAATCGAGAGAACGTAGCGTTGCCCCTTAACCGAGTAGCAGGCATTGCCGACTAAATCGGGGCGGTTTTTGATGAACCATTCCACATTGCCGAAAAATTCCGGATTGGGCTCAAGATCTTCGCGATTAAGAACTTCGACAGCGTACAGCGGAATCAACCCCACCATGGAGCGGAGGCGGAATTTCTTGAAGTTCCCATCGGGCAAGCGAAGGATATCGTAGAAAAATCCGTCCTGTTCATCCCAGAGTTGGTAATCTCGGCCACCCATTTTTTTCATGGCGGCACCGATGTAGATGAAATGTTCGAAGAACTTAGTTGCGAGCAACTCATAGGCACGATCGGAATTCGCCAGCTCGAGGCAGGCGCGCATCATGTAAAGGCAGAAAAAGCCCATCCAGCCGGTGCCGTCCGATTGCTCCAGGACGGAGCCCCCAGCAAATCTCTCGCTTCGATCCATAACAGTGATGTTGTCCATGCCGAGGAAACCGCCCTCAAAAACATTGTTGCCGGTTCTATCGACCCGGTTCACCCACCATGCGAAATTCATCAGCAATTTGTGAAGACATTTTTCCAGGAAGGCGCGGTCACCTTTACCAGTTGCAACTTTTTCATTCTGGTAGACCCGCCATGCAGCCCACGCATGAACCGGCGGATTGAGATCCGAAAATTCCCATTCGCACGCGGGGATCTGGCCGTTAGGATGTTGAAACTGCTCGAAGAGCAAAGCCAGAAGATTTTCCTTGGCGAATTCGGGATCGACCAGTGACAACGTGGTGCACTGAAAGGCCAGGTCCCATGCGGCGAACCACGGAAATTCCCACTTGTCTGGCATGGTGACCACACGCATGGAATTCAAATGACGCCAATGAATGTTGCGAATTCTCTTGTGTGCCTCGGGTGGTGGAATGCTGTCGCCTTCCAGCCAGCGATTTACGTCAAAAAGGTAAATCTGCTTACTCCACAACAGACCGGCAAATGCCCGGCGCTGGATCATCTTCTCTTCCGCGGTCGCATTTGGAGGGTGAATGCACTCATAGAACTCATCCGCTTCCTTCCTTCGCTGCTCAACCACCTTATCTACATCACGGAGTGGGTTAGCAGTTTCCTGCTCGGTCAATCGCAAGCGGAGGACAACCGAACGCCCGGCAGGGACAGCCCACTGATAATGCACGCAGGACTTGGTGCCTGATTTTTCTGGGTTCACGCACTGCTCACTGTTAACAATATAGCGATGAAACGCGTCCTTTACGTAAGGAGAGCAGTTGAGCTCAGATGGACCGTACAGCAACGAGGCGTTTGTCTCATTATCAGTAAAGAGCAGTTCACCACCACCCTGTGCGTATAAATATCTGCGCCCAAGCGCATACTGCAGCTGAATATTCTGGAGAGGTTTGGCGGTGGAATCATCGGCTACTAACGTGACATATTCTTTCCCACGGTCTCCAGGCTTGATTATGGGCTCGCTGCTCCGAGGATAGGTCCAACTCCACGTGTTCCGGAACCAGAGATGCGGCAGAAGGTGAAGTTCAGCAGAATCAGGGCCACGGTTAAAGGCCTCGATCCGGATGCAGATGTCTTCCGGAGATTTCTTCGCGTACTCCATAAAGACGTCGAAATAGCAATCATCGTCGAAGATCCCGGTATCGAGAAGTTCGAATTCGGGTTGGCCTGCTCGTCTCTGGTTCTCTTCAATGAGCCGTCGATATGGAAATTCACCCTGCGAGTATTTGTAGAGCATGCGCATGTAGCTGTGGGTTGGCGTGTTGTCGAGGTGGAACCAATAGTCCTTGACGTCCTCGCCGTGATTTCCTTCGTTGGGACTAAGCCCGAACATGCGTTCCTTGAGGAAAGGATCGCGGCCATTCCAAAACGCGAGCGCAAAGACGAGCAACTGGTAACGGTCGCAAATTCCTGCAATGCCGTCTTCGCCCCAGCGATAGACCTTGCTGCGGGCGTGGTCATGGGTGGAAAAGCGCCAGGCATCCCCGTCTGCACCATAGTCCTCGCGCACGCCTCCCCAAGATCGATCGCTGACGTAAGGCCCCCATTTGCGCCAAGGTGACTCCGCACCGACATAGGTTTCAGCCAGGCGGGAATGTTCTTGCGAACGGGGCACCAGCTTCGCTTTGCGTGGGCGTGCAATCCGCTGCTTGCGATCGGTCAAAGGTCCCTCCCCAAGAGCGAACAGCCGAGATTATCATCACGAACTACAAGGGTCGAAATTGTACTCGAAATTGCCGGGGTAGGCGTATCAACTTCATGCCCGGACTTCCCCTCGCCATGTCACCCCGCAACAAAAAATGTGGTTCGAAGTTGCCAAACTTAATGCAATAGTTTCGCCTTTCGGACGTCACCAAACGGCATATAGGCCGTGAAGACGACAACTTGACCGTCCCTTCGAGAGCGGGTATGACCATGCGTTTGCTGACAACCGAGAGGATGGCTGCCATCGAGGCCCTTACCACAATGTGAATGAATTGCGATGGGGGTACAGTAGTTCTGTGAAGAGCGATCCGGCGGCAGCTAAGCTGCACGGACGATTTACCAGGCAGATGTGTCAGCCGTAGCCATATCCAGATTTTCACCCGCGCTCAAATGGTTACCAGTAATCCCACTACTGCTGACGGAGGGTTGTCACCGACATGCCGGTTCAGCAGCACTGGCGGAATGCTACTACGTTCTGTTTGTACGTCTGCCGCGAGATCAGGATCAGGCATCCTTCCGCTTCGACGAAGTCCTGCACCATCGTTTCGAAGACCGAGTCGCTAGGTACTGCCCCGATTTCGGCCTGCTGTGCTTGCGGCAATCACGCTCGTCGGATTACGGTTATTCGCGAGGTGATTTTGTTCTTTATCTCCTCAATGGCCGTTTGCACTTTGGTATCGTCGGGATAGTGATCGGCGACAACAGCTACCTCGCCCAGCATGGCTTCCAACTGACCCAGATCCGCTAATTGCGTTTGATCATCTAGATCGACGGTCTGAGTCGATTTCAAACTGCTGACTGGCAGTTGCTGGGTAGCCGCATGACGTTGGGTGGCTCCAGTCCGTGCAGCCTCTAGAAAGGCATCAAACTGCCGCACAAGCGCATCGTCAGCATAGGCGACCAGTTCGGCAACTGTTTCAAGGACGCGTTGAGCCGATTCAAAAGATCGGACCAGCAACAGTACCCGCACGTCATTTAAGGCCGCCTCCAATTTGGCCTTGGCAATTTCTTGCCGCTTGGCCTGAATCTCTTTTCCTAATAAACGAATATCCAAAACGTCCCCAAGATGCTCGCGGCTTTTTTGCCGGAGAATCTCCGCCCGGTCCAGCTCTGAGCGGGCGATGGCGTCGCGGACCTCTTGTTTGGCAAGAGAGACGGCGTGCCAGTACTGCTGTTTCTGTCGCGCAGCCGCCAGGGCGTCGCGAAGTTGCGGGGACTTAGCATAGGGCTGCGCTTCCAAAAATCTGACCGCCTCGGCATAGCGGTCCTGACGCAACAGCCCGTAGGCATTAGCGATCGCTTCTTGAACTTGACGATTGAATTCCTCCACATGACGGCGAATGTCAGAGAGAATGACCTCCAGCTCCTGGGCAGGAGTCTCACGTAAGGTGGTATCAAGCAGTTGGATCGCTTCCGCGTATTTCTCTTCCGCGTTCAGCTTGTGAGCCTGCTCGGCCACGAAATCAATTTTTTGGCGATTTTCGTAATTGGCGGCTTTTTCTTCCGCAAACTGCAACAGATCATCGAAGTCGCTCGAGGGTGTTTCTTTACGGGCCGCTTCAAGCAGAAGTATGGCTTCTTTGTAATGTCTCCGTCGAATCGTATCTTTCGCTTTCTGGAGGATCTCGGCCTTCTTTTGTTCCTGCCGCTCCCGCTCTAAGCTGTCGCTTACTAGCTTGAGCATGGATTGCAACGCCATTTCGTTGGGATATTTCTCAAGCGCCTGCTGCAGGCAGGCGATAGCCAGCTGTGACTTTTTCTCCTCCAGCAGCTTCTGAGCGGCCGAGATCTTTTCCTCTACGTACTTCCGTTTGTCCCTGGCTGCACGCTGCTTTTCAGCTACAGCTTTGAGCTTTTTCAGTCCGTGGTCGTCAGGATAGCTTTGGAGCCCTTCCTCCGCCTTAGCACAAGCCGTGTCATAATCATCGCGGTCGAGAGCGTCTTCTATTTCGCTGGTCAAGCGCTCAAGCGCTTGTCGTTTCTTTTCCTGCTGTTGACCACTGACTACTAGATTGATCAGCTCCTGAAGGCCGGGAACCGTGGGATCGATGAAACCAGCTTGCTGCAAGAGTTGCAGCGCTGCAGTGAAGTGGCGGGATGAAATTTGCTTCCGTGCTTCTCGCATGAACTTCTGCAGCTGAAGCTGCTTGTCACGTTCGGCGATCTTACGAGAAATCGCGGCAGCTAAAGAACGGGCTTCGATATTTTTCGCATCGATGGCCACTGCCTCTTTGACGGTTTGGTATGCCGCATCCAAGTCACCCGCATCGTGCGACATTTCCACTCGGTGCAGCAAATCCTGGAACTTTTCGGATCGCTCCTTGGTTTTCCGAACCGAATCGCGGAACTCAAGGATCTCAAGATTACCTTGGTCGAGCTCTGCGGCTCGGTCCAGGCAGCCCAGCGCCTCTGCTAATTTGCCGCGGGTAAGCGCTTTCTCCGCCTCAGATCGCAAGTCTCGCGCCCGCTCGCTGCGTTGTTGCTTCTGAATACGTTGCTGCAGTTCGCGGAGCAGGGCATTGGCGCGCACGTCCTGTCGATCAATCTTCAGAACTTGTAGCAGCTCCTCTTTGGCACAATTTAGTTGCCCGGCAGCCAGCGCTGCCTCAGCGGCTTTCACGTATCCAGCGGCCCGTTCGCGCTTGAGTCTCTCTTGAATGTTTGTAAGCTCAAAGGCCAGATCCTCGGCTGCCTGGAAGCGCAGCTCTCTATTCTTGGCAAGTACTCGATCGACGATTTCGTCCAGTTCAGGCGGATAAGCGGTGAGAAACTGTTTTAGCGCCGGGGCCGGTTCGTGAAGAATCTTCAGCAGAGTCTCGCCCGCGTCTTTGCCTTCAAAGGGCAGTTTTGCTGTGAGCAGATGGTAAAGCAGGACGCCGATAGCAAAAATGTCGCTTCTGACATCCACACTGCCGACATTGATCTGCTCCGGTGACATGTAGTGGATACTGCCCATGATCTGTCCCGGACGGGTCGTGCCGTCATTGCCTACACGGGCGACGCCAAAATCGACGATCTTTACCCTGCGGTCCGGCAGCAACATCACATTCGCCGGTTTGATATCGCGATGAATGACATGACGCTGGTGGGCATAACCCACCCCTTCGCAAACCTGAACTACGATATGCAGTTTTTCTTCCAGGGAGATGGCCCGTTGAGTGCGGATTGTCTTTTCTAGACTTTCCCCTTCCAGGAACTCCATCACCAAGTAGGGGTTTCCATCCTGTGCGCCGAGATCATAAATGGTGACTATATTGGGGTGCTGGAGATTGCCCGCCGATTGTGCCTCCCGGTAGAATCGCTGCAGCAGTTCGGGTTTCTCCAGGAAAGCGGTCATCATCTTGATGGCCACAACCCGCCCGATGCCTGGATCAACGGCCTTGTAGATGACACCCATACCACCCCGGCCGATAACGTCCAGCACATCGTATTTGCCGATCTTTTTGTATCCCGCTGTCATCAGGATCGGGCCTGTCGAAAGCTCAAGATCTTACCCGACAACGCCGAAGGAAAGGACCACCTTCAATTTGAAGAAGGGGAGGTTCTGTTACAGGGCTGCCCTCCTACACAGTTCGGCCACCCCGGATCTTAGCAATACGATAGCATGAATTTGGCGGTTCGGAGCTTGGCTTGCGGTTTAGATTGGACTGGGGTGATCAAGCGACTACAAAAACTTCTTTTCCCACTCGGACGGATGTCCCGACAGGTATAGGGCTTTTGCCGCGGACCTTGGCTGATGTGCCATTTAAGCTGCTTAGATCCTCTACGAAATAGTTTTCGCCCCGCACGTAGATGCGGGCATGGGTGCGACTCATAAACCGGTCGCGTGGAAATGTGTAGTCGCCCTCGGTTCGACCGAATCGAAGCTCTTCCTTATTAAGAGGATAAATCTCTTGCTCGTGCCCACCTCTGTTGAGGCGCACAAACCTGGCCGCATCTTCACGCAGTGTACGGGTTACGAACGGGAGGGTTACAGCCAGTGCCGCTGCCGCTGCTATGATTTCCGGCTTGGCCTCAAAGCGCAAGAGTTGACCACCAATAATAATGATGTCGTGATTCTCCAGAGTGAAAACACCCTTCAAGCGGATAAAGATGCCGCGCTGGCTGCCGAGGTCCTCGACCATAGGCTGGCCATTATTGACATAGATGTGAGCATGCGGCGAAGACATACTCAAATCGTTAGGGAATTTCAGATCTCCCTCGTTCTGGCCTATGGTCAAACCCTGTCCGAATAGCCTGTATTCCGCATCCATCTTCCCGGTCTGCGTCAGATGCTGCAGTCTGAATTCTTGCGCTTCGCGGCTCGGAGAGGCAATAACCGTGTGGCCAAGATTGAAGCGTGTAGGCAAAGTTCGACTCCAACGCACTTCATAAATTTCGCGTTCTTCGGCCTTCCCTTTTAACTGAAACCGGCCGAGCAGTGAGGCATCGAACCCACACCTGATAACCTCTTTAAACAATGAGTCCGAAATTAAAATCTGTTCCGGCGAGGCTAGGCTCTGTACTCGCGAGGCTACATTCACCACGTCACCGAATACATCATCAGATTTCACAATGCCCAGACCGTAATGCGCCCCGATACGAACACGCGTTTGGTCCTCCTCCTTCTTCTTGCTGGCATTTAATTCTTTAAGTTGCTGCTGCATTTCTACAGCGGTCCGCACGCACTCCTCGCAATTATCGAAGGTTGCCATGATGGCATCACCTATGTGCTTGACTACGCGCCCGCCGTGCTTGCTAACAACTCCGTCCAGTAGGCTGTTACATTGGTGGACCATGGCCAGGCCGGTAACGTCTCCGAATTTTTCATAGTATTCAGTCGAGCCCTGAATATCGGTGAACAAAACCGCGACCGAACGCCGAAAATGTTCGAGTTCTTTAAGGCGAGCTGGATCCTGTCGTGATAATTCAAGGATTCGAGTCACGGTTGTCGAGATTCTTGAGTCATCGCTCATAGCGTTAGCGCTGCTTGCTTGAATCACGCCATCATGCTGTCACAATCCGCACCAGAACACATGAGATGTTATCGTCACTTCCCAGCCGTTTAGCAGTTTCGATCAGGGACTCGCAACAGTGTTGTAGATCGTTTGATTCCGAAACAAGCTCTAATGTTCTTTCTTCAGGAACAAAGCGACTGAATCCATCGCTACACAGCAGCAGCAGATCTCCGGAACGTGCGGAATGAGTTCCCAGTTCCGGTTCGACGATGTCCCACACACCTAGCGCCCGGGTAATCAGATTCTGCATATACGAATGTGCAGCTTCCTCGCTGGTCAGTAGTCCGCGATGTACCTGTTCCATAACTAAGGAATGGTCCGTGGTGAGTTGCTCTACGACTTTCTCCCGAATTCGGTAAAGTCGACTGTCGCCCAAATGTGCCACCGAAAAGGAGTCCTCGCCGAGCAGGACGCCTACAACCGTTGTACCCATTCCCTTACGCTTAGGGTTTGCCACCGCATCCTCATAAATTGCCCGGTTGGCTACTTGAATGGCGGTGCGTAGCAAGCGTGCCGACTCAGGAATGACTTGGTTTTGGCTTTGAACCTCGACAATCGAAGGATCCCTCATGAAGTAGGCTAGAATTTGATCGACTGCCAACCTGCTGGCAACCTCACCCGCTGCCTCACCGCCCATTCCATCACAGAGTACAAAAATCTGCCGCTCAAGGTCATAACCAAAGTTGTCCTCGTTGTTTGCACGCACGGAACCAACATCGGTTTTGCCCGCAGCTTGTACAGAAAATCTCATCTGAGACCGCCAACTTCGTGCCATTGTAGCCAAAGAATGCTGTTTGTAAGGTCACCGACATCAATGCCAGCTGGATACTCGTCCTCCGCAATGGCAGATCTGCCTAATTCTACTCATTTTCACCTAGCGAGATGGGTCAGCATTGTGCGCTGGATTCACATACTCCACTAGATCTATGCTATGGCCCGAATGTCCGCTTGGCCTAATCAACCGTGGATAGTTGAAATCAACACATGGACGTGGCTCCACGGCTTGACTTTGCGATACGGCCGCAAGATGAGACTCGATTGTATTCCCGGCTTTGTATGGGACGAGTTGGCAACCACGCACGCCGACGGCGTATGGCTGATGGGTGTCTGGCAGCGAAGCGCAGCGGGCAGGCAAATATCTTTAGGCGATCCCAACGTGCTTGTCGAAGGTCGGCGATTATTTTCGGACTTTTCAGCCCAGGATGTTTCAGGATCTCCCTATTCCATCGCCGAGTATTGCGTGGATAGTGAATTGGGAGGGGCTGACGGGCTTGCCGAGGCGCGCCGGCAACTAGCTGCGCGCGGCCTGCGTATGATGCTTGATTTCGTTCCTAACCATGTCGCTCCCGATCACCCATGGATCAGCCAGCACCCGGAGTATTTCGTGCAGGGCGAACTCGGCGAGCACCTGCGAAATCCAAAGGGTTTTTTCTCCACTGGAAAGAGCGTAATCGCTCATGGTCACGACCCCTATCTTCCCCCATGGCTCGACACAGCACAGCTTAATGCTTTCGATTCTGGCTTGCGCTCAGCGGCGCTCGATACGCTAAAAAGGATCGCCCTGCAATGTGATGGTGTCCGTTGCGACATGGCGATGCTCGTTATTAATCGCATTTTTGCGCACACATGGGCAGGATGGGTCGGCCCCCCGCCGCTAGCCGAGTACTGGCACGATGTGATTCCAGAAACCCGGCAACTTCATCCTGGGTTTCTATTCGTTGCGGAAGCCTATTGGGATCTCGAGTGGGAACTGATGCAGCAGGGTTTTGATTACTGCTATGACAAGCGATTTTATGATCGGTTAGTCGGGGGAACTCCGCAGGCGATACGGGAACATGTGAGTGCCCCGATGGACTACCAGCGTCATCTGATTCGGTTTCTTGAAAATCACGATGAAGCGCGAGCTGCATCCGTGTTGTCCGTGCAGCAAAACCACGTTGCGGCCGTAGCGCTTATGACGTCACCTGGTTCCAAGCTTCTGCAGGACGGGCAGCTCTCAGGTTCCAAAATTAGATTAAGTGTGCATTTGGGCCGGTGCCCGCAAGAGCCTCCAGACCATCAGTTGAGAAACTTCTACCAAAGGCTTCTCGATATTGCTCGCAGTTTAAGACTTGAGAATGGTGAATGGCAGCTGTGCCACCTGGAAGGCTGGCCCGATAACCAGAGCTGCCAAAATCTGCTGGCGTGGTGCTGGAAAATCGCGGGCACAAAGTACCTGCAAGTTTTGAACTTCTCGGCATACCGCAGCCAGGCTTGGGTTAAGCTCCCTTGGAATGATCTCTCGAGTCAGGACTGGGAGGTTAGCGATCCCTTAGTGAATGTAGAGTACGGTCGACGGCGCGGGGTGGAGCTAACGGGATCAGGACTGTACGTGGACTTGGATGCAAACTCCTTCCATTTCTTGAGATTCAATCCTATAGGGATTTATAGTTGAAGGGTTATATCTACCATAGTCAATTCAAGCCTGCGCTGATTAGTAAAAGCAGGCATTCATTTGGCACTGCTCGCGCATCCGATCTTTGCATTCGCAAACCAGCGCTTCACGTGTAAGGTTGCAGGTGCGTTTGAGCGATTTTTCCGGTCTTCGGCAGTTTCGCGAGTCGTTGAACGATAGTCTGCCATCGCTACCTAAGTTCGGCATCGGCCCGAGTCTGCGGTTTGCCACCAGGGGTGCCTATAGCCCACTGACCTTTTGCGACTCGCGGGACACTAGCGCCCGAAGATCCAGGTTGCGGATTAAGCGGTGGAGGTAATTCGGATGCACGCCGAGGAGCTTGGCTGCTTCCGTGATCATTCCGCGGCTGCGCTCGACCGCTTCCACGATCATCTGCTTCTTTAGCGCATTGATCGCTTGGTGATATTTCGATCCCACGGTGGCCTCCGGCTGACCCTCCAGTAGCGTCTCGGGCAAATCCTCCGGAACAATTCTCTCTCCTACTCCCAGCACTACCGCCCGTTCGATCGCATTTTCCAGTTCCCGGACATTTCCTGGCCAGGAATAGTTCATCAGCATTGCCCGCGCCGAAGGAGAGATGCCATTGAGCGACCGGTGGCATTTCTTGGAATGCTCCGCGGCAAAATACATCGCCAAGAGCGGGATGTCTTCCGGATGTTTGCGCAAAGGGGGCATATTGATGGAGACGACATTGAGCCGGTAAAACAGATCCGGCCGGAAGGAGCCGTCTTTCATCGCCTGCTCCAGATTTCGGTTGGTAGCCGCCACGAAACGAACATCCACCTTGATAGAGCGGGTGCTGCCGACGCGCTCGAACTCTCGTGTCTGTAGCGCGCGTAGCACCTTTGCCTGCAGGGCCAACGGCATATCGCCCACTTCATCAAGGAACAACGTCCCCGTGTTGGCCACTTCCAATCGGCCCATCTTCATGGCCGTTGCGCCGGTGAACGCGCCCCGTTCATGGCCGAACAACTCACTCTCCAAAAGGGTTTCGGTGATGGCCGCGCAATTCAGGGCCACGAACGGGCGGTCCTTGCGAGGACTGTTTCGATGTATCGCCCGGGCAACCAGTTCCTTGCCCGTGCCACTCTCGCCCAGAATAAGCACAGTGGCATTGCTCTTCGCCACGCGCGCGATGAATTCCATCACCGATGTCATGGCAGCACTTTCTCCAATCATCGGGTGGTCCAATTCGATGTCGGTGCGCAGACAGAGATTCTCGTGTTCGAGAGATTCTAGATGCATGGCGTTCTCCAGCGCCACGGCGAAGATGCTGGCCACAGCCGTAACAAAGCGTACGTGGTTTTCCTCAAACGGCCGATTCGGCCGGCCCACAAGATAGAGCGCGCCGATCGTACCTTTCGTCCCCGAAAGTTTGACGCAGAGTACGAACTGCTCGTTCACCAATTGCTTATCGGTCGTTTCAGGCTCGTTCACCACATCGGCGCCTTCCCACAAAGCGCGATTCACAATTTTCCAGTTCACCTCTCCGGACTCACCTTTCCGGCCGTCGCGGTGCCAACTCGTGGCCCGACCGGGGCTGTCGCAGGAGTCCAGTACGACCGAGCCACGCTCAGCCGGTATGACTTCGAAGAGCAGATCTAACAGTTCCCGTTGTAGCAGGTCGACTTTACCAATGGTGTTGATGCGACTAACCCTCAACAGCGCGTCCAGATCCGGCATGACGACGTCCAGATCCGGCATGGTGGTGGTGCCTGCTCGGTCGGAGCCGGATGCTAGCCGGGGTTCCGCCCGGGGCAATATCAGCGTACTCCCGTAGGAAGGGAATGCAGGCTCACTCGGCGGCGTCATTGTCTCGTCTGGTTCCAGCATGAAGACAAGTTCCGAATACCCTAAGCGAATCCTATCCCCGTGCTGCAAAACCTTATTGCCTACCGGAATGCCATTCACGAACGTGCCGTTGCTGCTGTCGAAATCGATGACTCGGTAGGTGTTGCCGTCTGTCTGGATTGCACAATGCTTGCGAGAAACGGACTCCTCGCTCAGGCACAGTGCACTCGCGGGATCGCGGCCAATGGTGGTCTCCGCGTCCTTCAGATGCGTGATCGTACCTTCTTTCGCGCCGAGCACAACGACGATCCTTGGATCCATGGTTAGCTCCCATCCCGCAGGCACCACACGATTTTCTCTGGTCGCGTATTCATTGCTGGTCACGTACTTTCACCACAAACCGAGTTTCAACAGCTACACACGAAGTCACCTTTTGTTCTGCCAACCGAGAGAGTATGACGCACAACCCGTGTTGTTCCTCGATGTAACGCAAAGCATGCGCCGTTCTCGGTTGATCCCAGTGGCTTCAGTTCACATTTGTCAACATACCGTGGACCCGACGCGGCACGCCGATTTTTGCCGGATCCGAAACTGATGCACCTCGCAGATTCACAACGTAACGAGCATCTGCAGATGGTATCACTGATAATATACGCGCCGTTCACCATTAGGCCGCGCCGCTCGCGGTGACAGATAATCCCTGCCTGTCTGGAGACCTGAGCGCGTCTCCAGACGCCCCGAACACTAAGACGAGAGGCTTGGTCGCCGCAAGATTGACGCCCCAATGTCCATCAGCACTCCACCCGGGGATCTCAAGCGCAAATTTGATCCCAGTATTCGTCAGTGCCAAATCCTACACGGCTGCGAATATATTCGCTGTGTAGGCCGGAGAAGATAACATATTTTAAGGCAGGTGTGGGCAAGTCAGCCCCTCGGTGCGGGCGGTGCGCACGGTTTTGCGGCGAACGATTGGCCGGCGGCGTGTGAGCGGTATTGGTTTCTCCAGAATGCAAGAGTACTTCTTGAACAGCGAACAGCCTCCATTTGAGACATAAGGCCGGCAGAAACGGGGAATTCCTCGACGATAGGCTGCTTATCCGAGAATGTATATTTGTTTTTTGAGACCATTCCAGGTCGAGGCGCAACCGGTGCAGCCCGGCCGGTTCATCTTATCGATTACGGAGCCGAGAGGATTGGAATCAAGCGGATCTGCATTTTCCTGCGCCACTCAAATGGTCGATCTTTAACACGCCTGCCAGCACCTGTGCGATTTGGACGCCAAACTCTATCCCAGGATTCGCCAGCCAAGAGACACTGAGTAATGGAAAGACAAGCTGGAC
>Ga0209006_10001054_pt1 | contig 25328 bp, 19 predicted proteins | sample JacPin_JW_Ref_O2_FD_188567 | JGI IMG/M metagenome (GOLD analysis project Ga0209006, IMG submission 188567) | Forest soil microbial communities from Algoma, Ontario, Canada - Jack Pine, Ontario site 1_JW_Ref_O2 (SPAdes) (version 2) | ecosystem: Environmental > Terrestrial > Soil > Boreal... | reverse complement strand
GGATGGGCATCCGGACCTGAATGGATTCTGGAAGGGAATGAAGGACACCAAGCCAGGGGGAAATATCGCCAAGGATCTTCCCGGGCACAAGCTTCCACTCACGCCGGCCGGCGACGCCGCCTGGAAGCACAACACCACCGCCACGGTCGATCCGGAAGCCATCTGCATTCTCGGTGGCATCCCGCGCCACAACGCCAGTGGGCTGCCGTTCATGGTTCTGCAAACTCCCCAGTATGTCGCTTTTCTCTACTTCTATAGTTATTACCGGCTGATTCCAACTGACGGGCGCAAGCATCAGGAAGATCCGGACCCCTCGTTTTTTGGCGACGAAGTGGGCCATTGGGACGGCGATGCTTTCGTGATCGATTCGGTGGGCTTCAAAGACACCCAGGTGTGGGCCGATGAAAACGGCAGTCCGCATAGCGATGCGCTGCACGTGGTGGAGCGCTGGACGCGGCCTGACGTGAAACATATCCACGTGGACACCACCATCGAAGATCCGAAATTCTACACCAAGGCCTTTACGTATTCACGCACCTGGGAAGCTGGCGAAGCGGGCCAGCGCCTGGCGGAGTATTCGTGCGCTGAAAATTCCGTGGACCGCGACCACTTGGGATTTGGTCCCGGGCCGATTCGTCCGGACGGAGAGCGTGGATACGTCGACCCCGTCCCGCTACCACCGCCTCCTCCGCCGCCCACTCCTATAAAGTAGGCGAGCGGCCTTGGCCGAAAGGCTCGGCGATTTCCTTCACAGTTATGCTGGCGTTGGAGCCTTTCACCGTCACCCGCACGTGCCCGTAAAACCATCCCTGGGCGAATCCCTGACCTTTCAGTTTGCCTCCCGAACTGGGCGCTTCGAGGTACGTGACTCCATCCTGCACGGCGCGCACGTATTGGTGTCCGTGGCCGCTCACGACATACCGCACGCCATACCGGGTGATGAGTTGATGAAATGGAAACCGGCTGTTTTGAAACTTGACCGGGATCAGCCAGAACGGCTTGTGAAAGAAGACAAACTTTGGGTCGCGATCGCGGTTTTCCATTAGATCGCGCGCGAGAAATTGCATCTGCTGGTCGCTCAGGTCTCCGCTGAAGTCGGATGCCTGGCTATTGTCGAGCACCGTGAAGTGCGCGTTTTGATAATTGAAGCCATAAAACGCCGGATGCCTGGTTTGTTGTTCATAGATGGCGCGGGAACCGGCGGACCAGATGTCGTGATTACCGGGCGTGAAGTAGATGGGATAGCGATAGCGTTCCCAAAGCGGACGAAGGGCGAGCCACTCAGACGCCGCAGTGGCGTCGTTACCGCCTTGAATGGTGTCACCGGCGTTGATGACGAAATCGGGATGGAACGCGTCCAGTTCGTTCCAAACGCGCTCGTACACACCGGGCTGCGCGTCGCCCGTGCGATCGCCCAGGATGGAGAAGCGGAAATCGTTCCCCGGAGCCGCGGCGGCCGAGAGAACAACGACAACCGCAATTAGCGCGGCAACGTGACGCCCCATGCGCGCGATTGTAGCAGTTGATTAAAGAGCAGCAGTTGAGTAAAGAGCGGCAGCGCACTGTAGAATAAAGTCATCTATCGAATGCCCCGTCTTTTCCCCGCCCTGTCCAGTATTCTGCTCGTAGTCTGCGCGTGTGGATGCAAGCACGCTGTGTCCGACAACGTCGCGGCCACGGTGAACGGCCGCCTGATCACTTACGCGGATCTGGAAAAGCAGTATCAGGCGCAGTTCATGTCGTCGGCTGAAAAGCCCAGCGTCGATCAGAGGGAAATTCAAAAGCTGGAAGTGCTGCGCACGCTGGTGGACAACGAGATCATGCTGCAGCGCGCCGAGAAACTGGGCTTGATGGCCACCGATGCGGACGTGGAATCGAGATTCGCGGAACTAAAAGCCCCCTACACACAGGAGGAATTTCAAAAGCAGCTGGAAGCGCGCAAGATGACCGTGGACGACATGAAGGCCCAGCTCAAGCGCGACCTGAGCATCACCAAGCTGTTCAACAAAGAGATCACCTCGCACATTTCGATTTCCGACAAAGACGTCACCGACTTCTACAACGCCAACAAAAGCAGCTTCAATTTTCCGGAGCCGCAGGTGCACCTGGCGCAGATCCTGGTGTCGCCGATGCCGGACCCGAACGTGCGCAATCTGAAGAACGACAAAGCGCAGAACGACGAGCAGGCTCGCAAGAAAATGGACATGCTGGTGGCGCGGCTGAAACAAGGCGAGGATTTCGTGACGCTGGCGCAGAATTTTTCCGAGGACCCCACCACGGCGCCGAACGGCGGAGACTTGGGATTCGTGCCGGAATCGGCGCTGGAGAAGGCCAACACCGAAATTCGCTCCGCCATTCAAGTGGCGCCGGCCGGTCAGGTAACTCCGGTGGTGAAAACAGCCGAAGGCTATCGCATATTCAAGATTTATTCGAAGGAGCCGGCCGGCCAGCGCGAGCTCACCGACCCGCGCGTGCAGCAGAACATTCGCGAAACCCTGATTAACCGCAAGGATCAGTTACTCCGCGCCGCGTACTACGAAGTGGCGCGCGACGAAGCGCAGGTGGTGAACTACCTGGCACAAGCCGTCGCGCAAACCAAAGACGGTAAGTAGTCACGGATTTGTTCCGTCACGACGCCGTTGACCCTAAGGCAGGCTGGTCTTCGGCTTGGACTCCGGCGTCGCGGAAGGCTTTGCATCCGGCGCGGCTTTGCTCTTCCCCGCCGGCAGCTTGCGCACCTGCGCGAAATACTGCTGCACGTATTGCTGATACGCTAGCGGGACTTCGTCGCGGTTAATCTCCCCGCCCGCTTCCACATGCGTGGCGTTTTGCTGCGAATACTGAGTCTTCAACTGCTGCTTGCCGGACGAGACTTCCACCATCACTTCGCCCTGGATGTTGGCGGCGCGCTTGCCGATAATCTCGCTGATCTTTCCCATGGCGGCCAATTCGGCGGCTTCGCGAGCCGCCTTGTCGCCGTCCTGTTTGCCGATGCCGCTCTTGCCGTCCGGTGAGTTGGGTTGATTGTTGCTGCGTCCTTCACTCTTGCCCTGCGAGGCCTGCTCGGTCCCGCCCTGCTGCTGGTCGCCTTCGGACTGCGAATTCGCGCTGGCATCGGCCTGTTCCTGGCCGGGCGATTTCGGATCGCCGTCCTGCTTTTCACCTTGCTGGGAAGAACGCGAGTTCGCCGATTGTGAAGAGTCGTTCGGCTTTCCGCCGCCTGGCTTGGATTGCGGCTTCATCTTCGCGAGCAGATTGGACAGCGCATCGCGCAGCTTGCTTGCCAGGCTGGCATTATCGCCCGAACTGCCCGACGGGTTAGCGTCTTTCGCGTCCTTGCCGTCTTTCGAGCCATTCGGCTGGCCCGATTTCGAATCAGCTCCGGTGGATGCATTCGCGTTGGCATCGCTCTGCTGCGGGGCATCTCCCTTTTCGCCGGAATCCAGCGGGTTGTTTCCCGGCGGTAGCTGCTGGGTGTTCTTGGCATCCGCCTTGGCCGAGCCATCGGGCGACGTGCTGGCGGTATTCGGATCCGGGTCCGCCACCGATTGAAGCGCGGCGTCGTTAGCCGGGTCCCGATCGTTGGTCTTGGCGTCCCAGGGAGCCTCCGGAGCGCCTGGATCGCGGCGGCCATTTGTGTCTCCGGGACGTTGGCCGGGCCTTACATTGGCCACTTGCGTCGAACTCCCGAACAGCCCGTCGAAGTTGATGTGAACCAGCGGCGAGCCAAGATCCAGGCTGCGGTGGATTCCGTATCGCAATCCGAACATACCGAACGCAACTGCTACGAGCGCCAAATTGATGTAGGCGGTTCGTGGCATCAGAAACGGCAATCCGCGCTCGATGTCGGCCGATCGCGCGACATCCTCGGCGGCGTTCCGCTGCTGCTCGACGAATTCAGGCGAATTCGCCGGGTCTGGATTCTGGCTGAAGTAATAGGCGGTGGAGAGCGCGTCTTTGAAGTCGAGCTGGCGATCGATGGATTGCGCCACCTGATAGGCCGAGAGCAGATCGGCGCGCGAGCGATACGCGCTGGCCGCCAGGCTTCCGGCGAAAAGCAAAACCAGCCAATACCAATTGAGGATTTGCGCCCCCACTATGAGGAGCAAGATGGCGCCGGCCATGGCGACCACGGTCGCGAAAGACGCAGCGTGGATAAGCAGATGCAAGGCTTGACGCCGCCGGCCACGCCGGATCAGATCAAGCAACGCGCTACGCTCGTCAGCCACTTAACATCATTATTGCAGACCGCCCTACCGAAAAACCGCTTCCTCCGGGCGCGGCTCGGAATCGGCTGATAGCGCCGCGACTAAGTCCACAGTTGGCGTTGCACCCGGGCGAACTCATCGATGATCTCGTCCGCCAGCGGATGGCAGCGATCGCGAAGCACGAATTTGCCTCCCACCGCGACATCACGCAGCGCGGTTCGCTCGGCGGAGAACACGATATGGCTCAACAGCCACTTGGGGTCCGCTCCCGCGATGGACGGGTCGTCGAGCGCCACCGTGAAAAAATCGGCTGGGCGTCCTGCTTCCAGGCTTCCGCCCTGCGCAGCCAGGCTTGCGGCGCCTGCTTGGGTGGCGCAGGAGAACAAACTCTCCGCCTTAAGCACCGCTCGTTCCAGCTTCACCATTCGGAGATGATATTCCAACTCACGGGCGTCTTCGAGTAGATTAATCTGTACGTTGCTGTCGGAGCCTAACGACACGCGAACACCGGCGTTTAAGAGCTGATCCGCGGGGACGGTGCCGTCGCCCAGATTGCGCTCGGTGGTCGGGCACGCGCAGACCGTAGCACCGGCGCGCGAAAGCGCGGAAATTTCTTCGCCAGTGACGTGAATGGCATGCACGGCAGTAAAGCGCGAGTCGAGCAAGCCGTTCTGAGAGAGAAGTTCAACAGGCCGCATTTTGTATTCCGCCAGGCAGGCTTCGACGTCCGCCGGTTGTTCTGAGACGTGCATGTGCACGGGCAATTGTTGCGCGCGAGCGTAAGCCGCCACTTCGCGCAGGTAATCCAGGGGCACGGCCCGAAGGCTATGCGGCGCAACGCCCACCCAGACCGTTCCCGCGGACTCCGGGCGCGCCACGGCTGCCCGTAACGCTTCGGTATCGGCGATAAAATCCTCCACCTGCGGCGTCAAAAACGAACCCTGCCCGGGATGATCCGGTTTGCGCCAGCCGGCACGCACGTAGGCGGTACGCAAAAGCGCGATGCGTAAGCCGACGTCGCGCGCGGCACGGATCACCTGCAAAGCCCGTCTATTCCGATCGTCGGAAGGCGCGAACGGAGCGCCATGAACATAATGGAACTCGCCTACGGTAGTGATTCCGCCCAGCAGCATCTCTAAGAAAGCCATGCGCGAAGCGTGATAGAGGCCCTCGTCGGAAAGCGCATTGGCGGCGAAGTACATGGCTTCGCGCCAGGTCCAGAAGGAATCGCGCTCGGCACTGGTGCGATGCTCGGTGCGCCCGCGCAGGACGCGCTGGAAGGCGTGCGAGTGGCCGTTCACCAAGCCCGGCAGCATGGCGCGGCCGCTGAGTCTGACGGCCTGCGACAGGTCTTCCGCAGCGGAGGAAAATCGAGTGATGCGGCCGCTAGCGTCGGCAAACATCGCCAGTCCGGACCGGAATTCTCCGCCCGTATAGATCAGGTCCGGCAGCCACCCGCTTTCGGTATCGGGAGTTATCAAGAGACCAGCGTAGCGCGGATGAGCAGGGTGTTAAGCCGCGAACCGCAGGCTTTCGAGCGACCCGGCGTTCTTCTGACGAATGGCAGTCATGGCGCTCATCGAAATACCCGCCAGGCGCGTGGCGGCATTCATACGAACGTAGGAGGGAAGGTCTTCCTGCGATTCGGTGACAAACTCGGCCAGATAGAGCAGCGAGCTGAGCGGCAGCTCCGAGCGCTCCGGGCGATGGTGGCAGCGGACGGCCTCAATGATCTCGGGTGGAAACTTCCATTGAGCCAAGGTTTCGGCGCCCACTTCGCCGTGGCAGCGGCCGGAAAGACACATTTCAACTTCCACGGGCGGACATCCGCCGTCGGTGAGACGTTGGAAGCGATCGTGGAAAGTCACCGGCATGAGGGTGAAGGCCAGGCGCCCGACGTCGTGAATCAAACCCGCAAGAAAAGCGTGCGAAGGGTCTATCTTGGCCGAGGAATGCAGGGCCACCAGTTCGGCGGTCTGTGCCACATCCAGACTGTGGTTCCAGAGCTGGTGCGCCTGCGGGGAGGAGAAGTTGCCCCGGATAGCGGCGGCCAGCATCACCCGGCGCGCGGTTTCGGTACCGATGTAGGAGACGGCGTGGAAAATGGTTCCGATAGGCTGCTGGGGGCTGTAATAGGCCGAGTTCGCGGTTTGAATGAGCCTTCCGGCGAGCACCGGATCGAGCGATGCCACGGCCTCCATTTCGCGCGGTCCCACGTCGGGATTCGTAACCTGCCGCACCACCTCGCGCGAGGCACGGGGAAACACCGGCAAACGATCGATCACGCGGCTGACATCGGTCCGGCTGGTGACCTGCAGGTAGGTCATCATGGCTTCAACCGAGGCGTTCGTACATTGATCCAGCGAGTCGGCGTCAAATAGCGCTTCAGACTCAAAGAACTGATCGAAGTCGTCGCTGATTTCGAGCACAGCGACCATCTTTCCCATTGCGGGATCGGCTATCGGCCGCCGGCCCCATAGCGTCTCCAGAACGGCCCGTACCTCTTCGGAAATGAAAGGCCGCTCACCCCGCGCCTCCAGGCGCATCTCAGTCAGCAGGCGGCGGCGTGCCTGATCGTCCAGCAGAATCTGGGGAACATGATGAGCCAGCGCGGCTTGTTCCACCAGATTTCTGTCGAACTCGGAAAGGCCAATGGCGCCCGCAAGTTCGCTGGACCAGGTTGCAACCCGCAGACAATGCGCTCGGATTGCTTCATCTCCGCGTGCTTCGATTAGTTCGGCGCGGCTCGTCATGGGAATCTCATCGACCAGGCTTTCGGCAATTTCCATTCCTTTTCCCTCATGCCCAGCCCAAGCCATTGACGCAATTCACCCTCGCGGGACTTATCGATCATCCAGAGACACGATTCAAGAAATCTCACCCTAGTCGTCGTACAGGAAAACGGCTGACTCGCCGGTTAGGGAGGATATCTCACCAGACGGTGATACCGGAAACACTGTAGGACAGGCCCACTGCGTGATAGGCTTCGAGCAAGGCTCCCACGGCGCCCCCATATCGGGAAAAAGCTGGAGCCTGCACCTGGACACCCGCCTCGGATGCCATCCAATCGCGAAATCGGCTTAGAACCATCCGGCTACCGAACACGCCACCCGAGTAAGTGACCAGCGTCGACTCGCCCGCCTGGAACAATTGTCCGCGCACCGCGACCGCTAACAACGCCAATTCGCGGGCGGCTGTATCCAGGATTTCCACTGCCGTCGGGTCGCCGTCCTCCGCGGCGTGGTTGACCAGCACGGAAAGGCTGGCCACGCGCGGCCGCGGAAATTCGGCGGTGTAGCAGCGATGCATTAAATCATTGATGTTTCGCCGGCCGGTGTAGTCCAGCAACCGGGCGCGCAGCGACGTGGGAACGCCCCAACCCTCCTCCAGCCTGAGCGCGGCGCGCAGGGCCTGGCGCGCGATCCAGAATGCGCCGCCTTCATCTCCAAAAAGATAGCCCCAACCTCCAGCCCGCGCTGTACGGTCCCCTGCATTGCGGCCCAAGGCGATGGAGCCGGTTCCGGCGATCACCACGATTCCGGGTTCACCAGCGGTGGCGCCTGCCAGCGCGATAACGGCATCGTCGGTAACCAGGGTCCGGTCGCTAACAAGTAATTCGTTCAGGATGGACGCTTTGTCCGCGGGTCCGCCGCTAAATCCCAGGCAGGCGCTGCGGAACCTCACTCCAGGCGGCAGGCCAGCTTGCAAACAAGCTGCACGCAAGGACGACTGAACGGCGTCGATGAACCTGGTTCGGCCCTCCGACGCGCCCACGTGATTGCTCGGTCCGCCGCGGCCCACGCCCAGCACGCGGCCGGTATCGTCGCCGATCAGCGCCGTGGTGCTGGATTGCCCGCCGTCCACTCCAAGAAAGTACTGGGGCATGATTAAATCCGAAGGCGGCAGCGCTACTACTGAATGTGAAATAACCTCACGTCGCCCGCGGCGCCCACCACCTTCAATCCCCAGGCCGCCGGGTAACGCCGAAAATCGTTGGCGCCGGGATTGTCGGGCTTTATCAGCACGTAATCGATCCCGCGCGCCTTCAGCTCCGCGGTGGCCGCCAGACGCAGACTGACGCGTATCGGCTGCCTGGATTCCACGGGCTGATCGGACAGCGTAACCCAAGCGCCGTCGGCGCCCATGCCCTGCACCTGGAGTTTGATGGGCCCGCTGTCGTCGGATGACTCCACCACCACCGCGCTGGCGCTTTGAGGCCGCCCGAAATCTATTTCCACATACATGCCCGGAGCCGCGGGCTGCCAGCTTCGCCAGCGCGTAACGGGGCTGTTGTCGAAAGCCAGTTGGACGTCCCAAGGATTAGGATGCGCGGTAAGCCGCCAGGCAGGATCGCGCGTCAATTCGGCATGGGCATTTCCCGGAGCCCCATTAAAGACGCGCAATTCGGCGATGGACCACTGGTTATCCGGCAAGCTGGCGGTTTGAAGCACGCGCAATTTGCGCAGCTCGCGCGGCGGAAAATCGAATCGGAAGACGCGGGTGGGCTGATAGATGCGCGTCACCGGAGTCCACAAGATATCTTGCACCACCTCGTTCGAGCCGCTTTCGTAACCCACCAACAGATCGCGCTGCAGATACGATTGACCGCCCTGGTTGACGGAGAAGATGGTGTGCCCGGGAGGAACCACGCCGCCGATCATGGTGACGATGTTGTAGTCGGCATCCTGGCCCAGATAAGCCTGTTCCCCTTGCAGGCGAAGCGCGGCCCGCACGGGTGGGCTTTCGATGCGAAAGGCGCCGGATGCACAGTAGAGGTTATAGACGTCGGGCCAGCAGCTAATAGCGGCCGCGGTTACCAGCGTGATTAAGAGCCACCGGACATCGGCGGCCGCCAGTGCCAGCGCGAGTGACACGAAGGGGACTACGGGGATTAGAAAACGGGTCCCGATGTTGCTGAAGTAAAACAATCCGAAGATAGCGGCCGCCAGCAACACTTGACGCCCTGGACGCGAGCGGAGGGCGAACAAAGCGAACGGAGTAAGCAGGAACAGCGGCCCCAGAAACCCCTCCAGGTAATCGCCCTGTACCGTCACTTGCAGCGGAATTTTCCATCGGCTGGGTAGCGTGTATCTGGTCAGATCCGAGCGCCAGCCATGCTCCAGGGAAACGTGCACGTACGGGTTCGGGAAAAGACTATTGGCGAACGGCGAGACCGGATTTTGGAGTTCGATCCAATTCTTCACCATCCAGGGCAAGATGCAGCAGGCTGCCAGGAGCGATACCACCAGCACCGGCCGCAGCATCGGTTTCCGCGCGCGCCACAGCTTCCAGGCAATGAAGCCGACCGCGTAGGGCACGGCCAGAATCGCGGTGTATTTCACCTCGTAACCGAAACCGGCCAGGACGCCGATGGGCACCAGCAGCTTCGGATCGCGGGTTTCGTCCCAGATCTGGAGCAGATAAAAGAGCGCGAACAGATCCGCCGCAAGCGCCACGTCGACGTAAGCCATGGAAGCGTCCAGCAGCACAATCGGGCTGGCGTAGGTGAAGATGGCCGCCGCCACGCCCACTTCGGGGCGTCCGATTCGCTTGCCATAACACAGGATCAAAAATGCCAGGACCACTAAGAACGTGAAGTGCAGCACGCTGGCCGAGGAGTGATGTCCAAAGTTCAGCGCGAACAGATAGAGCAGCTCGACACCTTGCGACAAGTTGAAGTACATGTCGGTGGTAGCGTGAAAAAATCCGTGGGCAGCGCGGTATTTCAACACTTCGTTTAAGTGATAAGACATGCCGTCCGAGCTGTGCTCGGGCGCCAGAGCGCTGAAAAATCCGACGTAGGTGAAGGCGGTGAAGGCCACTACGAAAACCCAGCGCCACAATTTCGGCAGCGGGGGCAACGGCTTTTCTGTAAATTGGCCCGCAATCCTGAATACTCCGGAATACGCAGCGTAGCCAATGATCGCGATCCCCAGCGCCAGCAGGATTCCACGACGCACCAGCCGCGTGGCGCTTAATGCGAACATGATCCCGCTCAGGCAGGCCGACCCGAAGACATACGCCAGCAGGCGCTCTTCCCAGGCGTGCAACACCAGCCTTAATCTGCGGAATAGCAGCATGCCAAGCGACCAGGCGGTGGCCGCCGTGAATAGCGCGCCGAAGAGAACCGCAAGCACCTGCATCATACGAGTGGCGCCATCATGGCTTAAATCCCATACGCAGAAGAATCACACCAAACTTGACCCCGTCGCGGGGCGCGACGTAGAGCTTGTCCACGGACATCCCGATGGTGGTGTCGGCGTCCACCGAGAGCCAGTCGAGTGGAACCAGCTTTTCGAAATGCTTCACACCGGGCGTGGCGTAGCGGACTTTGTCGAGCACCTTGCCATTCACCAGGTACGCAATCTCCAGCGGACCAGTGCTCTTGAAGCCTTGGTCCCAAATGCCAAAATCGGCGTTGAACTTGAGGTTTGCCGTGGAGAGCACCAGCAACTGCACCGTGGGATTCTGGGCAGTCCAGCGCCAGGACGGATCGGACGGGCCGTAGATGTCTTTCACCACGTGCAGGCTCGCGTCCGGATCGCTCATGTCTACCATCATTGCGTCCGGGCCGGGATTTATCGCCTCCACTGGATGGCGCTGTTCGGGCGGCGCATAACTTTCAGGAAGCCGATCGCACGCGGCCAGCAGAAGCGTCCCGCAAAGGAGCGCAAAGAGCGATACGCCGCGTTGGCCGAAAAGACAGGCGAGCCGGGTCAAGAACATATTATGGCAGGGCGGCTGGGTGCGCTACTGCACGGCGATGGTCACCGATGCCTGGCTCACATAGGGTCCGGCGTAAATTGTGATGCCGTCGTCGGAGGCTTCAGGCACATTCTGCGGTACCTCAATGTTTAGCTGCGTAGCTCCTGCAATCAAGCCCGGCGCCTGTCCGGCGAACAGGATCGGCGCAGTTTGGCCGCCAATCAATGCGCTGACGCTCAACACCGGCATTGGAAACGGAGGAGTCAGTGGCCCGAGCGAGCCGTCGACGACGGGCGGATTCAGCGCGCCCAGGCCCGTCATATACACCGAGATGATGGACCCTGGCGCCGCGGGATTGGAGGGCGAATTCACGCTGCCATCCTGATTTAGCACCGCTGCCTGGCCGCTGCCACTATTGTTCGTAGTAAAGATACTGGGCACCGCAACTGCCACCGGAAGTTTCACCGGCCCGAGTGTTTGTTCACCCGATTGCACGGTGACGAACGTCGGCTCGCCCGGAGCCACTTCAAACGGAACCACCGCATTGATTTGGCAGTTGGAGGAATACAAAACCGTCGCGGGGTATTGCGCAAAGTTCACTTCTGGCTTGGCCGGCCCGAAGCCGGTGCCGAACAGCGTGACAATCTCACCCGGCGCTACCGCACCCGTCGGAATCGTAAGAGTTGGGACGTAACCGGGAAGCAAGCTAGCGGCGTTCAACACCGATGCGAGTAAAGGCCCGGGGGGCTGAGAGAAATCGACCTTCGCGGCGAACGCGTCGGAATTCCCACCACCATACTGGCTTTGATAAGAATGCGGCGTCGAAAAGAATACGAGTGTGAGGGCCTGGCCTGCGGAATAAAGTCCGCCCTTGCCATCCAGAGCAAGATAGGCGCCGGGGATGGGCGACGTAGCTACCAGGGCGGAACCGCCGGAGTTAATGACCAAGACCGCCGGAACGGGCGGCGTTGCGCACGTGGGTAGGATCGTAGAGGACTGTGCGGCGCCCAACTCGCTCACATACGCCTGCCCGGACGCATCGACAGCAATCGGCGTGATGGTGGCGCCGGTGAGTGTCGAGTAAATAAGATCCCCCGACATATCGAGCTTCGTAACAAATCCGTCGGGCCCGGGGCTTGGCGGTTGATTCGGATTGTAGCCGGTGTAAGTTGTCTGCAACGCGCCTGACGTGGTGGGGAAGTTGGGCGATCCAGTCCCTCCGGCGACGTACACTGCGCCGGTTGAATCCACGGCAATACCGAACGCGGCATCCGCTCCGCTGCCTCCCAGGTAGGTGGAATAGAGCAGATGGCTGCCCGTGGGATCGAACTTCGCGACGAAGGCATCGCCGAAGCGGAAAGGCCCTAGATCGATTTCACCACCGAAGGTGCGCGAGACGGCGTTGGCGGTGATTGGGAAATCCGGTGAAACTGTGGCGCCCGCCACCCACACGTTCCCCGCACTATCGATGGCAATGGCATGTGCATCGTCAGGACCCGAACCGCCTAGATAAGTGCTCCACGCGATGGTGCCCGAAGGGGACAGCTTGGTGACGAATGCGTTGCTACAAGGCCCGGGGGGCGCGCTCAAATAGCCTGGGCATTGCCCGGCGGCGGACTGCTGTTGGTATGCGCCGGCCGTGGTGGCAAGCCCCGGCAAAGCGGCCCCAGCCACATAAACGTCGCCCGCCGCATCTACCGCTATCGATTCCGCGGCAGCGCCGATGAAAGTAGAGTACAGAACATTTTGGGCGGTGGGGTCAAGCTTCATCACCCGATAGGAAACACCATACGGATTAGGGTTCCCTGCGACGCCCAGATAAATGTTGCCGGCGGTATCCAGCGCGAAAGCGGTGGCCTGCGAGTTCGCCAGGCAAACCGAGAAATCGATTGCAGAGCCCGTCGGATTAAATTTGGTGACGAAGGCGCAATTGTTAGTAGAAGGCGTACCCAGGTTGGTGGACGTGACTGGAAAATCCGGCGAGTTGGTGGTCCCGGCAACATAAGCGGCTCCTGTGGAATCCACCGCAATCCCGGCAGTGCTCTCCGCGTAGGAGCCGCCTAGATACGTAACGTAATCGATCAGCGGTTGGGTTGCCGCGTCCGCGCCAAAAGCTAGACAGCCAAGCAATACCATTCCGCGCAGCATGCACCCAGTCTACTGCGGCAGATTGCCGCTGAGGTCAGGCGGCTCGAACGGCGCGCTTCAGCTTTGGAAAATCAAGCTCAGTAAGCGCAACATCGTTGACATAATTCTCGAAAGCGTTCAGCGCGACATGCGCCATCACTTCGATAATGTCCGCGTCGCTGTAGCCGCTTTCTCGCAACTCGATGATCGAAAACTCGCCTTGGCGCGCAGCCAGATCGCGTGCAAATCTGAGGACGGCATCGGTCCCCCAATCCCTCGCGCGGGCGGAGCGGCTCTCTGTAATCTCCTCCGGCGTCAGGCCCAGTTCGGCCGCTCGGTGGGCATGTTCCGTAATCGAATATTCGCAGAGATTGGTTTGCGCAACGGCCAGCGCGATCTGCTCGCGGATCTTAGGCGGTAGCGTTCCGCCGGCTAAGGCCTTCTTGAGTTGAAGGTACCCTTCCAGCGCGCTCAGCGATTGCGCCATCGTCCTTAACATGTTGGAGACTTCGCCTGGAGCGCCGTCGAGCACCTGCTGGGTTGCCGCGCTGGCCTGTTCCATGTGGATTGGAAGAATGGTTTGCATAGTTTATATAGCTCCCTTGTAAGGTTAATATCTGTTTAATCACCGGCATAAATTAGTGACGAGCGCATCCGGCTGAGCGTGGCTGCTGTTATGCCCTGCAAACACAGTATTTACACGCTCTTACTGAATCCGTCCGATGACAGACCATTACATTAAATGCAGTAACTTGCGCATTTTCGAGTCGTCTTAGCGTGTGTAAGGAGATTTCAAAAACACATGACCGCAAAAACATTACTGATGGTTGGCGCATTCACGCTTTCGAGCCTGGGGATCGCCAGCGCAAAAAATTACAACATTGTTTTGGAACAGCCCACCATGGCGGGAACCAATCAACTGAAGCCGGGCGAATACAGGGTTAAGGTGGAAGGCTCACAGGCCGTTTTCACCGATGCGCAGAATAACAAGTTGTCTGTCAGCGTGCCCGTAACGGTTGAGAACAGCGACAGGAAGTTCAATAGCACCGCGGTGGAAACGTCAAATCAGGGGGGTATGGATAATATCCAGGCCATCGATTTGGGCGGCTCTAATACCCGGCTTAAGGTACAGTAGTCCTTCCTTCCTACGGGCCTCGCCCGTGAAATACCGCAAATTTACATCCCTCTACGAAACGATGGCGGGCGCTGAAACGTCGCAATGACAGCGCCCTCTTGCGGCGCAGAATCGGCAACGCTCCCCGCGTCCTTCTGTTGCTAAAAAGAGGAATAAATGCGCAGTAAGTGCTTTCATCCCTGGGCTGCTCTCGCTACCGCGTTCGTTTGTGCGGCCGGCGCCTCCGCGCAGAGCAGCAGGATTATACAAGCTCTTGACAATCGGCAGCGCACGGTGCTGGCGGGCAACATTCATCCTAAGGCCCTGACTGCCGCCCAGGCTGGAAACGACCAGGGACGCGTAGCGCCCTCCCTGCAAGTCCCCTACATCACGCTGACGCTGGCGCCCTCGGCCAGCCAGCAGGCTGCTCTCAATAAACTTCTCGTCGAACAGCAGACGCCGGGCTCGGCGAATTATCATCACTGGCTGACGCCGGAAGAATACGCGCAGCAGTTTGGCGTCAGTGATGCCGATGTCAGCACCATCAGCCAATGGCTTCAGCAGCAGGGCTTGCGGGTTCTTTCGGTGGCGCGCGGGCGGAATTGGATTGCCGCAAGCGGAACGGCGGCGCAGGTAGAAGCGGCGTTTCAGACCGAAATTCACAGTTATGTAGTCGACGGCGAAACGCACTTCGCGAACGCATCGGCGCCGTCCGTCCCCGCGGCCTTCGGTTCGGTAGTGCAAGGTGTTCGCGGGCTGGACGATTTTCGGATGAAGGCGCGCGTGCGCCCCTCGCGCCTCACCAAGCCAAATTACACCGACGGGCAGGGGAATCACTATATTGCTCCTGGCGATTTCGCCACCATTTACGACGTCGCGCCGTTGTACAACGCCGGAATCAATGGAGCCGGCCAGAAGATCGCCATCGCCGGGCAGATTGAAGTGAATCTTTCCGACCTACAGCAGTTCCAGAGCATGTTCGACCTGCCGTCCAACAATCCGCAGATGCTGCTGGTGCCAGGGTCGCAAAACCCGGGCAACAATCCGAACTCAGGCGACCTTGCGGAATCGGACCTGGATCTGGAATGGTCCAACGCCGTGGCGCCGAACGCGAGCATCATTTTTGTTTATTCCGGCGACGTAATGACATCGCTGCAATATGCTATCGATCAGAATCTCGCGCCAGTGGTTAGCGTGAGCTATGGCTCTTGTGAGTTGGAGACGCCCGCGTCGGAGTACAACGCGTTTGTCCAATGGGGCAATCAAGCCAACGCGCAGGGCATTACGTGGTTCGCGGCCTCGGGCGACGACGGCGCGGCGGATTGCGCCGATTCGGAAAACCCGGGGCTCTCCGTCGACCTGCCGGGCAGCACGCCGGGAGTAACCAGCGTCGGCGGAACGGAATACGTCGAGGGTACCGGCACGTATTGGATCGCAACCAACAACGCTAACGGATCCTCGGCGCTGTCTTACATTCCGGAAACAACCTGGAACGATAGCGCCGAAGATGGAGAACCGTCGGCCAGCGGCGGCGGCGCCAGCGTTCTGTTTTCGAAGCCTTCCTGGCAAACCGGACCGGGCGTGCCGAGCGACAACGCCCGCCACGTGCCCGACGTTTCGCTGAACGCGTCGGACGATCATGACGGCCATTTGGTTTACACCGGCGGGAGCCTGCAGGTTTACGGCGGGACTTCCGTGTCCGCGCCGTCCTTCGCCGGGCTCACCGCGCTGTTGAATCAGCACCTGGCTTCAGGCGGCGTGGGGAACATCAATCCGAAGCTGTATTCGCTGGCGCAATCGGGTTCAGGGATTTTTCACGACGTCACTACCGGCAACAACATTGTCACGGTGGCTTGTCCGCGTAGAGAGCTGAACTGCAGCGCCACTCCAGTGGGATACTACGCGGGCGTGGGCTACGATCAGTGCACCGGGCTGGGGTCCGTGGATGCGTACAAGCTGGTGATGGGATGGAACGGGGGAAGCGTTACCGCGCCCTCCAACCCGGTAACCAACGTCACGCTGCTCAGTAATCTGAGTACGGTAGCCTCGAACGACGTAGTGTACCTGATGGCGACCGTCACATCGACGAATGGAAGCGTGCCGTCCGGCTCGGTGTCCTTTTCGATCTCAGGCGCTTCGTTGGGAACGGCCGCATTGACCGGATCGGCCGGCACGGCCACCGCAACGCTAGCGGTGAACGGCTTGCAATTGCCGGTGGGCAATGGAAACATCACCGCCACCTACAACGGAACCAGCAGCGCGGCGGTGACGGTAAGCGTTACGGCATCCGGATCAGGCTCCGCCGAGGCGCCGGCCGTAACCAGCGTCAGCAATGGCGCCAGCTTCAAGCCTGGCTTTGCCCCGGGATCGATTCTGAGCGTGTTTGGGACTGGGCTCGCGCCCTCCATTCAGACTGCGTCTAGCATCCCTCTGCCGCTTTCCGCCATGGGTGTCGCGGTGCTGGTGAATGGAATCGCCGCGCCTCTGTATTACGTCGCTCCAGGTCAGTTGAACGTGCAAATCCCCTATGAGACGGTGGTGGGCAGCTCGGAGGAGATCAGCATTAACAACAACGGGAAGGTGACCACGCAATCGTTCCAGGTAAGGACAGCGGCGCCTGGGATTTTCACCAACTCGGCCGGTGTGCTGGTGCCAACTTCGAGCGCGGCACTAGGGCAGGAGATCGCGTTCTACATGACGGGCGCGGGGGCAGTTTCTCCGGCCGTCTCGGACGGTGCGGCGCCCGCTGACTCCACGCCTATCGCGAATCTTCCAAAACCGCTGCAAGCAACCACCGTTACGATTGGGGGAGCTGCGGCGGCTATCGATTTCATCGGAATTCCTGAGGGATTGGTGGGAGTGACGCAGATCAATGTGCAAGTTCCGAATGGAATTGGCGCCGGCCCGCAATCGGTGGTGGTGACGGTGGATGGAGTGGCCAGCCCGCCGGCAACGCTGACCATAACAAATTAGTAAATCGTACACTGCTGAGCCGCCATGACCAATACCGCATGGCGGTTCAGAATGTACGACGCTGGGCGCTTAACGCTTCCCAGCTACGTGGCCGCGACCATCGCGCATTTCGTTTCCTTTGAAGTGCGAAACTTTGTCGAGATGATTGGCTGGATCAGGTCTGTCACCGGCATGCGGCATGGGACCCTTGTATCCGTGGTCCGGATGGAAGTGATTGTTCACGTGGCCGCGAAAGTCGGCTGAACCGTGAAACCATGGTCCGGCGCCAATGAAGATACCGCCCGAAAACCATTCCGGGCCGTAGTAGCCATAGGGAGCGCACGCATAAGGAGGGACGTCATAGTACCCGTACGGGCAAACCGGCGCGACTCCAACGTCAACGGCGACCTGCGCTTCCATTTTGGGAGCAGTAACGGTTAGGAAAGTCGCAGCGACAGCCGCCGCGGCGAGATATTTCAATTTGTTCATAGTTGTCCTCAGACATCTTCTTGGGGTCTGCCAAGGGGCTTCCCCTAAATGTTGGATTCGGTAGAGGAAGCGCTGTTTCGCAAATGTGGCGTTAGATGTAGGATTCGGAAGGGAATTTAATGAACGCTGCCGGGTTGGTCCACGCGAACATGGAGCACCCTGGAAGTGGTTACAGGACGGCGCTGGTCCAACAGAAAAACCAGGCGCATGCCGCGTCCGATCAGGCCCAGCTCCAGTGTGCCCTCCTGATTCACCGAGCCGTGGACTTGGGCCGGTACGGGATGGGGGCAGAACTCGGGATGGCCCGAAATGCGAATCGAATTCCCACCCAGGCACTCGATGCGATAGTGGCGGGTCTTGGTCTCCACGTCGATCAAGGAACCTTGCGCCAGGTTCTTGCAATCGATAATTTCAGCGGACGTCATCAGAGGGTCCCTGTCTAGAGGATGCTATCAGGTGGCCCGTGGTTGCGCAAATGAGGGCTCGCGTCCATTGCGGCTTCTTAGCTGCGCTCGTTATCCTGAAAGGGCAGCATGGTAAAAGCAATCACACGCCGGTACGAGCGATGGATACGCGCGCGCGAAGAGTATCTGTGTTTTCGCTCCACGGACCGCGTGGTTCGAAATTTTGAGTGGGGGCTGGAGTGGACCAGAGATTGGCCATGCGCCCAGTTTCATCCCAAGAATGGCGAAACGCCGGAAGATTATGTAGCTCATCTGAACCACTTGGCGATGCTCGAAAGCGACGAGTTCTACGGCTATGAGCGTCCCAAAGATTTTGAGCTGCGCGACGGCATTCTGCGCTTTCACTCGCCGGTGCGAACGCCGTACCCGGAGAACAATCTGGTGCACGCGCAGTGGTTTCCGGCGGCCCCTTCCAAAGGCGGCCCGAAAAAGGCGGTGGTGCTTTTGCCCCACTGGAACGCTCCCGTGGACGGCCACAATGCGCTGTGCCGCGGATTGGCCCGCTTGGGAATCTCCGCGCTGCGGATCAGTTTGCCTTATCACGATTACCGCATGCCGGCCGAGTTGAAACGCGCCGATTATGCCGTCTCCTCCAACATCTGCCGGACTATGGATGCCGCGCGCCAGGCCGTGATCGACGTGCGCTGCTGCTTCGATTGGCTGCAGATGCAGGGCTTCGAGCGGCTGGGAATTGTCGGCACCAGCCTGGGTTCGGCCTATGCCTGCCTGGTGAGCGCGCACGACGATCGCATTTCAGTGAACGTGTTCAACCACTGCTCCACTTACGTGGCCGACGTGGTGTGGGCCGGCCTTTCCACGCAGCACGTTCGCCAGAGTCTGGAGGCGCACATCGATCTGGACCGCTTGCGGCGCGTGTGGATGGCGGTTTCCCCGGTGAACTACATGGAGAAATTCGCGGCGAAGAAGCAGAAGAGTTTGTTCATCTACACCGCGTACGATACGACTTTTCCGCCGGAGTTGTCGCGCGACATCGTGGGGAAAATGCGGGAGCATTCCGTGGATCACAAAGTGGTGGTGCTGCCGTGCGGCCACTACACGCTAGGTGAGACGCCGTTCAAGTTCATCGACGGTTATCACATCTGCTCGTATTTGAAGCGGAATCTGTAAAAACGCTCCCTCACGGTCGCGGTTCAGATGGAGTTGTCGCGCGACATCGGGCGGCCACTACACGCTGGGTGAGGCGCCGTTCAAGTTTATCGACGGGTATCACATCTGCTCGTATTTGAAGCGGAATCTGTAAAAAAGCGCTCCCTCACGGCCGCGGTTCAGATGGAGTTGTCGCGCGACATCGTGGATCACAAAGCTCTACGCTCGGTGAGATGGTCGCGGTTCAGATTGTTTTGTCTCGCGCGTAGCACAGCGGATCCAGTTTGCACTCGGCGCATTTGGGCTTGCGCGCCACGCACAGTGCGCGGCCATGATAAATGAGCTGCAAGGGAAACTCGAACCATTTCTCGCGCGGGATGACTTTCATCAGATCCTGCTCAATCTTGACCGGGTTGGTGTTCCTGCTCAGGTCCAGACGCTGCGAGTTACGCTGCACGTGCGTATCCACCACGATCCCTGCGTGCACGTTGTAACAAGCGCCCAGAACGACGTTCGCCGTCTTGCGCGCGACGCCGGGGATGGCCAGCATCTCATCCATGGTCCTGGGAACTTCTCCGCTAAAATCCGCCAGGATTTTGCGCGCCGCGCCGATCAGGGATTTGGACTTGTTATTGAAGAATCCCGTGGACCGGATGGCCAGCGCTAGCTCCACTTGGTTGGCCGATGCAAAGTCCTGGGTGGTGGGATATTTCTCAAACAGGCCGGGCGTCACTTCGTTGACGCGCTTGTCGGTGCACTGCGCCGACAGGATAGTGGCCACCAGCAGCTCCCAGCAATTCCTATGATGCAGCGGCACGGCCGGATGGGGATACATCTGATCCAAGGTCTTCAGGATTTTGCGCAGGCGCGCGGCGCGTTCGGCGGCGGTTTTGGGCTTGGGGACCAGCTTGGGCGGTGTGGCTTGCGGCGTTGCTTTCTGGGTCACGCCGCTATCATCGCATGGTCTTACTGTCGAGCCACGAGAATATCCGTGCGCAGCGAGTGCCAATCGGGAATGACCGATGGCGAGATCGAGGGATCCAGGTCCGCGCGGATTTCCTTGGATTGGTTGGGACCGAGAGATGCAAGCATGCTCGAGACGGTGAACAAGGGCGCGTCCTGCGACGCGTCGACGGAGCGAACCCCGATGCGAATGTTCAAGCCCGTGAGTTCGGCTGAGGAGTGATTGATCACCAGGAACTGGAGCTGCGGCCTCTTGTTGGCCCCCGTGACAACACGAACGCCGGCTACCTCCACCGACCTGGCGGCCGGGTGCTCCTCCACCACTCGGACGCGAGACGCTGCCACGGCCTTCGCGCTTCCCACGGGCGCTTCCACGGAAGCCGCCCTGGTATCGCGATTTTGTGTCAGAAACTGGTACAGACTTACCGCGGCCAAAAGGAACACGGCGACTATCAGCAGACCGACCGGCCAGCCGGACGCGCGTTTGCGTTTCCTTCGTAAGCTGGGATTCGCGAAGTTGAGCAACTGCCGCGGAAGACATGGACCGGCCAGCGGCGGCGCTTGTGGTCCGGCCATCACGGTGGAGCGTCCCCTATGCTCCGGCGCTATGGGCGTGAATTTCGGTTTCTGCGAGCGCATCCACTGCGCGGCGGGAGGCGCGGGCGCCGTCAAGATTTCAGGCGCAGCGGACAGCAAGGACATCGCGGGTTGTTCGAAGAAGGAGTCTTGAATGGCCTGAATGCCCGCCCGATCCAGTTCCTCAGTGGAAACCTTCAGAGCTTCCAGTAGCCCAGCGATAGATTCGCCGTCGAGATTCAGCTGAGAGGACACCAGGGACGGCTCCGTCGGTTTGTAAGCCAGCGGCGTGGAGACACCATTTTGGGGCTGGCCATTCTGATGAGGAAGCACCGCCGTCAGCGGCTGGTCGTCCACTTGGGCCAAGCCCGCGAAAGCTAACTCGCTGTGATCGGCAACCGGCAATTCAGCCCGCACAAAAGCGACGGATTGACGGCGCGATGGCTCCGGCTCGGCGGCCTGTTCGAGAGGCTTGGACGGGCCGGCGCCCACAGCTTTGAAACTGATTTCACCAGCCGGCGCGGGTCCCGCTGGCTGCAGGCCAAAGTCCGCCCTGGCGAGAGCCGCGGGCTGGGTAAACGCCGGGGAGGATAGCCGAGCAGGGACCGGCGTCGGGATCAACTTCATCTCTCGGGAACGGCGCGGGCGCACCGGAATCCAGGCGAGGCTACCGAGCGGGGCCAGTTTATCGGACAGCTCAGGTTCCGGCTCCTCCTGTGGGGTCGGGGACGCTGCCGCCAGGGGAGGAGCGAGCACGGCCACCGAGGACGCGGATTCGAAGTTATGGGCCAGCGACAGCAGCTCCTGGCTAACGGCTGCCTGCGTTGCCGCCGGGGGAGCCGTACATGTAGGACATTCCCGGATGGCCGGCGAGCACTCGTGCCCACACTCAGGACAGATCCAGTACAGCATATATATTCACTCTAGGACGAAAGTGCTTTTATATCTGTCGGTGACTTACCCTAGCTTCTTCTAAGAGGGGCCTTAGGTTGCTAAATCACGGCACCTAAAGACATTGCCGCCCAAAACTTTATACTGGAAGGGTTTTGGAGTTCTATGGCCAGACTTCCGGAAGGCCGGTTATCGCCGGACCGAATAAGGTGGGGATACTGGCGGGTAGCTTTAACCCGCCTACTACGGCGCATCTAGAGCTGGCACAGGCGGCCAGCCAGTGCGTGGATCTGGTGATTTGCGTGGTTCCGCGGGTATTCCCCCATAAGGAGTATTCCGGCGCGACCATGGAGCAACGGATCGAGATGCTGGACGCCGCTGGTCTCGCCGTTCCCCACTTGATCGCGTCCACCAGCCAGGGATTGTTCATCGACATCGCGCGCGAGTTCCGCGAACATTATGGCGCCCAGACCCAGCTCGCCTTCATCTGCGGGCGTGACGCAGCGGAGCGGATTTTGCACTGGGATTACGGGCGCGCGGGCGTGGTAGAAGAGATGCTGCGCGAGTTCGAACTTCTGGTCGCGCCGCGCGGCGGGCATTTCTCGCCGCCAGCGAAATATCGACAGCGGATTCATACCTTGAATATCAGGAGCGGGCACGAAGAAGTTTCGTCCACCGAGGTGAGAGAACGAATCTCCCGGGGCGATCCGTGGGAACATCTGGTACCCGAAAAGATCCGGGAGCGCGTAAGAGAAATCTACTCGTGAAGGCTGGTATCCAAAAACGCGCGTAAGCGGTGACTGCGGCTGGGATGCCGCAATTTCCGCAGCGCCTTGGCTTCGATCTGACGGATGCGTTCGCGGGTTACGGCAAAGTGCTGGCCCACTTCTTCCAGGGTATGCTCGCTGCCATCTTGCAGGCCGAACCGCATTTTGATGATTTTTTCTTCACGCGGGCTCAGCGTCTTGAGTACTTCGGCGGTTTGTTCGCGCAGGTTCAGGTTGATGACGGCTTCGGAAGGCGAGACCACCCGGCGGTCCACGATGAAATCGCCCAAGTGCGATTCTTCCTCTTCACCCACCGGCGTTTCGAGCGAGATAGGCTCCTGGGCGATACGAAGCACTTTGCGCACTTTGCCCACCGGCAGTTCCATCTTCACCGAGAGCTCTTCGGTGGTTGGTTCGCGCCCGAGTTCTTGCTGGAGCATACGCTGCGTGCGCACCAGCTTATTGATGGTCTCAATCATGTGCACCGGAATGCGAATGGTGCGGGCCTGATCGGCGATGGCGCGCGTGATGGCTTGCCGCACCCACCAGGTGGCGTAGGTGGAGAACTTATAACCGCGCCGGTAATCGAACTTGTCGACGGCCTTCATCAGGCCGATATTGCCTTCCTGGATGAGATCCAGGAACTGAAGTCCGCGATTGGTGTAACGTTTGGCGATAGAAACCACCAGGCGCAGGTTGGCTTCAATGAGCTGTTTTTTGGCTGTTTCGGCTTCCTGCTCGCCGCGCTCGACGATTTGGAGCGTGCGCCGCAATTCGGTGGCGCTGGCGCCGCAATCCTCTTCCAGTTGCTGAATGCGCTGGCCGCACTGACGAAGTTCCTTGCGCAGATCGCGCGCCGGATGGCTGCCGTTGGCGGGCTCTTCGAGCTTGCGCTGGATCTTCGCGATTTCGCGCTCCAGCGGTTTTAGCTCTTCCACCGAGCAACGCAATCGTCCGGCCAGACTGCGGCGGACCGAAGTGCTGAACCCGATGTTGCGGATGATGCGGGAAATCTGCACCATGTTGCGTGCCAGGCCGTAGCGCAGGCCGCGATGCTGCTTGGGTTTCATCTGCCGCGAGACGGCTTGCAGTTTCTGGCGAAATTGCTGGCTCTTCTTGTAATATTTCTCGATTTCAGCGATCTGAGCCAGCAGATCGTTTAATTGACCGGTGAAATCCTCATCGGTGATGACGAATTCGGGCAGCACCAAAACGTCGCGCACGCTGGTGACGCCGCGCTGCAGATCTTCACCGAGCTGGATGATCTCGCGGATCACCAGCGGCGAGCGGGACAGCGCCTTGCGCACGCCCCATTGGCCGCGTTCGTTGCGCTTGGCCAGCTCGATTTCGCCTTCGCGCGTGAGCAGCGGGACGGTGCCCATCTCGCGCAAATACATGCGGACGGGATCGTTGGTTTTGTCGCCGGTTTCCTGGGTTAATTCCAGGTCGCCAAAGTCGTCGGGTTCTTCTTTGGTTTTCTCGAAGTCGAGCTTGGGCTCTTCGAGAATCTCGACGCCGGCGCTGTCGAGATCGGTAAGCAAATCTTCAAACTCGCGGCCAGACGGAAATTCCTCGGCCAGCAAGTCATTGACTTCGTCGTACAAAACGAATCCCTTTTCTTTGCCCACTTCCATGAGATTCTTTAACCGGCCGAACTTTTCATCTGTTGCCACTGGCCGCCCCGCTTACCAGCGAAACCTCTGAGCCCGCGCATAACTTAGCACGGCGCTAGTTGCTTCCCCATTCGCTTGGCGGTGCGCGCCACACCCTATGCGCTTAGCCCTGATCTCATTTAGTGTACAACATCGTGTCCCGCCACTACGGCTTGTTTCGATCAGTTTTCCAGCGATCATTGACGGCGTCATCTTATTACCTTGGAGTGGCACTGGCGGCGCGAGATTTCTGATCCAATTCCTGAGCCAGCCGCATGGCCTCCTGCATATCCCCCTGACGTTCGGCGGCTTTGATCCGGGCCCGCAGAGCGGCAACTTCGGACCGGGGATCCTGCGATTTGAGGCTGCGCAAACATGCCATAGCTTGTTCGGCGGCCTTCTCCTCCTCTAGTACTTCATCGGCAAAAACGGCGGACGACAATAGATCCCGGTCAGCGTCCCCGAGCCGCCCTTCCAGGTCCGAGAAGCGGAAGGGCCCTCCATCGGAATGGATGGCGAAAAGAGCCTGAAAAACGTTCCGGGAGATGAACTTGTCCAGCGCGCTTAAGGCGCTCAATTCGGGGATCACCTGCGACCGGGCCTTCTCACTTGAGAGTAACGAAATCAGCAGCAGCCGCTCAGTGGCGGGCACCTGAGCACGCTTGGGCGGCGCCGGGCGCTCGGCCGGGCCCTTGCTGAAATGGTCGCGCACCAGCTTCTCATCGACGCCTAAGTAATCGGCCACGTCGTTGGCGACGGCGAAGCGCTCCAGGCGGTCGGCGATGCTCTGGATGCGGGGCGCCAGGAACTTGAATCCGTCCATGCGCCCTTCTACCGTGCGCATGTCGAACCTCTGACGCGCGCGATCGGCCAGCCAATGGAAATAGGCTGGGGCTTTTTCCAGGCGCTGGCGATAGGCATCGGCGCCGGAGGCTTTCACGTATTCGTCGGGATCGAGACTGCCGCCGAGCTCCAGCACTTTGACGCGCATTGTCTCGTCGAGCAGCATTTGAATCGACTTCTCGGCAGCGTTGGCGCCGGCGGTGTCGGGATCGAAATTCACTACGATGCGATCGGAGTGGCGCTTCAGGGCGCGCACCTGCGTGTTGGTCAGCGCCGTGCCGCAGCTTGCCACCACATTGTGAACGCCGGCTGAATAGACGCCGATGACATCCATGTAGCCTTCCACCAGCACCGCATAATCCGACTTGCGTACGGCGTCCTTGGCGCGATGCAGGTTGTAAAGCACGTAGCTCTTGCGATAGAGCGCGGTTTCGGGAGAGTTCAGATACTTGGGCTCTTCGCCGGGGCGT
>Ga0209006_10001053_pt1 | contig 25349 bp, 22 predicted proteins | sample JacPin_JW_Ref_O2_FD_188567 | JGI IMG/M metagenome (GOLD analysis project Ga0209006, IMG submission 188567) | Forest soil microbial communities from Algoma, Ontario, Canada - Jack Pine, Ontario site 1_JW_Ref_O2 (SPAdes) (version 2) | ecosystem: Environmental > Terrestrial > Soil > Boreal... | reverse complement strand
TCTCCTCTCCGAGAAAGGCGCAAATGAAATCGCTTCGGTCGAGGAAGGCAGAATAGTCTCTCTTCAACTCGTCCCGGCTCCTGCCGTAGTAATAATTGCGCTCTCCCTGGCGCGCCGAAGAGTCATTGTTTACATCTTCGATCCCTTTGATTAAATTGTCATCGAAGTCTTGCACCTTGACAACGACGCCCCGCTTCTGAGATCTGCGCACGTTTTTGCGTGCCTCCTGGGGCAATTTTTCCCACCACTCCTTGAACGTAGCAAAATGAACAACAGCAACGCTATCCCACTCCAACGGAAAATTGTACTTCGCCTTACTGCCAGGCAACTTTTGCGCAAAAGTAAAAATGTCAGCAGCCGCAGCATCTCCTCTTAACGCCTTAATATAAGTTTCAGGCTCACTAACTTCAGTAGGCAGCCAAGCCTCATCGTGGACCGTAGCTACTCTAAGCCACTTCCCGCGAATAGTCAGCACTGCCCCATTGACATTGACGGCGGGTACCTTGATCCACTTTCCTTTGCTGCTGATCTCGATCGGATGTTCTTCCATGGCTTTAGTCTTCTACGCGATGAATGATAACAACACGCCCACTTCCTACAAATTCCAAAAAAACAATCAGGTATCTGATTGCGCTTAGCGAGATTCTGTGATGTACGAGAGAACGCCGCAGTTCGGCCTAAGTTTGCCGCTCGGTAACGAGACTCAGTCCAACGAATGCAAACAGCCGGCTGGCATGGTCGAGAACTTTGATCAGATACTTAAGGAACACGTGCTGGCCGAAAAGAGACAAGATCGGCAAAATCAGTGTATAGCATGGGACGGCGATCAAAGACTTAACCACATTCCGGACGCGATGTTCCGGATGCTTCGGGAAGTTGCTTCCTCGGAGCAACGCTCGCCGAAGCAGGTACGTGCGTGTGCAGCGCGCCGGTGGAACAACTTCATAAACAGCGGCCTCATTGCACCAGAGGAACAAACAGCCCAAATCCATGGCGCGCCGGAAGAAGTCCATGTCCTCCCCTGCGGTTTCAAATGTCGACCGAAAGGGGGTTCCAAGGCGACCCAGAATGCTCTTCCTGAACAGCACGTTGCCAGTACGGGATTGTTCCCATCCCAACTTGTAGCCGGTCGTGTATTTTGGACGATCGAAGAATCGCCCCTTCCTCACCCATTGTGGTGGTTCTATTTCGAAATATGGCTCGACCGGCCCAAGGACGCCATCCGCCCCCGACGCCCTGTACATCTTGAAGAGATTCAACAGCCAATCGCCGGCAGGAAATTCGTCGTCATCGATAAAGGCAACCAGATCGCCGTCGGCGTTTTGCACTGCTTTGTTCCGCGCCAAGGCAATATTTTGCCGGGGCTCGATGCAGTACACCACTCGCAACTGCGACGTACGGGCAAAATCGTTAACTGGCCGCTGTGCGGATGCCATGCTGTCATTGTCGGCAACAACAATCGAATACGTGAACAGTCCCTCTGTCCTTTGATTTTCGAGCTCACTTAACGCTCTGCGCAGGAGTTCGGGACGCTTCATGGTGCAGATGCAAACCGCGATGTGATGCGATTGTGCCTCTACACTATTATTACTCGATGACAATTCCATCGTAGCTGCACGATCGCCCGGGTTCGTCATCGGGAGAAAACTCCACTTTTTCTGGCCAGCCGCGCCGCCGTCCTGCGGCCGCGCTCCGCCACCTTCAATGCGGGCAGGGCAGAACGGAACAGATTTTCGGTGAGCGGCGCGCCAAACGCACGCGGATGACAGCGCCGGGCCCGTAAACAGTCGAGTACTCCGTCTTCACTGACTTCAGATTGCATGTCCATCGCCATAGCGAGCGGAAACGACTGCCGTTGAGTATGAAAATCCAGGCCCACGAACGGAAGAGCATCTGCTTCCTGTAGGAGGGGAGAAGCGGTCTCGCTGGGGGCCCAGCCATCGTATTTTCGATTCCAAACTTCGATGCCCAAGAGTAGTTCTGCCCATTCTGGCTGAAAACATTGCCACGCACTTTTTCTCGAAGGATGCGCGAGCACGGCTACTCCATTTGCCGTCTTTACACCCTTTAACATTTCAACCGTCGGCAAAGCCTCCCCCAGAAAGGATCCTTTTCCCCACGCCAGGACGTGTACACGGTTGGCAGCGTCGCTGTATTCAATGCCCGGCACCAGCAGGATCTCAGTTGAACTTGCCCTAGCGCATGCTTCCCGGTATTCATTGAATCGGGAGACGGTGAAGCCGCGATCGTGCTCCGTCATCATTAGTATCCGACAGCCGCGACGGCTGAACCGTACGGCGAGTGCTTCCAGGGAGCAACTTCCGTCATAGGACCACGACGAGTGCACATGACAGACGGCAAGAGCTTCCATAAGCTTCAGTATTTGGTCTTGAAAACGTTGTCTTTCACGGTGGACCAGCAGTCCGCAAAAAACACCTTCGGATCCTCACGTCGCCAGTTATAGAAGGTGTCTGTTCGGCGAACATGTGCAACTTGCGCCAAGGTTCGCCAGAACGGCGGCCAGCCATTAAGCGCTTTTGACTTCGGCCCCTTTAGAACGAACAGAACGTGCATGAACTCGCGACCCACGTTTCTGCACACCACGCCCGGGCCGGTGGAGAATCCCGTTCCGACCCCCGACTGCTGATCGAGAGCAAGATTCACGTGCCATGCTGGATATTCAAGTCCCTGTCGTCGCGACAGAGAGATGCTTCCCCACGGCCTGCCATTGAGTTCGACGAACCAAAGAACTCCCGCCTGATCGCGCAGGAGTTCGATCATAAACAAGCCCCGCCAACCAGTCCTTCCGATCAGTGCGCCCGCCTTCGACTTGATATCCTCAGGGACGGCTTGCGATATGCACGCGCTGGAACCCGAACCCTGAGGGTTCATCATCCTGAGTCGCCGGTGGCCACTCCACGCCCTGACGCCGTCGGGCGCTGCAAGTCCGAAAACACCCTCTCCAGTTCCGACGATAAACGGTTGTACCAATAGCGGGGTATGCTCTCCCCATTCGGCTATTGCTCGTTCCAGTTCACCGGTGTTTGCGCATATCCACTTGCGGCAACTGTACAGACGACCCTGCCACGTAGGAACGACTTCGGCGGCCTTCAGAATGATCGGGAATGATTCATTGGCGCAAAAGGAGAGTACATCCTCTGCAGTTCGCGCGAGTTGGGTTTTGGGAACGTTAAACCCGGCCTCCTGGGCCCTTTGGATCTGTATGCACTTGTTGAGCGCCAGGTCTGCATTGGCCCCACTGGGCCCGGCTAGCAGCCATTCGTTTCTTAACGGCACTCGGCTGCACAGCCAGACCGCTTTGTCGTCGACTGGAAAAAGTATTCTCGGAACACTATCAGAGGCGATGCCGAAAGAATCGATTAACGAAATAAGATCAGAGAGAGACCGCTGCAGGTCGGACTCGGGAGGACAAATCTCATAGCAGGTCACATGGCGGCTATGACGCAGAGCAGATGCCCGGCCCTTTCGAGCAAACGCAACGACGCCAAAGCCCTCGTCCACCAGGCTCCACGCAACTTCCGGAGCGGACATCGCTTCGGCAAAACCTATAAGGACAGTGCCTTTTGACATGCAGATGTGCGAAAGGAGGCAGATGACGTCAATCGAAGAGAAATCGCCAGCTGCGCGAGAGCAAGTGCAGAGACCGCTGACTCTTCTCGTTTCGAACCACTTCGTGAAGAGTCGACGCTACCTTGGCGCGCTTGCCGCCTGTTGGACAAACACCGTGCTCCTGCCGAAGGTTTGTTTTTCCCAACGATCAGGAGGATAGTCAACGAATTCCTTTAGAAGAAGACTTGCCTTCGCGGTTTGATCGATTCGCGCCGGTACAACCACATAGACGCTGCCCCGCACCGTTCCCCGGTAGGTCCGACCCGAGATAGTCTCTTCCGGTTCAAATTCGATGTGATTCGTTAGGATCCGGGCCTTGGGCGAGAATGCGCAAGCGACCTCAGGCGACGGGAGAACAAAAAGGGCATCGCGTCCGTCACGCGCGAATACAGTTCTTAGGAAATCGATTGCGCTTTCATCGACGCTAGGCTGGTACGTGCCGCTGTAGTGATCAATCTCCCCCCGTTTTGTGGACCGGGCTCGATACGCAAACGCGAAACATCCGTAAAGCGACATCAACCCGCAAAGAGCAGTCACCCCAAGGCGGCTCGGCGACCTCGGCGACAGATGGCTGGCCGTTGCCAATACGGCCAGGAGAATCAGCATTCCAGGAGCGCGCAAGTGGCGCTCTTCGAGACTTACGTCCCCCCCGTGCAAGAAAATCGCGCTCATCGTCAGCGCATATGCCGCGTAGAAAAAGATCGTGATATTCAAGAGTCTGGCTAGATTTTGATCGAGATTGCGCCTTCGCCATCCCTGCACAAGGATCGTCAAGAAGAGGATCATGGGCAGCAGAAGAAGCCATAGAGTGATGGCAAGGTTACCGTGTTCAGCATCGCTGCCACTCAAAGCTGGATGGCGAAAATTCAGCATCAGGGACGTAAACATATCCGTCCATGAAATACCCGCACCCCACGGTGCGCCCCAGGCGAAAAGCACGTCGGCGGAGCGAAACGACCATCCAGTTCCGCTGGCCGGAGTGCTCCCACGCGAAAACCAAACGACATAGAGGATGGCAAAGGCTACGATCGAGCCCACGGCGCCGGAAATCATGCCGACCGTGACTCGCTTCAGGCGGATAAGCGCTTCAAGTCCACATGCAAAGAGAGCCACACAGGCTACCATCACCCCAGTGAGCTTCAGGAAGAACGCGACGAGGATCGCAAAGCACGCCAGCCCGGCGGCGCGAAGAGCGCTAGTGGAAGGAATGCGGCAAGCTGCCAGGATGAGCCATGGCGTAAATCCTTGCAACAGGACCTCTCCACCGTTGTAGATGCCAAAAGGGAGCGTTGAATATCGGAACGTGCCGATGAGCGCCACTATGAGTATGGCGGTTCGCGGACCTAGTGCGAAGTGCTTGGCAACTCGAATCCACCCGAGAAGACAAAAGAACAGTGATACACCGGCGACGATGCTAAGTGCCGCTCCCAGGCGAATACCGAGAAGGGTCAACGCCCCTGGAACCAAATACTGTCCTGGGCTCCACCAGGTCAGCAGGCTGGCTTGATCGCGGGAAATATCACTGACATCGGGATGAGTAACTGTGTTGATCGGATTGCCAGCAAGATAGCTTCGCCACTCCTGCATTCCCCAAGCCGGGTCATGCGACAGCGAAGGGGGAACGAGCAAACTGGCAACCGTAAACAGCCCGCAAAGAGCAAATGCCAGGAAGATTGCGCTCTTATACGGGACTGCGTGCTCCTGTACCGCCTCCGCAAAAACTCCGCTCAACGACGTCGCTCCATATTGTATTTAGATTGATTCTCCGGCCAAGGCGGGGGTGAAATCCGGCGTCAATGAGGACGTCGGCGCCGCTTCCTCCTGTGCAACTCGCCTGCGGCGAGCGAAACCCAGAGCTGGCCTGTACGTCCCTACGACTAATAAGGCGATCCACATGGGATGCATCATCTTGAAGCTAGCCTCGGTGCAGTTGGCGATACACGCCACCACAAAGACAGCAAGCCGGAGGCTGGCCGCAGGCTCGTGCCGGCGAAGCGCACGCATTATATTGCGGTAGCCTGAGATCAAAAACGCAACCAAAAAGATCACGCCGACCCATCCCAGGTTCAGGTAAATCTCAAGGTAGCCGTTGTGCGCCTGGTTCACACCAGGTATGTACTCCCACATTCGCTCGAGTCGTTGGCCTAGCCAGAAGCTTTCATAACCAGCACCAAACACGGGGTTACGGACCAGGGTCAAACACAGCGCCCAAAGCTCCGTTCGGCCGGTCAGTGTCGAGTTCCGACCCAGCATTTGCAGCAGGAAACTACCAGCAAAAAGATTAAGCGCGGAAAAGCCCAGCATTGCGAAAGCGATCCAATGAGCTCGCGTAGGCCGCCGGTTGATCGCTGGCATACTGGTTAGAACCAGCACGATCGCGCCCTGGATCAAACACGCCGTGGCGGTCGCGGAATCGGCAAGATACACCAGATAGGCGGCCACCAAAATCACCACGCCGTAGCCGGCCAGAAACCATTTTCGCCGAGGACGTTTCGTCTGGACCGCCTCGATCATGCACCAAATAACAGCCAGCGAAAAAAGAGCGCAGATCGCGCCTAAAAGGTTCTTGTCGTCGGTGACGCCGGTCACAGTTACGTGCCCATCATGGATGCTGTAGCTGCGCCCTAAGGCCGGGAACCAGCGGAAAAACAAAACCGAAAGCGGAAGCAACACACAAGCCAGCCGCGTATAGACCCAGCGGAAAGCTCCCACCCAGTCAGTATCGGTCAGGATGACCATGACCATGACCAGATCGCCCAAACCCCGGAACCAACGTTTTATTGAAATATCTGCGTGGTCGGACCAGACGACGCTCAAGCCGCAATACAGAAAAAACAAAACCACCGGCAGATTCGCCGTCAGAAAAGCCGTGGTGCGCTTCGACCGGGTGGCGAGCGCGATTACCCCCCCCAACATCAGTCCCGCGAAAATCGTGCGGTCCAGCGCGCTTCCCTCGCTGTATGCGGTGTCGGCGCTGCCTTTGCTCCCGTGAATCTGCATCCAGGCCGTCGGATTGCGAGAAGAAGCAAACCACAACCATGCGAATGCAAACCACAGAGCCGCCGACCGCTTGAATCCCCGCTCCCTTGTCGTATGCACCAACAGTGCGATCAGGACGGCAAAAACCAGCGCGGCAACCAGACTCATATCATTTGTCGATTCGAAGCTGCGGAGGCGAACTCTTCAGGCAACACACATCATCCACAGTCAATCCGACAGCGTAACACTGTCACGGGAAGAGTACCCCTTGGGGTTCACGTTGACTGGAAGAGCCTGATCGGTGACGGGCAAAACCCTGTAGGATTTCGCCAGGCTACAGAATAGATTGAACTTGATGATGTACCAGAGGGCGGCGATCCCATCGATTGGACCGATCTTCTTTCCTTCTTCGTAAGTACGGCCATAGTACGAGATCGGCACTTCGTAGATGCGGCAGCGTAGTTTGGCGACCTTCGCCGTAACCTCAATTTCGAATCCGAAACCGCTACTCGTGATTCGCATCTCGCGGATGATATCGCCTTTGAAGGCCTTATATCCGGTCTCGACATCGGTCAAATTCACGTTCGTGAAAACGTTCGACAGAAAGGTCAGCCCCTTGTTAGCAACATAGTGGTAGAAGTACAACGCTCGCGCTGCCCGTCTAACCAGGAAACGTGATCCGTAAACGACATCGGCTTCGCCAGCAAGAATGGGCGCGATCACCTCATCTATATCAGAAGGATCGTATTCCAGATCGGCATCCTGGACAATCACGATCTCTCCGCGTGTGTTCGCGAAGCCAGCCTTCAAGGCCTCAGTTTTTCCTCCATTCACTGGCTGATGCAGGACCTTGATCTTGGAAGATTGGCGAGCCAGTTCCTGGGCGATCTTGCCGGTAGCATCCGTCGAGCAGTCGTTAACGATCACTACTTCGAGAAGGTGCGGAATCCCGAGGACCTTATTCACAACGGTCACGAGCGTCGCCTCTTCATTGTAGGCGGGTATCACAATGGAAAGACATTCAGGCGTTTCGGAATGCATGTTCATTCTCACCTCGGAATTCCGAATTCGATTCTGACTCCCCGGCGCTTTAGGACAGATCACCGCACCGAAAAACAGGAGGCAACGAGCAATCCCGGCGCTAAACCAGCCAACCCGCCTTCGATAAGAAACCGATATTCGTCAGCGTTAACGGGGTGGGTCTCCAATTCGACGAAAGACTGCTGGGCAAGCCAGAGAATTCGCCGCAGCCGGCCCTGCGCTTCGAGCGGGGTTATCGAGAACAGGAAATCGGTCAAACGATGACGGCGGCCGAGCCAGAAGTCCACCGTTTTGCGATAGGAGCGATTCGCGAAGCTCTTCTCTCCCGGCTGGAAGGAGAAATTTCGACGGACAATGATCCCGCGCGGCAATAACCCCTGAAGCAGCACATTGGCCGACAGGTGCATGTGGTGATGCCCATCCACGCGGTTGGGAGCACGCCCAGAGAGACGGCAGAATTCTTCAACTTGTGCCGCCACAACGTATTCGAAACTGTGGCTTAGTCCGGGGTGAAAGATGACTTGATTGATTCTGTGGCGCAACAGATACTCGGCGACTCTCTGCTGATGTTCCACCAGGCGTCCCGGGCAACCCTTCGCTGAGAACCGCGTCGTGAAGTTCAGATGCAATCCTGTATCAATTCCGTGTTCCAGAGCCAGTGTCGCCGCGCGTTCGGAATCCTCCATGAATACCATGGCACTCACAGAGGACACGGATCCGTGAAGACTGCAATCCTTGATCCGATCTGTGGTGTATTGGTCGCGCCCCCAGTCATCGGCATTCACGATGAGACGTCCTGTCCGGGAGGATTGGGTGGCCCGACAATTCAATTCATCTGCCAGATCTTGACTATCTGGGGATTGGTCCGGCAGTTCTGAGACGCCCCCTTGGGGCTTCGAGACCGATCTGAACAGGCTACTCATTCGACTGTCGTTGGTTGAATGATGGGATGAACGGCGCTCTGCGCTCTGAATTCAACAGGATGCTGCGGATTTGGACTGCTCTGAACCCGCCGTGCGCGCCAGAAATCTCTTTAGACGTTGCATTTGCTCACGACGGCGGAAGGCCATCAGTTCAGTCGATATCGGCCGCTCGTCGCCTCGAATCAGGGCGGAGAGGTACCCTGCTAACAGAGTCACCCCTCCGATGACGTACGGTCTCTTAGTCATCTGATACGCCGTACGGAAAAGCTCCCAGACCGGATGGCCGCCCAGAGCGTAGTCCAACGAGCCCACCCGGAATTTTGCGTGCAGGGCCCCGCGCTCGGCTGAACCCATTTTCCGATGGTGCAGGCAGACCTTCTCCGTGAATGTTCGAGTCTTCCAGCCCTTCATTCTCGCCGTCAGCACGGCTACGTGGTCGATGCCGCCGGACTTCATCGGCACATACCCGCCGATGGATTCAAAACATTCCCGGCGAAACAATTGGCAGGCTCCGGAAACGTGTTCGATGCTGACGAAGCGGTAGTCGTACATAGATTCGTCCTTGAACGGTGTTCCCGCCAACCCCAGGCCGGGATCCTCCTTCAACTTGCCGAGCAGAAACGAGAAATAATCTTCGTCGAAAGAAATGTCGGCGTCCATGCTGCCAATAAATTCGTAAGGCAAACCCTTCACTCGCTCGTAGCCCGCATTGAAGGCATGAACTTTGCCGGCAAAATGCCGCTCGCTGCGCTCCGGCATGCGCAGCAATTCGATCCACGGGCATCGAGCCGCATAGCTGCGCACAAGCTCGTCGGTTCTGTCGGTCGAACCGTCGCTGACAATCACCCACTTTAGCGGTGGAATAGTTTGAGCGATCATCGACTTCAGGGTCAGCTCGATGAAGTCCGCTTCGTTCCTCGCCGGGGTTATCAGTACATAAGCCGGAAGATTCATGCTCTCGCCAATGCCACCGACACCTGCGCCGGCGAGCGTTCTCCTGACGAGCTCAATTCGCTCAGCAACGTGGACAGCGCCAGCAGCATCCACGCCTGCGACCATCGCATGTACGACGTCCGGATGGTGCAGGAACGAAGAACCCGATAATAAAAGAATCCTCGTTCGTCCCACATGTGCTCCATCGCCCAATCGAAAACGGACCACGCCTTCGCTAGGTTGCTGCCGTCCAACCGCCGGAACTCCAGGAGCGTGATGATGCTCTGCGCAACTGCGTGAATATCGATGGGGTAAGTGCGGTCATGAAAGTATCGCGCCGCGCCATCTTCGCGAAAGAAGTGAGTCTTGTAGAACTCAAAGCCTTGCTGAATGCGGGGCTCGAATTCGCTGCTTTCAAGGTAGTGGTCGATCTGACCGAGCGCGCTCAAATTGTACCCGGTGTGAAAGTTATCGATCCAGTGCTGGGTCCTGGCCTCGCCGTAATACCACGAGCCGTCGTCGCGCTGCTTCGCGGCGGAGTAGCGAGCCGCGCGCAGAGCCGGGCCGACGAACTTTGCTTCCCCGGTGAGTTTGTATATGCGGCAGAACAAAGCAGCGGCCAAGAAGTTGGCATTGTGGATTTCGGCTTTGAGCGAGCGCAAAGGGTAACTGAACCCCGCAGCCGGCGAGAGGTCATCCTGCCAGTAGAGCTCGTTCAGGATATATTCTGCTGCGCTCGTTGCCATGTCGAGTTGCTCGGCACCACCGTGCTGTTCATAGCAATCCAGAAGTGCTCCCGCCACAAACGTCGTGCAAACCAGATTTGGCGCGCCGCGCGGAACCACAACCTTGCGGCCCTGCCAGGGGAAACTGTATCCCCAGCACGAGTAAGGAATTCCGTCTGAACGCAGAGCAACCAGGCGCTCCAACATGGCGTGAATGCTGTCTTCATGCCGGCCTGGCTGGATCCTGGACAGTCTTAGAAAGGCGGAGAGAAACAGAGCCAGAGCTTTGGGGTTCTGCGTCTTAGGGACTCGCATCCAGCCGCGCAGATTCACTGGACTGCGCTTCAAGGCCTGGGTCAAAATCAGACGTGGGATTCTCGAGTTTAGAAGCGTCGAGGCCTGAAAAATTTCGCTGTTTAGAGCATCGTATGGATCATAGCCAGACCAGTCTTCCCGGCGACAGTAGTCGAGAAGCCTTAAGGTAGAGGTTCTGACGATGTCGACCTGCTCGCGGCTACATCCTTGAAGGGCACTCATGTGATTTTCAAGCAGAACGACAGAAAATCCGTCGAAGGAATCGGAAGAGCCAGGCCGTCTAGCGGCGCAACATCTGAGTATCAAGAATCATGATGATGTTTTCGACGATGGTTTCAAGCGCCGGGCCCAGCCCGCTGTGCGCACTTTCCGCCGAACGGGTGCGCCGCGCAGCTTTGATTTTCGTTCGGACTTCCTCCTTACTCTCGATCATAACCAGCCGGCCCGCCTTGGCCAGATAATGATCGACCGCACCGATTTTCCCGCGAAAGATGCTGTAGACCGGAACGCCCATCGCAGCCGCTTCGCGATTCATCGTGCCACCGCCGCTAATTACCAAGTCAGAATTCCAGATGACGTTGAGACCATCCTCGACCTGCTGCGGAATCAGCAATCTGCCTGAGGCCAGAGCCTCCGGCCACTCAGCCCGTAGCTCCGCTTCCTGGCGCTTGTTTCTGGGCAGAAGCAGAATGCGGGTAGCCGCGTCGCCCAGGAACCTGTTGAGCACCGCGCTCAGCAATCCTTCGGCTTCGGGATTGTGATAGTGCGCCTCGGTCGCCGGAGGCCGCACTGTAATCAGCATTTCATCTGCCGCAATCCCCAGCCGCTTCCGCAGGGTCACGTCGGGGTGAAACTGCGCAAGATAGACGTCTTCTTTGATTCCCGGGTACTTTAAGACACGCGATCCCTGGATAATGAGATTGTCGTCCGGGATAACACTCGGAACCATCAGCCAGGTGGGCTTGGCGAAGGGGACTTTGGCCACAAACTCATAGTCGGTTAAAGTAACATTTGGAATTCCAAGTAGACGCGAAGTCACCAAGCATCCCCGCGACCCGTGGCTGATGGCAAGGGCTGGCTTCTCTCGACGCACAACCGGGGCTAACGCTAACGCTCGGGAAAACGTGCCCAGCACCTTCGACACTTTTGACTTGCCGTGATGTCTGCCGACCATCCTCCCGGCGACACCATAGTAGGCCAACAATTCGCGTACCTGGTATGCGTCCCGCGCCGTAACGAACACATCGCAGCCCCTCTTCTCGAGTTCCTCGATGATGGGGCGGAAGAATGGAACGTGGGGTGAATTGTCGAGATCCACCCAGATCTTGTGACGAATACTCGATTCGGTTGGCGATGGCACTGCGTCCAGATTGGTCGGACTGCTTGAACTGAAAACTTCCGTCTGCGTATGCATATATTGATTGTCGGTCGCCGGGATTCTGCGGAAGGAACGAGAGCTGATAGGGAACTGCTGGAAGTGCTGTCCGGGGGAGGGCCACGGGTTATAGCAGTGTCCGGTCAGCGTGTAGCATCTTCAAAGAAGAACTGTGCAAGACCGCGCGAATAGCCTGCGTTTACGCTCGTCGTTCCGCGGTTGCGAGAGCGCCTTCACTCTCGGAAGCCTTGCGGGTAACCATCTTGCTGAAGCGAACGATCTCATCGACTACGCGGCATTGCTGGTCAGCGGTGAGCTGCGGGAACATCGGTAGCGAGACGATTTCCGCCGCTGCCCGCTCGGCCGCTGGAAAGTCTCCGCGACGATAGTTCAAGCAGGCGTACGCTTTCTGCAAGTGGAGCGGAATCGGATAGTGAATGCCGGTGCCGATGCCTGCCTTCTTCAGGTGGTTCATCATCGCTTCCCGGTCGTCGGTCCGGACTACGTAGAGGTGATACACAGCTTTCGACCAGGTCGGCTCGAACGGTAGAATGACTATGTCACCCGCCTGCGCAAACAGGCGCTTATACTCGTCGGCGCGATCACGGCGCTGCGCGTTCCACTTTGCCAAGTGAGCAAGTTTCACTTCCAGAAAGCCAGCCTGCATTGCGTCTAGCCTGCCATTGTAGCCTTCGATATCGTGGTAGTACTTCTGCGCCTGTCCGTGGTCGCGGAGCATCTTTATATGTCCGCAAAGAGCTGCATCGTTCGTAGTAGCTGCGCCCGCTTCGCCTAGAGCTCCCAGGTTCTTGCCCGGATAGAAACTGAAGGCCGCCGCCTGGCCCATCGAACCGGCGGTGAACCAGCGGTTCTGCTTGCGCGAAAAGTATTCAGCCCCATGCGCCTGACACGCATCTTCGACCACGATCAGGCGGTAGCGTGCGGCCAGTTCCAGAATCGGATCCATGTCCACACATTGCCCGTAGAGATGCACCGGAACCACGGCAGTCACCGGCCGGCCACTGCGCCGGCTCATCAGGCGTCCCGACACATCGACTTCGCACTGCGTTTCCAAGTATTTCCGCAGTGCCGCAGGATCCATGTTGTAGGTACGTTCGTCTACGTCGACGAATTCCGGCAGTGCCCCGGCCTGCGAAATCGCCTCGGTGGTCGCGATAAAAGTATGCGGCACCGTCACAACCACATCACCGGACCGGACTCCGCACGCCATGAGGGCGAAGCGCAGAGCATCGGTTCCGCTGTTGACCGCGACGGCATGCTTGCACTGACAAAATGTAGCGAATGCTTTTTCAAACCCTTCCACCATGGGCCCGCCGATAAACCCGGCAGTATGCACGACTTGCCGGAAGACTTCGGTTAATTCCGCCTCAAGTTCCACATGTGGAGTAACCAGATCGAGAAAAGGAATCATTGGATTGCTGGGCATTCTTAATCTCCTATGATTGATTATTTCGTCTTTCAGTAATTCCGTATGACTAATGTCGGCCTACTGCGAGCTCGTGAGTCTGGGCGCTCTGTTCTCGGGTAAAGCCACTGCGCTCTTCCAGTCTCGGATTGTCCTGTTTGCTGTAGTATGTCGCCTGCGCGTGATCCTGTTGGCGCGCTTCGATTTTGTCCAGCAATGGCATCGTCTGCTGAAACAAAGTCCAGCCAAACTCCAGAGCGCGCTTGTAGACTTCAATCACTTCATCGCGTTCTGGATAGATCGAGTACTTCACCTGGCCGACGATCGGGCCATCGTCAATGCCTGGCGTGATTTCGTGGATGGTAACGCCATGCTCGTTCTCGCCGTTCTTGAGCGCCCAGTTGATGGGTGAAACGCCACGATATTTGGGCAGCGGCCCGTTGTGCAGGTTGATAATCCTCTTGCACTTGTCGATGAACCATGCCTTGATGATCTTGTCGTAGAAAACCGACACCGCTAAGTCTACCGACCATTCCGGCGTCGATACTCCCGGGAGATCTTTGAAATGCCCGGATTCGATCACAGGCACATCATGCGCTCTCGCCCAATCGGCAAAAGATGCCGTCCATTTCGGCTCGGGCATTACGGGTACAACCGAGACGAGTTTGTAATTGTCAGACTTCAGGAACCATTCGGCGACTCGAATCGCGAGATCGCCCTTCCCCATCACGGTCACAGTCTGCATGTTTCTGTCCTCCTTGGAATCGCACTCACACAACTTCGGGAGATGGGAATCGGACTGGGCGAAAGAGCCGCGGCCTTCACGCTGCCGCCGGTGATTGGGTCGCCGGCGCGCTCGGAATCACAGATAGACCAGCTCGCCGCGCTTGCTCAGCGACTGGGTGGCTGCCTCAAGCAGCTTAACCACGCGAAAGCCGGCGGCGCCGTCGTTAAAAGGGTCGACGTTCTTGGTGATGCAATCGGCGAAATAGGCCACTTCCTGGCTGAGGGCTTCTCCCTGCTCTAATTGCGGGGACCACATATCGCCGGAGCGGTAGTTCACCAGCAGGTTGTAGAGGCCCTGGCGATTGGTAATGTCTACACCCTTGTCGTAAATCTTGATCTTCTCGTCGGGCACGAGGTCGTTCCACACCAGCATCTTTTTCTCACCGCCGATCAGCGTGGTGCGCACTTTAACCGGCGAGAGCCAGTTCACGTTGATGTGCGCGATGATCTTGTTAGGAAAGTAGATCGTGATGAACGCGACGTCTTCGTGGCCGTTGAGGTGTGTCTGCCCCGTGGCCGAAACCGCCTCCGGGCTCTCTGCGATCAGGTGATCGATGATCGACAGATCGTGGGGCGCGAGATCCCACAGAACGTTGACATCGTGCTGGAAGAGTCCGAGATTGACCCTGGTCGAATCGTAATAATAGATGCTCCCCAGCGTACCTTCCTTCAGCACCTGACGGATCTTCCTGACCGCCCCGGTGAACAAGAAGGTATGGTCCACCATGATCTTCAACTTCTTCTTGGCAGCCAGATTGATCAGTTCTTCGGCCTGGGCTGCATTGCTGGTAAAGGGCTTCTCGACGAAGACATGCTTGCCATGCTCGAGGGCGGCTTTGGCCAGTTCGTAATGCGTCCACACTGGCGTGATTACCGCGATGGCGTCGATCTCAGTCGACGTCAGTAGTTCCTCGGAATGCGACGTGACCGTGATGGACGGATAAGCCTTTTGCGCCGCCTTGCGCGACGCCGGAGTCTTGTCGCATATCGCGATTACCTTGCAGCCCTCGGTGCGGTCAAGATTCCTGACCACATTCGGGCCCCAATAGCCGTATCCAATAACACCAAACTTAATCATGACCCACAAACTCCGCGGTTGGGATTTGAGCTTTCACTGACGGTTTTCTAGAAAAACAGGGGTGCTCAACTTGGGGAGTCGGTTGGGAGGAAGAGCGAACTGCGAGAACTTTCAACTCAGTGTGCGCCGTCGCCGAAAATGACGACCACGGGCGTGCGCAGCAGGATTTTGATGTCCATCCAGGGAGACCAGCTCCGCGCATATTGCAAATCCAGACGTACCATGTCGTCGAACTTGACAGTGCTGCGTCCGGTTACCTGCCACAGGCCGGTGATTCCAGGTTTCGCTTCGAGCAGGCGACGGCGATGCCACAGATCGTAGGCTTCCACCTCATAGGGCACCGGCGGCCGCGGACCTACCAGAGACATCTCGCCTTTCAACACGTTGATAAACTGGGGCAGCTCATCAAGGCTGGTCCGGCGCAGGAAAGCACCAACCTGGGTCACGCGGGGATCCTTGGTAAGTTTGAAGACGCCTTCACCATTTCCATCCAGATTCCGCTCTGCCTTGCCGGCAATCAACTTCGTGACGTACTCCTTGTGGATGTTGGCATCGTTGTCTACCTGCATGGAACGAAACTTCAGAAACACAAACGGCGTCCCGTGCTGACCAATGCGCTGCTGACGAAAGAAGACCGGTCCTTTGGAGGTCGCCTTGATCGCCAGCGCGATGGCTAAGAAAACCGGAGCCCCAAGAAAAAGCGCCAACACGCTTCCAATCACGTCCATGCTTCTTTTCAATCCGCTGGCGAACCGACGGTTGTCTTCGCGTGTATCCAGGTCTGGATAGAGCGCGGGATTGCTGGGTCGCTTTGGCACATCCTGGTCCCAGTCTTCGGGATATAAGTGAAACGAGATCCGCAGTTTTTCCAGGCTCTGGCGGCTGCGCAGAATCTCACTGAGTCGGGAAATCATGGTGTTCACGATGGTATCGCGATCATCCATGCCGATTTCGGTGAACATCACGCCCATGACGCGATCGTTCTCGTACCAGCCAGAGACATCGGTCTCTCGCGTGGACGAGGAAAGTGCATCGAGTAACTTCTTCAAGTGCTTGCCTGCGGCCGGGGGCGACACGTGGTCCCCCATCTCGAGCAGCATCAGCAGGAAAGGCTTCCGCGATCGCTCGGTGCGGCGGCGTTCGAGCGAGATCACCTTGTGAAAGGCTTCCTGACTGAGAATGTCCCGGTCCGTGTTGGACTCGGTTTCCCCACCGAAAAAGCTTGTGCTTAGTGTGTCAACTGAACGACGCTGTTTCACAAATTCTTCTCCTGATACGCGCGCGCGTGCCGTCTGAACTGAATTGACCGTGCTTGATTCCAATGGGACCGTCGCCTTCAGGGGGAGGCGTTGCGTTTCTTGGGGGGAGGAACTATCTTGCCTAACGATACAAGCCGCGCCGCAACCGGAGGACGCAGTTACTTCGATTCGGGGGAACTATAACGCTGATAGTAGTTCTTGTAATCCGAACTGGAACAGCCGTTCAATACAACTCCGAGTAAGTCAGACTTCTTTAAAATCTCGAGGCCTCGTTGCAAAGGAGCTTTTTCTGTCTTCCCTTCGCGGGCAACCAGCAGCGTACCGTCGGTCAACCTGGCCCATACTGTGGTGTCTGCCAGAGGAAGCAGCGGCGGAGAATCGACCACGATCCAGTCAAACATCGTGGAGAGTTGCTCCATCAGTTGACTCAATCGGCCCGACTGCATCAGCTCCAGAGGGTTCGAGGGAGGATCGCCAGCCGGCATCAGCCAGAAATTCGGGCCATCGAGGTGATAGATGTTCGTGACCGCGCGAGGCTCGCCCTGCAACCACTCTCCGAGACCTGCCAGCCTGCCCAGGCCGAACTGCCGGGCCAGCGTAGGCCGCCGCAAATCGCCTTCGATCAGCAGGACCTTCTGCTTCTTGCGGGTCAAGACTCCTGCCAGATTGGCCGATACCAGGCTCTTGCCTTCTTCCGGAATCGTGCTGGTCACAAGAATTTTCTTCAGCGGCCGGGTCTGCTGCAACTGCCGCAAACGGACGCCAAGAAAGCGAAACTTCTCCGCCGCCAGACTGTCGGGCTCGGTGAAAAATACCAGCCGGCTGTTCCCGGCAACCTGCACCTTCAGGGACGGGAAACTGCCGAGAGCATCGACGACCTTTTCCGGTTCAGGCCGCACGGTCGCCAGCTGATCCGAAGGTGCGCTTTCTGTAGACGCCAGATTCTGCGGATCCGCCTTTTGTGGAACCTCAAAGACCTGCGCCACCATCGACATCATGTCCGGGTATTCGATCCCGGACTGCTCGGTGCCCGATCGTTGCAACGCGTCAAATACTCGGCTCATCGTCTGCGCGCTCCTGCATCCAGCATCGTTTTGAAATTTTCACCGCCGCCTTGCGCCGACCGCAGCAGAGTATACAGATCGAGCAGCGTGCGGGCGGCTTGCTGCACATCAGTCGAAGGCTCGTCGCTGGCCGTCGGCTCCGGGCCAGACGAAACTACGTTCAGACGAAAATCCAACGCGATCTCCTCAATCATTGCTGGCGTAATGCTTTGCGACTGCCTGGCATATCCGTGGATCAGGGCATTTTCACAGAGGGTATTGATCAATCTCGGAAAGCCCCGTGAGTGACGATGCACCTCAGCGACCGTCTCTACCGGAAACAAGAGTGCTGGGTCAGGGCTGCCGGCCAGCTGCAGGCGGCGCCGGATGTAGCCATCGGTCTCGTCCAGATCGAGCGGGCTCAGTGTCGAGCGCAGCGCGATTCTTTGCTTCAACTGGCGCAAGTCATTCGAATCCAGTTTCGCGTCGAGCTCAGGCTGACCGACCAGAAGGATCTGCAGCAGCTTTTCCTGCGGCGTTTCCAAGTTCGTCAAAAGCCGGATTTCCTCCAGCACCTCGACCGAAAGGTGATGCGCCTCATCTACCACCAGAACCGTGGTCAGACCCTTCTGAAAGCGGCCAATCACAAAGCTACTCAAGTCGAGCAGAAGTTCGCTTTTGGTTTTACCCGCTGTGGGAAGCCGGAAGTCGCCAGCAATGTATTGCAGGAACTCGTTCGGCGCCAGCCGCGAGTTGAAGACATAGGCGTAATTTACATTCCCACGGTTCAGCAGGTGCAGCAGGCAGCGTATCAGCAGCGTCTTGCCTGTGCCTACTTCCCCGGTCATGACCACGAAACCCTTGTGCCGGCTCACGCCGTAGTAGAGCGCCGCCAGGGCCTCGTTGTGGCGCTTGGTCGGAAACAGGAACGACGGATCCGGGGTAATCTCGAAGGGGTTCCGCTGTAGATTGTAAAAGCGTTTGTACATATGGAGAGAAATTACCCGCGCAAATAGCTGAACGCCGATCCTGCCAGTATCGTAGCACCCACCACTGCCGCCGTCGCCCATCCCAGCCACATCCGCCGCTGTTCCCGGCGTTGATCAGCGTCGCTCACGATGGAGGGTATTTCTGCGATAACCATCGCCGGCAACAAATTCTTAAGCCCCTTCTCGCCGTAGACGCGGTCGTCTTTCATCTCAAAGGCTCCGGCCACGACCACACCCAAAGCCAGCCCAAGGCCCAGCCCGATACCACAGAACTTCAGCCGATTGGGAAAATCTGGCTTTTGCGGCAGGCTGGGAGGATCGACGATTGTAAACCGCTCTCCCTGTTGGAGCATGACCATACTGGTGGCCATAGCCGACCCGTTCTTCTTCTTCAGCAAATCGTCGTAGTTCGCTTTGGATTGCTCGTAACCGCGGGTCAGGTCAGCCAGTTGTTGCTCGCGAATCGGCTCCTGATTCAAGCGGCCCTGATAGTCATCGATTTTCGCCTTGATCTCTGCGATGGAGTGATCGCGATTGGTGATTTCAACCTGATTGGCGTGCAGCTGGCTCTGGATCTGCGCCGATGCCGCGCTCTGCGCCGGGTCTGCAGCCTGAGAAGCATTGCCTGCGTCCGGATTATCCGTGGCATGTGCCTTGGTGGCGGCCAGCAACTGGTCGCGCATCTTCTCGGTCTTGGCAATCTGTTCTTTCACCTTACGCACGTCGGGATGGCGGTCGGTGTAGTGCGAGCTGAGGTCGGCAAGCTGCGCCTTGAGCCGGTCGAGTTCCTGGTCGAGAGCCGGCAGGCCCACGGACGGACCATCCCCGGACTTTGTCGAGCCTTGCAGCGAGCGAGACTGGTCGGCCAGGGTCTGCAAGTAGACACCCTGCTGTTTTGCGGCATTCAATGCATCCTCGTCGCTCTGCAACTGCGATTGTAGACCGCTCAGAATCTGCAGATTGCTCGCTAACTGTTCGGGCATCTCTCCGACATGCTGTCCTTTGAACTGGCGAATCTTGTCTTCCTGTTCGGAGAGACCCTCGCGCGCGGTTTCCAATTGGGTTTCGAGAAACTTCGTGGTGCCTTCCGACTCGTGCTGCTGTACTTCAAGGTTCTCGTTGATGAACAGATTGGTCAGTTCTCCCGTGACTTTTTGCGCAACGTGCGGGTCTGTCGACGTATAGAGGACGTTGAATGCGGTAACTTGATTGCCAGCGTCGCGCACTAGTTCAATATCGATATCTTTCCGCATGCGTTCGACTTTATCGTCGGCCGAGGCCTGACGCTGTCCAGGCGAGGCGTAAAGATTGTACTGATCGATGATGTGGAGCAGGCGCGTCCGGCTGAGAATCTGTTGGGTAATGCTCTGCAGACGCTGCTGCATATCTTCATTCACGTTGGGCGTGACGTAGTCTTTGGGCATGGTGGGCTCCGCCACTAGAATCAGCGTCGTCGACTGATAGCGCGGCTGAAGCACCCAGCTCGCTCCCCACACGGCGGCCCATACCAGGAACAGCGGAATCAGGAAGTGCAGGTGCCGACGGCGCACTATGCCCAGATAATGCTGTAGCCCCAGTCCTGCCAGGCCTTGCTCTTCGACATCGGTCATACTGTCAGCCATAGTTATCGTCCCAGCGGTCTTGAAAATTGATAGGAAAGCGAAACAAATTCGCGGTTCGTGTCCGGAGTCGAAGAAAACAACGGGACATTGCTGTAGGTCTGATGCAGGCGCGTATACCCCAGCTGCAGACTGAAATTCTGCCCCAACTGTTGCTGCAACAATGCACCCGCCTGAATCGTATGGCCGTTATTGCTCACCGGAAGCGAACCGCTCAGAACCTGGTTATTGGTATACGCACCCGACAGCGCGGCGGTGAGGTTCGGGACGATGCGCTGGCGGACCGCAGCGCTGGCGCTATCCATATGAACCGCGCCGCTCAACCCTCCGCCGCTGGAGATCACCCGTGCGTAGCTCACAGCCGCACCAGTCAACCGCCCCTGCCAGCTCACGCTTGCGCCCGCCGCAGGGGTCCAGGACCGTGTGTCCGTTGCCGGGGTGGGAGGCTGTGTCAACTGCGGTGCGACGGTGTCAGAGTACTGCGGTCCGCCAAACACAGAGATCGAAAACTTGGGCGCCAGATATACGGTGTAGAAAAAAAGGGCAGCGTGGGTCTGGGTTTCGTTCAGCCCGGTCGTTGGATACGACAACAGCCTCGCGTACTGATACGTCGCTCCAAAGTAATTCACCTTCGAGGCGCGGAACGACACGAACACCGATCCACCCTGCGAGCTGGAATCATAGAGCCCGGGAACCTGGCTGGCGTCCGGGTAGTGCAGATTGCTGAAGCTCCCGCTCGCCCCCACCATGCTATTCAGCCCGAATTGATAGCCGAGGCCAACATTGCCAGAGTTGCTTAGACGGTCCGCGATCGGGGCGATCACCGAGAAGTTCGGGGTCTGGGTTCCGCCCGTTACGGTAACGGCCCCGGCATCCGGCTGGTTGAATATATCGGAACTCTTCTGAAAGCCGTCGTGCGCGCTCAAAGTCACGTGCGGGCTCAGGCGGTACTGGAAATCGATTCCGGCATTCTGGTCCGCTTCATTGCGCGAGCCCTCGCGCTGATAGAAGGTAAACCCGGGCGCGTAGCTCAAAAGCCAGTGCGTTCGGGGAGTGGTCTCATCCAGAGCAATCGTGGGCATGACCGAATAGCTGATGTCGCTCACCGCCTGTCCGTTGACCGATCCGATTGCGTTATCGCTGTAGGCACTCGTGAACATGATGCCGGCCCGCACATAGTTAGAGCGCTCCTCCGAAGTGAAGTCGGTTGTGTATGCCGTGCCGTTCACTTGGGGTGGGGTTTGCATACGGTCGACGTCCGTAGTGGAAGCACTGCTCGCATCGTCGGAACTCGCCCCCGGAGTCGCCGGCGCACTCTGCGCGGGTGCACTGCTCACCTGCGCCCAAACCGGCCCAACCGTCAGCAGGAGAAGCCCAGCACAGATTTGTTGCATGAGTTTCATTCTTGCCAGCGTTCTTCCGCGAAGTTCGCTTTACGGTACGACGATCGTATCCCGCGGCTGCAGCTTGACATTCTGCGCCAAATTCTGACCCTTGAGCACTTCCTTATAGTTGAAGGCAATCCGACTTTGTGTCCCGTCCGGGTTCTGCCGCAGGACGTATATCGACTTCTGTTTGGCGAAATCACGAAAGCCGCCGGCCGCAGCTAGCGCATCAAGCACCGTCAGTGCGTTGGAGAGCACATACGTGCCCGGTTTGTTCACTTGTCCAAGGATATTGAACTTCTGGCTCTTGATCTCCTGAACCATGACCGTTACTTCCGGTTCGGCGATATAGCTTTTCAGCCGGCTGGCAATGTCCTGCTCGAGTTTCAGCGGAGTGCGCCCCGCTGCCTGCACCTCTCCGACCAGCGGAAGAGAGATTTTTCCGTCCGAGCGCACCGGAATCGAGCGCGAGATGTTGGGTTCGTTCCACACATTGATCGACAGCACGTCATCATTGCCGATCACGAAGCTGTCGTCATGCACCTTGGCGCCAGAAGCATCGGCCTGCGGCTGACTCGCAGTGGAAGCGGGGCTGTTGGCTACAGCGTTTTGCGTCGCGGTTTGCGGAGAACTCTGCGCGGCGGCGACGCTGCACGGAAGCCCGCACATGAAGAGCACAGCCAGTCGCCGAAGCCAGAGCGCACAGCTGATCCCTGTCATTAGGTCTCCTTTACCATTGCCCATGAGATTTGTCTTTCGAGCCATCTCTAATAGGTGACTTAACTTGCTTTTCCGTTTCCACTGCCCTTCACCCCCGACTCGTCGAGTGCGTAGCGCTCTCTGGGATGGGCCGAAAGCAGCGGCTCGGGCACGCTCATTTGGTATTGTTCGATCTTATACAACAAAGTACGGTAGCTCACCTGCAACAAGCGGGCAGCCGCTTTGCGGTTCCATCCCGTCTTCTGCAAGGCTGTCGAAATGGCGCTGCGCTCCGCTTCGCCCTTGACGCTCTGGATCAGCGATTTCAGCGATTTGGGCAGCGACGGCTCCTCGCCTTTACCGGCCCCGGCGTGAGTCAGCTTGCGTCCGGCGAACGCCCGGTTTCCATGACCGCCTTCGGCCGCAGGCGTATCAACATCACCGAAACTCAGCTCGTTCTCTCCGGCCACCAGGTAGCGCTTCACAAACGCTTCGAGTTCTTTCAGGTTGCCCGGCCAGGAGTGTCGTTGGCAGGCCTCGAGAACCGTGTCGGAAAAATCGCGGGTGGGCAAACTGTAATGCCGCGCCAGCTTGTGCATCAGGTGACGCAGCAGAATGGCAATCTCATTCCGGCGCTGGCGCAGCGGAGGCACCTGCACGGTAAAGGCGCTCAGACGATAGTACAAATCCTCGCGCAGTTTGCCTTCGGCCAGTGCGCGCTCAATGTGGGCGCCGGTTGAAGCCAGCACCCGCACATCCAGAGTAACGGCGTGCTCCCGGCCCGGATGCCGGAGTTGCTTCTCCTGCAATACCTGCATCAGACGGCCTTGCAGCCCGACCGGCATTTCCGCGATCTCGTCGAGGAAGATGGTACCGCGCTCGGCGCGCTCCAGCTTTCCGGGAGTAGCGTGGCCATTGCGGCCATTCCCGAACAGTTCGGCCTCCAACAATTCCGCCGGCATGTCTGCACAATTCACCTTGAGGAACTTGAATCCGGAGCGGACCGAAAGCTTGTGAATCAACCGGGCGACCGTATCTTTGCCGCTGCCATGCTCACCCAGGATCAGAACCGAAACGTCGGCTTCAGCCAGCAACTCCGCCTGCGCCCGCAATTTCTGGGTGACCGGGCCCGCGCTCACGAAAAACGCTCCCGGACCCAAGGGTTCGATATCTTCGCTCGCCATGTCCGCGGTATCTTCCGTTGAATCCAAATAGCGGCTGATCACCGATTCAAGCTTCGCCTCTTCGAACGGGCGGACCAGAACCTCCTGGGCGCCCAAGCGGGTTGCTTCCATCTTTCGGCCGGCATCTTCAGGAAAGCAAAGAACAACGACTGGAAGGTCAGGACGCAAGCGGCGCATCCAGCGCAGAATGTGCAAGCTGTCGCCGTCTCCACGGGGCAGATCCAGCAGCAGGAGGTGAGGCGCAACGCCAGACTGCACCCGCTCCATGGCGTCCCACGCACTCACTACGCTCTCGATATGCCACGAGTGCGATTCCGCGACGGACCAGAGCGGGCGCAACACCGCCGACTCCCGGCTCACGATCAGCAGACGCACAGTTTCAGTCAGGTTTTCCGGCAAGTGTTAAAGGCTCCGTACCGATGAACAGAACTTCGTAGAAGCAGAGGATGCAAGAATGGAGAGCAAAATAACCGTACAGACTCTTAAACCGGCTCGACGTCGTAACCTTCTACGCGGACCGCGAGCGACCGCTGAATGGCATCGACCGAGATCACCAACGTGCGGTCGCCATTGCGGGAAACCAGAATTCCTTCCATCCCGTCGAGTGCTCCGCTGCGGATGCGCACACGCTGTCCAATCTTGAGAAACGGGTGCGAACCCCATTCCATCTTTTCTTCGAGCAACAGGCGGACCGAGTCGATCTGTCCATCGGGAATCGGCGTTCCTTCGCCGCGCTTACCCACCAGGCTCAGAACGCCATCCAGTTGCAGAACGCGCAGACGATCTGGGTTGGTCGGCGTGATCTTGGCAAAAACGTAGCAGCCGAAAAGTGGGACTTCTACCACCTTCTTGCGGTCGCTCCAACGGTGTGTCTCCGTCATTAGCGGCAGGAAAGAGGTCACTCCCCGCTCCTGCAGACGGAGCGCTACACTCTTTTCGTGGCGGGCCCGAGTCTGCACCGCGTACCAACTCTGGGGCTCATCGGCGGCACCAGGTGCCAGTTGAGGAGTTTCCCACGCTTGTATGAAAGTGGCCATAGCTTCGCCCTCTGAGTCACACCTTCCGGGTGCTCCTGGTTACATGGAGTAAGGCATACCGCGGCCTCGGTTCGAGGCTAAGGGGGAGAATGGTGCTTTTGGGGGGAACTTCCGTCAAATGTCTACTAAATCTATCGTATTAGTATGCCTTTGCAAAGTCAAGGGCCGTTGACCGGCCTCTTAATTGGAACAAAAACCAGTTACTCGAATGCTGCCTGGCAGGTCCAGCTTCGCCCGAAACGCTTGCGTTTCGACTGCCCCATTGATCCAGGATGCAACATCTTGCAGCTATGGTACCGCTTTGCAACAGAGTCGGCTAGCACTTACTTGTCGGCTGCCCCTTTAATCCCTAATCCATAGTCACAGGCAATTCGTGACCAAAGTAATTGAGACCAAGAGCCTCTGTCGTTGGTTTGCATTCACATCCTAGCAGTTGGAGCATGCCAGTCAATGCAACTTTAGTGGAGGCACCTTCGCATATGCAACGTACAGGCAGGATGCAAGGAATTGCAAGGGGTACACTGCCCTAGAGTAGTTCTTCTCCTCCCCAAACCGAAAATTCGCCCTAAGTCACTGATAATGCGTAAGGTCCGTCTCCCGACGCCTACTGCCTTTGGGTAGTATAGGGGTTGCAGCCGCTTGCAACGAGCGCAATTGTCACGCACGTGGGCAAGCAGCCAAAGGAGTCATAGCGCACTCCTTCAGCTATACTCCCCCTCGATTCCGATGGCCAATATCTTGTATGGAGTAAACGGCGAGGGCTCGGGGCATTCCACCCGAGCCAAAGAAGTTCTATCTCATCTGATGTCGCAAGGACACACCATCCATGTCGCCTCCTTCGATCGCGGACTGAACAATCTCCGGCAACTATTCGACGTCACCGAGATCTATGGCTTCCACTTCGCTTATGTGAACAATCGGGT